>Ga0134128_10004703_pt1 | contig 16656 bp, 15 predicted proteins | sample KB31754_FD_96462 | JGI IMG/M metagenome (GOLD analysis project Ga0134128, IMG submission 96462) | Terrestrial soil microbial communities with excess Nitrogen fertilizer from Kellogg Biological Station, Michigan, USA - KB3-175-4 | ecosystem: Environmental > Terrestrial > Soil > Unclassified ...
CTTTCCTACAGCCGCATCATCAACGGCTTGGACAAGGCGGGCGTGGAGGTCGATCGCAAGGTCCTGGCGGACATCGCCGTCCATGACAGCGAGGCATTTGCCGCCATCGCCCAGCAGGCGAAGACCGCACTCGGCATGGCGTAACCCAGGGCGGGCCTTGCGCCATGCAGGACCTGACCTCCCTCGTAAACGAGGCTCTGAGCGAAGTAGCGGCAAGCCCGAACCTCGCTGGCCTCGATGAGGCACGGGTGCGCTGGCTCGGGAAGAAGGGCACCCTCACCGAGCAGCTGAAATCCCTCGGCGGTCTCCCGGCCGCCGAGCGGCCTGCGGCCGGTCAGCGGATCAACGAGGCGAAGGAGCGCGTGCAGGCTGCCATCGAGGCCAGGCGCGAGGCCCTGTCGCGGGCGGACGTCGAGCGTGAGCTCGCCGCCGGCCGCATCGATGTGACGCTGCCGGGGCGGGGTGAACAGCGCGGCGGACTTCATCCGGTCACGCGGGCACGCCTTCGCATGGAGGAGATCTTCCGCCGCGCGGGCTTCGAGATCGCCACCGGCCCCGAGATCGAGGACGATTTCCACAACTTCGAGGCGCTCAACTTCCCGCCCAACCACCCCGCACGGGCGATGCACGACACTTTTTACTTCCCGGATGGGCGGCTGCTGCGCACGCATACTTCGCCAGTGCAGATCCGCGCCATGTTGAGCCAGGGGGCGCCGATCGCCATCGTGGCGCCGGGACGGGTCTATCGGTGCGACTCCGACATGACCCACTCGCCGATGTTCCATCAGGTCGAGGGACTGAAGGTGGACGAAAACATCAGTTTCTCCAACATGAAGGCGGCGCTGCACGGGTTCCTGCAGGCGTTCTTCGAGCGCGACCTGGCCATGCGGCTCCGGCCTTCCTATTTCCCCTTCACAGAGCCGTCCGCCGAAGTCGACATGTCCTGTGTGTTCTGCGAGGGTAGGGGCTGTCGCACGTGCAAGCACACCGGTTGGCTCGAGATCGCCGGCTGCGGCATGGTGCACCCGAACGTGCTCATGGCGAGCGGCATCGACGCGGAGCGCTACACCGGCTACGCGTGGGGGATGGGGATCGATCGGTTGGCAATGCTGCGCTACGGAGTGAGCGACCTCAGGCTCTTTTTCGAGAACGATCTGCCCTTCCTCGAGCAGTTCCGGGCGCTCTGAGCATGAGGATTCCCTATTCATGGCTGGCGGAGTGGGTGGCTGTGCCGTGGAGTCCGCGGGAGCTGGGCTCGCGGCTCACCATGGCGGGCCTGGAGCTCGAGGCGCTGGAGGCTGCGGCGCCAATGTTTACAGGCGTCGTGGTAGCAGAGATCCTCGCCGCGGAGAAGCATCCGCAGGCCGACAAACTTCGGGTCTGTCGCGTCTCGACCGGGCAGGGTGAGCCGCTGCAGATCGTCTGCGGGGCGGCCAACGCGCGGGCGGGATTGAAGAGCGCGCTGGCGGTAACAGGCGCAAAGCTCCCCGGCGGTCTCGAGATCAAGGCGTCAAAGCTGCGAGGCGTCGAGTCGGCAGGCATGCTGTGCTCGGCCAGGGAGCTCGGCCTTGGCGACGCTTCCAATGGGATCCTGGAGCTGCCGTCGGATGCGCCCACGGGACAGGCGCTGCGCGAATATCTCGCTCTCGACGAAGTCGTTCTCGAGCTCAACATTACGCCCAATCGTGGCGATGCCATGTCGGTCCTCGGAGTTGCACGCGAGGTGGCGGCTCTCTCCGGTGGAGAGCTGACGGGTGGGGCTGCAAAGGACGCGCACGGTGAGCGTGCAGGCGCTGGCCTGCGCGATACCTTCGGGGTACACCTCGATGCACCGGCGGGTTGCCCAAGGTTCGTCGGGCGTGTCGTCCGCGGCGTCAACAGCAAGGCAACCACGCCCGTCTGGATGCGGGAGCGTCTTCGGCGTGCAGGTGTGCGGTCCATCAGCCCCGTGGTGGACGTCACCAACTACGTGATGCTGGAAATGGGACAGCCCATGCACGCCTATGATCTGGCAAAGCTGGATCGGGAGATCCGCGTCCGTTTTGCGCGGGCGGGGGAAACGATCACTTTGCTCGACGGGAAGTCCGTCGAGGTGCAACCGGACGTGCTTCTGATCACGGATGCTGCAGGGCCGGTGGGGATCGCGGGCATCATGGGTGGCCAGCGCACGGCGGTGAGCCTCGAGACTACGGATGTCTTTTTCGAAGCCGCCTATTTCGCTCCGGATGCAGTCCTCGGACGCGCTATGCGGTGGGGTCTGACGACGGATGCCAGTCAACGCTTCGAGCGCGGCGTGGATCCTTCGCAGCAAGAACGCGCCGTGGAACGTGCGACGGAGTTGCTGCTGTCCATAGCGGGCGGGCAAGCCGGGCCGGCCTCGACGAAGCTGTCCGCGGAGCACTTGCCGGTACGCTCCGGGGTCCTTCTTCGCCGAACGCAGCTCGCACGGCTTCTGGGAGTTGGCGTTGACGATGCGCGCGTCCGCGCGAGCCTGGAAGGCCTGCAGATGCGAGTCGAGCCCACGGAGGAGGGCTGGCGAGTGACCCCGGCGGCGCATCGTTTCGACATTGCCATCGAGGCGGATCTGATCGAGGAAGTGGCGCGGATCATCGGCTACCAGTCGATTCCGGAGGCGGATGCCGCCCTTGCCCAGCGCTTTCCCGCCGTTCCGGGGGCGCGGCCGCCGGAGCGCGACCTGCTGCAGATGCTGGCCATGCGCGGCTATCAGGAAGCGATCACCTACGCCTTTGTCGACCCGCAGCTGCAGGCACGGCTCTTTCCGGACGTTGCGGGGATTGCCCTCGCGAATCCCATTGCGAGCGACCTCTCGGTCATGCGGGTGTCGCTATGGCCGGGGCTCCTCAAAGCGGCGCTCGAGAACCAGCGGCGACAACAGGATCGCATCAGGCTCTTCGAGCATGGCGCTCGCTTCCTGATGACCGGCACCGCCGCTGAGTCTGTTGGGGGGACCCGCGAAGTCGACACGCTGGCCGGCATCGCGTGCGGCCATAGGATGCCGGAGCAGTGGGGTCTGCCACGCGAGATGCGCGCGCCGGCGGATTTCTTCGACGTGAAGGGGGATGTCGAGGCGCTGCTCGCCGCGACCGGCGCCCGCGCGGAATTCACCTTCGAGCCGCGGGCCCTCTCGTGTCTGCATCCGGGCAGGGCGGCATGCCTGCTGCGCCGGGGAACGCCCGTGGGCTGGCTGGGAGAGCTGCACCCCTCGCTGGTGAAGGCGCTCGAGTTTACATATGCACCCGTGCTCTTCGAGATCGACGTCGAGGCGGCGCTGGCCATCGAACGGCCTGCTTACCGCGAGGTTTCGCGCTTTCCGCAGGTCCGACGCGACCTCGCCGTGGTGGTGGATGAATCGGTGACTTTAAGTAGCCTCACCGAGCGTGTAACCTTCACCGCTTCGAGCCTTTTGCGTGATCTCCGCGTTTTTGACGTGTATCGCGGCCCAGGCGTAGAAGCAGGTCGAAAAAGCGTCGCTTTGGGCTTGATTTTTCAGGATATTTCTCGCACTCTTACCGAGGAGGACGTCGCTGGTGTCATGGCGGCGGTCGTCGCGGATCTGCGCGAGAGCTTGAATGCAAAAATACGAGAATAAGAGATGGCCCTGACCAAGGCGGAGATGGCCGAAGCGCTATTCAACCAGCTCGGGCTCAACAAGCGGGAGGCACGGGAGCTGGTCGACCTCTTCTTCGAGGAGGTGCGCGCGGCACTGTCGAGGGGGGAGCAGGTGAAGCTCTCCGGCTTCGGCAACTTCGATCTGCGCGACAAGAATCAGCGTCCGGGCAGAAATCCAAAAACCGGCCAGGAGATTCCGATCACCGCCCGCAGAGTGGTCACGTTCCGTCCGGGTCAGAAACTCAAGGCGCGGGTCGAAGCCTATGTTGGAGCCAAAGAATAACTCGCAGCTGCCGGTGATTCCCGGCAAGCGCTACTTCACCATCGGGGAAGTGAGCGAGCTCTGCGGCGTCAAGCCGCACGTGCTGCGCTATTGGGAGCAGGAGTTCCCGCAGCTGAAACCCGTGAAGCGCCGCGGCAACCGGCGCTACTATCAGCGCCAGGATGTCATCGTCATCCGCCAGATCCGCAGCCTCCTCTACGATCAGGGCTTCACGATCGGCGGCGCCCGCAACAAGCTGACGGGCGAGGAGGCGCGCACGGACGTCTCACAGAGCCAGCAGATCGTCAAGCAGGTGAGGCTCGAGCTCGAGGAGCTGCTGAAGGTGCTGCGGCGTTGAGAGGCCGCCGCGGCGGGGCTCTCCGCAGGGCGGACAAATCGGCGTATCATTGGGCCTCGCGCGAGACATTCCCCGCTCGCGTATTTGACGGGCCTCAAAAAACAAATCGTCGGAGCGTGGCGCAGTCTGGTAGCGCACTTGCATGGGGTGCAAGGGGTCCCGAGTTCAAATCTCGGCGCTCCGACCAATCAAAGCATTGTCCGTGGCAAGGCGGTTCCGCGCCTCGGCGTCAGCTAACGGCCCGCGTGCGGCCTCGCGGGTGGTGAACTCGGTGGTATGCGTAATTTGACCAGCGTGCACTTGCCCGTATCAACGGTCCCTCCGCCGTTGCCGGTCCACAGCTGCTTCCACGTGCCGTGCTTCCGCCCTATCGAGAAGGTCCAATTCACGCCATAACTGGAAGTGAAGGCCAACCGGAATGCCTGGCCACCAGGAGCTCGCGGCGGGTCTCGGCTCGTTCGGTTACAAGCCGATTGTGCAGTATTCGCTTGGCACTCCGACAGCGCTACACCCCGGCGGCGCCGTAATGAATATGCCGATAGTCAATATCACTAAGTACGATGGCTCGAGCAGTAGTGCGCAAGTCAACTACGCATTCGAGCTAGGCGGAGTGGCCTCCATGCTGGAACACTCCATCCCGGATCAGATTTTCGCCGGCTTGCAGGGGGCCGCCGATTCAATCTCGGCGATAAGCGCACTCTCGATGGCGAGTCAGCCGAGTGCTAATCCGTGCTACAGACATTAAGTCGTGGACCGGGGTCCGGCAGCTCAAGCCGGCAAGCCGCCAACCCGACATCTCGCGCGGATGGAATTGCGCGGCTCCTGCGGCGTCGTGCGGCGAAATGCAAGCTCGCATGCCTCGGCGCGTCTGTCAGAATCGCCCTCGCGCTACTGCTATTGTCAACGCCGAGCAGCGCCCTGGCCCATTGGTCGATGCAATTGCCCGTGCCGCCGGACCTGCCCAAGCCACCGGTGAGCGGCTACGCCCCTGTGAATGGCGTAAAGATCTGGTACGGCGTGTTTGGCAACGGTCGGTCGGTGATCCTGCTCGAAGGTGGCGAAGATTCTTCCGACGACTGGAGTCTACTGGTACCTGTGTTGGTGCGGCATGGCTATCGCGTCATTGTCATCGATACCCGCTGCCAGGGTCGCAGCACTTGCTCGCCCGAGGCGCTGGATTACCACCTGTTCGCCGAAGACACGATCGGTGCGATGAACCACCTTGGCATCCGCCGCGCCGCGATTGTCGGCTTCAGCGATGGCGGGATCATCGGCCTCGACCTCGCGATGCGTCATCCGGACCGCATCACGCGTGTCTTCGCCTATGGTGCCAACTCCAGCCCCGCGGCGGAAATCTTCTCAAGACCCGCGGATCCGATTGCCGCCGCGCACAGCAAAGCCTCCGATCGCTGGTGCGAGGCGCGCTACCGCGCGGAATCGCCAACACCTGGGGCCTGGAAACAGCTTGACGCGCGGATCCAGCGCATGTGGCAGACCAAGCCGAATTACACGTCGGCCGATTTCCGCGCGCTTCGCGTGCCAGTGTGGATTGCCGATGGCGACCGCGAGGCGTACATCAAGCGCTCGGATACCGACATGATGGCGCGAGCGATTCCCGGGGCCTCGGAGTTGATCTTCCCCGACGCCGACCACTACGCAATGTGGGAGGACCCCGCGCTCTTCAACCGGGCTGTGCTTAGTTTCCTTGCTGGCGGGTAAGAAGATGGCGTCGCCGGACGCCTGCCTTTTGCCGTGTCCTCGCCTTAGCGGCGCGATAGCCAAGACGGCGCTCTGATTCGAGATCCGAAAATCCGCTGCCCCGATGCCGAGGCGTGGATCAGTCAGGTCAGATCATCGGACCCGCCTCACGCCCTCGCGATTGTCGTCGACGAGAGAGCAGTTGGACCTGTGGGGCTCGAGCTTATGGCTGACGTTAACCGCCGAAGTGCCGAAATAGGGTACTGGTTGGGTACCGCGTACTGGGGTCGTGGAATAGCAACCGAGGCGGTCACTCTGGTGACCGACTGGGCATTCCGTGCGCTCCGGTCCCTCCGAATCTTTGCCCAACCATTCGCCGGAAATGCCGCGTCCCGCCGGGTGCTCGAGAAGGCGGGATACGCGCTGGAAGGAATCATGCGAAGCAGCGCGGTGAAGGATGGGGCAGTGCTCGATCAGTGCATGTATGCGCGTCTGAATCCGGATACATAAAGGTACCGAAGATCGCAGCCTGGAATGGAGTTCCCAGGAGGTCCTGGAGATTCCAGCAGTTGAGAGTATCGGGCCGTCGGAAATACATCGAACAGCCATCCAGGCCGAAGTCCTGTACCGGGCCGCATGGTCGTGCTTGCAGTGGTGCACGCATTGCACTATAGTACCCCATGCCAACGGTAAGGCGCTTCGATCGCTGCCGCATCGAGATGTATTTCCGTGACCATCCGCCGCCGCATTTTCACATTGTCACTCGCTCTGATGAGCGCGTAGCCGTGCTCATTGAGACGCTTGGAATCATGGCTGGAACCGCTGATGCACGTGACCTCGAAGAGGCGCTCGCCTGGGCGGGAAGTAATCGTGAAACGCTGCGCCGCCTATGGCGGCAATACTCAGGCCCATCATGAGAGTCAACGAAGGTAAGCTTCCCCGGATCCTGAGCGTCAAAGCTGCCGGTGAGTTCCGGCTTCGGTTGCGATTTTCGAATGGCAAAGCGTTCGCTGTCGATCTGAGTCGGGAGGTGCGGCAATTCAAGCCTTACCGCCCGCTGCGCGATCAGGCGCTCTTCGCGCGCGTGGCATTGGGCGAGGGCGGTCACAGCGTGATTTGGCCGGTCGGAGAGCTCGACATGGGGGCTGATACGCTGTGGCAATATGCACTTGAGCAGAACGGCCGCAGGGATGCGGCTGAGTTCATCCGTTGGCGTTGGCGCAACAGGCTCAGCCTCACGGCCTCCGCGGAAGCCCTCGGTCTATCGCGGCGGCAGGTAGCGTATTACGCCAGTGGGCAGCATGAGGTGCCGCGCACCGTGCTCTTGGCCTGCAAGGGGTGGGAGTCCGAGCAGCAGCATGTTGCCGCTTAGACACCGGAGCCCGCCCGGGCCATGGTTTCTGTACCACTTTTGTACCACTCGCCTGAAATACGATGCAAAGCAATGACGTGGATGGAAGGCGGGAAGCTGTATAAAATCAGGAACGTAGACTTCATACGGTCTCAGGGTCGTTCACCTGATTTCAGGTGAGACTTCCATGGGGTGCAAGGGGTCCCGAGTTCAAATCTCGGCGCTCCGACCAATTTCGGTTGTCGATGCTGCCGGCGTTCTGCCCGCCAGGGAGATCCTCTATGCGGAGATCGGTGCCGACATCGCGTCGGTGCGCCGCTTTGTGCTTCGTGAGCGGGGCACCGGGTCTCTAGAGGCGTTTGCCACCCTCGAGTTTGGCGAGATTCCGATCGAAGGTCCCGAGCGGAACGTGCCCGCTCCTGCGGGCGATCTCGAGAACGAGGACATCCGAGAAGGTTACACCTTTGTGCTGGCGAAACTTTTCAACGGCAGCCTCGACCACATCCTGGTCTTGCAGCGTCAGATGCTCGTGGTTGAGCAACATCTCGACGGCTTTGGCGATATCGTCGCGGGTGCGGTCGTAAACGGAATCGAGGACCCAGGACGTCTCAGCGAGCACCAGATGGGATACCCACGCGCCTTTGGAGACGAACTCCTCGGCGGCCTCGACCTGCTTCTTGTCGTCCCGAGTGATGAGTCGAACCAAGACATTGGTGTCAACCGCGCGCATGTCGTTTGCGGATCAGTTCTCGGACGCCTTCCTTAAGCTGCTCCGCCGTTCTCGCAGGCGGTGCGCCCGAAGGAAAGAGTGCGGCATGTATTTCTTCTGACGAATATCGTCCGGCGCGCCGCACGACGACTTCGTTGTTCCGTTCGTCCCACTCCAGTACAGCGCCGGGGCCGACCCCGAGCTTCTTACGAACCTGTGCGGGGACGGAGATTTGACCTTGAGCGGTGAGCTTCGAATGTGCGATCGCCATGGTTGTACATTACCCCGGTAATTGATCGCTGTCAATCCGCGGTCGTGCCATTGAGTCCATGCGGTGGAACTCCTCGCATTCGGCCCGAGCCGCCAGAGCCACGACCCTGCTGGACCGCTTTCATCTTTCCGGTTGCCGCATAGTCGTACCTGAGGTGCCAAGGCTCCGTGACGGCGGCCTTTGACGGACGAGAAGAAGTGCAGGACTCGATCCTGACTCAACACCGAGCTCGAGCGTGCTCATGGCCGTTGAGTCTGTTGACTTTCCGCCGGTGCCGCGCCTACACTCCGAACCATCGTAATGGTAGCGCTCCCATCGCAACGCACGCCGTGACTGATGGTCTGAGTATGACCGGTGGAAACAACAGATCGACCCCCATCACCTCACCGAGGGAGGTTTGTCATGAATGTCAAGAATTTCCGCTTGGTGGCCGCTGGAGCGGCCGGCGTTTTAGCCTTGGCGGGTGCCGCGACCGCAGTTGAGGCATCGAGCTCGTCCAGCGACTCACTGCGTGCCCTGGGTGCGCAGGTGCAATTGCGCATCGGCACGGCGGCGACCCCGCTCGATCTCAGCGATCCAACCCTCTCGCAGATCACCTCCGGGCAGTTCTCGGTCCTCACTCCCGAAAACGAGATGAAGTGGCAGGTCGTCGAGCCGCAGCAGGGCACGTTCAACTGGACAGGCGCCGATAATCTCGTCAAGTTCGCCGAGACGCACGATGAGCGCGTCCGTGGGCACACGCTGGTGTGGCATAACCAGCTGCCGGGCTGGCTGACGCAGGGCGTTGCCAACGGCACTATCAGCGACTCTCAGCTGCGCGATCTGCTGCACCGGCACATCACCACTGAAGTGCGCCGCTACCGCGGCAGGATCTGGCAGTGGGACGTCGTCAACGAGATGTTCACCGACTCGAACCCGTCGCAGATCAACCCAAATGACTTCTGGATCTCGCACCTCGGCCCGGGCATCATAGCCGACGCGTTCCGCTGGGCGAAGGCGGCCGATGGGAGCGCATTGCTCTGTTACAACGACTACAACATCGCCGGTGAGGATGGCAGCAACGCCAAGTTCGAAGCCGCCTTCACGATGGTCCAGAACCTGCTGGCCCAGGACGTGCCGATCGACTGCGTGGGAGACCAGGGCCACCTCGACCTGCAGTTCGGGTTCAACCCGGACCGCATGACCCAGGACCTGCAGCAATTTGCCAGCCTCGGCCTGAAGGTCGCGATCACGGAGGCGGATGTCCGCACGTTCGTCGAGACGACGGACAGCAACCAGACCCCGATCGTCTCACCCACGGACTCGACCCCCAACCACACGGCGAACCCCGCCGGGGCGGACTGGTACAACGGGATGCTGCAATCGTGCCTGGCCGTGCAAGCGTGCATCTCCTTCACCGTGTGGGGCTTTGACGACTCGGAGTCATGGGTGCCAGGCACCTTCCACGGTGAGGGTGACGCCGACCTCTACGACGTGAACCTCAACCCGAAGGCCCAGTACACTGCTGTGCAGCAGACCTTGTCACTGGCCGCAGGCGCGCCGAATCGCCTCGGAGGGAACTAGAACGAGAGGGACCCTGTCGCGCTAATGCACCGCGCGGTGCTGCTCCTCGCCTTTCGTGGCGAAACTGAAGCGCGGCTCGAGGGTGAAGTGCTCTCCGCCGACGAGTTGCGCCACGTACCGGCCGACGGCCGGCCCGTGTTTGAACCCGTGCCCGGAGCCGCCGCCCACCAGCCAGACGTTCTGCCATCGCGGATGCCGATCAATGAGGAAGTCGCCATTCGAGGTATTCTCGTACTGGCAGACCCGTGACCCGTTGAGTGGCTGTCCGGCGAGCGCAGGGAAGCGGCGCGCCATGTACGCGCGCGCTTGTGCCAGACCCTCCGCAGAGGGCAGCCGGTCGCCGGCATCGGGGTTCATCGCCGGGCCGTGCTTGTCGTGAGCGATCTTGATCCCGCGCGCCTCGAGATCAGGGAAGCCATAGAAGATGTCACCACCGTTGAAATCCGCCCATCCGGGCATTGCCCCGGGCTCGAAACGCTCATCGCCTGCCGGCGGAGCGAAGAAAAAGACTTCCTGGCGCGTAACGAAAATGCGCGAGCCGAGTATGTCGGGAAAGAGTTTGGGTAGCCAGGGCCCGCAGGCAAAGACGTAGTTCGAGGCCTTGAGGCGCTCACCTCCAGACACCACGAGCTCATCGAGCGCGCGGGCTGTCGGCAACGCGGTAGTCGGCGCTGCCACCAGCGCGAGACGGTAGTCACCACCAGCCGCTGCGAACCGCGCGACCAGCGTCTGTACCGCCCGACGGGCCATGAGTGCCCCAAAATCCGGCTCGAATAACCCGATCTCGATTCCGTCCCAACGGAACTGGGGGAACCGACGTGCCAGCTTTGCGCGATCGAGCGTCTCGATGGGAATACCCAGCTTGCGGTGAATCTCCACCGAGCGGGCTGCATACTGTTCCAGCTTCTCGAAGAAAAACAACACGCCGAGTCGACGGAAAATCGGCAGACCCGCGCTCTTTGAGAGCCATTTCCAATCCCTGAGCGACTCCCACGCCATCCGCGCGTAGACCTCATCGGGGCCATAGGCTGCGCGCGTCATGCGCGACTCACCGCCCGAGGATGCGCGCTCGTTGGCAGGCCCACGCGCATCGAGCAGCAGGACGCGCTTACCTTTGCGAAGGAGATTCCAGGCTGCCCACGCTCCGAAGGCCCCGGCGCCAACCACGATGACGTCCCAGGAATTGCGAGCCCGATCGGGCGTGCCCGGTCGCGCCATACCGGCCTGGGATGCAATGAGTGCCGTGGCGACGCCTGTAATTCCGCCGAGCAGTTCCCGGCGTGTCAGCGACTTCGCGCCGGGGCCTGTTTCGCCGTCCTTGCCCGTATCTGCAGTCTCCATCAGAACGAGTGGCTTCCGTAGATGCCGATCGTGCGCGGCTGGTTCGTCAGATATCCGATGCGCGCGCTCCGACCGCGCTCATAGTCGAGTGCCAGCACCGCTGTTTTATCGGCGATATTGTTGACGTAGGCCGCCACCTGCCAGCGATCGGTCTTCAAGCCGAACCGCAGGTTCGCGAGGGTGTAGGACGGCAGCTCCGGGTTGAAATTGATCTGGCTGGTGGTGAGCGGGCCGCCATATACAATGAGTCGCGCCGCGTTCGGATCGGCTGCCGTGCCGCCGATCTGGCCCCAGCCTGGCTCTTCGTTCTCGAATTGGGAGAACGAAGAGCCGACGTACTGCAGGGTGAAGTTCCCGAACAGGTCGGTCGAGCCTCTGAACGGTATAGTGAATCCAGCGTAACCGACCGCCTGGAACTTGGGTGCAGTCGGGAGCCGATTACCATCCGCGAGGCCACCGACGACCCCGAGTGAGGAGACGACCGAGGATGTGAGCTTCGCATTCAGGGCCGTCGCGGATACACCAAAGTCCCAGATCGCATCCGGCCTGAAGAAGACCTCCGCCTCGAAGCCTTCGCTGCGAGCTGTCGGCACATTGATGACGAGGCGCGAGGAGCAGGTGCCGGCGGTGGCGGTCGCCTGCAGATTCGTGATGTCCTCGTAGAAGGCGGCAACGTTGAGCGTGAGGCGCCGGTCCATCCACTGCGACTTCAAGCCGACCTCATAGTCCCAGAGCTTCTCGTCCTTCCACGTGCCGTAGCCACCGAAGATGATCTTGTCGGTCGCCGAGCAGAGCGGCAGGTTGATGGGATCATTGATGCCTCCCAGGCGAAACCCCCGCGATGCCTGCGCGTAGACCTGTGCGTCCGGGAGCAGCTTGTAGCTCAAGATCACGCGCGGGGACGCGCCGCTCGAGGAGACGCTCCCTGGAATCCCGCCGGCGGGAGTAGGGGAGGAGAATACCCCGTGGAAGTTGAGAATCCGGTCCTCGTCATACTTGTAGTAGCGCAGACCCGCGGTCAGCGAGATCTGGTCGGTCGCGTGCCAGGTGCCCTCTCCGAACACTGCGTACTGCCTCAGCTTGTAGCTGATATCGGACCAGAAGGGCGTGTCGGGGGGCGCGAGCGGATCGGTGCCCAGAGGATTGCCGAATTTCGCGTTTAGCGCGTCGTAGCCGGGCGTCGGCAAGGACTGTCCATACCGCCTGCCGGTGTGCTGAAAGAAGCCCCCGACCAGCCAGTCAATGGTTTGCCTGCCGTTCGACGCAAGGCGTACTTCCTGGGATATCACGTTGAGGTGCGTGCGGTCATACAGGGGCGAGTTGGTGCGGACCCCGGCAGGGTCAGCCGGCGTGGATGCGTCGGTGAACGCATCGACCGTCACGCTGCCGGTAAGCTGTGTCGCATCGCGCAGTACCAGAACATTGCGATGCGTATAGGAGGTCACCGAGGTCAGGGTAGCGAAGCCGAGGTCGTAGGCAACCTTGACATCGGCGAGCGTGAAGTCGTCCGTCAGGCCCTCCTGCTGCTGGCGGTACTGCTGCAGGCTGCCGATAGTCACGGCGGGCTGGGTGGTCGTGTACGGATTCGCGAGAATGTTGTAAATATCGACGCGTGGAAAACCGTTGGTCTGGAGCTTCTGGAATACCAGGCGGGGGGTGATCGAAAGCGCGCTGTTCGGCTCGATGAGGAGCTCGAGGCGTCCGCCTCCACGATCGCCGGTATTGACGGCTTTCTGGACCTTGAAGCCGCTCGGTTTCTCGGCTCCCTCCGGGCCAAGCGGTGTGATCGCGTCGATGAAGCCCCCCATGTGCCGCCAGTAGCCGACGAGACGGGCGGCCACGGTATCAGTGAGCGGCAGGTTGAGCGCGCTTCTGAAATAGCCCCCTTCGCTGCCGTGACTCACGTCCTCGAGGGCTGCGTCGGTCAGCACTTCAAGCTTGCCGAGGACCGGCTGGCGCGTAATGTAGCGGACCGTACCGGCCTCTGAGCCGGCGCCGAAGAGCGTCCCCTGTGGACCGCGCAGCACCTCGAATCGGTCGAGGTCGAAGAGCTCGAGATCGGGCGTGAAGAGCGCGACGGAGATGGGCGACTCATCCAGATAGACGCCCACCTGCTCCTTGACACCGGGCTGATCGCGAATCACCTGCCCCGAGCTGATGCCGCGGATCGCCATTTGGCTCTGGCCCGGGCCGAGATCCGCAACCGTGAAGCCCGCCACGTTTCGTGCCAGGTCGACGATATCGCTCGCCCCGGAGTTGATGATCTGGTCCTGGCTGGTGGCCGATACGGAGAACGGGACGTTCTGGATGTTCTCCGATCGCTTCGTCGCGGTGACGATCACCTCCTGCAGTTGAACTACCATCTCCGGCTGCTGTTGCGCTGCGGCAACGAGCGGCAGCGCGGTCGCAAGCGCAGTGGAGACGACAGCGGTTCTTGTTAGCGCTCTCATAACGCTCCCCTCCAGCTCGCAGTGCGCGTCGGCTGTTGTTGTTGGGCGCGAGTATGCTCTCAATGACCGCCGAGTGCAAAATGACAGAGCGCACGGACATTTGCCGCGCGGCGGCTCGACTCACCGGCGCCATGCGGTCACGAGGCTGTTGCCGCAGGCCCCTGCGCAATGGCCGCTGGCGCCTTGGGACCGCGCGGACCTTCTGGCGGTTGCGCTGGCCGACAATCCCGCAGCTCGCCATCGCACGCGCCGAAGCTGAACGACGTCAGGCCGTGGCTTTATGGCATCAGCTTCGAGCTGCCGCTGCGCTCGCTTCACCGGGCATGTTCGTCACTCGGTCGGGGCTTCCCGTCCGAGGCGGCGGCGAGTGGCTTCTTCCCGAGCGTCGTCGATGACGCGTAGCACTCCGCCGGAGTCTACCGGCGCCTGTTCACGAGCGAAGATGCCCGTCAGCTCACTGTCGCCACGGAGCTCGCCCTGTTCATAACGCGACCACATCTCGTGCGCAAATTCGGTCTCGAGCAGCTCGGGCGCGAACCGGCCGAGGGTGCCCCTGATGTTATTGACGTCACGCTGGAGCATGGCAAAAGCGGCATTGTTGCCGGCAGCATTGACGACTTGCGGCAGGTCGATGATCACCGGACCGTCGGCGGCCACGAGCACGTTGAATTCCGAGAGATCGCCGTGAATGAGCCCCATGCTCAGCATGCTTGCGATTTGCCGCACCAGGAATCCGTGGTATTCGCGCGCCGTTTCCGCCGAGAGAGCCACCTCACCCAATCGCGGCGCCGGATCGCCTGCGGTGTCCGTTACAAGGTCCATGACCAACACGTCGTTGAAGTAGCCGAAGGGCTTTGGAACGCGCACGCCGGCGGCGGCGAGTCGGTACAGTGCATCGACCTCTGCGTTCTTCCATTCGCTCTCCTGCTGCCTGCGACCGAAACGCGTGCTCTTGCTCATTGCACGGGTCTCACGGCTGCCGCGGGCTTTGCGCCCCTCCTGATACCGCTCGCGTCTCTGGAAGCTGCGCTGCGCCATGTCCCGGTAGACCTTCGCGCAGCGAAGTTGCGTCCCGGAGCGCACGATGTAGACGGTAGCTTCCTTGCCGCTCTTCAGTGAACGTATGACTTCATCGATAATGCCGTCGTCGACCAGCGGCTGTAGGCCTTTGGGTGTCTTCATCGTTTCCGTGGGCGCGGCCTTGACGCCCGCGAATTGCTTCAGAAAATGGGAAATGGGTGCGCCCATGGGCACACATAGAAAGGTCAACACTGTAGCATAATGCTTGCGCTGCAGCCCGCCTGGTGGTGCACACATTGGAACTGAAGATTACGCTGCAGCCGGTCGAAAGCCCGAACGAGGGCTCGGGCTGTAGGAAGCCGAATCTGCTGTGGCCGCGACCGGCCATCCATGATGGAACCAATCGCTCCCCGGCGAGTTGCGCACGAACCGATTTCACAGAGTGGTGAGGAGAGTGAAATGCCTACCGCAACCGGCCATACCTCTGCCATCCGCGCAAAGAAGGTGCTGGGTACCAACGTCGCGGACCCCTCCGGCCGTAAAATTGGCGAAGTCGAAGACGTCATACTGGACAAGCGGACGAACAGTATCCTCTTTGCCGTGATCAGCTTTGGAGGCTTCCTGGGCATGGGGGAGAAATACCATCCCATTCCGTGGGTCGCCCTCGACTACGACGAGCGGGCAGGTGCCTACATCGTCACCTATACGAAGGAGCAGCTCGAGGCCGCACCGGCCGGCTCAATTGATGAGCTGACGCGCGATGACGGCCTGCAGTTCCGGGATCGCACCTATGACTTCTATAAGGTGCCGCGGTACTGGGAGATGCGCCACTGAGCATCGGGGGCGTGTGCGGCGTCATTGATCTCGCTGTTCGGCGCTGAGCTGACCGCCGCCACCTTGCTCGAGGGTAAATTGGCTCGATGAGAGGGTGCGGCCTCCGCGCGGGGCGCCTCTCCCGTCGCATCGCCCGCGGACATCGCGTGGCGTGTCCGCCAGGCTGACAGCGTCGCAGGTCACTCGTCCCGCTGCCGAAAGTAGCTTGATGCAGCGGGATGAAAAAGTCCCGCGAGAATGAGCCCGAATATCACCAGGTGTACTAGCAGTACATAGGGGTTGCGTATCGACAGGGCGACGTGCAGGGCCATCCAAATGGCTAGCAGCCACCTGGCCCAGTTGCGACCCTTGAACAGCCAGATACCGCCAAGCAGGGCTGCTATCCCGATGCTCAGGACCGCCAGGTCCTCACCTGTCAGGTGCGCAGGCCGGCTCGCGAGTGGGGTCGCACCACGCCAGATATCCAACAACCCAATCGCAATGAAGGCCGCTCCGATGACGACGATGAATACGACGCACGTCTTGGGAGTCTGAGCTTCGCCTTTCAGACTGACGTTCATGGCAGTCGCTCCGGTCGGGGGCGGCGCCACTCCTCGATAATCTCGAGAATGGCATCAGCGGCGTCCTGGTCCGGATGCCACTCGGGCAGGGAGCCAGCGTCCAGGAGCCAACGCCGGCGAGCATTTCTCATACGGGTGACTCGGCTAAGACCCGCGGGTCGTGCAAGCTGAGCCTGCGCCAAGCCGCCCGTAAGCCGGGCCCGGCGGATGGCAGGGCCGGATTCTTCAAGTTGAGCGCGATATACAATATAAAATGGAGGTCCGGAGAGGACGTCGCTGCTTGCCTGGCGTGCATCGAGAAAGGTCCGGACGACCCGGCCACTACGATGCCGCCGGCTTCGCCTGCATGCAAGCAACATAATCAAGCTCACGGCAGGAGACCTTATCATGCGACATCGGCTGTTGCATGCTTGCCTCCTCGGCGCCGTCTCCCTCGCCTGTGCGCATCACGCGTGGGCAGACACCATGCGTTGTGGCGACAAGGTCCGAGGAGCCGCCCGTCCGCTTTTGGAACACTCCCGCCGCGGCAATCGGTGTCCACCCCGGTAGATGCCCGAACCGTTAGCCAAGCGCCGGCAATGACCTGTAACCTATGTGCCCGAGGGCACA
>Ga0134128_10004704_pt1 | contig 16648 bp, 13 predicted proteins | sample KB31754_FD_96462 | JGI IMG/M metagenome (GOLD analysis project Ga0134128, IMG submission 96462) | Terrestrial soil microbial communities with excess Nitrogen fertilizer from Kellogg Biological Station, Michigan, USA - KB3-175-4 | ecosystem: Environmental > Terrestrial > Soil > Unclassified ...
AAGTGCAGCTGCGGCGGCCGGGTGGCCGCCGCTGCTGGGTGGGGTGTTAGGGGTTGATGATGTTGTTGTTGGGTCCGTAGCCGAATTTGGTGATGTTTTCGGCGCCGTTTTCGCTGATGACGAGGATGTCGTGTTCGCGGTAGCCGCCGGCGCCGGGCTGGCCGTCGGCGACGGTGATCATGGGTTCCATGGAGACGACCATGCCTGGTTCCAGGACGGTGTCGATGTCTTCGCGCAGTTCCAGTCCGGCTTCGCGGCCGTAGTAGTGGGAGAGGACGCCGAAGGAGTGTCCGTAGCCGAAGGTGCGGTTGGGGAGGAGGTTGTGGCTGATGTAGATCTCGTTGAGTTCGGCGGCGATGTCCTTGCAGACGGCGCCGGGCTTGATGAGTTCCAGGCCGCGTTCGTGGACTTCGACGTTGACGTTCCACAGTTCCAGGGAGCGGGTGTCGGGTTCGCCGAGGAAGAGGGTGCGTTCCAGGGCGGTGTAGTAGCCGCTGGTCATGGGGAAGCAGTTCAGGGAGAGGATGTCCCCGCGCTGGAGCTTGCGGGTGGTGGCCCAGTTGTGGGCGCCGTCGGTGTTGATGCCGGACTGGAACCAGACCCAGGTGTCGCGGACTTCCTGGTCGGGGAAGGTGCGGGCGATTTCGTGGACCATGGCTTCGGTGCCGATGAGGGCGACTTCGTATTCGGTGATGCCTTCGGCGATGGCGGCCTTGATGGCTTCGCCGCCGAGGTCCCCGATGCGGGCGCCGTGCTTGATGACTTCGATTTCCTCGGCGGACTTGATCATGCGCTGGCGCATGGCGGCCTGGGAGATGTCGGTGAGGGCGGCGTCGGGGAAGGCGGCCTGGAGCTTGTCGCGGAGCAGGACGGGGAGGGTGTCGTCCTCGACGCCGAGGCGGGTGGCCTTGATGCCGCGGCGGCGCAGGGCTTCCTGGATGCCGAAGTAGAAGTTGTCGCGGCGCCAGTCGGTGTAGACGATGTTGTCGCCGTAGCTGGTGCGCCAGGGCATGCCGGCGTCGATGTTGGCGGTGATGGAAACGGAGTCGTCGGCGGTGACGACCAGGGCGTAGGAGCGGCCGAAGTAGGTGAAGAGGTAGTCGGAGTAGTACTTGATGTTGTGGTAGCTGGTCAGGACCACGGCGTCGAGGTTCTTTTCGGCCATGATGGTGCGCAGCCCGCCCAGGCGGCGTTCGAACTCGGCGTCGGTGAACGTCAGGGGCTGCTTCGACCCGTTGTGCAGGGTCTTCAGGCGCTCCAGCTCGGAAACGGAGGACGCGGGCGAGGAAGTGGTGACGGTCATGGGTGGGTCCTTTGCATGTGTGGTGTTTTGTTGATGGGAGGGAGGGTTTGGGGGTGGCCTAGGCGGGCTGCGCCGGCTCCAGGAACTTTTCCTCGCAGGCGTCCCCGTGCTGGGCCAGCACGTCCTCTTCGTGCATGCTGGTGCGGATGCCCAGGGGCACGCCGGCCGAGATGCGCCTGCGGAAACGCGGGTAGCCGAGGGCGAAGTAGACGCCGGCGGAGGTGAGGGTGCCTGCCAGCCAGGAGAGGTCGATTCCTCCCATGGCCGTGGCGATGGGGCCCTGGAGTATGGGCATGCCGCCGTACATGAACAGCCACGTCATGGCGATGCCGGTGAAGAAGGCGATGAATGCCGGTGCGTTGACGGACTTCAGCGAGGTGGACCTCGGGTCCAGGAACAGGTAGGAGAAGTCCTTGTGGTGCCGTTCGAAGACGAAGTAGTGGACGGCCATGATGCCGCCCCAGGTGCCCACCCAGGCAACGATCGTGCCCAGCCAGGAATCGAGGATCATGGCGAAGTCCGAGGCGAACATGAACGCGATGACCGCACCCATGGACAGCACGCCCACCAGGATGGACAGCTTGCGCCGGGACAGCTTGACGTCCAGGGCCTGGAAGGCGACGCCGAAGGTGTACAGGTTGATGATGTTGGTGGCGATGGGGCCGTGGATCACCAACAGGATGACGGGAATGGCCATGGTGCCGAAGTTCGAGACGATCAATTGGCCGGGATCGGCCTGCCCGTTTTTCGTGGCGAGGCTGGCGCCGAGGATGCCCAGCCAGACCACCGGCAGGAACTGGCCCAGGACGCTGACGATGAACAGTTTGGCCGGTTTGACACTGCGGCTGACGAAGCGGGAGTAGTCGGGGGCGTAGGTGAACCAGCCGATGCCCCAGCCGATGCCGATCACGGTCATGATCGCGGACATCGCGGCGAGGCGTGGCATGCCCTCCAGCACGTGGCCGGCCGGACCCGCATAGCCCCAATTGATGTCAAGGTGTGTCCAGGCGATGATGGACATCGCGACCAGGACAATGATGGTTGGCGGCATGGTGATGCGTTCAAACTTGGCGATGGCACGGTACCCCCGGTAGCAAATCGCCACCTGGATGGACATGATGACGGCGGCAACGAGGATGCGCACCGGAATGTTCTGCTGGTGGGGGTCAACCCAGCCGATCATGCCGAACAGGGCCATGACCAGGTCAAGGATGACCCAGGTGTTCACGGCCGACCAGCCGATGGCGATCGTCGCCTGGATCGCGGCCGGGAGATAGGCGCCGCGCCGGCCAAAGGCGCCGCGTGCCAGCAACATCCCGGTGGCCCCGGTGCGCTGGCCCAGGATGACGAAGAAGCCAAAGCCGGCCATCCCGATGAGGTTTCCCACGATCAACACGATCAATGTGTCCCGCAGGCCCAGCCCCAGCTGGATGCCGAGGGCCCCGAGGATCCAGTTGATGGGGGCAACGTTGGCGCCTGCCCAGATCCAGAACTGGCCCGACAGCTTTGTGGTCCGCGCGGATTCGGGAATGGGCTGCAGGACGTCTTCGACCTCGACGGTCGAGGATTCGTGCGACCGTTGTCTTGTTCGGTTCATGCGGGTCTCTATTCACTGCGTCGTGATGGGAGTGGAAGGTTGCACCAGCTTATGGGTGATCTGGGACACAACATAGAGACATTGTGGGTATACTAATTCAACATACGGTGACAAAATGTCGCCCTTTGACGGGGGGACCTCCATGATTACACTCGCAGACGTCCTTGCGTCCGCGTCCATGTCCGCTGCTGACCCGAAGCTGTGCGGCAACGTGCCGGGCACCCTGGACCGCGTGGTCCGGTGGGTGCATTCCAGCGAGGTCCTCGAGATTGCCCCGCTCCTGCGTGGAGGGGAGCTGCTGCTCTCCGGCGGTGCGGCCTTGCTGGCCCTTCCGCCGCAGGAACAGGAAGAGTATGTCCGCAGCCTGGCAGGCCGGAACATCGCCGCCCTGGCCCTGCAGACGGCGGGCCACGCCTCCCCCCTGCCGGAACGGCTCATTGCCGTGGCCAATGAGCAGGGGCTGCCGCTGATCGACCTTCGCGCGGTGGCGCCCTTCGTCGACATCGCCGAGGCGGTAAACCGGCTGGTGGTCAATGAACAGGCGGACGCCCACCTGGTGGTCGACGACGTCTCCCGGCGCATTGCCCGCCAGATCACCGACAGGGGCCCCCACCTGCCGACCATTCTTGACGTGGTCGCCACCTCATTGGCGGCAGAGGTGTCCCTGGCGGCTGCCGACGGCGCCTCCCTGGGCCATGCAGGCAGCGCCGTCGAGGGGGAAGGGACGACGGCGGTGGCCGGCATTGTGGTTGGCGGCCAGCTCGCGGCCCAGCTGACCCTTCGCTCGGCGTCGCCGGACCCGTTCCTGCTGAATCTGGCTGCCGAACGGCTCTCGGGCATATTGGCCCTGGCCCTGGCACAGGCTTTTCGCCCGACGCCGGCCCAGGTCGCCAATGCGCGCCTGATGGAATCCGTGATCGAGGGCAGCGGCGCCGGAACGCTCGAGCGGCTGTGGGTGCAGGCCGGACTGCGGCCGGGCCAGGGCGCGGTCATGGCCGTCTTTCGCAGCCTGGGCAGGGAGGTCAGCTTCTCCGCCGTCGAACGTGCCCTGCGTGCGAGCGGTGCGAATGCCCGTTCCCACCTGTGGGACGGGGAGCTGGCCATGCTGTTCATCCTGCCCCGCGGCAACGCGCGGAAGGCGCGCGAGGCCCTGCTCCGTGCGGCGCGGGACGCCGTGCGGGGGACGGACGCCTGCGCGGCGTTCGGTCCCCACGTGGACGACGGCCTCCGCGCGAACCAGTCCTACGTGGAGGCGCAGGCAACGCTGGGACTGGGGCTGCCTGCGGCGGGCAAGGTCTTGGACGCCATGGAGTTCCTGGCCCTGCGGATCCTCGCGGTGGTCCCCGAGCCGGAACTTTTGGAACTGTATGTGCGCTCGAGTGTCGGTGAGGTGCTGGACTGGGACCAAAAGCACGGCACGGCCCTGACGGCAAGCCTGCTGTGCTGGCTGGACTCGGGGTGCAACACGACGGCGTCGGCGCTCGCCTTGAACGTGGAACGGCAGACCATGCACAAGCGGCTGAACAAGATCGCTGACCTGCTGGGCGGGGATCCGCGCGACTCCGGCGGACTGCTGGACCTCCACCTCGCCGCCAAGGCGGCTGCCGCAACCGCGGCGGCCGGCCCGCGCACAGCTGCGCGCAGGGCCTAGAGCACGCTGCGGACCGACTTCTCGAAGCTGGTCACGTGTTCCAGGGCCAGGCTGCCGGCCAGCTGGTCGTCGCCGCCGGCTATGGCCTCGAGCAGCTCGATGTGCTCGGCGATGTGCCCGGCCACGGAGGGGATCTTGTCCAGGACCAGGCACCAGATGCGCGTGGCCAGGTTGTCGTATCGGATGAGCACGTCCTCCAGATGGGGATTGGCTGCCGCGGCGTAGATCAGCCGGTGGACCCGGATGTCGTAGCGCATCAGCTCGCGCTGGTTCGACACGGCGGTGTCCATGTCCGCGATGGCGGCCGCGACGCCCAGGAGTTCGGCCCGCATGGCGGGGGTGGCCAACTTGGCGGCGCGTTCGGCCGCCAGCGGTTCCAGGCGTTCCCGGATGTCGGAAACGTCGGCCAGCTCGGTGATGTCCACATTGGTGGCGAACGTCCCGCGGCGGGCGTAGGAAACCACCAGCCGGTCGCCCTCGAGCCGCTTGAGCGCCTCGCGCACGGGCGTGCGCCCGATGCCAAATTCCGTGGCGAGCGCGCCGTCGTTGATTGCTTCACCGGGCCGGATTTCCAGCATGATCAGCCGGTCGCGCAGCTGCCGGTAGGCCTGCTCGGCCATTGAAACGTCGGTCGGGCCCGTTCGGAGGTCCTCGAGCGAAAGGCTCATCCTGCACCCCTTTCCTGTAGTCGTGCGCGGTCCTGTTTCCATTGTTGGTTCAAGACTTTTGTCCGGCCGTCTTGACTCCTAGTGATCTGCACCATATTGTTGCATTCAATCTAATATATCAGTTAGACACCAGTTAGACACCAGTTGGACAGCAGCCCGCCAGGACTGCCGAGCAGAGGAGAACTTGATGGTAGATGTGATGACGGCCGCATTGGCCGACGTTGACAATGAAGTTGACGAGGCCATCACGGCGGAATTGCTCCGCCAGCAGTCAACGTTGGAGATGATTGCGTCAGAGAACTTCGCACCCACAGCCGTCATGACGGCCCAGGGGTCGGTGCTGACGAACAAGTACGCGGAAGGCTACCCCGGCAAGCGCTACTACGGCGGCTGCGAGCACGTCGACGTGATCGAACAGCTGGCCATCGACAGGATCAAGGCCCTGTTCGGCGCCGAGGCGGCCAATGTCCAGCCGCACTCCGGCGCCCAGGCAAACGCCGCGGCGATGTTTGCGCTCCTGGATCCGGGCGACACCATCATGGGCCTGGACCTGGCCCACGGCGGCCACCTCACCCACGGGATGCGGATCAACTTCTCCGGCAAGCTGTACAACGTGGTGCCCTACCACGTCCGCGAATCGGACATGGTCGTTGACATGGCCGAGGTGGAGGCCCTGGCACTTGAACACAAGCCGAAGCTGATTGTGGCCGGCTGGTCCGCCTACACCCGCCAGCTCGACTTTGCCGAGTTCCGCCGCATCGCCGACCTGGTCGGGGCCTACCTGATGGTGGACATGGCCCACTTTGCCGGGCTGGTGGCGGCGGGGCTGCACCCGAACCCGGTGCCGTACGCCGACGTCGTCACCACAACCACGCACAAGACCCTGGGCGGCCCGCGCGGCGGCGTCATCCTCAGCCGCGAATCGCTGGCCCGCAAGATCAACTCAGCCGTTTTCCCCGGCCAGCAGGGCGGGCCGCTGGAGCATGTGATCGCGGCCAAGGCCGTCTCCTTCAAGATCGCTGCCAGCGAGACGTTCAAGGACCGCCAGCAGCGCACCCTTGACGGCGCCAGGATTCTTGCCGACCGGCTGCTCGCGGCCGATGTTGGCGAATACGGTATCTCCGTGGTGGGCGGCGGCACCGACGTGCACCTGGTCCTGGTGGACCTGCGCAACTCCGAGCTGGACGGCCAGCAGGGCGAAGACAGGCTGCACCGGATCGGCATCACCGTGAACCGCAACGCAGTCCCCTTCGACCCGCGCCCCCCGATGATCTCCTCCGGCCTGCGGATCGGCACCCCGGCCCTGGCCACCCGCGGATTCGGCAAGGCCGAGTTCACCGAGGTTGCCGACATCATTGCCGAGGCCCTCAAGGGCGAGCTCAGCGAGGAGTCCGCAACCCTCCTGCGGGACCGCGTGCGGGTCCTGGCCGACAAATTCCCCCTGTACCCCAACCTCTCCGGCAACGCCGCAGCGGACAACCTCACGAACGGAGAGGCAAAGTGACCACAGAACACCTGCCCGAGCACCCGGAATTCCTCTGGCGCAATCCGGACCCCAAGAAGTCCTACGACGCCGTGATCGTCGGCGGCGGCGGGCACGGCCTGGCCACGGCCTATTTCCTGGCCAAGAACCACGGCATGACGAACATCGCCATTCTGGAAAAGGGCTGGCTGGCCGGCGGCAACATGGCCCGCAACACCACCATCATCCGCTCCAACTACCTGTGGGATGAAAGCGCGGCCATCTACGAGCACGCGCTCAAGCTCTGGGAGATCCTGCCTGAGGAACTCGACTACGACTTCCTGTTCAGCCAGCGCGGCGTCATGAACCTGGCCCACACCCTCGGCGACGTGCGCGAAAGCGTCCGCCGGGTTGGCGCCAACCAGCTCAACGGGGTGGACGCCGAATGGCTGGACCCCAAGCAGGTCAAGGAACTGTGCCCGATCCTGAACATCAGCGACAACATCCGCTACCCCGTCATGGGCGCCACGTACCAGCCCCGGGCCGGCATCGCCAAGCACGACCACGTGGCGTGGGCGTTCGCCCGCAAGTGTGACGAGCTCGGTGTGGACATCATCCAAAACTGTGAAGTCACCGGATTCCTCAAGGACGGCAACAAGGTCACGGGCGTGCAGACCACCCGCGGCACCATCAACACCGAAAAGGTGGGCCTGTGCGCCGCCGGCCACAGTTCGGTGCTGGCCGAGATGGCAGGGTTCCGCCTGCCGATCCAGTCCCACCCGCTCCAGGCCCTGGTCTCGGAACTGCACGAGCCGGTGCACCCCACGGTGGTCATGTCCAACCACGTGCACGTCTACGTCTCCCAGGCCCACAAGGGCGAGCTGGTCATGGGCGCCGGCGTCGACTCCTACAACGGGTACGGCCAGCGCGGATCCTTCCACGTCATCGAGGAACAGATGGCGGCCGCCGTGGAACTGTTCCCCATCTTCGCCCGGGCCCACGTGCTGCGCACCTGGGGCGGGATCGTGGACACCACCATGGACGCCTCCCCGATCGTGGGCCTGACCCCGGTGGAGAACATGTATGTGAACTGCGGTTGGGGGACCGGCGGGTTCAAGGGGACCCCCGCAGCCGGGCTGACCTTCGCCCACACCATTGCCACGGGCGCACCCCACGAGCTGAACAAGCCCTTTTCCATGGAGCGCTTTGAAACCGGCGCACTCATCGACGAACACGGCGCCGCAGCCGTGGCCCACTAGCCAAGCAAGGAGCCCTTTGCCATGTTGCTGTTTACATGCCCCAACTGCGGGCCGCGGAACGAAACCGAATTCCACTACGGGGGACAGGCCCATGTGCCCTACCCCGAACACCCCGACCAGCTCACCGACAGGGAATGGGCCGAGTACCTTTTTTACCGGGAGAACACCAAGGGCATCTTCGCTGAACGGTGGGTCCACTCCACCGGCTGCCGCCAGTGGTTCAACATGCTCCGGGACACCGTGAGCTACGACGTCAAGGCCGTTTACCGGATGGGTGAGCAGCCCCCCGCGCTGGCGGAGCCAGTGTCCAACCAGCCCACCTCCATCAGCGCACCGGAAGGAGCAAAGTCATGACCACCGAGACCAGCCAGCCCAACAGGCTTGCCGACGGCGGACGGATCGACCGCAGCACCACCTTGAACTTCACGGTGGACGGCACCGCCTATACCGGACACCCGGGCGACACCGTCGCCTCGGCACTGCTCGCCAACGGACGGATCGCCGCCGGGGACTCGCTGTACGAGGCGCGCCCCCGCGGCATCATGTCCGCCGGCGTGGAGGAATCCAACGCCTTGGTGAAGGTCGCCGCCCGCTTCCCGGGGGACGTCGCCGAATCAATGCTGCCGGCCACGATCGTGCCCCTGGTGGACGGGCTCGACGTCGAATTCCTTTCCGGTCTGGGCAAGCTTGACCCCAAGGATGACAAAGCCGTCTACGACAAGAAGTACGTCCACACGGACGTACTGGTCGTGGGTGCGGGACCGGCAGGCCTGGCCGCGGCCAGGGACGCCGCACGCACCGGGGCCCGGGTCATCCTCATGGACGACCAGCCGGAACTCGGCGGGTCCCTGCTTTCCGGACGCGGCGAGCAGGTGTCCGGCACTCCCGCCCTTGACTGGGTGGCCGGCATCCGGGAAGAACTTGAGGCCGCGGCCGAATGCACGGTGCTGACCCGCACCTCCGCCTTCGGCTCCTATGACAGCAACTTCGTGCTGGCCGTGCAAAACCGCACGGACCACCTGGACGCCGCGCCCGCCGAGGGCGTGTCCCGCCAGCGCATCTGGCACGTCCGTGCCAAGCAGGTGGTGCTGGCCACCGGCGCCCACGAGCGTCCGATCGTCTTTGAAAACAATGACCGCCCCGGCATCATGCTCGCCTCGGCGGCACGCAGCTACCTGAACAGGTACGGCGTCGCCCCCGGGAACCGCGTGGTCATCGGCACCACCAACGACAGCGCCTACCAGCTCGCAGCCGACCTGCTCGCCGCCGGCGTCGAGGTGGCCGCCGTTGTCGACGCCCGGACCCAGCTCTCCCCGCTGGCCGAGAACGCCGCACACAGCGAAGACCTCCGCGTCATCAGCGGCAGCGCCGTGGTCAACACCGCCGGCGACACCCGCCTGGCCCAGGTCGTTGTCTCGGCCATCGACGCCGACGGCTCGCCCGTGGGGCAGGTCGAGGAAATCGAGGCAGACCTGCTCGCCGTCTCCGGCGGGTGGAGCCCCGTGGTGCACCTGCACAGCCAGGCGCAGGGCAAGGTCCGCTGGGACGAGGCGCTGGCGGGTTTTGTGCCCTCTTCCACGGTGCGCAACCAGCAGAACGTGGGCGCCTGCCGCGGCAGCTATGCCCTGGCGGACTGTGTCGCCGAAGGGGCGGCAGCCGGTTCCACGGCCGCCATCAACGCCGGCTTCGCCACGGCCGACGCCGTCACTGCAGCCACGGCCGCCGCGGCCCGTCCGGCCAGCCCGGCCCGGCCCACGGCACCGACCCGGGCCCTGTGGCTCGTCGGCGGAACCGAAGGCACGGCGTCGGACTGGCACCACCACTTCGTGGACTTCCAGCGCGACCAGACCGTGGCCGACGTCTGGCGTTCCACCGGTGCCGGCATGCGCAGCGTGGAGCATGTCAAGCGCTATACATCCATCAGCACGGCCAACGACCAGGGCAAGACCTCCGGCGTGAACGCGATCGGCGTCATCGCCGCCGCGTTCCGCCAGCAGGGCAGCGTCGTGGACCCGGACATCGGCCAGATCGGCACCACCACCTACCGCGCCCCGTTCACGCCGGTGGCCTTCGCGGCCCTGGCCGGGCGCGAGCGCGGCGAGCTCTTTGACGCCGCCCGCCTGACCTCGATCCACCCGTGGCATGTGGCGCGGGGGGCGTTGTTTGAGGACGTCGGGCAGTGGAAGCGGCCCTGGTACTACCCGCAGGACGGGGAAGACATGGACGCGGCGGTGTTGCGCGAATGCGCGGCCGTGCGCGATTCCGTGGGCTACATGGACGCCACCACGCTGGGCAAGATTGAAATCCGCGGCAAGGACGCCGGTGAATTCCTCAACCGGATCTACACCAACGCGTTCAAGAAGCTGGCCCCCGGCTCCGCGCGCTACGGCGTCATGTGCACCCCGGACGGCATGATCTTCGACGACGGCGTGACGCTGCGCCTGGACGAGGACCGCTACTTCATGACCACCACCACCGGCGGCGCCGCCAAGGTGCTGGACTGGCTGGAGGAATGGCGGCAGACCGAATGGCCCGAACTGGATGCCACGTTCACCTCGGTGACGGAGCAGTGGACCACCATCGCCGTCGTCGGGCCCAAGTCCCGGGCCGTGCTGGCCAAGGTTGCCCCGGAGCTGGATCTTTCGAACGAATCCTTCAAGTTCATGACGTTCCAGGAAACCGTGCTGGCTTCCGGCGTTCCCGCCCGGGTCTGCCGCATCTCCTTCTCCGGCGAACTCGCCTACGAGATCAACGTCGCGGCCTGGTACGGGCTGGCCACGTGGAAGGACGTGACCGCGGCCGGGGAGGAATTCAACATCACCCCCTACGGCACCGAAACCATGCACGTGCTGCGCGCCGAAAAGGGCTACCCGATCGTCGGCCAGGACACCGACGGCACCGTCACCCCCCAGGATGCAGGCATGGACTGGGTGGTCTCCAAGGCCAAGGACTTCATCGGCAAGCGCTCCTACCAGCGCGCCGATGCGACCCGCGAGGGCCGCAAGCACCTGGTCAGCGTGCTGCCGGTGGACGGCTCCATCAGGTTGCCTGAAGGCACCCAGCTGGTGGAGGCCGGGGTGGCCATCAACCCGGCCTACGGCCCGGTGCCCATGCAGGGCTTCGTGACCTCGAGCTACCACAGCGCAGCACTGGGGCGGTCCTTCGGGCTGGCCCTGATCAAGAACGGCCGCAACCGGATCGGCGAGCGCCTTGTGGCTGCCGTCGGATCGCAGTTGGTGGATGTCACTGTTGGAGAAACCGTACTTTTTGATGCCGAAGGGAAGCGCCGAGATGGCTAATTCAGTAAACAACACGGGGGTCGCGGCCTTGCGCCGCAGCCCCGCCGAACACCTCTGGACCGACTTCACTGTCGGCTCGGTGGCCGGGGAACGTGGCGTGACGCTGCGTGAGGTGCCGTTCCAGACCATGGTGGGCATCCGCGTCGACCCGGTCTCCGAGGCGGGCGTGCGCCTGGCGGACGTCACGGGTGGACTGCCCGTGCGCTGTGGGGAGGTCACGACCGGCCCCGCCGGGGTGTCCGTGCTCTGGCTGGGCCCGGACGATTTCCTGGCGATTGCCCCCGGGGACGCCCAGGACCGCCTGCCGGGACTCCTGGTGGCCGCACTCGGCGACGGGGCCGGGCAGGTTGTGGACCTTTCCAGCAACCGCACCACCTTTGAGCTGTCCGGGCCCAGCGCCCGGGCGGTGCTCGAGAAGAGCTGCGCGGCGGACCTGCACCCCCGCTCCTTCGCCGTCGGCACCGCCATCACCACCGAGGTCGGGAAAGTGCCCACCCCGCTGTGGAAGAGGGGCGAGGAGACGTTCATGCTCTTCCCCCGGGCATCCCTTGCCGATCATCTGGGCCGGTGGCTCCTGGACGGCATGAAGGAGTTCGCCTCGGACCGGAACCCATCATGGCTCTGAGTGTCCTTGACCTGTTCACTGTCGGCATCGGGCCCTCCTCCTCCCATACGGTGGGCCCGATGCGGGCGGCCAAGCGTTTCGCCGAGGGGCTCAAGGCCGACGGCCAGCTGGCCGGGGTGGTCCGCGTCCAGGCCGAGCTGTTCGGCTCCCTGGGCGCCACGGGCCGCGGCCACGGTTCAGACAAGGCCGTGGTGCTCGGGCTCCAGGGGCTGGACCCGGAAACCGTGGACACGGCCACCGCGGACGACCAGGTCGCCGCGGCGGCCCTGGATGCGCAACTGATGCTGGACGGCACGCACCGCGTCGACTTCAACTACGGTGAGGACGTGGTGCTGCACCGGCGCAAGTCCCTGCCGGCCCACCCCAACGGCATGACCTTCCGCGCGCTGGACCACGGCGGTGCCGTGGTCCGCGAACGCACCTACTATTCCGTGGGGGGCGGCTTCGTCGTGGACGACGACGCCGTGGGTGCCGACCGCGTGGTCATGGACGAGACGGTCCTGCCGTTCCCGTTCAGCACCGCGGACGAGCTGCTGGCCATCTGTGCCCGGGAGGGCATGGACATCTCGGAGGTCATGCTGGCCAACGAGATGGTCTGGAACACCGAGGAGGAACTGCGGGGGAAGCTGCTGCACATTTGGGCGGTCATGCAGGACTGCGTCAGCAACGGCTGCGCGGCCGAGGGGATCCTGCCCGGCGGGCTGAAGGTCACCCGGCGGGCGCCGGGGCTGCTGCGCACCCTTGAAAAGCCCGACAACGGGGACGACCCGCTGCGGGCCATGGAGTGGGTGAACCTGTTCGCCCTGGCCGTCAACGAGGAAAACGCGGCGGGCGGGCGGATTGTCACCGCGCCCACCAACGGGGCCGCCGGCATCGTCCCGGCAGTGCTGCACTACTACATGAAGTTTGTGCCGGGCGCCAATGAGGACGGGGTGGTGCGCTTCCTGCTCACAGCCGCCGCCATCGGCATCCTGTTCAAGCTCAACGCCTCCATCTCCGGTGCCGAAGTGGGCTGCCAGGGGGAGGTGGGCTCAGCGTGCTCCATGGCTGCCGGGGCCCTGTGCGAGGTGCTGGGCGGCACGCCGGTCCAGGCCGAGAACGCCGCCGAAATTGGCATCGAACACAACCTGGGCCTGACGTGCGACCCGGTGGGCGGCCTGGTGCAGATTCCCTGCATCGAACGCAACGCGATTGCCAGTGTCAAGGCGATCAACGCCGCGCGGCTGGCCCTGCACGGGGACGGCAGCCAAAAGGTGTCACTGGACAAGGCCATCAAGACCATGCGAGAGACAGGTGCCGACATGATGAGCAAGTACAAGGAAACCTCCCGCGGCGGCCTGGCCGTGAATGTGATTGAGTGCTGAGCCGTGGACACCTTGCCCGCGGCCCAGCCGCCTGAATGCGCCCAGTACGTCCTGACCCTGGACTGCCCGGACACCCCGGGGCTGGTCCACCGGATCTCCGGCGTCCTGCTTGAACACGGTTGCGACATCATCGACAACCGGCAGTTCAGCGACCGCCTGCACCTGCGCCACGGCCCCGGACACAACCACCTTGAGCCGGACGGCCACTTCTTCATGCGCCTGCACTTCGCCGCGCCGCCGGGGGAGGAGACGTTCAAGGCGCTGAACGGCCGGATGGAGGAGCTGGCGGCGGAATTCGGGATGCGCTGGGCGCTGCGCGAGCACGGGGCCAGGCGGCGGGTGCTGATCATGGTCTCGAAGTTTGAGCACTGCCTTAACGACCTGTTGTTCCGCACCCGGACCGGGGAACTGCCGGTGGAGGTGGTGGCGGTGGTCTCCAACCACACGGACCACCAGCGGCTGGCGGAATGGCACGGCATCCCGTTCCACCATGTGCCCGTCACGGCGGAGACGAAACCGGCGGCGGAGGCCAGGCTCCTCGAGCTCGTCGACGCCCACGACGTTGAACTGGTGGTGCTGGCCCGCTACATGCAGGTGCTCAGCGATGAGCTCACCCGACGGCTGGACGGGCGCGCCATCAACATCCACCACTCCTTCCTGCCCAGCTTCAAGGGGGCCAAGCCGTACCACCAGGCCTATGCCCGCGGGGTGAAGACAGTGGGCGCCACGGCACACTATGTGAACAGCGAACTGGATGAGGGACCGATCATCTCCCAGCAGGTGATCGAGGTGGACCACGCCTACGGACCCGAAGACCTGGTCGCGGCCGGCCGGGACACGGAGTGCAAGGCGCTGAGCAACGCCGTCCGCTGGCACTGCGAAGGGCGAGTGATCGTCCAGGGCAACCGGACCGTAGTCCTCCGCTGACGCACGGCCCGCATGACCCGCATGGCCCGCAAGCCCCCCGGCTTGCGGGCCATGGATCGTTTCACGGTGGGTACGGCACCCACCCTCAAGGCCATGACTAAAAGTGAATTTTCTTGGCAATTCCGGGTACACAATGTATCTTGTTGGCTGTGATCCATGACACATAGGCTTGGAAAGTCCCCTCAACACTGGAGGTTTTCCATGCGAGACACCAACACTTCCTTGCCGGGCAGCGTCGCCCAAGGCAAGCACCCGTCGCCCGATGGCGACGTTGAACAAAACCTGCAGGCGATCCCTGAATCGTCACGCACCCGAAGCGTTTCCGGACAGTTTTGGATCTGGGCCGGGGCGAACCTCGCCCCCATCAACTGGGTTCTGGGGGCCCTGGGCATTCAATTGGGTCTCAGCTTCGCAGACACGGTCACCGTGCTGGTTGCCGGAAACCTGATCGGCATGGCGTTGTTCGGGCTCTTTGTCCTGCTCGGACAACGCACGGGCGCCACGGGCATGGTCCTGGCCCGTGCGGTGTTTGGCCGTCGCGGCAACTACCTGCCCAGCGCCATCCAGGCCACGCTGGGCATCGGCTGGTGCGCCGTGAACACCTGGATCATCCTGGACCTGGTGATGGCCCTGCTCGGCAAGCTGGGCCTGGTGAACCCCGACGCGGCAAACATCGGTCCCAAGGTGCTGGTGGCCGGGCTCATCATGGCCGCCCAGGTGACCATTGCCTGGTTCGGCTACAAGGCCATTGCGGCCTTTGAAAAGTGGACAGTGCCGCCCACCATCGTCGTCCTCGTGGCCATGTCCGCCGTGGCATGGTTCGGCATGAACATCGACTGGAGCTACGCCGGCCCTCCCGGGGCCGTCCTTGAAGGCGGGGCCCGCATCGCGGCGATGACCACCGTCATGACGGTCATCGGGATCGGCTGGGGCATCACCTGGTTCACCTACGCCGCGGACTACTCCCGCTTCGTCAGCCGTTCCGTGCCGCGCCGCAAGGTCTACCTTGCCTCGGTGTTCGGACAGTTCCTCCCGGTCGTCTGGCTGGGCATCCTAGGCGCCAGCCTGGCCACCAAGAGTGGCACGGCCGATCCGGGCCACCTGATCGTTGACAACTTCGGCGTCCTCGCCATCCCCGTGCTGTTCCTGGTGCTCCACGGCCCCATCGCGACCAACATCTTGAACATCTACACTTTCTCCGTGGCCGCCCAGGCCCTGGACATCAAGGCCAAGCGCCGGAGCCTGAACCTCTTTGTGGGCATCCTGGCGCTCGCCGGGGTGGTCTTCTTCATCCTCCAGGCAGACTTTGCCTCCGCGCTGGGCACCTGGCTCGGCGGCCTCGTGGCCTGGGTTGCCGCCTGGGGCGGAATCATGCTGGTGCACTACTTCTGGGTGGACAAGCGCCAGCCCGTCGCCGTTGAGCGACTGTTCGACCCCGTCGGCACCCGCCGCCTTCCGGCCTTCAACTGGGCCGGCCTGACCGCCCTGGTGGTCGGCATCTTCGCCACCTGGCTGTTCATGTACGGCGTGCTTCCCATCATGCAGGGACCCATCGCCACCGCCATGGGCGGGGTGGACCTGTCCTGGCTGGCCGGCGGCCTGGTTGCCGCGGGGGTGTACGCCATCCTGGGTCCGCGGGTCCACGCACGGTACGCCAGCGACAAGGTCCAGGGCGCCGGCACGATCCAGGACGCACCGTCAGGGACGGCCGCGCCGGGGTCCACCCCGCAGCCGGCGGCGGCGGAGCCGGCAGTCCCCGCGGACCTGGTCAACAACTGAGCCTGGCCAACAACTGGGCCTGGCCAACAACTGGGCACAGGGCACCGCCGCGATGACGGACCACGGACAAGGAGCAACACCATGACCCGAGACCGCGGGAGGCCGTGATGCCGGTCATCGTCGGGTACGTGCCGACCGCCGTCGGCGAGGCGGCCCTCGAGCGGGGCATCCACGAGGCGAGCCTGCGGGGGGAGCGGCTGATCATAGTCAACGCCTCCGCCGGCGACGCCGTCGAAGGGGACTCGGCGCTCGCCGCCGCCGCGGCCGTGTCCCGGGTGGCGGGCCAGCTGGAAAATGCGGGAATCGAGCACGAGATCCGCCAACCCCAGCGAAGCCGTTCACCCGCGGACGAGCTGCTCAGCATAGCGGCGGCGGACGCGGCGTCGCTCATCGTCATCGGATTGCGGCGCCGCTCGCCGGTGGGCGAGATCCTCTTCGGAAGCACCGCGCAGGAAGTGCTGCTCAATGCTGACTGCCCGGTGGTCGCGGTCAAGCCGGACCGCCGCCAACCCCCGCGCAGCCCTGGCTAGCCCACCACGGAGCCGAAGGCCAGTCCGAGCAGATAAGTGACCGCTGCCGCCCCCATGCCGATGCCCAGCTGGCGCAGGCCGCGCCACAGCGGCGACGCCCCGGAAAGCAGCCCGACGACGCCGCCCGTCCCCAGCAGCACCAGGCCCACCAGGGCGCAGGCGGGCACCAGCGCACCGATGCCGG
>Ga0134128_10004706_pt1 | contig 16646 bp, 26 predicted proteins | sample KB31754_FD_96462 | JGI IMG/M metagenome (GOLD analysis project Ga0134128, IMG submission 96462) | Terrestrial soil microbial communities with excess Nitrogen fertilizer from Kellogg Biological Station, Michigan, USA - KB3-175-4 | ecosystem: Environmental > Terrestrial > Soil > Unclassified ...
CATGACGATCTCGGTATCGATGCTGGAGAGCGTGGCCATCAGCACGAGGCCGGCGAGATAGCCGATCACTGCGCACAGGCTGTATTCCAACACGGTCAGCGGTCGGGTCGGGATGCCGCTGAGGCGCGCGGCTTCCGGGTTGTCGCCGTGGGCGTAGATGAAGCGTCCGATCCGTGTGCGGCTCAGGAACAAATGCACGATCAATGCCAGCGCGAGGAAGATCAGCACCGGGATCGGCACGCCGCCGACATTGCGGCCGAGCGCGAGGAAGCTTGCCGCCGATTTCGGCACGTACACAAGCAGTGTCGAGCCGACGATGAAGATCTGCGCAAGGCCAAACATCAGCAGGTTGGTCGCCAGCGTGGCGAACAGCGGGGGCACCTCTATGAAAGCGATCACCAGCCCGTTCACTAGCCCGATCGCGAGTGACACCGCAAACCCGCAGAAGATCGCCCACGGAATGCTTCCGCCTGAGCCCATCACCACCGCGGCCATGGCCGCCCCGATGGCCAGCGAGGCCACCTGTGAAATGTCCAGCCCTCGGCCGATGATGACGATCGCCGCGCCCAGCGACAGGATGCCAAGAACGGCGATGCTATTGAGCAGCGTCAGCACGTTCTGGATGGTCGCGAACCCCGGAATCAACAAGGCGAAGATGCCAGCCAGCACCAAGGTGGTGATGAGAACGATTTGCTCCTGCGTCAGTCGTTTGAGCCGGCTCGGCGTCTTGGCCCGCAACGAGACGTCGGCACCGCCGCTGGCGGCCTTTATCCGGACTTCGGACGACACGAGTCGCACTCCTCCCCAGATCGCAGGCTTCCCTTTTGCTCGATATTCGAGTGACATGGCGACAAATGCAAGCCGCAATTGGACTAAACTGGTGGGGCTGCAGGTGTTGGAAGCGGCAGATCTCTCGGTCGGCGTATTGAATTGTCCGAAAAACGGTAGGGGCCCGATTGCCACAAGCCTGACAAACCCTCTCCGATCCGCAGCTCGTGAGAGGTGCGGTCCGGCCCTTTGTTTTCGTCTAGCTTCTAAGTTGGGCAGTTGATACGCCAACTTCCGATGCGAATGCCGGGTTTGGTCGTATTGGGGTGTTCCGTCCAGGCACTTCAGATGAGTGCTGATAGACGTCAGCAAAGAGAGCGCTGGGCTCGAAAGCGTTCCAGTTCGCGACCTCACAAAAAACAGGTTTCTCCAACTCACCAGATTGACCAGAGGACGAAATACGAAGGAGTGTGAATCCAGATCGAGCGCCGTGAGCACTGGTATGACGGCCGCGCCGCGACCACTCTTGACCAGCGTATAGAGGGCCGCAACAGAAAATACTTCGTACGACGGCAGGTTCAGGAGATTGCTGATCTTGGCGTCTAGCTCCATCCGTGACGCGCAGGGCGACGACAACTGCATCACGAGCCTCGGCAGTTGGGGAGGAGACTACGCGACTCAAAGCGGCAATGGCGTTTCCAAAGAGTGCGACATGGTCAATCCTTATACGGGGACTTGCAGTTGTCCTCCGGGGTACTCGGTAACGCGAGCGCCGCGCAAGCATCGTGTCGCCGCCACGCCGGCGCGTCGTGCTCGCGCTTCGGGAACTCGGTGATGTAGTTGGCGGCATCGCGCAGGGTGAGGAACTCGCCGCCGCTGGGCAAGGAGATGAGATTGATGTTGTGCGACCGTCTCGAAGGCCACGCCAATCTGCCGATCTTTGCGCCAGACGCTTCGACACCTAGGCCGTCGCCGCCCCGCTCGGTGGTCAACAAGGTGAAATGTTCAGGAATGCCGATTGAGCTGGGCATATCCAATGCCGCTCCCGCCCCGGATAAATCCCGCACCATGCAACTAAAGGCGCCTCCGGGAAATTCGATCATCCGGGCTTTGCGCACTGGTCTACGCTGTGCAACTTGCCTGTCCATGCGGGCTCCGATAAGCGAAGGCCTTCGATTTCATGAACCCCGCTTCTAAAACCCAGGTTCTGATCTTGAAGATTTCTTTGCCATGACCCGATCAGCTTTGGAGGTATCGAGACGGTTAGCGCGTCGGCCGAGTTACATGTCCATCGAGACCCCGACGTGCGTCACGGCGATGTTTTCGCGTCCGGTTATCGCGAAAGACATTATCCCGATCCTGCTTACGGTCGCTTAGTTGCCTTTGGATTTTAAACGAGCGTGCTCGGCCAGTCTTGGCCTAAGAAAGCACTCATGCCCCAAGGCGAGAAACAAGGCCGACGCGTCAGGTTCGAGCATCCGATCCCCGCGCAAATCATGGCCATCGATGGCACTTGGCGGCGGCCGTGCAGCCTCAAGGAGGTCTCCGAAACCGGCGCAACACGGGTGGTTGGGGGATCAATTCAAGACTTGGCCCGGAAAGAGTTCTTTCTACTGCTCTCCTCGCGTTGCGGGTGGCGAGCCAAGCCTATGTGCTTTATCGCAGGCGGCTCGCCCTTTCGGGACCGTCGCAGGCGTTGCGCAACGATCCGCGAGGCTTCCTTATCCCTATAGCTAGCCCTAAGCGCGCATCGCGAGGCACGTAGTCGTCTACGAGCTACGGCATGACCCGCGGTACCAGAGTTTTGCTTGATCGCACAATGCGGAGCGCCTGCTTCGCCAGTTAAGAACGGGCTCGACCTCCAAGTGGATACCAAGTGTCGCACGCCTTCAAGGCGATCGTGGGAATTTACCGACGACATGTATGATCGAAAACGAATGCGGACGCCACGCGATTGCAGCATGCGGCAAGCGGCATTGTTGAAAGCCCCGAACGAAAGGCTCGATGGCCAGCACGAAGCGACAGCGCAGAAACGAAAGCCGCCGGCTTAAGCCAGTCCGCTAGGATCTGGCGCGATTTCACCGACTCACGCTAAGCAATCTTCCTCCATCAGCCCCAATACGAGAAAAAAACATGGTTGCTGCTGCCCGCGAACTCCCCACTTCAGGCTACGCGCTCGAAGTGGATGGTCGGCTAAAAGCTGAGTTTACGACCAAAGACGGGGCTAGAGCTGGGGCAGAGGAACTGAAGCGTTTTCCCATGCTTCGCGTCAAAATCTACGACGCGGAGACAAGGACTCGAGAAGAGGTGTCGCTCTCACGAATTTAGCATTTGTCGGCGGTGCCTTCGAGCGCGTGCAGCGATCGACCTACTGAGGCGCACAAGAATCATGGGCAGAGAGCAAAAGGTCTCGTCCAAAGGCGCTGCAGGACAGGGCAAATCATGCCGAGGGCGTGGATGTGGTCTGAGAGTCGATGCTTCGGTCAGCTCTGGTGGACTCCACTAATGAGAGATGTGGAAACCGCACCCTATTGGGGAAAGAGGCAGGCCTCCGGCTTGCTGTGTTCCGGCGGGCACAGGCTCATTCATGACCCGCGACTAGATTGCGGCCAAGGAGGCTCGCCAATGACGGATGATGATCTACGACGGTACCGAGACTGCGCCCGCGACCTAGCTCAAGTGGCAGCCCCGTTTACCAAGCTTCGACTTTTGGCCCTTGCGCATCGATACGAGGAGAGGATGAACGGAAAGCAGGATCACACGACAGCAACCTTGCGGAGCGTCCCAAAAGCCGAGCGAGTGGCTTGCCAACGGTGAGCTTGCCGCTGCACAGGTTCTAAGCCACCGTCCCCAGCGCATGCGGTCGACGACGTGGCCGCTCGTCCCACATCGGGAATTGCCCACTCAAAAAACATGCAACGCGGGGCCCCGCCCCGAAAGGCGGCTCCGCATGCTGTGCTGCAATGTTCGTTAGCTGCCGAGGTTGAGGTACGTTCCGCGGAAATCGTTGAGGCCGCACCCGAAATCCGGCACGGCGCGCACCTCGACGCCGAGCATATCCCAAGCAACTCGTTCTCCTAAATTCTATTTCATTTTATGACACGGAGGTAAATCTTGCGCGCCCGTTTCGCCGAGCGCAAACTTGCCATGGCAAGCGGGTTCACAAGAACAGAGGTTGCGACCATGCGACGGGTCAAGCAAGCTTTGAGGAAGAAACGCACAACCAAGGGCGCCGCCGTGGCGGTGCTGGGTGGGGCCGGACTGGGTCTTTCGCTGTTCGGTAGTGCATCGGGATCCACGATGGCCACAGCTGATATCCCGCAATCTGACAACACCTCGACCAATCAGCTATTGGTTCTTGGTGAAGAGGAAATGCAAGACGTCAGTCTCGCGACATTCCATCTCTTCGACAGGGAGAACGTTGGCAGCGCCATACAGCTAGCCCGCGGCGGATGCGGTGGTTGCGGCGGGGGCCATGGATGTGGTGGCGGCTGCGGCCATGGTTGTGGCGGCGGTTGCCGAGGCTGCGGCGGGTTTGGAGGTTGCGGCCATGGCGGGTTCGTTGGATGCCGAGCTTGCGGCGGGTTCCGGGGTTGCCGAGGTTGCGGCGGTTGTGGCGGTTGCGGGTTCGGTGGCTTCTGGTTCGGCGGCTGCGTGGGCTGCGCGGGTTGCGCAGGCTGCTGCCTATCCTGGGGAGCGTGCCGCTTGTGCTAAGTCCCTCAACCTAACGGTGGGGTTCGCCGAGGACGCTGTTATTGGGCTTGAGGCTCCACAAGCTCCTAAGGGACTACTGCATTCGTAAGTACGTCGTTGCCTGGAGCGACGAACGCTATTGCCCGACGGAGCCGTTCGTGTTGTGTGATCCGAGGCCTTGATGTCATCCGAAGTTCGTGTTCGCGACGCCGTCGCCCGCATCATGCGTACTTGGTCGCTGATCAAACCGGTGCCAGAACAGAGCAATTCTGGCACGGGCTCGTCGGTCACGAAGTTGCTCCTAACATCCTCACCTGACGGAGGATGAATTGGTCGTGATTGGCCTCAAGCATCTTTATCAGACTGGCGGTCCGAAGAAGCAGCAAGAATGCGACTTCGCAGTGAATGGGACGAACAGATTTTAAAGTGTTTAGCGAACGTCTTCGGAAACCGATAGGCGATCAAGGGATCACCGGGTCATTGAGGGGGCTGCCTCAACAAAACGATATGGCCCATAAGCGGCTATCCCAGATCAATCTTGGTCCACATTACCCCAGAGCGGCTCGTCCGCAACGGTTCACTAGAACGTGGGCAGCTGCCGCTTTTGCTGGGAGGAAATCATGGATCTGGTCCTGAAGCCGGGAGAGGTTTCACTCGCCGACTGGCGTGCCATTTACCGTGGTGAAAATCCGGTTCTCAAACGGAATTGGGAGCCGCCCGTCCGGGCCGCAGCTGAGGCGGTCGCGCGCATCGTTTCAAAAGGCGAGCCAGTTTACGGGATCAATACGGGGATTGGTAGACTCGCTACTGTTCGTATCGAAGCCGCTGATCTCATGATGCTTCAACGTAACATCGTTCTGTCCCATTGCGTCGGGGCGGGGGAGCCGTTGGCGATCGAGATCGTTCGCCTCATGATGGCATTGAAGCTCGCGAGCCTTGCCCGGGGAGCGTCCGGGGTGAGAGTGGAGACCCTTCGGTTGCTGGGCGCAATGATCGCAGCCGACGTCATGCCCGTCGTGCCTGCACAAGGGTCGGTCGCCGCCTCCGGCGACCTCGCACCGCTTGCACATATGACTGCCGTCATGCTCGGTGTCGGCGAGGCCTTCAGCAGGCAAGGGCGGATGTCAGCGCAACACGCGCTGGAGAGCGCCGGCCTCGCGCCGATCGTCCTGGGTCCCAAGGAAGGCCTGGCCTTGCTCAACGGCACCCAGTTCTCAACCGCCTGCGCGCTGGCCGGGTTGTTCGAAACGGAGATCCTGTTCAAATCGGCTATCGTTACGGGTGCCCTGTCGACGGATGCTGCACGCGGTTCCGATACGCCGTTCGATCCGCGAATCCACTCGCTGCGCAAACATAAGGGACAGATCGAAGTGGCCGATGCGTTGCGCGCGTTGATGGCCAGAAGCGATATCCGCGAGTCCCACAGGATCGGAGACGCGCGGGTGCAGGATCCTTACTGCCTGCGCTGCCAGCCGCAAGTCATGGGGGCGGCCCTCGATATTCTTCGCCAGGCCGCTGCATCGCTTCGGATAGAGGCGAACAGCGTTTCCGACAATCCGTTGATAGTTCCTGAAGACGACACTGCACTCTCGGGTGGCAATTTTCATGCAGAGCCAGTGGCGTTTGCCGCCGACATGATCGCCCTGGCTGTTTGCGAGATCGGCTCGTTGGCCGAACGTCGTATTGCCATGCTCGTCGATCCGGCATTCTCCGGCATGCCGGCGTTCCTGACGCCCAAACCAGGGCTGAATTCCGGTTTCATGATCGCACAAGTTACGGCAGCGGCCCTCGTATCGGAAAACAAGCAACGGGCCTATCCCGCATCAGTCGACTCAATTCCGACGTCGGCCAATCAGGAAGATCACGTATCGATGGCTGCTCATGGCGCCCGGCGTCTTCTGCCAATGGTCGAAAATGCGACCGCCGTGATCGGCATCGAGCTGTTGGCTGCCGCGCAAGGGTGCGATTTCCACACACCGCTGCGCTCGGGCGAGCCGTTAGAAGCGGTTCGGGCTTTGCTGCGCTCGGAGGTGCCACGGCTGGAGGACGATCGATATTTCCATCCCGATATTCAAAAAGCGGCCGCACTCGTGCGCGCCGGCTCGGTCATTGCGGCGGCGCATGCCGTTAGCTTACCCGAAATATCCCTGGAAGTTTGGACGGGATAGTTCTCTGAGATGCGTTCCGGATGGGCGGTGACACGACCAGTGCGCGACATCGCGTTCTTGAGCAGAATAAAGGATGGAGTCTCGATGCGTTCGGACGCGAGGTTCACGTGCCATTTTTCAAGCAGAGGCGTTCGTGCGAGTTCGATCGATCGTGGCTCATCCACCTTGAAACAGGGTCCCAGGTAACGGTCGGGAAAACCTTGCGAGAGCGAAATTCAATGCCTCACGGCGGTAGCATTGCGCGCCTCGATGGTAGCCTTGAGGATTTTCTTCAGTTTGCGGATGCTAAACCCGACATTCTCCCAAGCGCGGGCCATTACTTCGAGCTCGTCACAGGCCAAGGGGCAGACGAAACCCTGTTCGCCGTTCTCGCTGGCGAGCTTCTGCAACACGTTGGCCGCAAGGAGCGGCAGGTCACTTAGCCGGGGCGCTGGCACCTTGACCATACGGAAGCGGTCCTTCAAGGGGGCGGGTAGGGGCTCTATTGAGTTTGTGGTGGCGATGTATGAGATGAAGGATAGGTTGAGCTCGGCATCGTGCGAGACGTCCCGGTATCTCACTGCAGTCTCGCGCTCCAGTAACGGCAATAGGGCGTCCCAAAGTCGAGCGTTGTGCGACGACGTACCTGCCTCTCGATCTCGTCGAGCATCAGAATCGGGTTGGCAATGCGCATCTGATTGATGGCGCGCGCCGGTGCTGATGGCGTGGTGTTGCTCCATGCCCGTGGGCTACCGCTGAAATGCGCCGCCGCCTTACTCGTTGGGGCGCATCTTTGCAGCGGAGAGTTGAAGCTCACTGCGGCACGGTCATGAGTTCGAACACATGGCCGTTAGGGTCGCGAAAATAGACGCCACGGCCGCTGTTCCAGTCATTGGGCTTACCGTCTTCAAGGCTCCATGGTGCGCTGCCATAGGTCAGCTTCGCCTCGCGAATGCGGCCCAAGATAGCATCGAATTCGGTATCGCCGACGTGGAAGGCTTAGTGGTGGCTCTCGAACTCCTCGTGGTCGTCGAAAAGGAACGTGAGCGTGTCGTTGATACGTACAGGAGCGAAATGGCCGACTTTCGGATCGGCATGGAGACCAAAAATGCGAGCAAAAAATTGCGCCGCTGCCCTCTTATCGCGGACAGGGACGATTGTGTGGTTGAGCGTGATGGTCATTGTAAGACCTCTCGTTACCGACTGCCGCAGACGTGTCGGCGATCAAACAGGTCGTAGGTAGGTCTTGCCGGTTGCGGCGCGAAGGGGGCTTCACCGGACTGCGGGATGCTACCACGACTAAAGACTGGACTGGATCATACCCGACACTCAGGGATCGTCCGGTACGAGGCCTTGGGAAATGTACATATGTGGTTTGCACAATGCCGATACTGCCGGCGGCAGTGGCATCGACAGTATTTCACTCGACAATGGTAGTGGGGGGCTCGACGTCAAACCTTGTGGGAGTCCTTTACGGCATCGGTACCTTGCGGCTGTACGTCCGCGCCCAGCGCGACCGCGGCCACGTCGTCGACGCCGCGATGCAGCACGCCGCCGATCGCGGCAATCAGCCCAGGGTGATCTTTGCCTAGTGGCCTCCCAAAGGACTATGATCCGTTCGCTCACCGGGCATGCGCAAAAAACGCCGAAGCGTCGTGCCCTGGAGGAAGAAGCAAACAGGGAGGATTTCGCAATGTCGCGACTGAGCGGAATGCTTGCAGGTTCGCTACTGGCGCTGTTGGCGCTCCCCTTAGGGGCTGCCGCCGAGAGCGGAAAATCGTGGACGATCTATGGCGGCGACAGCGCGAATACGCGCTTTAGCGCGCTCGCCCAAATCGACAGGGAAAATGTCGCCAAGCTGAAGGTGGCCTGGGTGGCTCAGCTTGGTTCGCTGGAGGCCCAGGAATCGACCCCTCTGGTCGTGGGGGATACGCTGTTCGTCACGACTTCCGCAGGGCCCCGTTACGTGTACGCGCTCAATGCGAAGGATGGTACGCCTAAATGGAAGTATGCGCCTGAAATCCCCGCAGACGTCCAACCGACGACTTGCTGCGGGCTCGACAACCGGGGCGTCGCCTATGCGCGCGGCAAGCTGTTTCTTGGGCGGCTCGACGGTTACCTGGTCGCGCTCGATGCAAACACAGGCAAGGAGCTTTGGAAGACCCAGGTCATCGACTACCACGAGGGCGCCGCGATCACCTCGCCGCCGATCCTTGTTAAGAATATCGTGATCACCGGTTACGCCGGCGGGGAATACGGCGTTCGCGGCGCCATCACGGCCTACGACCAGGATAGCGGCAAGCAGGTGTGGCGTACTTATACGATCCCTGCTGCCGGCGAGCCTGCCGCAGAAACCTGGAAGGACGATTCGTGGAAATATGGTGGTGGCGCCGCGTGGCTCGTCGGATCCTACGACCCGCAGCTTAATCTCGTCTATTACGGGGCCAGCAACCCCTCACCATGGGGAGCTTCGGCGCGCGGCCCGGATACGAGCGACTACGGCAAGTTCACCAACCTCTACACGGCCAGTACGCTGGCACTTGACGCCGATACCGGCAAGATTGTCTGGCACTATCAGACGACGCCGTACGACACCTGGGACTATGACGGCGTGAATGAATTCGTGCTCGCCGACCTCGACATCAACGGGCAGAAGACGCCCGTCGGGCTCAAGGCCGACCGCAACGGCTTCTTCTACGTGCTCAATCGCCAGACCGGGGCGCTGATATCGGCCCAGCCCTTCGTCATGGTCAACTGGGCCAAAGAGATCGATTTCAAGACCGGGCGGCCAGTCGAAGATCCGGAAAAACGGCCGCGGCTCGACGTTTGGGCAAAGGACATCTGCCCGAACCTGTTCGGCGGCAAAAACTGGGAGCCGATGTCCTATAACCCGCAGACCGGTCTGGTCTACATCCCGACCTTCAATCTCTGCATGGATCTCATCGGCAGGAAGGAAGAAAAGAAGAAGGGCGCGTTCTATCTCGGCGAGGAGTTCAATCTCGACAAGCCCGGTCCAGGTGGGTTCATGAGCGAATTGGTAGCCTGGGACCCGATCAATCAGAAGCGAGTCTGGGAAAGCAAAGAAGAGTTGCCTTTCATGGGCGGCGCCCTGACGACAGCCGGAGGGCTCGTCTTCCACGGCAATATCCAGGGCTGGTTCAAGGCGCTCGATGCCAAAACCGGCAAGGAACTGTGGAAGTTCAACAGCGGGTCTGGGATCAGCCAGGGTGCGATCACCTATGAGCTTGATGGCAAGCAGTATGTCGCCGTCGTCTCCGGCCGGCTCAAGACGCCACCAAGCTTCCTCGGGCATACCGGCGAACGGATCTTCGCCTCGAGCCCCGAGGGCGGTGCTTTGTTCGTCTTCGCGTTGCCAGACTGAACCGGTCGACTGCGCCGTCGTGAGCATAGGGAAACCTAGTGGCAAAGGACTCCCCGCGAGGATCGCTGTCGCGATCTTCGCGGGGGCGAGTATGCTCGCCCTCTTCTTTGATCTGCCCGGTGCGATGCGATATGCGCGCGCGGACGATCCTGCAGTCGCGGCCAAAAACCCATACGAGGGCGACGCCAGCCGGGCGGCCGCGGGGCGCGGTCTGTTCAACCAATATTGCGCGCATTGCCACGGGCCGAATGCGTTCAGCCCCGATCCGCCCCGAGACCTGCGCCGGCTCAAGCGGCGCTACGGCGAGAACATGGCGAACGTGTTCCACTTCACGGTCATGCATGGCCGACCTGACAAGGGTATGCCCAACTGGACGGGACGGCTGGATGATGACACGATATGGACCATCTTCACCTTTCTCCAGACCGTGCAGGCAGAGCCATGAAGTGGCTAGTACGGCGACGGCACTGTGAATATGATTTTTCGGTTTGGCGTGGCTGTTTCGCGCAATTTTTTCGCTCGTGAACATCGCTTTGATGCGGGCTCTTGAGGCTTCGTTTGTCGTTCCGAGACCGCGATATCGTCTACGGCGTCCTGATTGCCGAGGCGAACGCGGTGGCCGCGCTGATCCCACCCGAAGGCGATACCGTGATCCTGATCACGAACTGTCGACGCTCCGAAAAACTGCGCGCTGAACGATGCCGACTTTGCTGATCTGCGTCTCTGGGTCACAAGTGAGCGTGTTCAATCTTGGTCAGTCGTACCCTTGAGAGCGGACTGATCCGGTGATCGCTGCGGCCGAGCTGCTGGAATATCGCGACCGGAGCAGATGTTGATCTGAAAAACTCCGGGGGCGCGCTTTGGAGATCCTTATGTCCAAGCTGGAGTTCACGAAAGATCTCCTGTCGCCGAACGAGGCCAATCTGTTGGGCCCTACGAGCCGCACGTGCAACCAGGTGACGGACTTCGACGTGATCGAACCCGACGACATCGCGCGATTCTCCGACCACTACGAAGCGACGATCGGCGACGTCCATTCCGACATTCCAGGTTGGAACTGGCCGCGCTGCGGTCAGAGCATGACACTCACAGTCGGTGCTTCCGGGGCCAGCAAATCCACTTGGTCCGTCGCGCAAGGCGTCGACGTTATCTCGTCGGACGAGATTAGGAGGGAACGAAGTCCGGACGGCGAGGTGGGTGGCCCGCAGTCCGAGATATTCCACGAAGTGCGCATGCGAAGCGCGAAATTCTTGGCAACGGGCGATCGGTCATCGTCGACGCGATGCACATTGAGCCGGACGATCGGTTTCGATAATTGCGATAGCCCCGGCCGACGTTCAGAAGAAGTCCGCGCTCATCGACCGACCGCTCGCGGACAACAGCCGCGACCAAGCGGAAAGCGTCGCTAGCGAACTAACGTCGCGTTATCAAATCAACGCTCAAGCTTTCGCCTGTGACATAACCGACGGCGCGGCTGTGGTCGGCTGGTCGGCGAGGTAACCTAGGCCTTCGGCCGCCTTGATGTTCTGATCAATGACGCCGCTTACAACGTCTCGATACCCTTGCGATCTCGACAATCTGATGCCCAGCACCTTCGGATTTTGCCTGCCACCAGCGCGGCCGCCGTCCCTGATCACCCGGTCTGGCTGCATGAAGTGAAGTACGACGGCTATCGCCTCCGTCTAGAGCGCGAGGGGAATCGCGTGCCGTCTGATCACGCGCGACGGCTACAACTCGGCCGACCGCGTGGATTGTCGAAGCGGCGCTGAAGAGCCGGCACCGGCAGTTCGTCATTCGCGCTCGATGGGCTCGTCGGGATCAAGCTCAACGCCTTCGAGAACCCCTCGACCCTCGCCAAAATGGGTTCGCAAAGCACCTCGCTCGGAGCCCCGAGGCCGTCATTCGGCACTGGTCCATTGAAGTGAAGCGACAGTCGATGGTGCTGCTGCGCCCAGATCTCAACCGCTCGATACAAAACGGGAAACGGGGGTCGTGGCGTTGAGCCGTAGCCGGGGCGACCGAGAGGATCGTCGCACTAGCGAGGACGATAGAAGCAAGCATGCGCATTGTAACCTCCGTTGTCTTCGCGTCGCGCTCGATTGGCAGCGTCGTAAACACCGTCATCACACGTGGCGCGGCGCCCCGTGAACATCCCCCCGAAAAACTTCCCCCTGCGCCACGCCACTAGTTCAACCACCGGAGCTTCGAGGTGTTGTTTCCATGTGAGAACGGCAAAAGGGGATCCAATTTTACTGGCGATATTTTACTTGAGTTTCGGGAGGACGAGATAACGGTGTCCTCAGTACAATACCATTGCCTTTGGTAGGTCTTGAAACATTTTCCATCGCGCAAAAAAGAGCCACCGTGTCAACGTTGATCTTTTCTGAAGTGATGGACCGAGTGAACAATACTAAAACGCAGATTCACGCGGATGTGCCAGCCGCCAGTCCCATTTCTCGATGATGTGCCTGAACGCTTCGCCGGATTTGAGGCGCGCCGGGAGCTGACGCGTGCCCCAGCCTCGATTAGCGCTTCAAGACCGGCGTCCCCGGCCCTTGCACGTCGGATGACGTTCTTTGCGACGCGCTTGCGAGCCTCATGGTGTGCGCCATGCGACCAGCGCTCGCAAACTCTCTCGAGCGCCAATTCCATTGCAGCCATCGTTCGGCGCTCGAACTGTTCGGCGATCATGGTCGGAAGCCGGGCGGTTCCGATTGGTAATCTACGACGCGGCCCCAGCGGGGTCGGGCCGCTGGGGCCGCGCACGAAGGAGGAGGCATCATGCGCGGTGTCGTCAGGGGGCTACGTCCGCGAGAGTGCCCCCGTAGAGAATTTACGATGCCCGTTGGTGTGCGCATTAAGACATGTGTTGTTTCCGCCAAATATGAAGGGCCGCGCCCTTACTCCAATAAAGGGCGCGGATGATCCCGATGCGCGGCAACATGGTGTCGCCGCCGTGTTCGGCGACCAGCATCAGCGCCTCGATCGCTGCGCGCCATGCCGGAGCGTTGTGCTCGCGCTCGGGCAGCTTGGTGATGTAGTTCGCGGCGTCGCGCAGGTGCGGTGCCAGCCTTTGTTTTGCGGGAGATCGCCGAAGTGTTCATGCCTGATTTAATAAGCCGCCTGCCGGCGAAGCGGACCGAGACCTTTGAGCAGGCCTTCGATCGGGTGCGGTCAAAGCGAAGAGGAAGGTTACGGCGAAGGCGCGGCCGAAGCGCAGGAGGTAGTCACCCGGAATTTACCGGCAACACAGCGGATCCGAAATAGGTTGAGGGCGTTGTGCGGTTTATGGATCGTGTTTTCCTTGCAATCACCATCGCGGCAACAGTCGGGCTCGTGGTCGTCTCCAGCGAGTTCAGCGCCCTGCTGACGACAGCGGCTTCCCTGCGATAGGTGTTCGGCTGCGTCACTGCAGCAACACGGTTCGTCGCACGTTTAGTCCGTTTTTTTATGCAAAGGAGTACGGACATGCCTCGCAAGATAGTGGCGGCGTTGGCTGCGATTGCGGCCCTTTTTATGGTGACCGTCGGTCCTTCGCCTGCGGACGCACGCGGCGGCTTCGGCTTCCGAGGCGGCGGCTGGGGTGCCCCCGGTATCGCCTTAGGCTTGGTAGGCCTAGGCGTGGGCCTCGGCCTCGCTGGCGCCTATGGGTATTACGGCGGATACGGCTACCCGGGCTACTACGTGGGATACGGCTATCCAGCAGCCTACTATGGATATGGCTACCCAACTTATTACGGCGGATACGGTTACAACAGGTACGGGCCGGGCGGATACGGCTATGGTGGTTTGTCCTATCGGCGCTACTATGGCTATTAAGCCTCGGTTACCGACGAGCGGGTTGTGGCGACCTGCAAGGCGATGAGTTAGCGGCCATCGATCGCGGAGATACTTGGCCGCCGCCTCCTGTCCGACATCTCTTATGCCTCTTGTGCCGCAGCCCGATCCTTCTTTTCCGCCCCACGCATCCCAATCCTGAACGCATGATCCGATAACGGCCGCTGCAACGCTTTCGCCTCATCCCACGGCGCGCGCATCCAAATGTCGCGCTCTTCGCCCGTCGTCAGGACCACTGGCACGGCGCAATGGCAAGCATCCGCCGTGCTCTGCGACCAGCATCAGCGCCTTGATGGTAGCGCGCCGTGCCGGCGCGTCGTGCTCGCGCTTGGGCAGCTTGGTGATGTAGTTGGTGGCATCGCGCAGTGGCGCGCAAATTGAATTGGCCGCGAGCTAAGCAGCCGGGGCCTCCCGCGTTTGATCGGCGTCGATCACAAGCACCGTCTGGCCCGACACGGACAACCGCCCCGGTTTGCGGCCAGGATTGTGAAGCGGTGATCGTCCGTCCCTCGGTGCCTAAGAGCATCACTCGATCACCGCCCAAACCTCCCGTTCCAGCAAGGACGAAACTCGTCCCTGCTCAGAAGACGCCGGCGACAATATGGATCGAGAAGGCGCCAAGCACACTGCAAGGCAAGATCACGGGTCTGTCCGCCTATGGCAGCGCGTACCATCTCCGGCCAGGCGTCCAGATCACATCAAGCGGAGATCTTCGACCGCGGGCGATATCGATCTCGGATCGATTTCGCAAGATGCGGACCGCCAGCTCGATTGAACGCGCCGGCTAATAGGACCCCGCACGGAGCGTCAGACGTTCAGGAAAGTGGTTATCGCTTGCATGAATTCGTGCGGCCGCTCCACGTTAGGCATATGCATGCACGGCAAAATGCGGAGCTCTGCACCAAGAATCGCAGAGGCGATAAATTCGCGATGGCTGGCAAGCGTGACCGCGTCGTCGCGCCCGCCGACTACAAGCGTTGGCCGATCGATGAGGGCGATGGGTGCGGCGCTTGCAACGGGTGAGGAGCCGGTTCTACGCATCGTTTGGCGACCTCTGTCCGGCCGTCGATGCTTGGGCGACTCGGCGCGTTCTTTCGCTCCGAGGCGCCCGCGACACGTCTTCACCTCAGCTACGAGGCTGTCGGCGGGCCAATGGAGCGGCTGCTGGACGGGGAGGCAGATATCATGCTGCACCGGCTCGAAGGCGACCAAGTTGCGGTGGAGACGATGGCCCTTGGTGACGTCGTCTTGATCCCGGTCGTCGCGCCCGGATTTCTGGCGTTCACTTCGGGAGTTCCACCGACTCCAGACGCTCTGCGCTCCTACACGCAGTGCATTGTCAGGGACTCTGCCGGCCACACAGACTCAGAGAGTCATTTTGTCATCGAGGGTGGGCATCAGTGTTCCGCACCGGATCATCTTACGAGGCGGGAACTGATTCTACAGGGCCTCGCCTGGGGGCATTTGCCGGACTTCATCTTTGAGGCGGACCTTCGGGAGGGCCGCTTGCAGTCGCTCGCTGGTCCGCGTCTGCCCGGGCGGGTGGAGAGCCTAGCGGCGGTACGGCTCGCAAACCGGCCGCACGGTCCCGTCGCCCGACGCCTTTGGACATCCCTAAGTATACGTTGATCTGTCGATTGTGTCCGGGATGCCGATCTTGGGCACGCGCGAACCTCTCGTTAGAGGCGGTGGTATTGAATCTTCACGGGCACGCGATCGCAGTATTGCCTTGATGGATACAGATCGCGCCCTGACGTAGATCATGCAGCAGAGGTTCCGCGCGCGTCGCATAGATCTACGCGAGGCGATTCCATCCGAACGATGATGCTGCCGCATTCGCAATGACGGGGTATCACGCCGAGAACAGAAGCATAGTCGAGCGCACGACTGTAGAGCATCTCTGCTCGAATGGTTCCCATTATCGCTCGGAATGTCGAAACAGGCGCGCGAATCGGCCGCCCCAAATCGGAGGCCGAGGTGTCTGGACGCAGGTCGACCGCGCGCAATTCGCGTTCGACACCGACGCGGCGCAGTCCGCGGAAAGCCGCGTGCGGATGCTACCGTGCTCTCAGGGCCCATTCGGAGCAATTCATCGAATTCCGCGAGCGCACGCTGCGATTTGGCATATCCCATCGCGCCATGATGACCTCGCGGTCGCCGGACGCGTTGCACGTTCGATGCCGAATTCGAAGTGATCGTCGAGCTGCCTATCCACGCGAAGGCCATCCGGTGGTCCCGCCCACGAAGAGCGCGACCGGATGTGCCCCATGGGGCGGAGTAAGGGTAAGTCGAGGCTTCGGACCATTCTCTCGATAATCGAGAAGGTGTTTGATAAATCCTGCGACTGTTTTCAGGAGGGGGCGGGCGTTAGTTCAGCGGCATGTCTGTTGCTGAAGCCGCTCCACCTCGCGCCACCACTGCAATATTCGCGACGACCGTTGCTGTTTGTGTGCTTGGCCTCTGCGCACCTCAGGCTCTCGAGCAACCTCTTCGGGATACTTTCGGTCAGGGGGCGCGTCGAGCGAGGCAAGTACCTTAAGTTTGCTCGGATATGCCGTCGGCCTATTGTTGCTTGTGCCAGCCGCCGACCTCTACGATGGCCGTGCAAGATCGCGTCGGCGATGTCGTTCTGTTGGCCGACTCGACCGACCGGCGAGCGCTCCGCCATTTCGCAAAGCATCTCCGTCTTGCGGTCGCCCGCGACGAAGTGCCAGATCGGAGTATCGACCAGCCCGGCGAAACCGCATTGATCCGGATCGGAGCCAATTCCACGGCCAAAGCTCGAACAAGACCTTCAAGCGCCGCGTTGACGGCAGCGA
>Ga0134128_10004707_pt1 | contig 16645 bp, 11 predicted proteins | sample KB31754_FD_96462 | JGI IMG/M metagenome (GOLD analysis project Ga0134128, IMG submission 96462) | Terrestrial soil microbial communities with excess Nitrogen fertilizer from Kellogg Biological Station, Michigan, USA - KB3-175-4 | ecosystem: Environmental > Terrestrial > Soil > Unclassified ...
TCTTCCAGGTGAATGGCGCGGTCCGCACCCTTGGCCAGAGCCTCCCGCAGCACCTGCTGGGCGCGCGCCGGGCCGGAGGTGATCACCACCACCTCGCCTCCGTGCTTCTCCTTCTGCCGCAGCGCCTCTTCCAGGGCGTAGGCGTCCGGCTCATTGACCTCGTAGGAGACGTCCTCGCGAATCCAGGTGCCGGACTCGTTCAGCTTGAGCGGCGCATCTTTCTGCGGCACCTGCTTCATACAGACCAGGATCTTCAATGCTCACCTCGACGAAACCTGCACTTACGGAGGCAGCCCAGCGCTCTTGCAGCCAAAGCACGCTGGGAAAACTTGTCAGTATAAATTACGTGAGATGCTTTTGAGAAACACAGGGCTGGATGAAATCAGTTTAGTCCCATAATGGGCCAGTGCATTTCGTGCGGGGGCGATCTGGGGTAAAGACCGGTGCGCTTGGGCCCTATTCGAGGAACACTACCGACTGCACACCGGAAATTTCGAAGCGCTTGCGGCAGCGCGGATTCTTGCAGGCGGACACGTCGTCGCGGCGCAGCATGTAGGAGCGCAGCTTGGCGTAGCGGGCGCGGTCGCGTTCGTCGGCGCCGCGTGGTATCTGCGCCTTTTTGGTGCGCACGAACCAGCCCAGCTCATATTCAGCCGATTGTCGGCAATGGGGGCAATTGAGGGTTGCCGGCTTCATTTCCAGCTTTTCGTCAAAAAAAGCGCGCTCGTCGAGTGCCATCGCTTGTGATTATTGCATAATTGCCAGTGGCGTCGCGCCTTGCTTGGGCAGGCCCGGTACAACTCTGAACATGCGCAAGAGGAAGCGGCAAAGATTTCGAGCTGTGCAGGCGGTAAAAGCCGCAGCCCGGGAAAAGATTGGCACCCCACCTCCCACCCGCCGCGAGCCACAACAGAAGAAGCCGCAGGATCGGAAATACAAGCCCACGCTGGGCGACCTACTGGGCGAAGAATAGCTGCACATCCAAGAGGGTGGCACCCCGTGAGGGCTGCACCCCAGCTTAGCCGCAGCCCGAAGTTGCCCAGAGCACCCAGGGACAACCGCAGTTTGACCTTCCCCTTCCAACTAACCAAGCCCAACGGTGTCCCATACGCAAACCTGTTGTTAAAACCAGGAACTTGAGAGAGGAGCGGAAGCATGAAACTCGAATCTTTACGCGAGCTATTTGTCCAAGAACTGGAGGACCTGTATTCAGCCGAGAACATGATTGTCAAAGCCCTGCCCAAAATGATGGAGAAGACCTCTTCGCCCGAATTGAGGAAGGCGCTGGACGAGCACCTGCAGCAAACCCGCGGCCACGTTCGCCGGTTGGACCAGATTTTTGACCAACTTCCCAAGGCGGATCGCGAGGACCACAAGTGCAAAGGCATGGAAGGTGTTATTAAGGAAGGCGAGGATCTGATCAAGAAAGATGCCGAACCGGAGGTGCGTGACGCCGGGATCATTTCCGCCGCCCAGCGCGTGGAACACTATGAGATGGCCGGGTACGGCACGGTTCGCACTTACGCCCGATTGCTGGGCCACAGTGACTGGGCGCAATTGCTGCAGCAAACGCTGGATGAAGAGAAGGATGCGGACCGCATTCTGAACAGCCTGTCGGAGCGCATCAATCTGGAAGCCAAGGCGGCATAGTCTTGACTGACAAGAACAGAATTGCAGAAGAAGGGGGCGAGCCTCGCGGCTCGCCTTTTCTTTTCAGCCGCCGGCCGGGGCTGGTCAGTCAATATCTCCGACTAAGGCGAAGTGATTGCCGGAAATGAAGCGGATTTTTACCACCCGCCCATCCTGCAGCCGCAGCCGCGGGTTCTGGGATTCCGGAATGCTGACCAGCGCGACCTGGTCTGCATCCATCACTCCCCAGGCCTGTGAACGAAGCACCGGAGGCAGGGGCGAACGCTCCTCCAAGCTGTGTTGCATGTCAATGGAGTAGGAAACCTTCATGTTGCCGCGACCGCCCAGCAAATAGCCGGTACCTCGCAGGGTGACGTAGCATGCACCGCCAAAAGGCTGACCGCCCAGGGCCATGGCTGCCCTCCCTTGGCGGGGGATTATAACCCCGTTTTGCGATTGCCTTCAAACGTTTGCGATTAACTCGCTATCCGCAAATATGTGTAAGCAGTAGAAAATGGAGGGAGCGGCCGGTGGTTCTGCCCAAATCGACAAACACAACCGCCCGCCAGTGTAAAATCCTCATCTCGCGGGTTTTCAATGGAAGTTCGGGCTCCCAGACTCATTTGCAAGTGGCTGACCTTAATGCTCCTAGCGGTCAGCAGTTCTCTCACAAGCTGGGCCAAACCGGCCAACATAGTCCTTATCACGCTGGATACGACGCGCGCCGACCGAATGGGTTTTCTCGGCTCCAAACGCGGGCTCACGCCCAACCTGGATGCCCTTGCCCGCCAGGCTGCCGTATTTACCCGCGCCTACTCGCAGGTTCCATTGACTACGCCCTCGCATGCAACCCTCCTGACGGGAACCTACCCCCAGTTCAATCATGTGCGCGATCTGGGAAGCCCCTTGGCAAAGGATTTGCCCTACCTCCCCGAGATTCTTCGCCGGCACGGTTACCACACCGCCGCATTTGTCGGGTCGCAAGTGCTGGACCCGAAGAGCGCGTCAGCTCCGGGATTTGACCGAGGTTTTGACATTTACGACGCGCCATTTCACGGTCGCCGGCCGGGCGAAGATCGCTACCACAGTGTCGAACGGCGCGGAATGGCAGTGGTGGAACACGCCCTGGGGTGGCTAAATCAGCACCCACGCGGCCCCTTCTTCCTTTGGCTCCATTTCTATGACCCGCATGACCCCTATGATCCGCCTCCGCCCTTTAAGGCCCGCTTCGCCGCCTCGCCCTACGACGGGGAGATTGCCTACATGGATTTCGCCGTGGGCAAGCTGCTGTCGGCTCTGCGCACACGCGGCATCTATGAGCAAACCTTGTTTGTTGTTGTAGCCGACCACGGCGAAGCCTTTGGGGAACACGGAGAAATTAGCCATGGCCTGTTTCTTTATGGCGACACTCTGCATGTCCCGCTCCTGATCAAGCTACCGGGCGCGGATTCGGTTCACCTCCTGGTTGAGAGCCGAGTGGGCTTGGTGGACATAGCACCCACCATTCTGCAGAAATTTGGGATTACGGCGCCGCAGCCCATGCAGGGCAGTTCCTTGCTGCCCTTGATGAAGGTGAGTACCAAGGCCGCCGGCGCGATCACCGCAGCCTCCCGCCCAACGGCAGCCGATCGGCCGGAGTACGCCGAGACCGACTATCCTCATCGCGCGTTTGGCTGGAGTTCCTTGCGCTCCTGGCGGGCGGGAAAGTACCTGTATATTGATGCCCCAGAACGCGAACTCTACGACCAATCGGCCGATCCGCAAGAGTCGCACAACCTGGCCAGGACTGCCCCGGCCGTGGCGGACGCAATGGCGGCGCAACTGCAAGCCTTTCGGCGCAAGACCACACGCGCGGGCGGCACGCAACCCGTACTCACACCGCGGCAGGCGGAGCAACTGCAGGCCCTGGGCTACGTGGCTTCCGGCCCGAGCGAGCCTATGGCGAGAGAAAAGGTAAGGGGTCCCGACCCGAAGGAAAAGGTTGGGATCTCAAACGCGCTGCACCAGGCTTTGTTAGAGGCGGATGAGCAGCACTACAGCGAGGCAATCCCCCTTCTGGAACAGGTGCTTAAGGCGCAGCCCGACATCGCCATTGCCAATCTGCAGTTGGGCCGCGCCTGGAATAGTCTGGGGGAATACGCCAAGGCCATGCCCTGGCTGCAGAAGGCAGTTGAGCTTACCCCGCAGTCCGTGGAAGCGCACTACGAATTGGGGGCGGCGATGGGAGAAACGGGCGATTGGGAGGGATCGGCGAAACAGCTTCAGGCTGCGCTGGCTCAGGATCCGAATTCAGACGAGCTGCATTTCTATTTGGGCTCCGCCTACGAAGAAAGCAACCGCATTCCGCAGGCCATGAAGGAATACCGGGCTGCACTGCGGCTTAATGCGGATAATTACCGGGCGAATCTGCTGCTGGGACGGCTGCTCGCTGTCCAGAATCATGCCGCCGAGGCGTTACCCTATCTGAAAAAAGCGGTGCAACTGCAGCCGCAGTCGGCGGACGCACACAAGTTTCTGGGAAATGTATATACCGTGTTAGGGGATGAAGCGAAAGCGCAGCACGAGCAATCGGAGGCACAACGGTTGCAGTTGCTCGACCATCCCTGAGAACTGCCGCCGAAGCGAACACGCCGGATCTCAAGCTTTGTGATTGCTGCCGCCAACAAGCGGTAAGATTTGTCGATCGGTGAGAGGTGTACCGTGAAAGTCCTCTGTGGCTTCCCTGCGTATTATTTTGAGTTGTATAGCGTTGGCGGCTGAAAAAAATCGAAAAACTGGCCAGACAGTTACGCCGCGAGATCACACCCCAGCGAGCAAAAGCGCGGCGCCTTGAGCTTCGCGGCAAGACATCGTTCCCCATAAATAAAAACCGCCAGTCCCGAGTTGCCTCCGAGACTGGCGGTCAGCGTTTCGAGCCGGGTAGCGGTTTAGAAGGTTACCCGCAACCCGAATTCAATTTGCCTTGGGGTACCCAGTGAATTCAGTCCCGTTCCTGCGCCCGCCCGGTTGGTGAAGTGGCCGGCGTAGTCGGTGCCGTTGATTGAGCCCGTACCTCCGGTAAGTGCTCCGGAGAGCATGCTGCCCGGCAGATCGAAATTAGCGAAATTAAGCAGGTTGTAGAAGCCGATGCTGGGACGTACCGTCAGCCTCTCCTTGATGGTGTAGTTCCAGGACAGAGTCATGTCGAAGGCACGCAGCCAATCCAGATTGACCTGATTGGAAGGGGCCAGGGTCAGCGGAGCGCCGCCGTTGATGGTTCCGCCCAGAGCTTGCATCTGGGCCAGGGTGAACAGCCCGTTCTGGATCAGCACCTGCCCAGCCGGCGTGACTTGGTTAACCGTACCGTTGAACGCGGTAATCAGATTGTTCAGGCTGCTGGCGTTCACCCCACGGTCGAAGCTACCAACATGGGTTCCGGGGAGCGGATCTTGGGTGGTTCCATCACCCGTGAAATCTGTACGGAAGATTTCGCCCGCACCGATGAACGTGTTGGAAACCGTAGGCGTGGTGGCTAACGGACTGTAGAAGTGGGACATGATGCTGAACTCGAATCCGCCGGGCATCTGAGCATAGCCACCGAAGGAAACCTGGTGGGTGCGGTCGAGCACGGAGGGTCCGAAGAAACGGTTGGGCTGATTGTTGTCCAGGGCGGGAATCACGAAGTCCTGATCACCGCTCGAGGCCGTAACCGGGTTGCCGGCGTTAACTCCACCGCCGGAATTCTCAAAGCGGGAAAGAGCGTACGACACCTGGAAGTTCAAGGCGCGCACTCCCCGGACCGGCCGGTTGACGTTCTCCGTCCACTTCACCTGCAGACCGTTGTAAACCGAGCGGCCAATCGGCTCGAGAAAGCCCAGAGGTGGAGCGGCAGGGTTGATGCCGCCGAAGGCGCAGGGATTACCCAGAGCTACCAGGCAACTAGCCCCGCCCATGTCAGCCGATGAACCTAGCCCGTTCCCGGCATAGTCGGCAATGGTCGCGCCCTTGTTGATGGCACAGTCAATTCCCGCTACACCTAACGGACAATTAAGGCCCACATTGGTCGCATTGATCGCGTCCAAAGCTCCGGCTTTGTTGAAGTACCGGATATCTCCGGCGTGGTTCACGTCCACACCTAAAAGGAAGTGGGTCTGCACGTTGCGGATGTAGTCCGCGCTGATCACCATGCCCGGGCGAATCTCCCGCTGGATGCCGATGTTCATCTGCACCGAACGGGGGGACCGGTAGTTGGGATCGAACATTGACGCACCGGTTGGGAAGAAGCAGCCAATCCCCTGCGGACACTGCGTCAAGTTGGTCTGGGTATAGTTCGGGTTGGGGGCATTGAGGTCAATTGGGGTCAGTGCTTGCCATTGTTTTTGAAGAGCAACGATGGCGGCGGCAGCATTGCCAATCAAGGGCGGACCAGCCGAGGTGCCGCAGACGCTCGCACCAGCCAGCAACTGGCCCCCCGGAATGGGTAAGCCTGAAGCTTGGCCAGGAGCGGCGCAAGGCGGCAGGAACACCAAAAATGCGCCGGTGGCCTCGCGCGGCGGGCCGTCAAACAACACGTTGTTCCATACGGCATTCTCGAAAAATAGTCCGATGCCGCCACGGATAGAGGTCTTCCCCGTACCGGTTGGATCCCAGGCAAACCCCACCTGGGGGGCAAGATTGGTATTGGGCTGGCGGACCTTGTTACCCAGACCCGGGAACAGCTGGTTCAGTCCCGGAATGGCCTGGAAGTCGCTGTCGGTGCGCCCGGTGTCGCGCTGGTAGCGCAGACCGTAAGTGAGAGTAAAGTTGGGCTTGATTTTCCAGGAGTCACCCAGGTAGGTCAGGATACGGTTATCCGGTCCCAAGCCACCCGCCGGGAATTGGAAGGAAGGTTTGCTTGTAGAAAATCCCAGACCGTTGCCCATGAGGATAAAGTCAGCGGGATAGTTCAATGGGTTGGAGGAGCCACCTGGGAAGGGCCCGCTGGCGGCAGCGGCGATTTCACCGCTGTCCGTGTTGGGCTCGACTAAAGGCGCATTCTTGAAGAAGGAGGCAAAACCGCCGCCCTGGATGTGGTTGTAGGAAAGTCCGAAACGCAGGATGTGCGAACCCAGGGGCTTGCTGCCGTCATAGCGGATCTGGTGATTACTCTGAGGCGTGCTCTGCGGAGCCAGCAGGTTGGGACCGGCAATCAAGCCGGTGTTGCCCATGAAGATTTCCATCCCCAGGTTATTGAATGGCAAGGAACTGCCAATAACGGCGTCCTGAATCTGGTTCTGGAACTTCAGATAGGAGAAACGAATGGCATGGGTAAAGGTACCGGTGCTGAAATCCAGGCCGATCACATGGTCGCGAGTGATGTTAGAGGTGTCATACAGCGAGTAGCCGTACCCGAAGTTGGCCCCCAGCACGCTCTTGAAATAGGTGAAGCGGTAAAACGCGTGGGCATTTTTTCCCAGCTGATAATCCAGTTTACCCAGCAAACTGCCACTACGGAAGGGAGCGGCAAAGGTTCCGGAGTACTGTTGAAAGGGATCGGAAATAGGAACAGGAACCTGCGAGTGCTGTACGGTGCGCTCGCCATCCATGAAGAAGAACATCTTATCTTTCATGATAGGCCCGCCAAAGCGGCCGCCGTATTGACTGCGTTGGAAGGGAGCATCGAATCCCGGAGGCGCCGGCAGCTTGGCGGCGGTGGAACTGTCACGAAAGCCGCCGAATGCTTCGCCGTGGTAAGCGTTGGTCCCAGAACGGGTAGTGACGTTGACCGCGCCCGAGGAGGTCAGCTCCGTGGACATATCCAGACTGGATTGGCTGATCTGGAATTCCTGAATGGCGCTGGCCGGAATGTCGGTGGTGGTGGTGCCTACGGTTTCATCCGAGACGTCCACGCCGTCCACCTCAATACGAGCGGTACGGCCGAAACGGCCGCCGAATGAAATTGAGGAAAAGCCCGCCTTGGTGGGATCGAAATTCTGCCCGTCCTGGATCTGCACGCCGGGCTCGAGCTGGGCTAGGTCAAGAAAGTTACGACCGTTCACCGGCAAATTTTCGATCTGCTGCGCGTTCAGTACACCCTGAACGGTAGGCTGCTCGGTGTTGACCTGAACTTCCGAGGCCTGTACTTCGACGACCTGGCTCTCCTGACCGATCTGGAGCCGGGCATTGGCCGTGGACGTATTCCCGAGCAGCACGGTAACCGGCAGGTTGACACTGCTGAAGCCCTTGGCTGAGACCTGCACTTTGTAACTGCCCGGAACCAGGGCGCCGGAGTTGTAAGCCCCCGACGAATTTGTCCCTGTGCTGACAACTTGACCGGTGGCAACGTTGGTAACGGTAACTTTCGCGCCACTTACTACCGCTCCCGAGGGGTCGGTTACACTGCCCACGATACTGCCGGTGCCAACCGTACTTTGAGCCAGCACCGGAACACTGAGAAGCAGCAGCCCAGTTAGCGCCAGCAGCCAGCCGCCAAATCGGGCAAGCTTGCGACCTAACAATTGTTGAGAGTACATCGTGCCACCCGCCTTTCCTAAGTTGACAATCATTCTCACGAGACCCGAGATCGCTTGGGATAGTCCGCCTGGGAACCGATCTGGGATTTACGAAAAAGGCCGACAAATCAGTCGGGCTCTGTTAAGCAACGCAGGTTCCAAGTAGTTAAAAGGAAGCGTTGTTAACGTTTTCAAACAGATACAGCGATAACACCGTCATAGAACGAGGTTGTTTCAGAAACTTTACGTATGGATTTCCGTAACAGCCCAGGAATCTCCGCAATTTGGAAGCATTTAGAGCTTATTTCTCGGGTCACGATAAAGAACGCGAGGGATAGAAAACGCCGGATTTGCGGAAAGCGGACGAGCCACGCCGGAACCACACATGTTCCGCTCATTTTTGTGACCAGAGGCCGGCTAACGGGGATTGACCTCTGAGGTGCGGGTACGGAAAGCTAGCATTACGTTCGTAATCTTTTGCGGTAACCTCAAAACCATTACCTTTATCCGCAACCGTAAGCCTACATCCGTCCTCGACCGGCACATCGCTGCCGGCTTTGTGACTGAAAAGATGAGGAGCACCGCGATGAAAAAATTCCCCGTTTTCGTAAGCGTACTACTTTTGGCGGCGTGTGCATGGGCGCAACAGGATGCAGCCCCGGCGCAAGCAGACCAGGCGCAAACGCCAGCCCAGTCCGCCGCCCCAGCGTCCCAGGGACAGGATGCAACGAAAGTCGAGCCCATGGACCAGACGCCAGTGTTTCGCGTCAATGTGGTCTCGCGCACCACCAAGGCGGTGAACTACCGCCATCGCGGCGGCTCCACTATGGTGGACTTCAAGGGCACCGACCTGATGCCGCTGGCCAAGGGCAAGGCCAAGGTGGACAGCAAATCAGGACGGTTGCAGATCAATGCCGAGCTCGAACGCATGATGCCGGCGACCAAGTTCGGCTCGGAATATCTCACCTACGTGCTGTGGGCCATTACGCCGGAGGGACGCCCGCTCAATCTGGGCGAGGTGCTGCTGGATAACGGCAAGGCCAAGCTGGAGGTGACCACCGACCTGCAGGCCTTCGGCATGATTGTTACGGCCGAGCCCTACTTCGCCGTGACTTATCCCAGCAACCTGGTGGTAGTAGAGAACATGATCAAGTATCAAACCAAGGGCTGGGAAGAACCTATCAACGCCAAGTTCGACATGCTGGAGGGCGGCCAGTACACCATTGACGTGAAAGCCGCCGACCTGCCGGCCTCCAATGCCGCTCCTAACACTCCGCTGGAACTGCTGGAAGCTCGCAATGCCGTGGCCATCGCCAAGGCTGCCGGGGCTGAGCAGTATGCCGGCGACAGCATGAGCAAGGCGGAAGACTTCCTGGCCCGTGCCGAGGATTACCTCAAGCGCAAGCAAGGGCTGACCCCCATCGGCACCGTGGCCCGTGGCGCCACCGAAATGTCGGAAGACGCACGCGTGCTCACCCTGAAGCTCAAGGAGCAGGAGCGGGTAGCGGCGGAAAAGCGCGCCCTGCAGGAGAAAACAGCCAAGGCCCAGGCCGAAGCCCAGGCGGAAGCCGAGCGCGCGGCCAAGGCCAAGGCCGATGCCGAAGAACAGCAGCGGCTGCGGCAACAGGCGGAAGCTGACCGTCTGGCAGCGGAGAAGGCCAAGGCAGAAGCCGACCAGATGCGGCAGGAAGCGGAAACGGCGCGCGCCGCCGCTTTAGCCGCACAACAACAGGCGCAGGCCGATGCCGAAAAGGCCCGCCAGGCCGCCGACGAAGCTATCCGCCAGAAGGAAGAAGTTCGCCAGCGCCTGCTCAGCCAGCTCAATCAGGTGCTGGAAACCAAGGATACGCCACGTGGACTGGTGGTCAGCATGCCCGACGTGCTTTTCGCCACCAATCGGTACAATTTGAAGGAAGCGGCCCGGGAGAGCCTGGCCCGCATTGCCGGCATCATTCTGGCCTATCCCGACCTGCGGCTGGAAATTGAGGGCCACACCGACAGCACAGGCACAGAGGAATACAACCAGGTGCTCTCGGAAAAACGCGCAGGCACGGTACGCGATTACCTGGTGGACAAGGGCGTGGACATCAACACCGTGGTCGCGCACGGACTGGGCGAATCTGATCCGGTGGCCGCCAACGACACCGCCGCCGGGCGGAAGCTCAATCGCCGCGTGGAGTTGATTGTTTCCGGCGAGGTGATCGGAACGAAGATCGGAGCGAACGCGCAAACCGTCAGCGCGCCCAACGCGCAGCCGCCGGCGCCCCAAGCCCAGGCGCCTGCTGCCGCTGTTCCCCAGCAGTAAAGAAGTTTGTTCGGCCGAAGAGGTGCGCGGGTCCTGGACGCGAGTCCCGGACCCGCTACTTCTTTGGAACCAGTTTCGAGTTTCATTCCAAGAACTGTCATCCTGAGCGAAGCCGGCCGATTCGCTTGCGCCACTGTGCCCCCAGGGGCATTTCTGGAAACTCCTTCCAGCAGTGCGGCGAAAGATATTGCGCAGGGGTGTTTCGGCTCGGGCATGCGCCCTCGCTCAACATGACGCTGTTAGGAATTTAGCAGGAGACGCACAGCCGACCCTGGAACAACAGCCAGAAACTCCAAACGGGAAACTCGAAACTACGTCTTTTCGCATCCGGGACACTGCACGTGGTAGGAATTTCCCTTGTAATCCAGTTCTCTTAAGCCCCGCCGCGAAGTGTAGTAGCCCCGAATGGCCTCGCGGTGCAAAAGGTCGTAGAAGCGGCGCTGCGGGCTTTCCTGCGGCGCCTGACTGATTTCGCGGACTACATCCACCTGCCCGGAAGGGGGCAGTTCCAGGAAAGCGTGCGCGAACCGCGCCTGGCAATGCTCTTCCAGCGCGCCCATGCCGGCGCGGGCGGCGGATTGAGGATCGGAAGTTTCCAATTCCACTACGCTTGCTTCGCCGTAATAAGCCACCGCCAGCGCACGATGCAGCGGATCGAGGCGGCGAGCGGCTTCACGCGCTCCAGCCGCGCTGTAAATTCGCAGGTCAATCCATTCGGCAGCTTCGGCCAGGGCGCTCGCATCCACCGTTCCCAGCAGAACCTCGACCAGGCGCGTCACCATGCGAAACTCCTCGGGAGAAAAGAACTGGGGATGAAACGGGCCCGGCCGCGGCTGCACGTAATCCGTCTCGCTACCCGGGGGGATGGCGGCAGCACCCTGCCCTGACAAAGCGTGAATCAGGTGCTTGGGCGAGGGCTCGTAGAGACCCGGCGGCAGGGCCACAGCCACCGGTTGCCCAGCCCCGGCGAGCGTAGTGGCCATTTCCGGCACCAGCCCCGCCACTCCCGCCAAAGCTGTAATTTCGCCTAGCCGCAGCAGCCACTCGCGGCGGGTAAGTTCGGGCGCCGTTTTTTCCGCCACCGGATCATCTTGCTTCCGCTTCATAATTCCCCCCGGCGGGTCGCGTCCGCAATGTGTTCGCCTACCCGCGCCGAAATTGCCATGATGGTCAGCGTGGGTTCATAGCAGCCCTGAGTCACAAATACTGCGCCGTCGCTCACGAACAGATTGCCCACACCGTGCACCCTGCAGTTGCGGTCCACCACGCTGGTGTTGGGATCGTTGCCCATGCGCGCGGTGCCGCACTCGTGGATATTCTTGCCAAACACGCTGAGCTGCTCGCCGGGCGGGGTGATCTCGCTCAAGTTCATCTCCTCGAGAACGGCGCTGATGTCAGCGCGCATCGCTTTGGCCATGGCATTTTCGTTCTCGCCGTAACTGGAAACGATGTGCAGGACCGGGATTCCCCACGCGTCGCTTTTATGTGGATCGAGGGTGACGAAATTTTCCTTCCGCGGCAGGCACTCGCCCTGGGCCTCCATGCCGAAGTAATAAGGAATGTCTTCGCGCACCTGCTTCCGCCATTCGTCGCCAAACTCGGGCAGGAGAAAGGCTTGGCCATAGAGCTCCTGGCTGCCATCGCCGTCGAAGCGGTAGCCGCGCAGAAAATTGGAATTGTGGTTAATTCCGACGTTTACGTACTTGGGAATGATGAAGCCACAGGGCCGTCCTACCGGTTCGCGTTTCGAGGAGCGCAGGCTGGGCATCATGCCGCCGGCGCCCTCCACGGTGAAATGGTCCATCAGATAGTGCCCGAGCACGCCTTCCTGATTGCCCACGCCCTGGGGAAAAAGCGGTGAGCGGGAGTTGAGCAGGATGCGCGTGGATTCCAGCGCCGCCGCCGCCAGCACCACCACGCGTCCGTAGGCCTCCCGGTGCTGGTGTGTGCCGCGGTCAATGTAGTGCACGCCTTCGGCCTGGCCGTGGCGGTTCATGAGCACGTGGCTGACCACCGCGTCGCTTACCAGTGTCAACCTGCCAGTGCGCGCGGCAGCAGGCAAAGTAACCGAAGGGCTGTTGAAGTAAGAAGCGGTGAAGCACCCCCGCTGGCACTCATCGCAATAGTGGCAGGCGGGACGGCCGCGATGCGGCACGGTCAGCACGGCCACGCGATCAGGCATCACCCGCCAGCCGAATTTATGGCCCACCACCTTCTGCGCCTGCGCCGCCCCGCAGGAGAGCGCCATGGGCGGCAGAAATTGCCCGTCAGGAAACTGCGGCAGGCCCTCGCGCGAGCCACTCACACCGATGAAGCTCTCCACCTGGTCGTAATAAGGCTCCAGCTCTTTGTAGCTGATGGGCCAGTCTTCGCCGTAGCCATCGCGGCTGGCGGCCTTGAATTCATTGTCGCTGTAGCGGTAGCTCTCGCGCGCCCAGCAAAAGGTCTTGCCGCCCACCTGCCGCCCGCGAATCCACATGAAAGGCTTATCCGCGGGAAAGGTATAGGGGTTCTCATGGTCGTTGACGAAGAACTGGTGGCTGTACTCGTCGCAGGCGTAGCAGAGGCGCTGGACGGGCTGGTCTTGCAGCAGCCGCTGCTGGTCGCCGAAGCCGCGGAACTTCAGCTGGTAGGGCCAGACGTGCTCAGTGAAGTCGCGGGTGGGCACCCGGGGCGGGCCAGCCTCGAGCATGAGCACGCTGAGGCCGCGCTCGGCGACTTCTTTCGCCACCCAGCCGCCACTAGCCCCGGAGCCGACTATCAGCACATCGTAGGTTTTGCGGCGTGCAGGCATGATAGGAGACGGGACAGTTTACCCCAGCTCGAAGGCTCCCGCGTATGGCCCGCTGAGCCTACACCAACTGGTGAGAAGGCGATTCTGTGTCAGTTATGCACCTGCTTGACTTTGATCGCATTGAGCCGGAGTATTCCAGCAGCCGGCATATGCTGATTCGGAACGTACTCGCACTGCTTTTGGCTGGAATGGCTCTTGGGCAGGTCCACCCCGTCGAGCAGAACGTCGTCGAGCAGCATTTAGACGATTTCAGCAGAGTTAAATGCGGGTCGCGGGTGCCGAAGGATTATTCTTGTGCAGTATTCTTCGATGTTGATCCTCCCCTTCGCGATGGCATAGACATTGCTAGCGTCATTGGCGGGCAGCAAAATGGCGGCCAGACGTATGGGTTCATCCGTTCAGTGTCGGTGCTTCTTGATGACACGCTGTACACCGCTATCTACACCCCACCACTGAAGCGGGATGGCAAGCTTTCTCCCCTAACGAGATGCCATGGTATTCCTGTACGAATTGATGGTGACGGCTTAATTGTCATATGGCCGGACGGAACCGAGGCGAAAGCTACGATCGTTCGACGCGAAAAAACCCACCCCGGTCAACCCCAGCCCGGATAGCCCAGCACGGATTCGTCATCATTTTCAGTCCAGCTTTTCTGGGGTGTCTTCTCGCGAGTTACGAGTCGAAGCGGCCCGCCAGGGGTTACATTGAGAGCAGACATTACCCATGCTCAAGGGCTCATTATCGAAGATCCGAGGCATTGATGTCCTTTGGCTGGTGTTTCTGGGCGGCCTGGCCCTGCTCTCTCCGGTGCGCGAGATTCACAAGCAGCTCACGCTTTTGGCCATCGCCCTGGTGCAGATCTTCGAGCCGCAGCTGATTGGCAAGCTTCCCCGCCGCGGGCCCAGCTACAGCGTTCTGCTCAAAATTGCGTTATCCAGCCTGCTGATCGCGCATACTGGCGGCGCGGTCAGCATCAATAGCAGCTACTACCCCATTTATTACCTGCCGGTTATTACCGCCGCCATCTACTTCGGCCCCGTCGGTACCCTGTTGTGGACGGCGCTGGCTTCGGCGGCTTACTGCTCCTACCTGATCCCGGTGTTGCAGGAGTACGAACTCACTCCGGCCGGCGAGGTGGAACTGGGCATCCGCATCCTGTTCTTCTTTTTTGCCGCCATCCTGGTCAACCAGTTCGTGATGGAGAACCGGCGTCGTCTGAAGGAATCGCAGGCGCTTTCGCAGACTTTAGCGGAATCAAACCGCCAGCTGAAGCAGGCGCAGGAAGAGGCGCGGCGCTCAGAACGTTTGGCAGCCTTGGGCCAGCTTTCCGCCGGCCTGGCGCACGAAATTCGCAATCCGCTGGGCGTAATCAAGGGATCAGCGGAAATGCTGAGCCAGAAGGTGCAGGGCGTTTCTCCACTGGCGCAGGAGTTGGCCGGGTATATTTCCTCGGAGGTTAACCGGCTCAATGCCCTAGTGGCGCGATTCCTGGATTTTGCGCGCCCCTCGCGCCTGCAACTGCACCCGGTCAGCGCCCCGGACCTGCTGGATCGCGCACTGGACTCGGTGCAGGCGCAGTTTCCTTCTGCAGGCGTCACCGTGGAGCGCCGGTATGCGAGTGACCTCCCGAAAATCCTGGCCGACGAGCAACTCTGCGAGCAGGTGTTCGTTAACCTGATCTGCAACGCCTACGAAGCCATGAACGGCGCCGGCGGCAAGCTGAGCGTTTCCATTGGACCAGCCTCGGCTGAGAACGTGTCCGGCGTGGCGGTGGAGATCCAGGATTCCGGGCCGGGGGTCCCGGCGGAATTGCGCGAACAGATATTCAATCCCTTCTTTACTTCGAAGGAGAACGGAGTTGGCCTGGGACTTTCTATCGTGGCCAAGATTGTGGACGACCACCGCGGTTCGATCCGGCTGAAGAGCCGGCCCGGCGAAGGAGCGTGTTTTTACGTGTTTCTTCCCTGCAACACCAACTGAGGAATTATGCCCTCAATTCTGATTGTCGAAGACGAAGCCAAGATGCGGCGCCTGCTGGAGCTGAACCTGGGCGAGCAGGGGTTCACCACGCACGCTGTGTCGGACGCGGAGAGCGGACTGAAGCTGCTGGGCCAGCAGGAGATTGACCTGGTGGTCACCGATTTCCGACTGCCCGGCATGAACGGCCTGGAATTTTTGCAAGCCATCAAGCGGGTGAACGCTTCCCTGCCGGTGGTGATGATGACTGCCTATGGCTCGGTGGAGTCGGCGGTGGAGGCCATGAAGATGGGCGCCAGCGATTACGTGCTCAAGCCCTTTTCGCTGGAAGAAATGACGCTGGTGGTGCGCAAGGAACTGGACGCCCACAACCTGCGCGAGGAAAACCGTTCGTTGCGCGAGGCGCTTGGCCAGCGCTATCAGTACAAAAACATCATCGCCAAAAGCGACAAAATGCAAGCGGTGCTGGCCATGGTGGAGCGCGTGGCACCCACCAACGCCACTGTGCTGCTAGGGGGTGAAAGCGGCGTAGGCAAAGACCTGGTGGCGCGCGCCATCCACGAACATTCCAACCGCAAGGCGGGGCCGTTCGTCAAAATCAACAGCACCGCCATTCCGGAAAACCTGCTGGAGAGCGAACTATTCGGTTACGAAAAGGGCGCCTTCTCCGGGGCTACCGGCAGCAAGCCTGGCAAATTCGAACTGGCCGACAAGGGCACGCTCTTTCTGGATGAAATCGGTGACGTGCCCGCGGCCACCCAGGTCAAACTGCTGCGCGTGCTGCAGGAACGCGAGTTTGAGCGCCTGGGCGGGACCAAAACACTGAAGGTGGACGTGCGCCTGATCGCCGCCACCAACCGGGATTTGCGCGCCGCGCTGGAGGATGGCAGCTTCCGCGAGGACCTTTACTACCGCCTGAACGTGGTGGCCATTGACATTCCGCCCCTGCGCGAGCACAAGCAGGACGTTCCTGAACTGGTGCAATTCTTCCTGGAGAAATACGGGCGAGAAGCGGAGCAGCCGGTGAAGAGCATCACCCCGGCAGCCATGAAGCTGTTGGTGGAATTTCACTGGCCCGGCAATGTGCGTGAACTGGAAAACGTGATGCAGCGGGCGGTTACACTGGCTCGAGGAGAAACGCTGGACGTGGACGACATTCACCTCGACCGGCCCCATGCGGCCAACAACTCCGCGCCGGTGCTGCCCCCGGGCGTGACCCTGGAGCAATGGGAGCAGGAGATCATCCGCGAGGCCCTGCGCCAGGCCAACGGCAACAAGAGCCAGGCGGCGCGGGCGCTGGGGCTCTCGCGCAACGCCTTGCGTTACCGGCTCTCACAAATGGGCGTGGCTGATCCGGAGAATAAAAATGACGACCCGGAGAAGAAGTGAACTACAGGTGATTACACCTTTGGCCGTCTCCAACTCGGAGCGCGGACAAGACTAAACATAGGTAGAGACGCACTTTGCGAA
>Ga0134128_10004710_pt1 | contig 16641 bp, 14 predicted proteins | sample KB31754_FD_96462 | JGI IMG/M metagenome (GOLD analysis project Ga0134128, IMG submission 96462) | Terrestrial soil microbial communities with excess Nitrogen fertilizer from Kellogg Biological Station, Michigan, USA - KB3-175-4 | ecosystem: Environmental > Terrestrial > Soil > Unclassified ...
GAGGCGACCGGACGCAGCGGCAGGGTGGCCGTGGTGCGCACGGTTCGGCGCGATGGGCTTTGGGCCGTGCCGGACGGCAGTTACCTCCATCGCGGCGACTGTCCGCTACTCGACGGCAAGGCGGAGGCTTTCGAGGTGCCGCTGGACGGGGACGGCTCAGGCTCGACGCCGAGCCGCGCCTGCCCCATCTGCGAGCCAGACCTGATCACCGCCGCGTAGGCGGGGGCGCAGACCGTGGCATCCAGGTGCGGAGGACGGATCCGGCCGAGGTGGGGGTCGTGAAAGCCGTGAAAATACGCTCATCGGTGTGCCTCGGGCACCCGGCGCGCTGGTTGGCCCGAGGCCGGAAGCGATGAGTGCGGGGGCCGGACAACTCGCGGTCGCGGGACTCGGGATCGGTGCGGTGGCCGGGCTCTCCGGGCTCGGCGTCATCGCGACGTACCGCGTCACCGGAGTGCTTAACGTCGCCTTCGGTGCGATTGGCATGATGGGCGCGTTTCTGCTGCGCGCGGCCGTACGGGATTGGGGCATGCCGACTGCGGTCGCGGTGGTGCTGATCTTGCTGGTTGCGGCTCCGCTTTTCGGGTTGCTCATCGACGCGGCGATCTTCCGTCCGCTCCAGCAGCGTGCCGCCGGGGTCGCGGCTGAGCTCACCGCCGGATTCGGCATCACGGTGCTTTTGGTCGGCATCGCCACAGCGGTGTGGGGCTCCGGAGCACGTACGGACGCGCCATCGTTGCTACCTGCCGGATCGGTGCAGCTCGGCGGGCTGACTGTCCCGGTTGGGGTCTTGGTCGAGCTCGGGCTGTTGGCCGTCGTCGCCGCGGGTTTGGTGCTCCTTGCGCGCGGCCGCACGTTCGGCGTGGCGATTCGGGCCGTGGTCGACGATCGTGGCTTAGCGGAGCTGAGCGGTCTTCCGGCCCGGCGGCTCGGGCGGTTGGGCTGGGCGGTGGGCTGCACGCTCGCGGCGGCGGCCGGAATGCTGCTCGCTGCGCAGTTGCGGCTCGACCCGGTCACCTTCACGTTGGTGCTGTTCGAGACGCTGGGTGTCGTGGTGGCCGCGCGGCTGGTCAATCCGGCGGTCGCCATCGCGGTGGCGTTGGCGACCGGGATCGGCCAGGCCGAGCTGATCGGTGTGCAACTCGGCGGCAGGCCCGGCGAAGTGCTTGCGGCGGTGCGCTCGAATCTCTTCGTCGCGGTGCTGTTAGTGGCGGTGTGGGTGGCTCCAGCCTTCCAAGAAGCGCGGGAACGCGTATCGGTCGTGCCGCGTAAGGGCACGCTGGCCGAACACATTGGCGGCTGGTGGCCGGTCGTCGCTCTAGGCGTTGCGGCGGCGTGGCTGCGACCGCAGGACATCGGTACCGCGCAGCTCATCCCGCCACTCGCGGTGGTGCTGCTTTCCTTTCGCGCGCTCAGTTCGGTGGGCCTAGTCTCGCTCGGGCAAACCGCGTTCGTGGGCGCGGGCGCGCTAGTGGCCGCTTGGACGCCACGCTTCGGCTTGATCGCGGCGGCGGCTGCCGGCGCGCTGCTCGGCTTGCTCTTCGCCTTGCCGGTGGCGCGCAAACGGCCCCTTCACTTGGCGCTGACCACGCTCGCGCTGGCCACTGCCGCGAGCCGGTTCATGTTCGAGCAGCCGTTGTTCACGCCGCCGTTCGCGCATCGTCCCGGTTACCTTTCCGGCGACCGCGTGTTCCTGCTGGCCGAGGTGATCTGTTTAGGCGCGGTGGCGCTCGCTCTGCTGCCGCTGGATCGGGGGTGGGTCGGTCGGCGGCTTGCCGCGACCCGGGACAGCGAACCGGCGGCCCGGATGCTCGGCGGCGACGTGGAACGCATTCGGGTCCTGGTCTTCACCGGTGGCGCGGCGGTGGCGGCGTTCGGTGGGGCGCTGTGGGTGTACGCGGCCGGGGCGTTCGACGCCAGCGACTTCGATCCGCTACGCGGCCTGATCTGGTTGGCGGCGGCGACGGCCGTCGGCATTTCCAGTGCGCCGTCGCTGATCCTGGCGGCGGCCGGGATGGTGGCAGCGGACGCGGCCATTCCCGGGGCTTCCGCGATCATCGTAGGAATCGCGGCGCTGACGGTTCCGTGGCTCCGTGGCGAGCCAGTGCAGCCGAAGGCCGCGCTATGACTGTGGCCATGCGGTGCTCTGAGGTGCGCGTGCGGTACGGCGGCATCGAGGTCCTACACGGCGTGGGCCTCGCGGTTCCGTTCGGAGTCGTTACCGCACTCGTCGGCCCGAACGGTGCCGGGAAGTCCACGCTGCTGAACTGGTGCGCGGGGGCTGCGAGCACGGCGACCAGCGCGGGCGGGAGCCTAGAACTGACGCGTACGAAAGCAAGCGAACCTCTCGCCGACGCTACGTCATGGTCCGCGACGCGTCGTGCTGCATCGGGTCTACGTGTTGTGCGCTCCGGCGTGAACGTGTTCCAAAGCCTGACGGTCAAGGAGAATCTGCTGGCCGGGGGCGACCCGGAGCGAGGTCTGGAGAACGCGCTGGCGCTCTTCCCGGAGCTTGAGCCACTGCTCTCGCAGCGAGCTGCGACGCTGTCTGGTGGCCAGCGGCAATTGCTGGCAATCGCAAGCGCCCTCGGCAGCCGATGGCGCGTGCTGCTCGTCGACGAGCCGGTTCAGGGCATAGCGCCAGAGTTGGCTGATCGCGTTTTCGGAGCGTTGGCCGCAGCGGTTACGCCGGACTGCGCGGTACTCGTCGCCGACCCGGTAACGCGTCGCGCGGCGGAGTTTGCCGACTTTGTCTGGCGGCTGGAACGTGGCCGCATCGTCTTTGCGGGCGAGGCCGCAGAACTAACGCAGGGTTCGAGTGGCTAAGGCATGCCTAGGGTGCGTATGAGATCACCGGGCCGGTAAAGCAGTTCGTGTTCATATCCGGCACCTGCGTTACCCAGCCGCCCTTCCCGCCCTCGGCAGAGTCCTGCCAGCGCGCGACGTTGAGGCAGCCGTTCTGCGTCGACTTCGGCTGCGAGACCACGAAGTCGGTCGGGAGAATCAGGCCGTGCGCGTCGTACTTTTGCGGTCGATTCATGAACTGTTCGATGCAGGCACGGGAAACGGATGCACCGCAGGACGCGACCGCGTCAGTCAGCCACTGTGCCGACGCCCAGCCTTCCAGCTCCCACATGGAGAGCTTGTCCTGCCGGTCCGGGAAATACTTCTGCATCGCGGCGCGGAAGGCCGCCACCTCAGGATATTTCGTGTCCGCGTAGTTGCGGTCGGAGGACGTCGCATACAGCACGTTGCGGCAATGCGGCGCGGCGGAGTAGGTGCTCGCGACAGTCTGGTCCCAGCTCTGCACGGTGGTGACCTTGGCGATGAGGCTGAGGCCGACCTGATCGATCGCCGCGCACAGGCGACCGTTGCCGCTGGTGTCGATGGCGTCGAAGACGACCTGCACTCCGCGAGCCTTGAGATCCGACGCGGTAGCCGCGAAGTTCGGCAGCGCGAAATCCACCTGCTCGCTGACGACGGAGTAACCCGCAGCGCGCAGGCCAGCCGCCGTATATTGCGCGAAGCGGACCGAGTCGGGCTGGTTGTACGCGACGACGGCTGCGATGTGTGCGCCTAGCCGTTGCTTGAAGTACTCGTACACCTCGGTGCCCCCGTACAGTCGGCCATTCCAACCGACTGTGCCCTGACGCGGTTCGTCCGAGCCGTAGATGGCGTAGAGGTGCGGGTACTGGTCGTATGCCTGCCCAATCGGCTGCCCGCCGACATCAGGCACGTCTTGTGAGCTCACGTACGCGGCGCCCGCGTATTCGAGGATCGAGTTTCCTGCAAAGGCGAACACGTGGTCCGTGTCGATCAGCTTGTGCACACACTGCTTGTTGCCTAGGCCACTTCCGCTGTCATCGCACTGGTCGACGACGATCTTGCGGCCGTTGACGCCGCCCGTGGCATTGAGCGCGTCGAAGAAGGCGCGCGCTCCATAGCCGGGCCCAGAGAAGGCGTCGACGCCCAGGGCGCTGGTGATCGAGTCGATCATGCCGACCTTGATCTGCGTCGCGGACACGCCGTCGATGAACACGTTGGCCGGCGAGGCGGCAGCTTGGCTGAACGCGCTGGCCGGCAGTCGGGTACCGCAGCCGGTGAGCGCGCCGAGCAGGAGGAACGCGGCCACGGCGCGCCACGCTTTTGGGCTCTTAGCCACGCCGCTGGCCTTCCCCACGGGCACCGCTGCCATGCCGTGCGGCCCGGCGGCGTGGGCTGAGTGGACCACGCGGTACGCCGGGCGGAGGATTGGCGTGTGTCTGAATCCAACGCTGAGTCGTTCAACACCGTGACTGAATCCAATACCGCGCCCGAACCCAACACACCAACCGAGGACGTATTCGACGTCATCGTGATCGGCGCCGGCCCGGTCGGTGAGAACGTCGCCGACCGCACCCGCGCCGCCGGGCTGACCACCGCCCTGATCGAGAGCGAACTGGTCGGCGGCGAGTGCTCCTACTGGGCCTGCATGCCGAGCAAGGCGCTGCTGCGGCCGGTCGCCGCCCTGGCCGAGGCGCGAGCGGTGGCCGGTGCCCGCGAGGCGGTGACCGGGAAACTCGACGCCGCAGCGGTGCTCGCCCGTCGCGACGAATTCACTTCGCACTGGAAGGACGACGGGCAGGTCGGCTGGGTTGATTCGATCGGCGCGGTGCTGGTGCGCGGTCATGGACGGCTCGCCGGGCCGCGCCGGGTCGAGGTCGACACGCCGGACGGCGGCGTACGGCGATTGGCGGCGCGGCACGCGGTCGCGGTGTGCACCGGCAGCGCCGCGCTCATCCCCGATCTGCCGGGCGTCGCGCGGGCCAACCCGTGGACCAGCCGCGACGCGACCAGCGCCAAGGAGGTGCCCGGCCGGCTGGTGATCGTCGGTGGCGGCGTGGTCGGCGTCGAGATGGCCACGGCCTGGCGTGCGCTCGGCTCCGAGGTGACGTTGCTTATCCGGGAGTCGGCGCCGCTGCCGCGGATGGAACCCTTCGTCGGCGAGATGATCGCGGCCGGCCTGAGCGACGCGGGCGTCAAAGTACGCACCGGCGTCAGCGTGACCGGACTCGATCGGCCGACGCCTGATGGACCGGTCAGTGTGCTGCTGCACGATGGTCAGAAGATCGAAGCGGACGAGGTTCTTCTTGCCGTCGGCCGCACGCCGCGCACCGGTGACCTGGGTTTGCAGACCATCGGCCTGGAGCCCGGCTCCTGGCTGCGGGTGGACGACTCGTGCCGGGTGCAGGGCGTGGACGGCGACTGGTTGTTCGCGGTCGGCGACGCGAATCACCGTGCCCTGCTGACGCATCAGGGCAAGTATCAGGCGCGTATCGCGGGCGCGGCGATCGGTGCGCTGGCGCGCGGCGAATCGCTTGATTTGCGGCCGTGGAGCGCGCACGTGGCGACGGCCGACATCGCCGCGGTGCCGCAGGTCATCTTCACCGAACCGGAGGTCGCGTCGGTCGGCAAGACCGCGGACGAGGCCCGCCGGGCGGGAGGCAATGTGCGCGTTGTCGACTACGACCTCGGCCAGGTCTCCGGAGCATCGCTTTTCGCGGACGGATACCGGGGTAAGGCCCGCATGGTCGTCGATCTGGATCGCGCAATCCTGCTCGGCGTGACCTTCGTCGGTTCCGGCGTCGGCGAGTTGCTGCACTCCGCGACAGTCGCGGTGGCGGGTGAGGTGCCGATCGACCGGCTTTGGCACGCCGTGCCTTCGTACCCGACGATGAGCGAGATCTGGCTGCGGCTCTTGGAGACCCTCCGCGGCTGATCGTCGAGAGTACGTCGGCAAGGAACGGAAACAGCGCCATGTGTTGGAGCCCGACCGCGGACCTCGTCGCAGGATGCGCGATCACCGCGGTCGGGGCGCTGTGCATCGCGAGCACTCGCCGAGCCCGCGACCTGCCCCTGGCCGCGCTTCCCGTGCTACTGGGCGTGCATCAGCTGATCGAGTCTGTGGTCTGGCGCAACGCCGATAACGCGGCCGACGCTGGCGTTAACACTCATGCGATCGGCGGTACAGCGGTGCTGCTGTGGGTGATGATCGCCTTTCCCCTGCTACCCGCGTTCGTGCCGCTTGCAGTATTGATTGCGGCCTCACACTGGAGCCGGTTTCGTATCGCACCGTTCGTGCTGATCGGCTTGGCAGTCTCGGCAGTGCTCGGATACGTGATCGCTGCCGGTCCGGTATCCGCAGAGCCTGCCGGTCACACGATGCGTTACGCCGTTCAGCCGATTCCCTTTGGCGCATTGGTAGTCGTCGGCTATCTCATCGCGACCATCGGTTCGCTGCTCGTCAGCGACCAGCCGGAGATCCGCCTGCTCGGACTCGTGACCGCCGCAGGCGCGCTGGTTTGCTACGTACTCTGGCAAACCGAGTTCGTCTCCACCTGGTGCGCGTTGGCCGCCGTAGCCAGTGCACTGATTCTGCACTGGCTACGGCGGCCAAGGAAACGCAGGCCCGCGCCTGATCCGCTTAGACGGTCACGGATTCCCGCTCGATGAGTTCGTCCAGCTCGACGGACGCGGTGCCCTCAGCCCCGCCTTCAGCTGCGGCTGCGGCGACCGGACCCTCAGCCGAACCGTGTCCCGTGCGCCGGGCGTGGCGCGGCAAGAGGAAGCCGAGCGCGAAGGCGGCGGCAACCAGGGCGAGCGTGATCAGGGTGACCCGCTCGGCGGCGGCGAAGAAGGTAGCCGTCCCGGCGTGCGCGCCGATCATCCCGAAGAACACCGTGCCCAGACCCGCGACGCCGACCGAGGCGCCGAGCTGCTGCAGCGACTCCAGGATCGCTGAGGCCGAACCGATCTCGCGGTCGCTGATCTCGCCCATGATGATGTCGAAAAGCGGGACGAAGATCATGCCCATGCCGAAGCCGTAGCCGCCGAGCACCGGAGCCAGGCTCCAGCCGCTCAGGCCGGTGTGTGAGTGCACGAACACCAGGTACAGGCCGATCAGGCTGGCCGCCATGATGGTCAGGCCCAGGTGCACGATCCGGCGGCCCAGCTTGTGCATCATGGTGGCGCCGAAGCCGGAGCCGAAGAACGCGCCGACCGCCCACCAGACCATGGCCAGCGCCGCGCGCACCGGGCTGTAGCCGAGGCCGAGCTGCAACAGCAGGCCGGTCACCAGGGAGAAGCCGACGATCGCGCCGAAGAAGACCAGAGTGAACAGGGTGCCGCCGGCGTACGAGCGCTTGGTCAGGACACTGAACTCGACCAACGTGCTCACGCCGCGGCGGGTGCGGCGGGCCTGGTGCGCGGCGAACAGGGCGAACGCCGCGATCGCGCCCGCGCCCACCCCGGCGAGCCAGGACGGCCAGCCCAGCTCGCGGCCCTGGACCAGCGGGTAGACCAGCAGAAACATCGCGACCCCGGCCAGCACCGCGCCCGTACCGTCCAGCCGCACGGTCCGCCCGGAACGCGCGCCGCGCGGCAGCGCCTTCAGACCGGCGAGCAGTGCGAAGAGCGCCAGCGGAACGTTGATGCCGAAGACCATGCGCCAGCCGGTGCCGAACAGGTTCGCGTCGATCAGCGTGCCGGCCACGACCGGGCCGAGGATGGTGGACAGGCCGATCACCGGGCCGAGCGCGCCGAACGCCTTGCCGAGCTCCTGCGGCGGGAACAGGTCGCGCAGCAGCCCGAAGCCCTGCGGGATCATCACCGCGCCGAACAGGCCCTGCACGACGCGCGCCGTGATGAGCAGTTGCGGATTAGGCGTGATGGCGCAGCCGAGCGAGGAGATCGCGAAGCCCGCGACGCCGATCATCAGCATATTGCGCCGGCCGAACAGGTCGCCGAGCCGCCCGCCGGTCATCAGGCCGACGGCGAGGGCGAGGGTGTACCCGGCGGCGATCCACTGGATGTCCGCGTAGGAGGCGCCCAGGTCCCTGCGGATCGACGGCGCCGCGACGTTGACGACCGTCGAGTCCAGCAGGTTCATGATGAGCGCGGCCAGGACCGCGAAGAAGCCGAGCCAGCGGTGGGCCGGGGCCGGGTCGATTGCGCCGGTCGTGGTCTCAGTCTCGGTACTTGTCATCACGACCTCCGATGTCGCGCTCTGCACGGCTGCTGGGTTCGCTGTGTTTTCCATGCCTCAAGCTTCGCGCGCAATCAGGAACACTTGGTTCCTAATGTGCAGGCAGAATAGTTTGTATGTTGGAGACCTCGGCACGACTGCTGCGACTACTGTCGCTTTTGCAGACCCCGCGCGAGTGGACCGGCTCTGAGCTGGCCGATCGCCTCGGCGTGACCACCCGAACGGTGCGTAACGATGTTGGCCGGCTGCGCGATCTCGGCTATCCGGTCAACGCGACGCGAGGGGCGGTAGGGGGGTACAAGCTCGCGGCCGGAGCGAACGTGCCGCCGCTGCTGCTCGACGACGAGGAAGCGGTCGCCGTCGCGGTCGGGCTGCGTACCGCGACCGTCGGCTCGGTGGCCGGGATCGAGGAATCGGCGCTGCGTGCACTCGCGAAGCTGGAGCAGGTTCTTCCGGACCGCTTGCGCCGTCGCATCAATACCCTGCAGAGCTACACCGTCGCGGTTCCGCCGGCTCCGGACCGCAAGGGCTCCCGGGTCTCCGCGGAGGTGCTGACCACGATCACCGTCGCCTGCCGGGACCGGGAGCGGCTGCGCTTCGACTACCGCTCGCACGACGGGACCGCGAGTCGCCGCGACGTCGAACCGTATCGCTTGGTCAACTGGGGCCGGCGTTGGTACCTAGTCGCCTGGGACGTGCAGCGCGATGCCTGGCGCACGTACCGGGTGGACCGGGTCGAACCGCGGGTGCCGACCGGTCCGCGTTTCACTCCGCGCGAGCTGCCCGACGAGGACTTGGCCGGCTATGTCGCCCGCGGCGTGTCGACCGCCGCGTGGCGGTACCGAGTGCGGATCACCGTGCACGCTCCAGCCGAAGTCATAGCGGACCGGCTACCGCCCTCGCTCGGTCCGGTGGAAGCGGTCGACCAGGAGACCTGCGCGGTCGTGCTGGGCAACAACGATGTGGAGATGCTCGCGGTCTGGCTCGGCGCGCTCGGCCGGGAGTTCGAGTTCGATCGTGACGAGGCGCCCGAGCTGGCTGAGCATCTACGAGCATTGGCCGATAGATATGGCCGCGCCGCGGGCGGCTTTTCAGCTACCCGCGGCGCGGAACCTGCTCCCGCGTAATGGCGGACGCGGGGATTTAGGACAGATTCGGGTTCGACGATCCGACTGTCAGCATTGTCAGTGGCGCAAGGTGACGAAGTGGTGCACCAGCGGCCAGTAGCCGTGTCCTGCGTTGGCCAGGATGCTCTCGACCTGACCGGCCAGGTAGTTGACCTGACCCGCGATCTGGTCCGCCGAGGCGTTCGACCAGTAGAGCGACCACAGCTGACCGTCGATGTGCCACAGCTTGAGCTGGTCGGACCAGCTGAGCACGGTCGGCTTGGCCATGATGAACTGGTAGGCCACGCCGACGGTCTGGCAGTTGACGCAGTCCACGTTGACCGCGGAGCCGTAGTTGCTCGCGTTCACCGAGGACGGCACCTTGCCGTCGGCGATGATCTGGAACGCGATGGCGACGCTGTGGCAGCCGGTGCAGTGGCTGGAGTCGGCGTCGGCGACGTTCGAGGCGTTGATGGAGCTGCTGAACAGCTGGCGCACCTGGAACGACACGTCGAAGGCGTGCCGATGGCCCGAGGTGGCGTTGCTGTGCGCGTAGTTGGACGCGGAGGCGGCCTGGGCGGTGCCGCCGGCGATCAGGGTGCTGAATCCCATGGCCAGCGCGGCGACCAAGGTCACGGCCCGCTTCGGACGGAGTTTCATGGCTGTTCCCTTCTGGTGCTGCGGTTTAGACGGTGCAGTGCTTATCGGCGGTACGGTGCTTTTCGGTGGTTCTTCGGCGCGTTCGGCTCGAGTCAGCGGCAGTCAGCGCCGGTGCCGTCCGCGGTGCCTCGGATGAGCGCGCTTCACGTGCGCCCAACGCGCATGTGTGGCGTGGGCGAGCAGGCGCACGCAGCGGATGAGCACTTTGACGGCCAGCCAGGTCAGCCCGATCGCGGGAATCGCGAGTAGCGCTAGGCCGACCGCGTCCAGCGTCATCTGCGACCACTGGTGGCTCAGGGCGTCATCGTGCACCGCGCGGGCGAACGCTCTGCCGGAGGCGATCTCCGTGCGGCTTAGCGCGGGCAGATGCCAAAGCAGCCAGGCCAGCTCGCCGAGCAGCAGCGGAACGGTAAACAGCACCCACGCGGTCACGGCCACCCGCGCGCCGCGCCGCAGGTCGCTTGAGCCGCCTGCGGCGCGGCCTTGGGCACCCGAACCGGAGGAGCGCGGGCCGGCTGGGAGTAGGCCGCGCAGGATCGGGCGGATCCGGCCGAACAGATCCGGCACTCCGGCGAGATCAGCCAGCAGGAAGTAGCCGTCGAAGCGCAGCACCGGCAGCAGCTGGTCCAGGATCTCGAAGTGCACGAACAGGATCGCGGCCAGGAACACCGGCCGTCCGGTCCCGGCGTAGCAGCCGGCGAGGGCGAGGATGAAGATCGTGTTGAAGTAGACGCCGCCGAGGTCGGTGCGCAGTCGACCGCGCCGGCCGACCCGGTACACGTCGGTCACGTCCGTGTAGAGCGAGGGCCAGATCAGGAAGATGCCGAAGCCGATGCGGCCGGGCCGGGCGCCGGAGTAGTGGCAGGCGGAGGCGTGTCCGAACTCGTGGAACACCGCTGACGCCAGGCCGAGGCTCAGCACGACGACGATGAGCAGCGGCTGCTTGATCACCGAGAGCAGCGGGCCGGCCGCCCCGTGCAGGGCGAACAGCCAGACATCGAGGCCGATGGCGGCCAGCAGCACCGCAGCGACGATGAGCGGCCGGTGCAGCCAGGCCAGCATTCGTGCGAGGAACCCGACCTGGCGTGCGCCGACGAGGGTGCCGCGGCCGCGCAGCGCGAGCAGCAGGTCGGTGCGCGGCAGCGGAGTCTTGAGGCCGTCCGCAGGCAGAACGAGCCCGGCCGGCTGAAGCTTGTTTTCAATGAGGTAGGCGACGTTCTCGGCGGTGACCTCGCGGCCGAAGCCGGCGGTCACCTCGTCCGCGATCGCGGACAGGTCGCTGGCCCCGTCGATTCCGCGTAGCACCAGGTCGAGCAACAAGGTCAGCTGGACTACCTGGCCGTCGGCGCGGCGCACGAGGTAGCGCGCTTCCGCGTAGCCGGAGCCTTGATACTCGCCGAAGAAGTCGAGGCCGGGGGCGGGCCTCGGCACCATCGCCGCGGCGGTCGCGGCGGGCTCGGCCTCGGCCGCGGATTCGGCCGCGACCCCGGCTTGGCCGGCCTGCGCGGCTTCCTGCGCCGTCTGCTCAAGCACCCGGGCTTCGGGCTCGATCCCGTCACGAGAGCTGGCCTCTTCCGGGGACTCAGCGCGCGTTCGCGTCTCGGTCTGCGGCTCGGCGATGGTCATCGCTGGTCCTTGCCTAGGGCGGTTCGGTGGCGGGAGCCGGGGTTCGGCCCCCGCCACCGAGGGATCCGCTAGCCGATCTTGATGCTCTGCCCGGCGACGGCCGTGGCACTGGAGCAGAAGGAGCCGAGGTTCAGAGCGACCGCCGTGTTGTGGGCGTTGACCCAGGCGACGGTCACGGTGCCGAGCGCCTCCCGGCGGGGGAGGAGCGCTACGGACTGCTCGCGCAGTTCGGTGACGTTCATGTGTTTTCCTTACTGGCTTACTGGATGGGATCACGCGGTCAGGGCGATAGGTCACCCAACGCTGATGCTCTGGACGGCCACCGCCGTCGCGCTCGAGCCGCCGGAGAACACGTTGGCGGCCAACGCCGTGTTGTAGGCGTTGACGCTGGCGATGGTCAGCTTGAAGTAGTGCAGGGCCTCGCGGCCGGGCAGCAGCTCGACCGGCTGCTCACGCAGTTCCTTGAGTTCCATGAAAGTCACCTCCTTTACCGGAACCATTGGACTCACATACCTGCATTACGACACCGCCCATCGCACTTGTCAAGACGATACGTATCGTTTCTTTGGTGCTATCTTGACTGTCCGCACAGGTACCACGCGCGCGAGTCTCCGGTACTCTGGTCTGACCCCCATCGCTCTGCGAGACGGTCCGTCTACACAGTCCGCCCCAGGACCAACACCACAACCAGGACCGTCGGCGCGGCGCCATCCCGAGAAGGCACCCAAGCCGCGATGCCGAACCAGCCGCCGAGTTCGGGTCCACCGCCGTCCACCGGCCGGGCCCGCAACCCGCACACCCACCAGGCGATCCTGAACGCCACGGTGGAATTGCTCGGCGAGATCGGCTATCAGGATCTGAGCATCGAGCGGGTCGCCGCGCGGGCCGGCGTCGGCAAGGCCACGATCTACCGCTGGTGGAACTCCAAGAGCGCCCTCGTGATCGAGGCGATGGAGCACGGGATGCCGCTCTCCCCGCCGCCGCATACCGGGGATCCGCGAACCGATCTGCGCGCCACCATCCAGACCGCGGTACACACGTACTCGGGTTCGGCGGCCGGTTCGACCGTGCCCGCACTGGCCGCCGACATTCCACGCGATCCGTCGACCGCCGCCCGGCTGCGGCAGTTCCTGCGGCCACGCCGCGACGCCGCTCGCGAGGTACTGCACCAGGCCGCCGCGGTCGGGGCGCTCCCCGTGGACGTCGATATCGAGACAGTGATCGACCTCTTCGTCGGGGCGATCTTCTACCGCAGCCTGGTGCGCGGTTTGGCGGTCGACGATGCGATGGTTGAGCAACTACTGGAGTTGATCCTTGACGGCCGACTACCGCGTACCGGCAACTAGTGTGAGCAGCACCGATACCTGACGGGACGTCAGAAGCGTTGCGGACGCGGTGGAGCGAAGACCGGCGCGAGACGGACCGTCTCGACTAACGCGTGTTTTGGAACTATGCGCTGCGGCTTCGACGACGCGGTCAGATGCGGTACGGCAGCTGGTCTTCCGCCTCGATCTCGATCAGTCGGTTGTAGTTCGCCACGCGCTCGCCACGCGTCGGCGCGCCGGCCCTCAGCTGTCCGCAGCCTGCGCCCACCGCCAGGTCCGCGACGAAGGCGTCGCTGGTCGCCCCCCGGTGCGCGAGAACCTGCGCGTATCCGGCCGCACGGCAAGCGCGCATCGCGTTGAGGATCTCGGTCACCGTGCCGAACTCGGCGACCTTGATCAGCGCGGCGTTAGCCACGCTGCGGCTTTCCGCCGCGATCAGTTCCGGGTCGGTGGCGAACACGTCTCCGCCCACGAGCTGCACCCGGTCGCCGAGCCGGCGGGTCAGTTCGGCCCAGCCGTCCCAGTCATCCTGGGCCAACGCGTCCTCGATGCTGCACAGCGGGAAGTCGGCGATCATCTCCTCGTATCGCGCGACCATGTCCGCGCTGCTGAGCCACTCCCCGGCCATCCGGTAGCCGCCGTCGTGCCGGAATCCGGAGGCGGCGACGCGCAATGCCAGCGCCACCCCGTCGGCTCCGAGCGCGTAACCCGCGTCGGCGATCGTCTCGGCGATGAGTTCAAGCACCCGCTCCGGCCATTCGATCGCGGGAGTGAACCCTCCGTCCTCGCCGACCTCGCTGCCCAACGCGGACCCGATCAGCTGCGCGCGCAACCTGGCGCGCAACCGCGCCGCGGCACGCACCGCGTCGCGCATGCTGGGCGCCCCTATCGGCACGATCATGAACTCCTCGAAGTCCAGCGCGGTCGCCGCCCGGCTACCCCCGTTGACCACAGTGAACTGCGGCACCGGCAACCGCTGCTCGGTCCCCGGAAGCGCGAGGAGCTGCCACAACGGCACCTCCTGCCGTGCGGCCAACGCGCGCGCCGCCGCGATCGACACCCCGCGCAACGCGTCCGGCCCCGGGCGCGGTTCGATCCCGGAATCGGCGAGCTTGCCGAGCGCGCCGTCGAGGTCTGCCAGCCCGTCGAACGCGGCGTCGCCGAGTTCGAGCACCGCGGCGTCGAGAATCCCGGCCAGTTCGGCGGGAGGGTTCGCGCCGAAAGGCACGCAAGCCGATCCGGTGGCGCCGCCGGCCAGCGTCATCCGCACCTCGAGTGCGGGAAGTCCGTCTGAATCGATGATCTCCACTGCGTGCACGTCTTTGACGCGCACCGACTTAGTGGGTACTGCCATGTTCTCCCCCTATTTGGTGCTATTGCCCAAGTCGTCACGATAGCCAGCACCCGCCGATAGGGGAATGGCCCGAAGGGGCCGGATTATCAACGGCGGCAATTCCAGCGGGTGTGGCGCCTGGCGCTGCTCAGAGCTGTTGCCGAGGCGAAACAAAGTCGCAACCTGCTACCCCCTAGCCAAGTCTCTTGTTATAGACCGCGTCGCCGCGCGGCAGAACACTGTTGATCATTGACTTGCCTTGATCACCGAGTACGGGTTGATCACCGAGTTCGAACTCTGCCGACGCGGGAGGACCGAGTGAGTCGTTCGCCGGAAAATGATCACGGCGCAGCGGCAGGGTGCGATGCTGCTGTGATGGACCGACGTGGATTCGTACGCGCTGCCTCAGCATTGGCGGCTGGGGGCGTAGTGGGTGGCGCGGCCGCGGCTTGCGGCGGCAGTTCGGGCGCTACTCATGGCAATTCCAGCGCCGCGCCCGCGACCGGGGCCAGAAGTTCCGGATCGACCGCGAGCGCGAGTACTGCCGCGTCGCCGCGGGCCGCCGCCTCAGCCGCAGACTGGTCCGCACTCGGCCGGGGGCTGGCCGGCCACCTGGTCCGTCCGGGTGATTCTGACTATGGCACCGCGCGGCTGCTGTTCGATCCCCGCTTCGACGGGCTGCGGCCAGCCGGGATCGCGTTCTGCGAGAACCCGGCTGATGTGGCCGAGTGCCTGGCATTCGTACGCCGCTTCGCCGTGGCGGTCACGCCGCGTTCGGGCGGCCATAGCTATGCCGGTTACTCAAGCGGCCAGGGCTTGGTCATCGACGTCACACGGATGAATACGGTCACGCAGGTCGGCTCTGGTACCGCACGCATTGGTGCGGGAACGCGCCTCGTCGATCTTTATGCGGGCCTCGACGCACACGGCGTAACCGTTCCGGGCGGCTCGTGCCCAACCGTCGGCGTCGCAGGGCTCACTCTCGGCGGCGGCATCGGCGTGGTCACGCGGGCGTACGGCACGATGAGCGACAACTTGCGCTCGGTACAGATGGTCACGCCGGACGGGACGGTCCGGGAGTGCGACGCCAACCAGAACGCTGACCTGTTCTGGGCCTGCCGCGGTGGCGGCGGCGGCAATTTCGGGGTGGTGACCGCATTCACGTTCACCACGCACCCGACGCAGCAGATGGTGCTGTTCTTCCTCAACTGGCCCTGGTCACAGGCCTCGAAGGTCATCACCGCTTGGCAGGCCTGGGCCCCGAACGCCCCGGATGAGCTGTGGTCGAACCTGCACGCGCTCAGCAGCGCTCCAGGCTCGGGCGATACGCCGACGATCCAAGTCGGCGGGACGTATCTGGGTTCGCTCAGCGGCGCGCAAGAGCAGATCAGCCGGCTTGTCGATCAAGTCGGTTCGGCGCCGCACGGCTCGCCGTTCGTCAGTTCCCACGCGCACGCGATGATGATCGAGGCCGGTTGCGCGCAGCTGAGCACGGCGCAGTGCCATCTGCCCTGGCAGAGCTCGGCCGGCACCTTGTCGCGGGAGTCCGAGTTCGCGAAGTCGCACATTTTCACCGGGCGGCTTTCCCCGTCCGCGATTTCGGCGATCATCGCGGCGGTCGAGCAGCGGCAAAGCTATGGCGGCGGCGGTCAGGGCGGCGTGGCCTTCGACGCGCTCGGCGGAGCGGTGAACCGGGTCGCGGCAGACGCCACGGCTTTTGTGCACCGCGACGCACTGTTCGTCGGGCAGTTCACCACGACTTGGGCCGACGGTGCGACGACGACGCAGACCAGCGCGCAGCAGAACTGGCTGCGCGGCTTCCATCACACGATGACGCCCTACGCGAGCGGCCAGGCGTATCAGAACTACCTCGATCCGGAGCTGACCGACTGGCAGCAGGCTTACTACGGCGCGAACTACGCGCGGCTGGTCCAGGTCCGGGAGAAATACGACCCCGGGCATATTTTCAACCTGCCGCAAGGCATCGGCGGCGCGTAATCAGGGCCGCATGATCACCGCCAGGCACCTGGCACGCTCAGCTTTCCTCCACTCTGCCCTTCCAATTACCGCCGTTGCCGCGATGGTGCCGCCGCGCCGAGTCGAAGGTCATCGCGCCGTACAGCATCATCACCGCAGGCAGTAAGGGTGCGCGCCAGCTGCGTAAGCGGTAGAGGCGCAGCGTCGGCAGGTAGCTCAGGGAGAGCAGTCCCCACGCTGCGAGAGCCGCGCCGGCTGTGACAGCAGCAAGGGTGCTTCCTCCGGCGACGGCAATTCCTAGGAACACGAGCCCGACGATCGGCGGCACCGCGTACATGATCAGGAGGCCGAGCAAAGTCCCGGCAAGCAGATACGGCGAATAACGCAGCTGTGTGTACGCGCTGCGGGCGATCATGTCCCAGAGGTCTGAGAAGCGAGGATAGGGCCTGACGCTGCGCACGTCGGTGGTCAGTCCGAGCCAGGTCCGGCCGCGCCCGGCGCGCCGCTTCAGCAGCGTTCCCAAGGCGACGTCGTCGATCCGCGCGCCCGCGATCTGTTCTAGTTCACCCGCCTCGATCAGCGCGCTGCAAC
>Ga0134128_10004711_pt1 | contig 16637 bp, 13 predicted proteins | sample KB31754_FD_96462 | JGI IMG/M metagenome (GOLD analysis project Ga0134128, IMG submission 96462) | Terrestrial soil microbial communities with excess Nitrogen fertilizer from Kellogg Biological Station, Michigan, USA - KB3-175-4 | ecosystem: Environmental > Terrestrial > Soil > Unclassified ...
AATTTTGAATTGGTAAGCTGTGCCGAGGCATAGTGCGTCAATTCCGGCAGAAGACGCGCTGAGTTGTAATCGCCGTCTACGCTGTCCGCATTTGCGTATCGCGAAACTTTCGAGAGTGAGTTTCCAAAACCAAGCGTCAGATAACGGTATTGATTATGGCCATCGCGGTTGAGGAACTCCACAACGGGATCTATGTCCAGGGCCGGAGTCGGATGATAAGGATTGATATTGAGCCAGCCTAGCGCCGCAGCGAAGGTCAACACGGCGGCCAGCGACAGGCCGACTGCTCCCTTGCCGCGAAACCGGTCCAGGATTCCGGTGATCAGGATTCCCACGATCGGCAACATTAGCAGCATTGCCCAGAATGCAAAGCGTTCGAAGGTGAGGACCTCAAATGCGCGGCCCAGGAGCCAGCGCGGCACCGGAGTGGTCCCACCCAAGCCAAATAGAAACGTGAGCCAGAAGCCGAATAAAAGCGGACGCAGCCGGGGAGACATCCAGCCCTTGATTACCACATAGGGCAGCGCCAGCAGCAAAGCGCCGTATGGAATCACAATGTAATTCAACGTTGTATTCAGGCTCAGCAGGTAATTGCTGCGGCTGGCATGGGGAATCGGCATCTGCCGAATCGGATGCTGGATCAATTCGATCCAGTACGGGAGCAGAACGGCCGCGATCCCTATACCGGCGATGATGCAGAACACGACGGCGCGGGAAATCACGCCGCCCAGTGTGCGTTCGTTCTGCGCTTTTTTTGTGTCTATGCAGGCCAGCCAGAGGACGGGCGCGGCGAACAGAACTACTCCAAAAATCAAAGTTACGTGGTGCGCCGCAGCGGCGGCCCAGCCTACGACCAATCCTTTGATCAAGGAACGGCCGCGGGCCTCGGCTGACCATTCGTAGAAATAAGGCAGCGCATTCAAAAATAGGGCGATGGAAGCAACCGTGGCCAATTGTCCAGCCTGATACACCAGCGTTGAAAGCGCTCCGATAAATATGCTGGCGAGCGCGGCATAACTTGCGGCACGCTCATCCACCCACAATTTTGCAAACCGGTACACTCCAACCGTGAGGAGCAGGATTGCAATCAGCTGGACCAACATATATCCGGCATCAAGCCCGACCAATTTGGAAAACATGGCAATCCATTGATGGGTCAGCGGCGGATAGCTGGTTTGAGAGAACCCGGCAAACCATTTTTCATTCCACGGGTTAAACCAATGCTTGGCATAGTGAGAGGCGAAAAATACGTGAAAACTCTCGTCGTAGGAACTATCCGGAAGCTGCATGAACAGCAGGGGGCCATGGACCGCGAATGCGGCGAAAAGAATTACACGCAGCGGGATAGGGCGAAACGAATACGGGCTGGCGGTGGTTGCCACGTAATAAGCTCCAGTCTTTTTTGACTGGCGATTTTGATTCAGAAACACTGAATTAGGTTTTCTAGCTTAGAAAGGCAGACGAAGGCGAAGTAATGGCGAAAAAATGCGCACTTACAGTATGGTTTTCAGGGCTGAGTTTTTAACTGGCGCGGCGGGCCTCTCCGGTATTGGGCCATTCCTTAACATTCGGATGAAAAGCCATGCCGTCAGACGGGGGTTCCGTGCTGTTCCGGTCAAAGATTGCGGCGCTATAGCCATTGCGGTCCCTTATGGAAAAACGAAAACGGCGGGGCCAGCGCAACAGTTGGTGCTCGGAGGCCCACTGCACCAGAGGATTGGAAGGAATCCAGCGTGGCAGACTGCGGGCGCGCAGGGCCGTCCGCAAGGCCTTGGTGTGTTGTTCGAGATCAAAACGGTGCAGATAGTCCTGAATTACCTGGGGCATGGTCATGCGCAGAGCGGCGGAAAAATTCTGTTCGGCCATCTGATGTTGCCGCGATGGCGATTCGAGGAGCGCGGTGAGGCAACGCGCTAATGCGGCGGGGCTTCCCGGAGTGTAGAAATCCATGGCCAGGCCTTCTTCCTCGGCCATTTCGCGGAAGTCGGCCAAATCGGCGGAAATAATCGGCAGACCGTAAGCGCAGGCAATATGCGCAACCCCGCTTGCGCCCGTGGAAGAAGAATAGGGCATGACGACAACGGAGGCATTTTTAAACAGCTGGGGGATTTCTTCTTCCGCTACATATCCGGTGAACTGGATTTGGGGGTTGCCGCCAAATTTTTTCTCTACAGAAGCAACATAGCCCGGAGTGCGCGGGTGGTCTCCGCCGGCAATCACCAGACGAACATTGGGAATTTCGGGAGCCATGGCGCTGAAGGCTTCCAGCAAGGTTTCCAGGCGCTTGTAAGTTCCCCATTTTCCGAAAGCCAATATGGTATGCGGGTTGCCGCGGCGCGAGAGGTCCGGCAATTCGGGCTTTTGGGAAAGAATTCCATGAGCGCCGACGTGAACGTTTTTTCCGCCATATTTTTCCACGAGAATTTTGCGGTATGCCGGCATGAGAACAGTCACAGAATTGGCCATCAGCAACATGCGGGTAGCTACCGCCCCCGCCAAACGGTAAAGCCGGGGAAAACGTACACCAGCATCGTGCAGGTCCACGGTATCCATTAAATGATGAAGCGTTACGTGGCTGTAATAACCCGCTAGCCGGGTGAGAAATGGGGTGATGAGACCCCAGAATGCGATTAAAGGATTTTCGCCGAAGGTTGTAAACAGCAGATTGAACCAGACCACATCCGGATTAAATTTGCGGACTTCCCGCAGGAGGCGAATGGGGCTTTTAAAATCATTGAATTTCCAGCAACGGACGATGTAAAAGCCATCCGGCTCGGGAGGTTGCGGCTCCGATGATTGATCTCCCAGGACCGCCAGGCTCAGGAAAGGATGTTGCTGCAATTCTTGCGCGATGTGGAAGCCATATTCACTCAAACCGCCACGGCTGGGAGGAAATGTAGTAATAAGGCAAACCTTCATGCTTTCGGAGCCTCTTCCGGAACGTTAATTTTTTCACCGCATGAAGGACCTGAAACATGGCCCAAAGCAGCTTTACGCAAATCTGGATGTGAGCATAGGAGAAAGCCGGGGAATGAGCTATCGGGTGCGGTAGGTAATTTATTCGGGATTTGCTGTAGCGGAGCTGAGTTGCTGAACAGCGACCACTAAGGTTTTTCTAAGGTGCCTACCTTAGATGGAATTTTTTATCTGAGAAAATAGGAGGGTAAGTTTGATTAATAGCCAAGCAAGACAAGTGTGGGGACAAACCGCACTTGGTCGTGACGTTGAAAATCATCTTTTGGATTTCGTAACGCGTGGGATTTCATAATGCGTGGTAGTTCGTAATGCTGGGGAGTTCGTAATGCTTGCCATCCGCCCACTGCGCCCGCAGGACATACCCGCGCTTCTCGCCATGATTCAGGAACTCGCGGAGTTCGAACATTTGCCGGTGACGGCCACGGCGAAAGATTTGCAGCGCGATGCCTTTGGTCCTCAGCCGGGGTTCCGGGCCCTTCTTGCGGAATGGGACAACCAGCCGGCGGGATATGCGTTGTTCTATGAGTTTTATTCAACCTTTCGCGCGCAACGAGGATTATTTCTTGAGGATTTATTCGTCCGTTCGCATCTTCGCGGAAAAGGAATTGGGCGGGCGCTGTTGGTGCAAGTTGCAGCTACGGCGGTAGCAGAAAATTATTTCAGCCTTCGCTGGGAGGTGCTCGACTGGAACACTCCTGCCATAAAGTTCTACGGAGGCTTGGACGCCGTTTTTATGGATGAATGGCGGCTGACTGCGCTGGAAGGGGATGCGCTCAGGAAAGTGGCAAGCGCAGCCCAGCCGCTAAAAGAATAAGGGAGTATGGCCGCGGCACACTCCCTTATTCCACTCAACCGTTCGCGCGTTATCTCGCAGCGCCCGCAGCAGCCCCCGCACCGCCTGCTTCTCCTTTTTGCAGAGACAAGGCAAAGTCCTTGCCGCCAAAGCGGATTTCGCTGAGGGATTTCGTTCCATCGGGGTTGGTGTTCACGATGACCGAGTCCGTGGGCACGGGATGGTCCATCTTAACCATTGTCGCATTGGAGCTGGCGACAACTTTTTTGCCGCGGAGAATCTGCACGTGGACGTCGGAGCCGCTTCCGTCCCACTGCACGGAATAATCTCCACTTTTAAGTTGCTGGCCGTTGATCGTTACAGGGCTGATGATCTGCACCGAAGCTTTGTTCGCGGCGAACGCTGCTGCCGCGCAAAGCAGCGTCAATCCGAGGGTGGTCAGGTATTTGGGGAATTTTCGTGCCGTCATGAATTGCTCTCCTTCATCGCCGAAATTCCGGGAAAGCGAAACGTGCGCACCCCGGCGCTTCGGTCACAGACTCGTCTCGTCTAGAGGATGGTCTTACCGGCTTGCGATTAAAGACCGAACTTCTGCGGACGAATGATTAGACGGCGGCAGCTTTTGAGCGTTAGCAGCCATTGCGGGTTTCCGAATGTCAAATATTTGTTACAGCCAATCACTTTTTCCGAATTCCGGCGGACGAATTTGAAGTTAGAGGAAAAATTGAGCGTATAGGCGGCACGCGGATGGCGAGACTTAGAATTCGGGGTCAGTGAATCCTGGTCATTAAATCTGGATCCATCGTCTTCATCACACCTCATTGTGAGTTGTAAACTCGCGAGAATACGTCTGGGCTGGTGAATCCGAGAGGTATATACTTTTCTTGATATATTCCGGCAGCTTCGGCCCTCTGCCGGAGGTACGCTCGAAAACAACGGCCTTATCAAAATTCATATCGTGAAATTTATTCATAGCGCCTATTTGCGTGCGGGGTGGGCGCCGTTTCCGGGGGGACTGTGGGCATCATTTTCATACGCGCAATATTCATAGTTATTGTTGCTTGTGCCTGTTACTTCATCGGCCCATTTGGATTGGCATCGAAATGGGAGGCCCTGGCGGGCGCTTTAATTGGAGCCGCGATTGTGGTGTTTGAATGGCGTTTGCGCGCCATCAGCCTGAAACGCCTGATCGGCGCGGCCATTGGAAGCGTCCTTGGCATCATCGGCGCCTATCTTTTTTCCCTGGTGATCCGCAACAGCGTTCCTGTGGGAAAGACCCAGAGCTTTCTGCAAATCATGGTAATGCTGCTCATGGCTTACGTCGGGCTTGTGCTGGGATCCAATAAAGGTGACCTGCTGAACCTTTCCGCCCTGGGGGGAATTTTTGGCGCGGAAAAGCAGCACAAAAAAAGCTACAAGATCCTCGACACCAGCGTAATTATTGACGGCCGCATTTGCGACATTGCCGAGACTGGTTTTCTGGATGGCGTGCTCATCATTCCTCAATTCGTTTTGCACGAATTGCAGCTGGTGGCGGATTCCGCGGACTCGCTCAAACGCAACCGCGGCCGCCGCGGCCTCGATATTCTGCAGCGGCTGCAAAAAGCCACGAACCTGCAAATCCAAATCGTGGAAGATGATTTTCGCGAAGTCCGCGAAGTGGACCTGAAATTAATTGAACTGGCCAAAGTTTACGAAGCCAAAATTGTGACTAACGATTTCAATCTGAATAAAGTTGCGCAGCTTCAGGGCGTGGCCGTGCTGAATATCAATGAACTGGCCAACTCGCTCAAGCCGATTGTTCTGCCCGGCGAAATCATGCGCGTATTTATCCTGAAAGAAGGCAAGGAATATAACCAGGGCGTGGCTTACCTGGATGACGGAACGATGGTTGTGGTTGACAACGCTCGCAAGTCCATCGGCAAAACGATTGATATTTCCGTGACCTCGGTGTTGCAGACGACTGCGGGGAAGATGATCTTTGGCAAGTGGGATGAAAGAAACGGAACAAAAATGGAGCCTCGGGTAGTTCCTGGCCCCGGCGCAGTCGCTTCCGCAGAAGGAAAGAAGCCGCAACTGATGGTGGAACCTGCGCCGGAGTGACTTAATCGGCAGCGCTTAAGGAGCGGACCCGAATAGCTCCATCCTGTAATAAACCCGTAACCACGACCCGCTGGCCCGCGAAATTGCGGATTTGCGTGGCGCGCCCGTTGAGCTTGTAAGTGTTCCCGCCATTGACGATGATGTACTGCGCGCCGTGCCGCACACAAAAGCGCGCGCATTCAGCCGCGCTCTTACCCAGCGCTCGGGAATGGCGAGCCCCACAGCGCGAATCGGTAAGAAGGCCGGAGAAGCTTTGCACATCGGGGATTTTCTCCTGCTTTTCCTGGCGCAAATTTTCGCGCAATTGAGCTTGCTTCAGATTGACTGCGCCGGCTCCCGTTTGATTTTGGCCGCCTTCCGCTCCGTCCGGTTGGTATTTGTCCTGATTGTCCTGGGGAGTGAGGCCATCCGTCTTAGTTCCGGGAATGCTTTCCGGCTGGGACAGCACAGGCTGAGAGGGCGCTGACTTCGGAAACATGGACCGCCCCACGGCAAACACGACCGTTGTTCCTGCAACAAACGTTCCTAAGGCGAAAACCATAGCCAGAGCCATGACCGCATAAAAAGAAACTATCTTCAATCTTCTATGCGCGACGCCCTTCTGCGCGACACCTTTCTGCACGAATCTTTTTTGCGCGCCCATGGTGCTCCTCCAGCGGCAATTATGTTGCAAGCTGCGTGCCATGCCGACGGGCGTGCGTGATTCGCGCTAAGTTTAGTGGTCTTGCCAGGTTGCGCTGCATAGCGCGCGTCCGATTCCGGGACAAGAAAGGGCGAAAGGGAAAGAAATTCTTTCTATGCGCAAAATCGTGGATAAGATTCCTACAGGTCGCCCGGAGAATAGGTAAGGGTTTAGCCCATCCCCGGGGACTCCGCGGAAAACGGCTGGGCTGAATTTGAAGTTCCCATGGGTTCGCCCTTATACTGTCAGCCCGCATGAACCGCAAAGTAATTGTCGTTATTCCGGCTGCCGGACTCGGCACGCGGATGTCCCCGGTCGTCCGGGGAGAGAGTCCCCGCGGCGGGAAAAAGCCCCGGGCCTCCAAGCAGTTTACGGATTTGGCGGGCACGCCGATCCTCATTCGCACCTTGCGGATATTTGCCGGAGTTCCGGAGGTAGGCGAAATTTATGTATCGCTGCGGAAAGACGAGATTGCCGGTTTCCGCGCGCGCCTGGAAAAGGAAGGCAAAGAAATCCTGAAGAAGAAAGTCGAACTGGTCGAGGGTGGAGAGCATCGCCAGCAATCTGTGGCCAACGCCCTGGCAGCCGTGTCCGCGGACAAAGACGACATTGTCCTTGTCCACGATGCGGTGCGTCCATTTGTGACGCCGGAAATTATTAACGAGGTCATTGATGCTGCCGGCAAACACGGAGCGGCGATTGCCGGGGTTCCTGCGATTGATACGGTCAAGCAGGTAGAGCGGACAGCGGAAGGCGCGCTCATCTCCTCGACCATTCCGCGCGAGCGTGTTGTCATGGCGCAAACCCCGCAGGGATTCCGCTATGAAGTGATCCGCAAGATTTTTGACGAGGCCGCGGCGGATGGCTTTATGGGGACCGACGAGGCTTCGCTCGCAGAACGCTCTGGGTACAAAGTTTCGGTCGTCATGGGATCGCCGCGAAACATTAAAATTACAACTCCGGCGGACCTGCAACTGGCTGAGTTCTACCTGAAGAGCGCTTAACAACCAAGACTGGAAACTACAGCTACTTTCTTCATGCCCACTTCCAAAAAAGCGAAAGCCGCAAAGTTGCCCACGCGCATTGGCTATGGCTGGGATTCGCACGAATTTAAGCGCGGAGTTCCCCTGAAGATCGGCGGCTTAACGTTGCCGCACGAAAAAGGCTTGGGCGGGCACTCCGACGGGGATGTGCTGCTGCACGCAATTACCGATGCTCTACTCGGCGCAATCGCCGGCCCTGACATCGGAACGCTTTTTCCGCCTTCGGATCCGCAATGGAAGGGTACGGATTCTACTGTTTTTCTGGAGGAAGCTTTGCGGCGGGTAAAGCAGGAAGGGTACGCAGTGGCGAATGTGGATTCCACGTTGATTCTGGCCGCGCCCAAAATAGGCCCGCATGCATCCGCGCTGCGCGAGCGGGTGGCCGAATTGCTCAGTATTCCTCAGAATTGTGTTGGACTGAAGGCCAAGACCCCGGAGGGCATGGGCACTGACAATGCCGCCATCGCCCATACAGTTGTGCTTTTACAAAGGCCGTCAGGCGCCGCTGATGGCCGCATAAGCGCGATTTCACGATTCGTGGGGAGTGGCTCAGTTTGCAAATAGACTCTATCTACTTTTGCCCCCTCAACAGCATGTCCTCCCGAACAGCTTAGCTGTGATGGACCTCACGACAGTCGAACCATAGTTAGCGCTGACTGGAATTGCAATCCTGCTATCTGCATTGATGATTCGTCACGCCCGTAAGGTCTCTCCGTCTTCGCTTTGCTCAACGTCGAGATGACATAACTTTTGCGCGTTTTGTTCAAACTGAGCCACTACTCTCTCTCTGAGAAGTTTAGCCAACTCTCATTGTGCGCAACTCATCGAATGCAGCGGGCGATGTTATTAAAGAAGCGCGTGCTGTTTGCTTCTGCTTGAATGTGATTTTCCAGCAATGATGATGATTGCGAGGATTTCGCCTGCCGGAATGGGAGAGCGTGATTGCCGCAATTGGCCGACTCCGCAAAGCTCACACACAGTCCGCATAAGCAACGCCCGGTTTGGGCCATCGTGCTCTGGTCGCTTTTGGGATTGCTCGTACTTTTGGGGATTGCGATTGCCGTCGCGTTCCACTATGCGCAGCCCTATGTGCATGCAAAAGCTCTCCAGCTTTTGCAGCAAAAGTTCAACGGCAATGTGGAAGTGGCGGATTTCCATGTTTCGCTCAGTTCCCGGTTGCGTGTTAGCGGTTCCGGTCTGGTAGTTCGTTATAAAGGCCGCACAGACATTCCGCCGCTGATCGCTGCGCGTGAGTTTTCCGCAGAAGCCGGGCCGCTGGCGTTGCTCGGTTCTCCCTGGAGGATCGAACGCATTCAGCTCAAAGGCTTCATCATTCACATTCCACCCCGCCATGCCGAGGGAGAGGGCGGGTCCCAAGCGCCCGCGAGGGCCGCCGAGCGAAAGCGCAAATTGAAGGAAATCCAAATCCTCGTCCACGAACTTGATGTGGATGACACCGAACTCCACATCATTCCCGGCGATCCGCAAAAGCCCGAACACATTTTCCGTATACATCAGTTGGTCATGCACTCTGTGGGACTTCACCGTGCCGCATCTTTTACCGCCCACCTGACCAATTACAAACCACCGGGCGAAATCGTTTCCAGCGGCAACTTCGGCCCGTGGAATGCGGGTGATCCGGGGCAAACTCCTCTGGCCGCAGCCTACACATTCAAAGACGCTGACCTGGGTGTGTTCAAAGGCATCAGCGGAATTCTTTCTTCCCACGGCGAGTTCGGGGGCGTACTGGAGCAGCTCGCTGTGCGGGGAGAAACCGACACCCCAAATTTCCAGGTAACGCTGGCGGGGCACCCGGTAGATTTGAAGACCGTATTTGAAGCCACAGTGGATGGGACCAACGGCAACACTATGTTGCATCCGGTACGGGCCACTGTGGGGCATACAACCATCGTCGCCGACGGCGCAGTGCTTAAGCAGAATGGCCAAAAAGGCCGGGCCGTTGAGCTGGATGTTTCCGTCAACAATGGCCGCATTGAAGATTTAATGTTGCTGGGCGTGAAGTCGAAGAAATCTCCGCTCACTGGAAATGTAAGTCTGCACACCAAATTCGATTTGCCCCCGGGACAGGTCGACGTTGCCCGCCGCCTGAAGTTGGTTGGCAAATTTGGAGTGAACCACGTATGGTTCACCGATCCCGAAATACGCGCCAAGGTGCAGGGCCTCAGCCGGAGGGCGCAAGGCAAGCCGGAAGATAAAGACGCGGGCAGCAGCATTTCAGAATTGCAGGGCCAGTTCGCTCTGGGCGGCGGAATCGTCACCCTCAGGAACCTCATCTTTCAAGTGCCCGGCGCCAACATCGAATTAAACGGCACCTACGCTCTTGCCGATGAAAAACTCGATTTCTACGGTACGCTCAAGCTCGACGCAAAGCTTTCTCAAATGACGACTGGGCTGAAATCATTTTTCCTCAAAGCAGTAGATCCATTTTTCCGCAAAGGGGACATCACTGAGCTGCCAATCAAAATCACCGGAACGCGCGAGCATCCATCGTTCGGCCTCGATCTCCGCCATAAGGAAGAAAAACAGGAGTCGGAAAAGCTGGGAGAACTTCAGAAAGCCGGCCGTTGATCTCTATTGGAGCTTTCCAAAAAGCGGTGAGTTGCAGATAGGGCGTAGCTTCAGCCGCGCCGCTTTGTATCACGAATAGTGAAGTTTAGCTGCCTGAGGGACTACTTATTTTTTCTGCCAAGTGTTCCCGCCATCAGCGGTGGTCCAGGTTTCCTGCCGGCCGGTGATTAACTTTCCCATTTGAACAGATGAGAATTCGATACCGATGACATCGTCGGCCAGTGTTTTTCCGCCATCGCTGGGCTTTACCTGCGACCAGTCTTTCCCTGCATCGGAAGAATGATAGAGCACTCCAGCCGCGCCTCCCACCCAGACATGCGTCCCCTGCGCGGCAATGGCATGCAGCGTGGAACTATTGCCGGGAATCACGATAGGCTGCCAGGACTTCCCCGCATCGAGCGAGCGTTGCAGAAGTCCATCCGAGGTCAAAGTCCAACGCGGAAAAATCTTTCCGCTGAGATCAGCATTCAGGCTGCTCGCTGTAACCTTTGAACCCATAAACGCGTTCGCATGCAACGGCATGTTCACTGCGGGCTGAGCGCGGGGAGGAATGTTAGTGCTTGCCGCAGGATTGTGCTTTGCACTGACTGGCGAAGAGGGTTCTAACATGGCGGCAACCGCTGCGGGAGCTGTCCCATCGGAACTGTCCGTTTTTGGCGCAGATTCACGTTGCATGGGTCTTTCCAGAACTGCGGGCCGCTGGTCCGCCGCTATTTGGTGGTGTTGCAACACATCGCGCTGAAACAGCGCTATGCCTCCGGCCACGATGAGGCAAGCGGCAATTGCGCTCCAGCGGAACGCAGGAGAACCGAGCCAAGGGGACCGGAATGCCCAACGTACCGGGGCGAGCTGTGCGGTTGCGTCAGGCGCACCTAATTCCGGCAGAACATGCCAGACCACTTGCCGGCAATCTGCACACATGGAGAGGTGTTCCATTAACCGGGCGCGCTCCTGCGGGCTTAAGCGGTCCTCCGCGAAGGCCGAAAGCATGTCCGCGGAAGAATGCAGCGCGGAAAAGTTTGCCGCCTCAGCCGGCTCCGCAGCCAATCGCCTGCGCACGGATTCAGGTAATAGAGTCATGCGTCTGCCTACAACTCAGTGCTGCATACATCTACTTCCAAAATACACGCTGCCTCTCCAGGGCCTTATCCAGCAGGCTCCTGTACTTTCTGTTTATGGAACGCGGCAGCGTCTCCTTCTTGCGTCAGCCGTTTCCGGAGATCAACTTTAAGATCGCGGACGTCCACTTGCAGGGCCTCTTCGGCCTGGCGCCGGCTCATGCCGCTCTTCTTCAATCCTGCTAAGACCTGTTTACGCAATGTTTTAGTGAGCTTGTGCAATTTGCGGCTGATGGTGGATTCGTGCAGCTGCAAGGCCAGGGCGATTTCCGCCAGCGTGCGTTGGTCCAAATAGTAGGCGGCCAAAAGGAAACGATCGTCCGGGGAAAGGCCCGCCAGCGCCTCATCCGTGGCTATTTCCATCCGGGAATCTGCCGATATTTGAGACTCGGGTTGCGGCGATGCAAACTGCTGGCCAGCTTCGGTTTCTTCCTCCAGGCTGACCAAACGCCGCTGTTTGCGGTAGCGGTTTACAAATTCTTGTGCCAGCACTGTGCGCAGCCATCCGTCAAGCGATCCGCGGCCATTATAGGACGACAATTTTGAAATGCGCTTTTCATTTTTCAGCGAGGTGCCGTACAACTCTGCATACAGCCCGTCGGCCAGTTCGCGCGCGGCGGAGGACTCCCGCGCAATGGCCGATGCCATGTCATAAAGCTTCGAGCGGTAGCGGACCATGAACGCCTCCCACGCGCGCTCGTGCCCGGCGGCGCAGGCATGGGCCAATGCCAAATCCTGCAGCCGAAGTTCACAGCAGAATTTTTCTACGCTGTTTGCGTTACTTTCAGCGGGAAGGAATTTTGCGACGATGCCGAGGATGATTCCAGCGAACGCTTCGAGGCCCAGGCCCAGCGCTTCTGCGCCGCTTTTTATATACAGCTCGCGGGAGAGACCGGCGGACCACCCGTGGACGGGCGCAGCGGTCTCCAGGCGGGTTTCGCTACTGTTCTTCATTGCACTTCAAAACGCAGGCGGCAACGTATCCATTGTATGACCTGCGCGGGCGATTTTTACAAGTCGTGTCACGAGCGGCATTCATTCCGGGCGGGAGCAGTCCGGATGGCTGCCGAGGATCGGGACCAGGACGAAAGCCGGCCCGGCGCAAATTTCCCGCGACTTTTCCGACCAACGCGGGTTTGTAACAAGAATGTTTGTAGATATATGAGGCTCTGGGACTTTTGTAACTTTAGTAAAGTGCATCTGGGACGCCATCCATGGCATCCTACTGCGAGAAGAAGAATTAGGAAGCAGAAGTGTTTCCTGATGATTTAATTACGCGTGGATTCACCAAATACGGAGAGTTACATGAGAAAGATCTGTGTCATCGCTGCGTTGTGCGGGTTCTTTGTATTGCAAAATCTGGCCCAGGCTCAACAAGCGGACGTGGGGCTCGGTTTTGGAACATTGCTGGCGCCTTCCGCCAGTAGCGCCGATTCGAGTCATTTTCCGCAATCCATCCGCGGAGGGCTGTACACCAGCGTCCGGGCGGATATTTTCATGAAGCACCATCTCGGATTCAACGGAGAGGTTGCGTGGCGCTCCCGGCAGAACCTGTATAACGTCGGCGGCTTTGGCGAAATTCCATTCCGCCCCATTCTTTACGATTTCAACGCCTTGTGGGGAAGGCGGTTCACCAAAGAGTTCGGCGCTGACGTAATGGGCGGAATTGGCGGCGAGGATGTCCGTTTTTACGGCAACGTCAATTGCAGCTTTACCGGATGCACGAACTACACCAGCAGCACCCATTTTCTTACCCATGTGGGAGCCGATGTCCGTGTGTATGTTCACGGCAATGTTTTCCTGCGGCCCGAGGCCCACGTTTATTTCGTTCACAACAATTTTGAATTCAGTTCCGACCGGATGACGCGGGTGGGTGTTTCCATCGGTTACTCGTTCTTCTCCAATAAATAACGATTTGTCCCGCCTCGAAAGGGCCGCAATTATCTGCGGCCTTTTTTCTTGTCTGTAATAGACAAGGCTTAGAGACGATGCCCGAAGACAATGCTAAAAGAATTCCTGAAAAACGATGCCTTGTGCTTATGCTTGAAAACAGCGCCCGAAAAACAGTGCCGAAAGATAAGGCGGTTTCATAAGGCTTGGGGTAGAATCCTCGGCGTGCCAGCCTGGCGCGCGATGGCCGGCTAATCCCTGATTGTTGATCGAGGATTCATGCCTCTTACCTACATAGATTGGCTCGTGATTGGCGGCTATCTTCTCGTCAATCTGTTCATCGGCATTTACTACCGCCGCCGGGCGAGTGGCAATACTGAAGAATTTTTTATTTCCGGGCGCGATGTCTCCTGGTGGCTCGCCGGCACCTCAATGGTGGCCACAACTTTCGCGGCGGACACTCCGTTGTTTGTGTGCGGGGTCGTCGCCAAGCAGGGGATCGCGGGCAATTGGATCTGGTGGGGATCATGCGTCGGAGGAATGCTGACCGTCTTCTTCTTCGCCCGTTACTGGCGGCGGGCAGAAATTCTCACCGATGTGCAGCTCTGCGAAATCCGCTATGGCGGCAAGCCGGCGGCATTTCTGCGCGGCTTCAAGGCCATCTATCTTGGCTTGTTCATGAACTGTTTCATCCTGGGATGGGTGACGCGCGCCATGATCAGCATTATTACCGTGCTGCTCGGGCCGATGATCGCGCAAGGGCGCATTTTGCAAATTGGCATCGGCGCGCTTTCATTCCACTACACCCTGGGCGATCCGGGCCATACCGCGCTGCTCATCTGCATTCTCATCATCATTCCGTTCACCGGGCTTTATACCTTTATCGGCGGGCTTTGGGGCGTTCTGGTTACGGATCTCTTTCAGTTCATCCTGAAGATGGCGATGATTATCGTGCTGGCCTGGGTCGCGGTCGTGAAGTTCGGCGGCATGCAAGCATTGCAAGCGCACTTGAAGATAATTGAGAACAACGTCCACCAGGGCGGCGTGGCGACGGCCGATCCAGTGGCGTTTCTTCCGAATTTTCATCTGGGCCTTACAACCAATGCGTTATGGACCCTGCCGGTGCTCACCTTCATTGTGTATCTGGGCATGCAATGGTGGCTGGCGTGGTATCCCGGGGCGGAGCCTGGAGGCGGCGGATATGTGGCGCAGCGCATGTTCAGCGCCAAGGATGAGAAAAATTCGCTGGGCGCAACGCTCTGGTTCAATGTCGCGCATTATGCCCTGCGTCCCTGGCCATGGATTGTTACCGGACTGGTCGCGCTGGCCGTTTATTCGCCGAATGGCGGCCTGCATCCGAGCGCCGCATTTGCCGCCAATCCCGAGCAGGGATATGTAATGGTCCTGCGCGATTATCTTCCGCCCGCGCTGCGCGGCATTATGATCGCGGCGTTCCTGGCGGCATTTATGTCTACCGTGGGGACCCAACTCAACTGGGGCTGCTCTTATTTAGTGAATGATCTTTATAAGCGATTTTTCGTGCGGGATAAAACCGAACGTCATTATGTCTTTATCAGCAAAATTATTACCGTGTTGCTCGTGCTGGCCAGCGGATATACCGCCTCGCAACTAAGTTCCATCAGTGCGGGGTGGGACCTGGTGTTGAATGTCGGCTTTGGCACCGGGGCCGTTTACATCCTGCGCTGGTACTGGTGGCGCATCAACGCCTGGAGCGAGATTTCGGCCATGGCGGTGGCGGCGGCGGTCACTATTGGATTGCACAACATCAATTTCACCGGGAACAGCGCGCTGGTTTATGCCAAATCCGCGCTCATTACCGGCAGCATCACGACCGTGGTATGGGTGCTGGCTACGTTTATCAGCGGGCCCGAATCGCAGCAAACTCTGGTTTCATTTTACCGGCGGGTACATCCCACAGTTTACGGATGGAAGCCGGTGGCACGCCTTGTGCCGGACTTGCCCGAAGTGCGGGACGTCGCGGGCAATGCGTTTAATTGGGTGATGGGATGCATTCTGGTTTACGGCTGCCTGTTTGGGATTGGCGAACTCGTATTTGAGCACTGGGCGATGGGAACGTTCCTGCTGGTATTAGCGGCGATTGCCGGTTATCTGATTTTTTGGGACCTTTCCCGGCGCGGCTGGCAAACGCTCTCCGGGACCCAGGTCACAAGCGCAATGGCGGAACAAAGCGCGGGGGCGGATTGATTGCGGTTTTGCGCCGACACGAGTTTTGAGTGGACGAGATCCTGCCTCTGAGCTTGTGAAGGGGTGCCCTATAAGGGACCATAAATGCGCGTGCAAGTAGCAGGAGCGGCTTCCCGCGAACTGCACCGGAGGGGCCGAGTGTCCTTCCCCTGGTCGCTGCGCTCACGCCGGGATGACATGAAGTTTGCAATTTGTCAGAGTCAACAAAAGTTCAACCATGCGGTAATCATTGAAGCGCTACTTCATTTCGGATGATTTCGCTTCTGCGGAAATAATATTCACATCACTTGCGCGGCGGGAGGGTGGCTCTCGTCTTTTTGCATTGCGAATTGCGCCGCGCTGGTTTCGCCCAGATCGAGCGGAACTCCGTCGCGGAAAGAGACAGATTTGCCGGAAATTGCAGGGACCCTTTCTCCGGGAACCAGAATGCCGATCAGATTGAGCGGATCGGCGGCAGAGATGGTGATGACTTCTCCCGACGGCGGCATTCTGCGGGTGGCGCGAAGGGATTCCACCGCGACCGGCAAAGCAAACTGCTCGCCGAGGAAGCCGTCCACGAAACGCCCACCGCGAATCTCCGCGCGGTCTTCCAGGCGGCGGAAGGCAATCTGCAATTCGCGCCACTTGGGAAGGTTGCTCTCCCGCGCCAGCAGATCGCGGAAGACGACTCCGTAGCGCTTCAAGAGCATCCAGCAAGTCGCCTCTACGGCGCGGTTCCGGTCCGGTTCGGGATCGGAGTGCAGCAATGCCCAGCGGCCGCTGGAATGCCGGGGCCGCGACGTCTTGCCATGGCCCTGACCGGAGCGCCGTTTTGGATCAATCAACGAGCGCAGGTTGTCGAAGCCATCTGCAGTTACGAAACCAGCGGCGACCAGTTCCCACAAAGCAGTTTCTATTTCCGACTTCAAACTGCCCGTGCCGCGCACAATGTCTGCAAAGAAGGAAGCGCCGCGCTGCCGCAGAAAGTTCAGAACCTGCTTTGCGCCATCGCTCAATCCGCGATCTGGTTGATTTTCATTGGTGTGGTGCAATGAGGGCAACATCCAGGCAGATTCTTCGCGCACAAAAAATGTAATGGGCGCAACACTGGTGGGAATTACACGCCGCTTGCCGGCGGCGGAATCCTCCAGCGTTGCCGGATGCGGCGACAATCTTCCCCAGCCGACTACGCCTGTGAGGCACAACTGGTCGAGCCATTTGGGATCGTAATTCGCAAT
>Ga0134128_10004712_pt1 | contig 16634 bp, 10 predicted proteins | sample KB31754_FD_96462 | JGI IMG/M metagenome (GOLD analysis project Ga0134128, IMG submission 96462) | Terrestrial soil microbial communities with excess Nitrogen fertilizer from Kellogg Biological Station, Michigan, USA - KB3-175-4 | ecosystem: Environmental > Terrestrial > Soil > Unclassified ...
CGTCATTCAGCGCCTCGCCAGCCACGAAGTGCTGAACTAGAGCCTGTTGTCTTCCGCTGCGGATGTCCGATCGTGTCTATCCTGCGTCTTTATTTTCGCGCGCTCGGCCTGCTCGCGCCCGAGCGCGTGCTGGCGGTGATGCTGGCGTTCGGCAATCTGGCGATGGCCGGGGTGCTGTTCGTCGAGCCGATGCTGTTCGGCCGTGTCGTGGATGCGTTGACTGCCGGCAATGGCCGTGCGGCCTTGCTGATCGGTGCCTGGGCACTGGCCGGCTTCGTCGGCGTGGTGATCGGTGTGCTGGTGTCGCTGCACGCCGACCGGATGGCGCATCGGCGTCGCTGGGCGGCGATCCGCCGCTTCTTCGAACACGCGATCACGCTGCCGTTGTCATTCCACAGCGTGCACCACACCGGCAAGTTGATGCGCGTGATGCATTCCGGCGCCGAAAGCCTGTTCGCATTGTGGCTGAGTTTCTTCCGCGATCAGTTGACCACGGTGCTCTCGCTGGTGGTGCTGCTGCCGATCGCCTTCAGCATGAGCTGGCAGTTGGCCTTGCTGATGCTCGGGTTATTGGTGAGCTTCGCCGTGTTCAACGGCATCGCGATCAGCCGTACCCACATGGCGCAACGGCAGGTGCAGGAGCATTACCACGAGATTTCCACGCGTGCCGACGATGTGCTCGGCAACGTGGCGGTGGTGCAGAGTTTCACCCGCACCCAGGAGGAAGCACGCGGCCTCAAGGAAATGATGGGTCGCGCGCTGGCGGCGCAATATCCGGTGTTGAACGGCTGGGCCACGCTGTCGGTGTTCACCCGCGCGGCAAGCACGTTGACCGTGGTTGCAATCTTTGCGCTGGGCACCGCTCTGCACGAGCACGGCAAGATCACCGTCGGCGGCATTGTCAGCTTCGTCGGTTTCTCGCTGATGCTGATCGGCCGGCTGGAGCAATTCGCCAGCTTCATTTCCAACCTGTTCTTCCAGTCGCAGTCGCTGGACGACTTCTTCAAAGTGCTGGATACCGAGCCCACCATCAAGGTGCAGCCCGACGCGCCGATGCTGCCTCGGGTGCGTGGCGAGGTGCTGTTCGAGCATGTCAGCTTCGGCTACAACGGCAGCGGGCGGCCGGCGGTGCATGACTTGAGTTTCCATGTCGCGCCAGGCATGAAGGTGGCGCTGGTCGGACCGACCGGTGCCGGCAAGAGCACCGCGCTCGGACTGCTGTACCGCGCGCATGATCCCGAGAGCGGCCGCATCATGGTGGACGGCTGTGATATCCAGACAGTGAATCTGGATTCCCTGCGCAAGAACATCGCAGTGGTGTTCCAGGAATCCGGCCTGCTTCACCGCACCATCGAGGAGAATCTCAAGATCGGCAATCCGGAAGCGGATTCCGCGACACTGGAAGCGGCCGCGCGCGCGGCGGAAGCGCACGAGTTCATCGCCGAAAAGCCGGAGGCCTATGCCACGCATGTGGCCGAGCGCGGCAGTTCGCTTTCCGGCGGCGAGCGTCAGCGCCTGGCCATCGCGCGCGCGATGTTGAAGGATGCGCCGATCCTGATCCTGGACGAGGCCACCAGCGCGCTGGACAACGCCACCGAGCGGCGCATCCAGCGCGCGTTCGATGCATTATCGCGCGACCGCACCACCTTCATCATCGCGCACCGGCTCTCCACCGTGCGCAATGCCGACCTGATCCTGGTGCTGGAGCATGGTCGTCTGGTCGAGCGCGGCCGTTACGACGAACTGGTCCGCCGCGGCGGCTTGTTCGCGCGACTGGCCTCGCAAGGCGAGTTCAGCAACGGCCCGGATGTGCCGATGGATCGAGCGGCGTGAGCATCCGTTTCATTGCAGCATCGCGGTCAGCTTGTCCAATTGCGCGCGATAACCATCCAGTACTTTCGCGGTGACTGCGGCGTATTTTCCGGCCTCGTCCCAGCGCCGCGCTTCCAGCGCTTCACGCACACCGGGCACGGTCTTCACGCCGTAGCCCGTCAACATGCCCGGCGCATAGATCATGTGCTTGAACCATTGACGTCCGGGCAAGCCGTCGGGATCAGTCAACGACTGCTCCATGCGACCCATCAAGACGTTGAGCTGCTTCAACCGGTCGGCCGGGAGGCGCAAGCCGTTCGCCGCGCGGGAGTTGTAGGCAGCTTCGTACGCCTGCGCACTCTGCTTCAGTTGCTTGGCCGCCTGGTCCAGTGGAGCGAGATCGATCGCCGGCACGTCCGAATCACGCTCGGGCGGTGCGACCGGCCGGGTCGGATCGGAATCCAGCGCATAGGCGTGCATGTCGAGCAGCTTGTGCTGTTGCTGCGTCTCCTTGCGGGTGTCGTCCGCCAGCTTGTGCAACTCGCCGACGTAACGATCCAAGGTGTCCGAAAAGTCGGAGAACCGCATCGGCACCACCTGTGCGTCGGCGGTGCGCAACACGATGTGGCCGGCCAGCTGCGCCAGCGCGACCCCGTATTTGAAATCCGGATCGCCGAAGCGGATGTAATGATCGAACGAGTCGTAACGCGAATGGTAGATGCCGTTGTCGTCATCCTCCCCGCCAAAACCCAGATCCAGCGATGCGATGCCGAGATGCTCGAGGAATGCGCTGTAGTCGGAACCCGAACCGAGCGCATCGATCGGCACGTCGCCACCCTGTTCGGCGATCCTGGCGGACGCCTTGACTTCAGGCTTGGCATCCTTGCGCGCGCCCGCTATCACCATGTGCGCGCGCAACCGCTCGCGCACGCTGACATTCTTCTCCGGATCCATCACACCCTCCGCAACCTGGTTGACCAGGTGTTGCAGCGAATGGCTGCCGCCCGCGTCGAGAAAGCCACGCGCGTTGGTGTCGGAGTTGAGGTACAGCACCGCCTTGTCCTGCAATTCCTTGGCGTGCGTTTCCGCCCATTCGGTGGAACCGAGCAGGCCGGGCTCCTCGCCGTCCCAGCTTGCGTACACGATGGTGCGCGCGGGCCGCCAGCCCTGGCTGTAGAGCGCGCCGATCGCCTTGGCCTCGGCCATTTCCGCGACCATGCCGGCCAGCGGATCCCAGGCACCGAACACCCAGCCATCGTGATGATTGCCACGCACGACCCATTGGTCGGGATCGGTCGAGCCTTTCAATCTGGCGATCACGTCATACACCGGCTTGCGGGTCCAATCCGATTTCACCAGCAGGTGCACCTTGGCTGGACCGGCGCCGATGTGATACGTGATCGGCAGCGCGCCGCGCCAGTTGGCTGGTGCGACCTGTCCGCCAAGCGCCTTCAGCAGCGGCGTGGCATCGGCATAGGAAATCGGCAACACCGGAATCCTCAGGATGGTTTTGGCGTCCTTCAGCGCGAGATGTTTCGCGCCCGGCGTCGAGCCGTAACCCGGCGTGGTCGGGTCGCCCGGATAGACCTGCATGTCCGCGACCGAGCCGCGCTGCACGCCATCAGCCGGCCGCCAGCCGCCCTGCGGATACGTGTCGCCCTCGAAATATCCGTCGTCGCGCGGATCGGAATAAATCAGGCAACCCGCGGCGCCGTGTTCTTGCGCGAGCTTCGGTTTCAGCCCGCGCCAGCCACCGCCATAACGCGTAATCACGATCTTGCCTTTTACATCCACGCCGCGCCGCGCAAGCTCCTTGTAATCGTCCGGCATGCCGTAATTGACGTACACCAGCGGGGCGGTGACGTCGCCATCGGCGCCATAGACGTTGTAAGGCGGCAATGCGCCGGGCGCATTGGAAGTGGCATCCCCCGGCACCGGCGGCTCGTGCAGTTTGGCCGTATAGGTGTCCGGCGCGACCAGTTGCAACAGCTCCTGTTTCGGGGTCGGATACAGCACATCGAAAGTTTCGATGTGCGCGTCCCAGCCCCATTGCTTGAACTTGCCCAGCATGAACTCGGCGTTTGCCTTGTCGTGCGGCGCACCGACCTGATTGGGTTCGGATGACATCTGCTTCAGCCAATCGCGCAACTCGGCCGCATTCAACTGCGCGTCAAAGCGCTGCTCCAGGCTTTGCTCGCGCGCCGCGGCATCGGCGCTGAAGCCGAGCATGGTCGGGTCCTGCTCTCCGCCATTGCCCGTTGCCGGCGTCCCGGCGGCGGCCGCAAGTGCGGCCAACGCGCAGTTGATGCCGATCGCCAGCCGCAGTGTCAACGTCTTCATGCCGGGTCTCCCGATGTGCAAGCGAATCTCGCATTGAGAACTCGGCACGCGCTCAGGTCAAGTGTCGGGGGTCATGCTGGCGAGGCCGGAGAAGACGACAGAAATCGCCTGGCGCAAAACGCGACAATCAATCCGAACAGCAGCATGGCCAACATGTTTTCGGCGAAGGAGATCAGCCCGAATGCAGGCCAGCGATGCCATGCCGACAATGGCACCACGATGTAATTCATCACGAAGAACACCCCTGCCCCGTAACCCAGCCCGGCAATCACGGGATGGTGCAGCATCCATCTGCCGCGCAATGCGGCGGCCACGAAAATGGCGGCTATCAGCAGCGACATCGCCCACTGCAATCCCAGCCCAATCAGCGAGGCTTGCGGGCCTCCATGCAGGGCTGCCTTGCCAAGCATGCCTCCCGCGATGAAACGCATAATGGTCGCGGGGCTGAAATGCGAAATCAGCGCCGCGGCGCCGATGTCGACTGTGCCCGCGATGAGACCACCGGCGACAATCGCGCGTACGCCACCACGCCACTTCGTCACCTGCATATCAGTCATCACTGCATTCATCGCGGTCTCCTCGCGGAAGGGGTTGCGTCGGGCGATGCGCATCGACGCGCGCGAATGATTCTCCACAACGGCGCACTCGGCAAGGGTGCGGAATGGGCGTACATTGCGCCCAGCCGCGTGGCGGATTCGGCCGAAACTGGGGGCGGACATGATGCGGAGCAAAATCTGGCTCAGCGGCGCGCTCGCGCTGCTCTTCACGATTCGCACGCAAGCCGCGGAATTGAACGTGCGGATCGTGGATCAGCATGGCGACCCTGTCGCCGATGCGGTGGTAACGGTGCTATCGCGGGATCCCGCGGCGAATCGCCCCGCACAGCACACCAACGCGGTCAAGGTGATCGACCAGAAAAACCTGATGTTCATGCCCTACATCGAGGTGTTCCGGCCGGGCGACTCGGTGGTGTTTCGCAACAGTGACCACACCCGCCATCACGTGTATTCGTTCTCGCCGGTGAAGGCATTCGAGTTTGTGCTCACACCGGGACAAAGCTCGGCGCCGTTGGCGTTGGACCAGAGCGGCGTGGTTGCAGTGGGCTGCAACATCCACGATCAGATGATCGCCTATCTCTACATCTCGGATGCGCCGTGGATCGCGCATTCTGGAAAGGACGGCAAGGTGGGATTCGACAACCTGCCCGCTGGCGCCTACGAGGTGCGCGTGTGGCAACCGCGCCTGCGTCCGAACAAGCCCGATCTTGCGCAATCGGCCACGGTGCTGGGCAACGACACACAAACGCTCACCTTCAAACTGGCATTGCTGCCCGATCCCCGCACGCAATTCGATCGCGAACACACGAGCTACTGACGGACGGATTCGAAGCCGATGAGCTTCCGTTTTCGACTCGCATTGTTCTTCGTCGCCGCGCTGGTCGCGATGCAGGCGCTGACCGCCGTACTGGTTTACGAGGTTACGCGACACGAGCTGATCAGTGAAGGCCAGCGCCAACTTGATGTTGCCGCGAGCGCATTCGCGCGCCAGCTCGATGATATTTCCGGTCGTGTCGCCGACAGCGTGCAGGTTCTGGCACTCGATTACGCGTTGCGCTCGGCGATCGCGCAACACGATCAGGCCACCATGCAATCGGCGCTGACCAATCACGGCCACCGGGTGGGCGCGACGCAGATGCTGTTGCTGGATACGGACGGGCACGTGGAGGTGGACACGTTGGGTGCCTATGCGGCGGGCGCACCATTTCCGTACACCGACCTGGTAGAGCGCGCCTGGTCGCGACCGGCGGCGGCGGTGGTGGCCTGGCGCGATCACGCCTACTGGATGGTGGTGGTACCCGTATTTGCACCCAATCTGGTCGGAGAAATTGCGGCGGCGATTCCGATTGACGACCGCCTGCTGGCGCGCCTGCAGGCGCAATCCACACTGCCGCGCAACATCGAACTCGCCGCGCACAATGCGAACGGCACCTGGTCGGTGTTGGCGCATGGCAGCGAACGCGTCGCGCTCACCGCCGGCCTTACGACGCGCAACCAGGCCTTGCCCGTGCAGCCCACCCTGCTGGAAGTGCGTGGCCGGGAGTTCGTCGCACAAGCGGTACCACTCAATCGCGCGCAAGCCAGCGCGCCGGTGGCGGCAGTGCTTGGCTATTCGGTCGACGAAGCATTGCAGCCCTATCGCTCGGTCGGGCTCGCCTGGGGCGCACTGCTCGTGTTCGGCCTGCTGGTCGGATTGATCGGCGCGTGGCTGATCGCGCGCGGTGTATCGCGCCCGGTGGAGCAGCTCGCGGCGTCTGCGCGGCGCATCGAGGCCGGCGATTACAGCCCGCCGCACCGGGTCACGCGTCGGGATGAACTCGGACAACTGGCCGCCGCGTTTGTCGGCATGACCAAAGCCATCCGCGACCGAGAAGCGCGCATCCTGTATCAATCCGGCCACGATCAGGTCACCGAGCTGCCCAACCGCACGGCTGCGGAAGCGCACATCCAGAACGAACTTGCCAGCCATCCGCAGCGATCCGCCGCACTGTTGGTGGTCGGGCTCGGGCGCGTACCGGAGATCATCAAGACCATGGGCCACGCGGTGTGCGATCGTGTGATGCGCGACGCTGGGATCCGCATTCGCGGGCCGGCCGGCGATGGTTGTGTCGCGCGCGCGACCGACACCCAATTCGCGATTTTCCTCGGCAACAGCGATCGGCAGGAAGCAATCGCGTCGGGTTTCCGCGTGCTGGACGCACTCAGCGAACCTTATCGCGAAGCCGATCTCACTCTGGATCTTGCGCCGGCGATCGGGATCGCGCTGGCACCCGCACACGCCACGGGCGCCAACGGATTGCTGCGGCGCGCGGAAATAGCGCTGCTCGCCGCAATTGGCGCGGAGGAGCCGATCGCGGTCTATGACGCTGCCACCGATCCGCATCGTCCGGAACGGTTGTCGCTGATGAGCGAACTGCGCGCGGCGCTGGATCGCGATCAACTGCAATTGCATTACCAGCCGAAGTTGAACCTCTTGAGCGGCGAGGTGGACGGCGCCGAAGGGCTGGTGCGCTGGGAACACCCTGGTCTCGGCGCGATTCCACCGGACGCCTTCATCGCGCTGGCCGAGGAAACCGGCAATATCCGTCGGCTGACCCGCTGGGCGCTGGCGGCTGGCATTGCGCAAGCAAAACGCTGGCAGGCGTCGGGGCGTAACGTGAAGGTCTCCGTAAACGTCTCGGCGCGCGATCTGGACGACACCGAATTGCCGCGTCGCGTAGCCGAACTATTAGCGTTGCACACGCTGCCGTCGGAATGCCTTGCGCTGGAGATCACCGAGGGCGCGATCATGGGCAAGCCCGAGGCGGCGATCGAGGTGCTGCGCCGGTTGGCCGATCAGGGCATCGATCTGGCCATCGACGATTTTGGCGTGGGCCAGTCCTCGCTTGCCTACCTGCGCCGGTTGCCCGTGCGCGAGTTGAAGATCGACAAGAGTTTCATCGAACACCTTGCCCAGGCCCCCGAGGATCAGACCATCGTGCGCAGCATCGTCGAGCTTGCGCATCGTCTTGGCTATCGGGTGACCGCTGAAGGCGTGGACAACGCAGCGGCGCTGGATTTCCTTGTCGAAATCGGTTGCGATCACGCGCAGGGGTATCACATCGCAAAAGCTTTGCCGGCGGAGGCCATGACCGAATTTATCGCGCGGACGCGCGCGGCAGTAACTTAGATGAAACCGCAATACACACTGGCGATCGCGATACTGTCGCTGGTTCTGCCGGGCGTCGCGAAGGCGCAGGATTTCCAGTTGCACGGGTTTCTCGACCTGCGTGCAGTGTCGCCGAGCCGCGAAACAAGCTGGGACGACGGTGGCCTCGGCAAGTCGCGCTATGGCAGCGGAGACGGCGGCTTGAACGCGGGTGGTGCGCTGCTCAACGCGAGCTGGCAAATTACGCCCGCATTGAGTGCCATCGCCGATGCGCAATATCAACCTGACGAGTCGCACCACCTCGATGTGCTGGATGCGTACCTGCGTTATCGCCCGGCCTCAACCACTCCATGGCGCTGGTCGGTGAAAGCGGGCGCGTTTTTTGCGCCGATTTCGCTGGAGAACGAAGGCATCGGCTGGACCAGCGTGTGGACGCTGACACCTTCGGCCATCAATAGTTGGGTGGGTGAGGAATTACGCACGATCGGCGGCGAATTCGATCTGGAACATCGCGGCGCGGCGAACACTTTCCAGGCGGGCTTCGCGCTGTTCGGCAGCAACGATCCGGCCGGCGAACTGCTGGCCACGCGCGGCTGGTCGTTGAGCGATCTCACCTCGGGTCTGCGCGCCAGCGTACGCGAGCCGGATGTGTACGCGCCTTCGGTGGCTATCGCGGCTCCGGTGGAGTATCGGCCGTTCGATGAAATCGACCATCGCCCCGGCTGGTACGCGGACGCGAGTTGGGAATCTCCCGCTTACGGAAAAGTCGTGCTGCTGCGTTACGACAATCGCGCCGATCCCACGCGCTTCGAGCATTACGACCAGCGTGAGGTGTTCGCGTGGCACACGCGGTTCTGGAGCCTGGGTGCTCGCACGCGGGTGAGCGATATCGCGTTGATCGCACAGGTGATGGATGGAGACACCGCGTTCGAACCCGAGCCGGCGCTGTATATCGACACGCACTTCGATGCCGCCTATCTGCTCGCGGGTTGGGAGCGCGGCGCATGGCGGCCGGCGCTGCGCCTGGATTTCTTCAGCCTGCGCCAGACGCCCGCATCGCTACCATTGCCGTTGAGCGAACATGGTCATGCACTCACCGCAGCGTTGAACTGGCGGCCAAATGATCGGCTGCGGATCACCGGAGAATGGCTGCGCAGCGACAGTACGCGCCGCCAACGGCTGCTTGAGGGATTATCGCCGCGCCAGATTGACAGCCAGCTGCAGGTCAGCGCGCGCTTGCTGTTCTAGTTCGAGCCGCAATCGGGCGAAAGCATTTTTGTCCGCCCGGGACACCACCCATTACCTTTTACCTTCGCGTACTCCAGGTCCCTTGCGGAGCAACGCGCTTGCTGTTTGTTCCTGGATTCGGGACCTTCGGGATTTCAACCCCGCTTGGGCGGCACCAGCTTCAACTTCGTGCCCGTGGGCTGTTGCTTGGGCCGCAGCAGGCGCTCGATCGCCGCTGCCGGCAGCGGATATGAATAAAGAAAGCCCTGCCCCTCCACGCAACCGGCGCGCAACAGAAATTCGTGCTGGGCTTCGGTCTCGATGCCTTCGGCGATCGGGCACAAGCCCAGGGTTTTCGCCATTGCCAGTATGGCTTCGGTGATCGCAGCATCGTTGGCGCTGTCGGGCAGGCCGGTCACGAAGGAGCGGTCGATTTTCAGGTACGCCACCGATGGCAATTTCAGGTAGGCCATGGAGGAATACCCGGTGCCGAAATCGTCGATCGCCACTGCGATGCCGAGCGCGTGCAGCGCCTGCATGGTGCGCTCGGTATCCTCGCCGAGCTTTAGCATCGCGCCTTCGGTGATCTCCAGCAGAATCCGTTGCGGCGCCACGCCATGCGACTGCAAGGTGTGCTTGATGCTCTCGACGAAAGCCGCATGCCCGAACCAGCGCGCTGACACGTTCAGCGCCACGCGGATGCACGGCATGCCGGAGCGATCCCACTCCTGGATCTGCGCGCATACCGCGCGCATCACCCATTCGTCGATGCGATGGATCAGCCCCAGGCTTTCCGCGATCGGGATGAATTCGTTGGGCATTACTTCGCCGCGCTCGGGGTGCTGCCAGCGCAACAGCGCTTCGGCGGCGACGATGCGTCCAGTGCGCAATTCCACGCTGGGCTGATAGACCAGGCGGAACTCGTCGCGCTGCAAGGCCTGGCGCAATTCGGTGGCGAGCAGCAGGCGCTTGCGGGTGTCGGCGTGCATCATCGGCGCATAGAAGCGCCAGGCGTTGCGCTCTTCGCTCTTGGCCGCATACATCGCGGCATCCGCGTTGGCGATCAACGTGAGGGCATCGACGCCGTCCAGCGGAAAGCCGGCTATGCCGATGCTGGCGCTGAGCACGATTTCGTAATCATCCACCAGGAACGGTTCGGACAAGGTCGCGAGCAGGCGATTGGCCAGCGCCGCCGCGTCTTCGCGCAGCACCAGCCGGCGCGCCAATACCGTGAACTCGTCGCCACCGATGCGGCCGGCGATGTCGCCGTCGGCCAACTGGCGCTTGATGCGCTCGCCCACCAGCACCAGCAGCCGATCGCCGATGCGGTGGCTGTAGCTGTCGTTGACGAACTTGAACGCATCCAGATCGATGAACAATACCGCCACCGCACTGCGCTCACGCGCCGCGAGCGCAATGGCCTCGCTGCAATGGCGCTCGAATTCGGCGCGATTGACGAGACCGGTGAGCGGATCATGCGTGGCCAGATGCTCCAGCCGGCGACGATCCGCCTTGGTGTTGGAGATGTCGCTGAACACCGCGACGTAATGCAACACGTTGTGTTCTGCATCGCGGATCGCGCTGATGCTGAGCTTCTCGGGATACGCGCTGCTGTCGCTGCGCAAGCTGTGCACTTCACCCGACCAGTGATGGCCACTGGCGATCTCGTCCCAGATGGATTGCGGCAGCGGGCCACCGTCGGGCAAGCTGCGCGCGTCGTCGATGCGCAAGCCGGCCAGGCTCTCCGCGGTGAAGCCGGTGATCTGGGTGGCTGCCGCGTTCACCGAAATCACGTGTCGCTGCGCATCGGCGATGATCACACCTTCGGCGATGCTGGCGAGCGCCTCCGACGCGATGCGCCCCTCCCGTTCGCGCTCGACGCGGTCGGAAATGTCGCGGACGATCGCCTGGCGCACCACCTGCTCGCCCCAGACCGCGAGGCTGCTCTGGGTTTCCACCGGCCTGACATGGCCATATTCGCCACGCAGCGCGCCGATACTGGAATGGCCGTCGCGTCGGGACGTTTGTTCAACGAACAGATCCGCGTAGCGATCACCGAACAGCTCGCGCGGCTCGCGGCCGGTCCACGCCGAAGCGGTGCGGTTGGCGTCCAGGATGCGTCCGCTGCTCTCGTCCACCATCACGATCGCGTCCGCTGCGCTGTCGAACAGCAGCCGGTAACGTTCTTCTCCGCCGCGAATACGCGCCAACGTGCTGCGGGCCATCAGCAGCCACAGCAGGATCGCGAGCGCGGCGGCGGAGACAACGCCTACAAACAGCACACGCGCTATCCAGGTCGCTCCGTGTGCAATTTCCAGCGAAAAGGCATTCGCGCGCGGCTCGATGTAATCGTTCAACTGGTGAATCCGCTCGCGCTGACGAACTCTCTCCATCGGCGACAAAACACCGTCGCGTTGCGCGCGCTCCAGTTCACCAGCGATGAGCCCCAACTCGGTGATGCTTCCGTCCACCGAGTGCCACATGCGCAACGCCTCGCGAATATGAGGTGCTGCGGGGAAATACTCGAAAATGAAAATCATGCCCGGGATGGCGGCCGGCATGACACAACCGCGCTGGAAAGCCTCGATCACCTTGCGCCGATCGAAATGGCCCGAGGCGATGGCGTCGCGCGCCCACGCGTCGGAGGTGACTATCGTGTAGCTATGCTTGAATCTCGCCAGCGCCTTCGGATCGCCCTCTACCACATAGCTGTCGAGCTCGATCACCGCCTGCTTCTGCGCCTTGGACCAAATACTCTCGCCGTTGAGAAAACCAGCGAGAGTGATCTGGACCAGCAAGGCCCCCCATGTCAATCCCAGGATGAGCACGACCGTGGCCACCAGCCCATAAGCCAGTGGCAGCAGCCGCCGCGACAGAGGACGCCGCAAGTGGGAAGGGTTACGCATCGTTCTTTTGATTCTCACGCGGTGCGGTGAGCCCTTTTTCATGCACTTTGCGTACCATACTCGCGCGCACTTTGCATTTTTTTTCAAGCGGCCACGGCGTCGTAAACCTCCGCTGTCTCCATAATCCGCCCGCCGCTGATGCAGCTTTCCATGCTGATGCACATGCTTGTATAGCTGCGCTGGATGCATTCACTGATGTGCGCAACATCGCCAGCAGAAGGCGAATTGCCGAGCAGCGTGCAGACGATCTCCAATGCTTCCCAGGGATGGGTGTCGTCATAGGCTGCGTGCAATTGCAGCCAGCGCAAGCTGGATTTGCGCACCGTCGCCGGAAAGCTCTCGGCATACAGCTGGCTACCGTAAACGCGCTCGGACCATTCTCCGGTGGCCCCTTCTACCGCGTAATTGGTGGCCGCGATACCGGCCGCCAGCGAGCCGCGATTGCAGATTTCCTCACACCAGCGCGCCAGCGTCTGGGTACCGAACGGCGAAGAGCCGTGCAGCACCGCCTCGCGCGGCACGCCTGCGCCCTCGGCCCAGTTCAGCCAGTACTCGGCGTGGTTCTGCTCGACCCGGATGTTGCGCACCAGCCAGCGGCGCCCCAGGTTGTCGCCGTCGCTGCGGCCAAAACGGGTCTTCAGCAGACTCTGCGCCATGTAAGCCGGGAAGCGCTCGATCACCGGCCAGATCCCGGCCATGAAATTGGTCGTCGAGGCAATGTCGAGCGCGCAATTGCGCATCATGTCCCACAACTCGTGATCGACCACGGTCTGCTTCACGCGGTCGCATTCGGCGACCATTTCCTGGGCCCATTGCGGGTAGCTGCTCAATTCGGTCAGCGGGCCGGCAAGTTCAAAGCGCGTGTTCATCGATGAATCTCCTCTGGGTAAGTTGGATGCGGGTGCGGACGCCCGCCTGTTGACCCCGCGATCGGACGATCGCAAAAAACCGCGGGTTGGGATTGAGCGGCGTTGCACATGCCGGCCCGGTCCGGCGCGCAGCGGCGCCGGAGAATGTCGAGGAGATTGATCGATGCATACTGGACACCGCGCGAGCGTCCCGTGGGAATCCGCACATCTGCGGCGCGAGCTCGCGCGCAAATGCGGAAAGCGTTCTGGCTGGCGTAACCGTACGCCCATGTACGTTGGCCGGCAAGCCTCTGGCATGCCCGTTCGTTCACATCGCGGGCGTAGACTGAAAAGTCCATCGAGCAGCATGGAGGTCGATCACATGAAGAGATTGCTCCCCGCTCTGTCGCTGGCCGCTGCTGTGCCGCTGGCGCTGGCGTTGCCGTTGGCGGCCCAGGCCCAATCCGCAGATGGTTATGTCATCGCAGACGCCAGCCTGCGTGCCGGGCCGGCGCCGGATTACCCCGAAATCGATTCCCTGCCCTATGGTTCCTACGTATCGGTGCAAGGCTGCACCGAGGGTTGGGAATGGTGTGATGTGATCGCGCCACAACAAGGCGACCGCGGCTGGGTTGCGGGCGACTACATCGAGTACATCTACGATGATCAGCCAGTGCTGCTGCCGGAATACGGCCCGCGCATCGGCATTCCGATCGTCACTTTCGTGATCACCGATTATTGGAATGCGCACTATCGCAATCGTCCGTTCTATCGCGAGCGCGACACCTGGTTTCACCGCAACATTCCGCCCCGCGCACCGCCGGCGCCACCACCGCGGCCAGGTAACCGGCCGCCTCCGCCGCCTCCGCCCGGAGGTTGGCACCATGGACATGCGCCGAATCCTTCGCGCGAGCCGGTGAACGCGCCGCAGCACACGCGTGGCGATCATCACGCCAACATGCCGGCTCCGCCCGTGGGCGCGCCACCGCGGCGCATGAATCCACCGAATGCGCCGCAAGCGCCGATCGAACCGCCGCATCCGGGTGGCGACCATCACGCCAATGTGCCCACCCCGCCCATGGGCGCACCACCGCATCCTGCTCCGCCGCGCATGGGCAACGCGCCGCAGCCGCAGCACCCGATGTCGAACGCAAGCCAAGGCAATCGTCCGCCGCCGAAACAAGAGCCCCGCAAGAAAAAAGATGACAAAGACAACAACGGCGGCGACAACGGCCATTGATACCGCATCGATGCAGGATGGTGTCGAAACGAAAGGCCGCGTGAGCAATCACGCGGCTTTTCTCGTGAGGTGGCACGCGGGCCATGCCGAACGCGCGCGTGCTTCCGGCCGGCCCATTTGTTCGGACAATGACAATGCATCGGTCCGTTAGCGTTATCGCAAACCACGTGGTATACCGGATGGCGCGCCAGCGTTCGGGCAAGATTGCAGCGATGCTCACACGCAAATCCATCGGCCAATTGCATCCAGTACGCATTGCGATTTGGATCCTGCTGCTCGCGCCGGCGTTTGCCGCCGCGCAAACGGCAGATCACACGCGCCTGCAGCGCGAAGCGCAGGACGTGACGATCGTCCGCGACGACTGGGGCATCGCGCACGTTCACGGCAAGACCGACGCGGAGGCGGTGTTCGGAATGATCTACGCGCAGTGCGAGGACGACTTCAACCGCGTCGAGATGAATTACCTCACCGCGCTCGGCTGGACCGCGCAGGCCGAAGGCGGGAAGGCGGTCTGGAACGACCTGCGCTACCAGCTTTTCATCGATCCGGCAGTACTGAAGCAGGACTACGCGAAAAGTCCGGACTGGCTGAAGAGGCTGATGAACGCCTGGGCGGACGGCATGAACTGGTATCTCGCCACGCACCCGGACGTGCATCCGAAGGTCATCAAGCATTACCAACCGTGGATGGCGCTGAGCTTCACCGAAGGCAGCATCGGCGGCGACATCGAGCGCGTGGACTTGTCGGATCTCGCGAAGTTCTACGGCGCCGACCCCGCGACGACGGTCGCGCTGGCGCAGCGGACGCCCGCAACCTGGGTGGATCCGACCGGTTCCAACGGCATCGCGATCGCGCCCAAACTCACCGCCGACGGCCACGCGCTGCTGCTGATCAATCCGCACGTCACCTTCAACTTCCGCAGCGAATCGCAGGTGTCGAGCGACGAAGGACTCGACGCCTACGGTGCCTCGACCTGGGGACAGTTCTTCATCTACCAGGGTTTCAACCCGCACATCGGCTGGATGCACACCTCCACCGGCGTGGATTCCGTGGATCAGTTCGCCGAGACCGTCCGCAAGCACGGCAACGGCTACGAATACCGATTCGGCAATCAATGGCTGCCGGTGAAGGTACGCGACATCGCCATCCCGTACCGTGCCGACGATGGCGCGATGAAGACGCGCAGCATCACCGCCTACTTCACGCAGCACGGGCCAATCGTTGCGGCACAGAACGGCAAGTGGATCGCCGAGGCGCTGATGAACCGGCCGATTCCCGCGCTGGAACAAAACTGGCTGCGCACCAAGGCGAGTGATCTTGCCAGCTACATGAAAGTGGCCGACCTCAAGGCCAACTCGTCGAACAACACGCTGTTCGCCGACGACAAAGGCGAGATCGCGTTCCTCGCACCGCAGTTCATCCCCAAGCGCGACAACGCCTTCGATTACCTTGAACCTGTTGACGGCAGCAATCCCGCCACCGCGTGGCAAGGTATGACGCCGCTCAAGGACATGCCCAACGTGATCAATCCTTCGATCGGTTGGGTGTTCAACACCAATGACTGGCCCTACTCCGCCGCCGGCAAGGACAGCCCGAAACGCGCCGACTTTCCGCAATACATGGATTCCTTCGGCGAAAACGCGCGCGGCATCCATGCCACCGCGATGCTCACCGGCGCGAGCGATTTCACGAAAGACAAGCTGATTACCGATGCGTTCGACTCGTACCTGCCCGCGTTCGCGCGGCTGATCCCGATCCTGGTCAAGGATTACGACGGCCTGTCCGCCAGTGACCCATTGAAGGCGAAACTAGCCGGACCGATCGCGGTGCTGCGAACGTGGGACGACCGCTGGGGCACCGCCTCGATCCCGACCACGCTGGCGGTATCGTGGGGCGACACGATGTGGAACGAAGTCGCGGACAAGGCGCGAGCCAGTGGCCTGGATGCACACGAAACCGACCAGCGCGAGATTGATTACATCGCCGAAAAGGCCGACCCGGGAATGCGCCTCGCCGCGCTGGCGAAAGTCGTGGATCGCCTGAAGAAGGACTTCGGCTACTGGGGCGTGCCGTGGGGCACGATCAACCGCTACCAGCGCACGGACGATTCGATCCAGCCGCATTTCGACGACAGCAAGCCCAGCATCGCGGTGCCGTTCACCTCGTCGCGCTGGGGCTCGCTCGCCGCCTCCAACACGCACCTGTGGCCTGATACCGAAAAATATTACGGTCACAGCGGCAACAGCTTCGTCGCCGCGATCGAGTTCGGCCCGAAGGTGAGCGCGCGCGCGATCCACGTCGGCGGCCAGAGTGGCGATCCGAAGTCACCGCACTTCACCGACCAGCAACACCGCTGGGCGACGGGCGACCTGCGCACCGTGTACTTCTGGCCGGAGCAACTGCAGGGGCACACCGAGAAGACGTATCACCCGGGAATGTAGGGCGACTCAGCCCGCCCATCCATGCGGAGATGCAGGGTGGCTCGAGCCTCTTCAGGCGAGTCGAAATCCTTCAGGCGAGTCGATACCCTTCAAGGCGGGTCAAGACCCGCCCTAC
>Ga0134128_10004713_pt1 | contig 16633 bp, 17 predicted proteins | sample KB31754_FD_96462 | JGI IMG/M metagenome (GOLD analysis project Ga0134128, IMG submission 96462) | Terrestrial soil microbial communities with excess Nitrogen fertilizer from Kellogg Biological Station, Michigan, USA - KB3-175-4 | ecosystem: Environmental > Terrestrial > Soil > Unclassified ...
CGGCGCACTGGCCGGGTGTCGTCGTGATGAAAAGCTGTTAGCTGCGCGCGCTACCGCGACTCGAGCGCCGCGACGCGCTTCAGGGTTTCGGCGAGCGTCGCCTTGAGCGTCGCATTCTCGTTTTCCATGGCCTCGATCCGGCGCTGGGCCGCGCTCAGAACCGCATGACCGATGTTGTGCAGGTCCTCGTGATACACGGCGAGAAGGCCGGTACCCGACGGCAGGTCATCCCAACCATCGACAAGCTCGGGCGCGAACGCGCCGAACCGCGCCTGAATGTCCTGGGCGATAAAGCCATAGTTCCAGTCGTCGTGAGTCTGGTCATGATACTTGAAGCGCGACCAGCAAATGTCGCGATGCGCCGACCACAGCTGCGAAGCCAACCCGTCCAATTGTTCGATGACGGGTTTCACGCGAACGTCGGACAGATTCACATTGTTGGCGCTGAAATTGGCGATGCCGCCGTTCGACCGGAGTTGGACGCGCGTCGCCCCGGTATCGACGCACGCGAGGAAGTTGTTGCCGGTCCCATTCGGTGCGGCGGCCGAATACGTCACCGTCGCGCCCGCCGGCGACGTCGCATGGGCGTTGATGAAGTCGATGGTCGGGTTTGTCGAAGTCGCGGTGGCACAGTGATTGCCGTTGAGAGTCGACGTTCGGCCGATGAACACGCTTCCGCCAATGGGGTTGAGCGAAAGGGGAAAGACTTGCGCCTGGCCGCTGCGGTTATCCATCGACTGCAGCCACATGGAGAATGGCGAGGCTTGGAAATTGCCGATGTTCAGGCCGACATTGTTGTTGACGGCGCTGATTTGCACGACGCCCTTGTCTGTCGCAGTCGGACCGGTCGCGCTCATGGCGCCGCCGAGTTCGAGCAGTGCGAGCGGGCTCGCCCGGTTCACGCCGAGATTGGCCATGAAATTTCCGCTCTGCGCCGTCAGCGTCCCGGTGAAGGTCGGACTTCCGCCCAACGCCAGAGGGCCTGATCCCGTCATGGCCGTGATAGCGGTGCCGAGAAAATTGAGCTCCGTGCCGATATAGGCCTTTCGGAAGGCGAAGCCTGTCATTCCCAGATCGCGCGTGTTGTTCGCGTCCGGCGCGATGACGCCGCCGACAGTCAAGGCTGCGTTGTCGATCGCGGTGTTGACGAGCGCGTGGCCGTTCGCATTCACCAAGCGGATGGCTTCGTTGAAGGTCGAGCCGTCCGCAGAAACCTTGAAATGGAAATTGTCGTCGCCGGTGAGCCCGATCTCGGCGCGGCCGGAGAAGCCCGTCTGGTAGAGCAGCGACGCCGTGTCGGTCGACGCGTTCTTGTTGAGCTTCACCTGCACGCCGTTGCCGACATTGTTGAACAGCAACGCGGACGAGGAAACCGCGAACTTGTTGGTCGCATCCGCGCTGGCGTTGACGCCGAGCAGCGGCACGTTCTGCAGCGCGAGCGTGCTGGCATAATCGACCCAGCTGGTGCCGTTGAAGACGATGAGCTTGGTCTCGTCGACGACATAGGCGCTGAGCCCGGTGAACGGCGCGGTGAAGCGCCAAACCCCGCCCGACGCATAGGCGATCTGGCCGTTCTGTCCGGTCCAGGCGCCGTTCGCCGTCGCCTTCACCAGATACGTGTCGCCGTCCGCCGGTGTCGGCGGCGGTGTCGACACATTGCGGCTGAGAAACCGCGCGAACAAAAGTGCGTCGAGCTGGAGAAGTGCGTCGTTATGGGTGACATGCTTTTGCGCCTGAGCGGCGGCCAAGAGCGGCAGCGCCGCCCGCGGTGTTGCGGTGGTGGTCATTTCTGAAAACCCTTTCGAGAGAGCTCCCTCTCCCCTTCTTCTGGGGAGAGGGTTGGTGTGATGGGGCGGAGGGAGACAGGATTTTCCCCTCACCCTGCCCTCTCCCCCGAAGGGGAGAGGGAAACTGACTAGTGAAACGCCACGCTTGCGGTCGCGGCGGAGCCGCGGCCGTAGGTGGTCGAAAGCTGGTACACGTTGAAACGCAGCGGCGGCGCGGTGAGCGGTAGAGTCGTCAATGCAAGATTGACAAACTCAGTTGGCCACGAGTTCGCTTCAGGCTATTTTTCAGATTGATTTGAAATCAGGCCGCGTGGCGAAAATGCGGCAAGTTTTCAGACAGATGTGCCGAAGCCTCTTCAATCGAATAAGTGGTCTTCAGTAGCTCCCGCACCACTTGTCCGATTGGAGCCCACAGAAACAAAAAGAGTATCAGCTGCAAGCCGACTATAGAAGTTGCCAAAGGGCTATTTCCGATCGTGCTGAAGAACGACAGCAAGCAGAAGTGCCGGAGATCAGCCTGTAAATCTCTTGGAACGTCCGAGAAGGTCGACTCCTCTCGTTTTGTGATCGTATCGCGAAGAGCAAGCGCAAAGGCGATCGGCATCAACATCGCGTACAGCCAGGCACGCCACGTGTTGTATGCGCCGTCCAGCGAGCGCCCGATGCGCTTTTTTTGGTGCTCCGGGAGATCCTCACAATCGAGCAGAAAAACACCCAACTCCGCCATATCCATACGCATGGGATGCAGAAGAGCAGTCAGACGATTGCTGACAATCGCGTAGAAGGCGACGAGCAGCCCGCTCGCAAGCAGTAGAGCATTTACAGTCATCTCTTCTTCCGCTTCCTTTTTGAAGGTCGCTCTTTCTTGGTCTCTTCGAACGCTTTTCGCGATTTTTCCCGCGATCTGTCTATAACTAGATAGGTGAGAATTGCGACATTCACCAATACTAACAGAAAGCCTATACCGTGATCGGTTAACAGTTGCAGCAGCCGAAGCCAGAGATTGACCAGAAATCCTGTAACACCCGCATGGTCGGAAAGCTCTTTGAAAGGCCTCCAACCCGTTGAAAGTGTAATGACAACGCTTGCCGCGACAGAAAGGCTCCAGAGGGCCTTCCAAAGCAGCTTGATGACGCGCCAGACGACCTTCCAGAATTCTTTTCCGAACACTGAGTCGTACCACAAATTCGCCGTGAAAATTGGGCTAGATCAAGGGTAGAATTGAGACTTGATTCTCATTTACTTTGCAACTCGGTGTCTATCCTTTGTAAACTACACACATTTACAATATAGGTTAAAGTACCTTCCCTTAGCGCCGCCGACGTGACCCCACTTCGAGAGGCGTTCAGTGAAACGCCACGCTTGCGGTCGCGGCGGGACCGCGGCCGTATGTGGTCGAAAGCTGGTACACGTTGAAGCGCAGCGGCGAGGCGAGCCCGGACGGAAAATCGCTTGCGATCTGCGCGCTCATGTAAGTACACGCCGGAGACGACAGCGACGCAAAGGTGCGAACAACCGCCCCCGCCGCGTTCAGGATTTCGACGTCATAACTCTCGCTCGTCTCGCTGAGCGCGATCTCGCTTTGATCCCAGCTGTCGGCCGACGGTGCGCGGTCGCGCCTGATCCAGCTCAAGGCGAGGTCGATCCCGTTCGCAGCATAGACCGCGCGCAACCGGCAGGGCGCGAAGGGGCGCCTGCCATTCGCCTTGAACTGGAAAGCGCCCGTCTGGAAGGCCGGATCGGAAATCGCCTTGCCGTTCGGTCCCCAGAGATAGTTGAACGGCAGCGTCGCTTCGCTAGCCTGCAAGGCGAGTTGCGCCAGTGCGCCATCGAGGACGACGACGCGCGCGCCGGAAAGCGCCCCCATCGCGTTTTCGCTTCCGGCCTGGCCGCGCAGGAGCCTTGTCAAAGTCCAGCGTCCCGGCGCCGTCAGAACGGCGTTGGCGAATTGCACGATCTCCCAGTCGCCCGCCGCGTTCTGCACCGCGATCGCATTCGCACCGCCGAGCACGGAGAGATCGTCGCTTGAGGCGAGCGTTCCCTCAACCAGGCTGATGCTGAGGCTGTTCGTCTGATCCCAGGACCAAAGCGGCCCCGGCGCAAAATCCGCTGTCGTCTGGCCAAGCGCGGCAGGACGCAGGAGCTCGGTGTCGATCACATAATTCGCGCTCGAGGCGCTCTTCAGGATCTGCACGCTGCCCGGCCAGGGCGAAGCGAACGCGGCGGCATGCGGCGCCCAATCCTTCTCGGTTCCCGTCAAGAGCGGAAGATCAAGGAAGACGACGAGGGCGCGGCCGACCGGCGCCAGCGTCTGCAACATGCCCGGCGCGCGCGATGCGCCGGTCAAGGGCTCGTAGAGCGACGGATCGGTCGCCACACTCTCGATCTGGCGCGACATGGCATCGTCGATTGCGGTCAGGCGCAAGCGGTGCATCCGCCCACCGGCGGTGAGCACAACTTCGTCGGCGGCGTCGAGCGCGAGGCGCGAGGGCGGCAGTGCGAACGTCGCTGTCTCGCGCATCACCCAGCTATCCTGCAGAAGGCGTTGCGCGATGCCGCCAGCCTGTGCCTGATCCATCACGATCGGCAAACTCGATTGCGCGACGCGGTCCGAGAGCGCCACCAGCCGGCGCGCCTCCACGCTCGCCTGGCGATAATCGGCATCGGCGTCGACATAGAGAATGCGCGAGGCGAGCAGCAGGTCGGTCTCCTGCGCCCGGTCGAACGTGAAGCCGAAATTCGCCGCGCCTTCGGCGATGACGAGATCGCCTTCGCCGAGCGCCGTCGCCAGCGCGCGCCCGCGCATCGCAAAGACGATGTCGCCCATGCTCTCCACGGCATCGTAGTGGAACGCGACGAAGAGCGGCGTCAGCGCATCGCGCGCGCTCATCGTCGAAGTCAGCGCGTAACCGGTGACGAGCCCATCGAGATCTGAGGTGTCGCGCGCTGCAAAATCTGATTCGTCGCAGATCGCACCCACAAGGTCCGCCAACGCGACCGTGCCCAACCGGCCGTTCAGCCAATGGCCGAGCGTGTAGTTGGCGCTGTCGCCCCAGATGTCGGCGCGCGCCGGAAAGAACGGGAACGGCCGCGCATCCCAGCACCACACATATATATTGTCCGTATCCACCATCTTTCCGGCGTAGTGCGTCGAGAGCGGGTTGTTGGCCGCGTCCGACCAGAAAGCGAGATGGGCTTCGAGGAAGCGGCGCTGGATGAGATCGTCGCGCTCGCCGTTGGAATAGTACGGCAACGCGCTTTCCGCCGATTTGGGATCGACGAAGACGTTGGGCTCGTTGGCGCCCTTGTCCACCGCGGGACAGCCGAGCTCGGTGAAGCGGATCGGCTTCGAACCAGCCACCCAAGCGGTCGACGTCACACTCTCGACGCCGGCGGGCCGATCATAATGTGCGTTCGACCACCAGTTCCACAAATCCTTGGCGCGCCACACCCAGGGCTTGCCCAAGCCGTCCGTGATCGGCGTTCGGATCTGCGCATCGCGGTCGGACGCACTGGCATAGAACCAGTCATAGTCCTCGCCGCCTTTGATGTTGGAGGCGAGATAGGCCGCATCGTGCGTGCTGGCCGGCCCAAGCGGGTTGTAGTCGCGATGCGCACTGCCGTCGCGCCAGTCGGCGAGCGGCATGTAGTTGTCGATGCCGATGAAATCGATGTTCGCATCCGACCACAACGGATCGAGGTTGAAGAGGACGCCGCCCGACCCCGTCTGATGGTTGTTGTACTCGCTCCAGTCGGCGGCATAGCCGAGCTTGGTCGACGGTCCGAGGATGGCGCGCACATCCGCTGCCAGCGTCTTCAAGGCCGCAACCGCGGGATAATGCGTGGCGCTGTCGCGTACGCGCGTCAGTCCGCGAAGCTCGGAGCCGATCAGGAAGGAATCGACCCCGCCCGCTGCGGCGCACAGCTTGGCGTAGTGCAGGATCATGCGGCGATAGCCCCAGTCGGTGCCGCCGGTCCAGGCGACGCGCGTGCCGCTGACGGAGAAATTCGCCGCACTCGCGCTCCCGAAAAAGGCGGCGACTTGCGTCGCCGCGGCCGCGCTCTGATCGGGCGAAGCCGAGACGCCCGGCGCCGGCGAACAGGTGATGCGGCCGCGCCAGGGATAGGCGGCCTGCGTCGACGCATTCGAATAAGGATCGGGAAGCGTGTTGCCGGCCGCGATATCCATGAAGAGGAAGGGACAGAACTGCACGCGCAGTCCGCGGGCCTTTAGATCCTGGATCGCGGCGACGACGCTGTCGTCCGAGGGCGTGCCGCCATAGGCCGGACGTCCGCCGATCTGGCTGACGAGATGCGCCGCGTTGCGCAAGACTCCATTGACGCTCCAGCTCTGCGGATAGGTCGTCTTCGTCGCCACCTCGACGCCGGGCTTGACGGTGCAGTTTCCCGCGCGCAGGTCGCTGCCGAACCAGCCCACCACCAGCGACACGGCTTTCAGGTTCGGCGCCAGCGCCTGAAGTTCGTCGAGCGAGGCATCGAGATCGGACGTGGCCGAGGCATTGTGCGCATTCTCCGGTGCCGTCGTGCCCATGCCGTCATCTTGCGTCACGACCGACGTCGCATAGACGAACTCGCCGGCACCGGGGATAAGGGCGACGCCGGGAAGGCGGTTTTCCAATGCGTCCGGATTGGCCGCCGCAAGACTGTGCAGCACTTCGAACTGCAACTGCGGAATGCGGTTGCCGAACTGCGCGAGCGGCATGTCCTCGAAGACGATATAGGCGAGGCCGCGATAGGCGGGAACGTTGCCCGCGCCTTCGATCTCCTCGATCAGGGGATCGGCGGTTTGCGTGTCGCCGCCGGAATAGAAGCGCGTCGTGAAGCTCGAGAGATCGATCAGGTTCCCGTCGGCCCAGACGCGCCCGATGCGCGTCGCCTGGGCGCAAAGCCCGACCGCGAAGGAGATCGAATAGGTGTAGTCGTTCTGCGTAACGGACGGCGTCGGCACGCCTTTGCCGCCGCCGGATTTCGTCGTGACGATCGTCTCCTTGAAGCGCGTCGCCCAGATGAGCTGACCCGCGATGCGCACGCGGCCATAGAGGCGCACGATCGCAGCGCCTTCGCTGGAGGCCTGGATCTGCGTGTCGGAAAGCCTCGGACCGTTGCGCGTGACGTGACTCCCGGGCGCGATGGCCGCATCGATCTCGCTCCCCAGAAAGGTGCCGAGCGCGCCGCCGATTTGCGCGCCGCTGATCGCCGCGCCGAACAGCGAGAAGCCGCCGCCGAACAGAGACGGGCCGAACGCCGCACCTGCGACGCCGAGGACAAGAGAAGCCATGGTGATTTGCTTTCAGATCAAGGTTGTGTGCGAGCTGCGGGCTTGCGCCGCAATCCGCATCGCTCTTACGATTGGCTACTCAAACGTTCTGCACGTCGTTCTCACGGGGGGAGCGCCATGACGTTGCCGAGGCTGCTGCTTGCCGCGCTCCTGAGCGCTTGCCCCGTCGCGGCAGCTCAAGCCGATCATCAGGCGGCCAGTTCGCCGACTGTCGCGCCGCCACCGCAGGCAAGTCTCGCTGGTATTACGCGGCCTGTTCCTCTCGGTGTGCATAGCGTCGCTGCCTTCTATCCCGACGAAGCACGCCGCCTCGGTCAACAGGGAGATGTGATTGTCCGCTTCGTGGTTCGCACGGACGGATCTGTCTCCGACGTTGCGGTCGAGAGTTCCAGCGGATTTCCGCTCCTCGATACCGCCGCCGTCACCGCCGTCGCGACCTGGCGCTATATGCCCGCCATGCAGGGCGGGACACCTGTCGAATTTCATGACAGAGCTCTCCTTCGATTCCGATTCCGGGACACCGGCGTTACCGTGCCGCCCATGGTATTCAACATCATTCAAGCCCCGGGAGAGGCTTATCCGCCCGACGCGATCGCGAACAGGCAGCAGGGCGCGACTCAGATCGAGGTTCTGGTTGACGAGAACGGCAACATCGGCGGAGCCCAAGTCGCCGCGACCAGCGGTTCGCAAAGCCTGGACGATGCCGCGATGAGACTTGCGCGACAATGGCATATCAAAGCGGCCACTATCGACGGAACGCCGATGAAAAGCGTTATCGAACTCATCATCAATTGGACGCTTCCCCCGCCACCACCCAAAACGCCGCACGACAAACCGATTTGAGTTTCGCCAGCGACGCCCAGCACGGCTGCGCGTGGTCGTCACAATCGGAACGCGAACACCAGCTTGCGTTGCCAGAAGCGGGTGAACGGTTCCTCCGAGACACTGTGATTTTGTCGCGCATGGATGAGCGATAGTCCGCCATCCTTCTCGCCAACGATCCCGCAATGCTTGGCAGGGCCGTGGCGCATCATGCGCAAGAGCGCGACGTCGCCGGGCGCAAGTGCGCCAGGCGGGATCTCGCTCAGATGCCGCGACAATGCTCTATATAGTGTCTCCTCGCCGCTCGCCTCGGCCCAATCGGCCGAATAAGGCGGCATCTTCTCCGGCTCCGCGCCGACAAGCTCTCGCCACACGCCGCGCAGAAAGCCGAGGCAGTCGCATCCTACGCCCTTGACGCTCGCCTGATGCACATAGGGCGTGCCGATCCAACTGCGCGCGATCCGTTCAACGTCAGTTGCCATAGCGGCTTCCTCCATCGCGCGGTTGCGCTGCCGATGGCGTCGCCAGCACCGCGTCGTTCCCCGGCATGTAAGGGAAGCCCCGGAAATTGACCGCGTTGGCGAACTTCGCCTTGCAGGTCGAAAACTGCTTGTCGCAACCGGCAATGAGCGTGACGGCGTCGCCTGGCGCGACGGCATCGCTCATCGCTTGCCAGAGTTCAACGCTTTGGCCGGCGTGACGCTTGATCTCCATGCCGCGGCCGCAGTTGGCGCCCGAAGCGAAAACGAGCTTGCCCGCGGAGAACCAGCCATTGGCATAACCGGCGATGCCGCTCAGCGAAAAGCGCCGGGCATCGATGACGCTCGCAACCGTCGCCTGCGCGGTGAAGAGGGACGACGAGATGTCCTTGCCGCAGCGTTGATCGCCGAGATCGGCGTCGCAGGCATAGGCATAGACACGCCCCGTCGGCTGGTTGAGACGATGCGCGAGCCCACGCACTTCCGCCTGGAAGCCGGTCTTGCCGCGCTTAACCTGCCCGAGATTGCCGCTGCGCATCAGCACGCGTTGATCGGGCGCGCTCCAGTTGACGCGCCAGATCTCGATGGCCGCATCGTCAAAGAGCCCGGCTGCGAGATCGTCTTCGTTCAGCGTCGCCGAGGAGAGCGCGCCGACGACGGTCAGATTGTCGACCGCGAGACCGAGCGTCGATTGCACCTCGCTCGCCACGAAGCCGCTGACGGCCTGATAGGCGAGACCATCGAACGTCACCGGCATGTCGTGATCGGTGAAGCCTTGCGCGACGGCGTCGCGGCGCACGATCTTCCAGCACCAGCAGAGCGTCGTCGTGCCGGAGGCGAGATGGGTTTCAAGATCGGGAGAAAGCGTTTTCATTGTTTGTTCTCTTCCATCACAACAGCACCTCGACCAGTGGGATGTTCGCGATATCGCCGGCGCGGAAATTGGCGAGGTTCACGCTCAACGCGTCGCTGTCGAAGCGCACCGGCGTGTCGAACTCGAAGCCGGCCGTCAGCGCGGCACCAATGGCGGGCGCTTGGGCGAACGTCACCATCCCGCTCGTTGTGTCGAGGCTGAAACTCGTCGTCTCGCTGCCGGCGATGGCGACGCGCACCGTTCCCGAGACGGGCTTCTTGATCGCGCGTTGCCAGCTCGCAGGCCCGGAGGCATAGGTCTTGACCAGTTGAAACGCCGTCGCGTGTCCGTCGCCCGTACCCATCGCTTGATCGAGCGGCGTAACGGAAGCACCGGGCGCGCAGGATTTGTAATCCGTCCAATCTTTGAAGCGGAAGCCGTAGAGCCGACCGAGCCGTGCTTCGAAGAAGGCGATGGCGCCGTGCAGTTCGTCGAGCGAGCGCACGCCATAGCCCGCATTGTAGCGGCGGCGCGAATTGGCCCACACGGCGTTCCTCTCTTCGAAGCCGGAGCCGAGCGTGACGATCTCCGTCTTGCGCTCCGGCCCGCCCGAGGAGTGGAACGAGATCTGGGTGGGAAAACGTATTTCGTGAAACATTAGAGCCTCGTCAGGTGCGGTTTCTCTCCCTCATCCTTCGGCAAGCTCAGGATGAGGCTTTCTCTCATTTCCTCATTGCTGAGCTTGTCGAAGCATGAGGCTCACAAATTCCTCTGCCCGCGAGCCAACGCGCGGCTCAACATGGCGGCGATCTGCGACTCCGATTTGAGAAAGCTCTGCGCATCGCTCGCCTGCACGTTGAGCGTCACCTGTGTTGCGCCGAGCGCGGCGTTGGGTGCGATGGAACCCGCCGATGGCGGCACGAACACTTCCGGTCCCTGCTCGCCGACGAGATAGGGCACGCCCTGGCTGACCGGGCCCCCCGCCGCACGCGCGCCGCCGAGCGGGAGCAGCGAACTCGCGATCGAACCCAGGATGCCTTCGATCGGCTTGGTGATGAACTGGCTGATGGCGATGCGCTCGAAATCGGCGAGCACCGCGCTGACGAGCTGATCCATCGACAGTTTGCCGTGGACCGCGGCGCGCGCGATCGTATTCTCTACGGCGCCGAAACTTTTCGTCACCGCGCTCTCGATGCTCTGCGTCGCGCTCGCGACCGGGCCCGAGGCGAAGTCGGAAAGCGCCTTGCCGGCGGCGGCAAGATTGGCGTCGATGGGAGAGTCGGGCATGGGTCAATCCGGATAGTGTTTCAACAGAGCGTTCAATTCGTCGCGCGCCAGCGCCGGTTTGTGCGCCGGCGCGAGCAACGCGCGCCATTCGGGCAAAGAGAGCGACCAGAAATCGCGGGGGCTGAGGCGAAGCCGGCCTAACCCGAGCGCGAGCCAGTCGCTCCAGCGAAAGGGACGCGTTCGCCGCCTTCGCCGTTCGCGAGTCCCGCCGCGTCGAAGGCGTGCGTCACGGCGTGCACGAGCGCGCCGAGGTCGCAGGGGAGCCTGAGCACATCGGCGGGCGAGAGGTCGTGGCCGCCGCCGCGCAAAAGCGCCGCCGCGACGATGGCGAGATCGGCGGCGCGCACCGTCTTCAATCGCGTCGACACTTCGGAGAGATTTTCAAGACCGAGACCGTCTTCGATTTCGGCGAGTGCGCCGAGCGTGAGGAGGAGGCGATAGGAGCGGCCGCCGGCGCACAGCTCGGCCTCGCCGCGAATATGATTGGGCATGGTGGTTTTCCTTAGGAGATCGGTGCACTAGATCGCCGCGAACGCGATCGCCCCCGCCGACGACAGCGACAGCGTGATCTTCACCTCGCTGTCGAACGGCCCTTCATATTGCAGCGAGGCGATCTTGAACGGGCCGCTGACGACGCCGAAGCTCGGAATCACGATCTGGAAGTTCGGCAGCGACTGCGCGAAGAAGGCGGTGCGCAGCGCCGCGTCGGACGCCTGATCCTTGAACACGCCGGAGCCAGAAATCGTCGCGGTCTTGGCGCCACCGCCGGCAAGCAGCTCTCGCCACAGATCCGTCGAGTCGGCGGATGTGATGTCGACACTCTGCGCGTTGAAGGCGAGCGTCGTGGCGCGCAAGCCTGCGACCGTGGTGAAATTCTCCGGCGTGGCGCCGTCGCCGATCTTGACGAGCAGGTCTTTGCCTTTTTGGGCTGTCATGATTCTTTCTCCATTGATCCAAGATTAAAGCGTCATGGCCGCCTCAACTGTCATGGCCCCAAGCCGCGCGAACCCTTTCCGAAAGGCGCACTGCGTCAACTGGGTGGCCCACACTCCGGTGGGCCATGACATGGGAGGCGCTCGGCCATGACGCCTAAGCGGTTTCCTCCAGCACCGCGCGGAAGCGCAGCTCCGTATGGATGGTTTCGCCGTCGCTCTCGCGCGTCGTGTCGGTTGCCTGCCAGCGCAGATCGATCAGCGTGAAGCCCGCGACGGCAGGCGCGGCGCCGTCGAGTGCGGCGACCACCGCATTGGCGGCGACGCGCGACTGCTTCAAGCCTGGCGCGCGCGACCAGATGTGCACCGTCAGAAGATGCTCGCTGCCGCGTTCCGTCGCGGTGCTGAAATCCGTTTCCTTGTCGTCGCCGATGACGATGTAGGGAAAAGCTGCGCCGCGCGGCACCGAATCGAAGATGCGCGGCGGATCGTCGACGATGTCCTTGATATTCTCGTCGGCAGAAAGCGATTGATAGACCGCCTGCTGCAAGACCCAGGCTGCGCTCATGGCAATTCCTCGCACTGCAAGATGATGAACCGCGCGCGCGGACCTTCGTCGAGGACCGCATGCACGCGAAAAATGCGCGCCCCGACCTGGACGCGCTGTCCGGCGGCGAGATCGGAGCGCCAGCGCAACGTGATCTTGTGGCGCACGCGCGATTCCAGATGACCGGCGTTCAGCGTATCCGTCGCGGAAACCGGCGCGAGCGCGATCCAGACATGCGCGAACGATGACCAGCTTTCGTCGAAGCCGCCGGCGCCATCGGGCGCGAGCGTGCGTGCGAAGAGCGTCGCGCGCTGATTGAGCAGCGCGATCATAGTTTGAACACCCGATAGGGTGCGAGCAGCGCCTGAACGCCCTGCGGCAAGTCGGCCGGGGCATCGCCGCGATGCTCGTAGAGAAAGACGACCGTCTCGAGGATCGCGGTCTTGAGCGGCTGCGGCACGGCCGTCGCGTCGCCATAACCGGCGGTGAACGCGACCTGGATCGCATCGATGACGCGCAGCAAGGGCGGCAGTATCGTCGATTGGCGCAGCGCAATGCGCCCGCCCGCCAGGTCGACGACGAAGCGCGCCGGATCGAGCAGCGTCGCCGTGTCGTCGCGCGCATAGAGCGTGACGGCGCTGACGGTGGCGAGCGGCGGCAGCGGAATCTCCACGATGCCGTTCTCGGGCCAGGAATCGAGCCGAGGATCCAGCTTTGCGTCATGAACGCGCGGCCGGTGTGCCATTCGGCGCGGGCGCGCGCGGCGCTGATGAGCGCCGTGATCAGCGCGTCGTCGTCCGGCGTGTCGATTCTGAGATGCGCCTTGGCGTCGGCGAGCGTGACCGGCTCGCCCACCGGCGGCGTGATGAGAGACAGAGACATGGAGTTCCTTTGAGCAAAGCGAAATCCCCTCACCCCACGCTGCGCGTCGACCTCTCCCGTGAACGGGAGAGGTCGGAGAAGCGAAGCTTCTCCGGGTGAGGGGGATCCGTTGTTACGACGCGCTGAACTTCATCAGCTTGATGGCTTCGAAATTCTGCACGCCGCCGCCGACGCGCTTGGTGGTGTAGAACAGCACGTAAGGCTTGGCGGAATAAGGATCGCGCAGCGTGCGGATGCCGACGCGATCGACGACGAGATAGCCGCGCGCGAAATCGCCGAACGCGATCGAGAACGAGCCGGACGCGATGTCGGGCATGTCCTCGGCTTCCGCCACCGGATAGCCGAACAAGGTCGGCGGCTGGCCGGCCGCTGCGCCCGGCTGCCAGATATAGTTGCCGACATTGTCCTTGAACTTGCGGATCACGCTTTCGGTCTTGCGGTTCATCACGAAGGTGCCGTTGGCGCGATAACCCTGTTTCGGCGCATAGGCGAGCGTGACGAGCGCGTCCGATGGATTGCTCGTCGCGAAGGCGCCATCGGCGCCCGACGCGATGTAGCCGAGCTTGCCCCAGCTCCACGACGCGTCGGCGACGACGGTCTCGGACAAGAAGCCCTTGGGCAGCGTCGTGCCGTTGCCCGAGACGAAGGCCGCGCCTTCCTGCTCGGCGAAGACGATCTGCACTTCGCCAGCGAGCCATTGTTCGATGTCGACTTGCGAGTCGTCGAGCAAGGTCGCGGTCGCGGCCGGCATGGCGTAGAGCTCCATCGCCGGATAATCGATCGCGGCCAGCGTCGGAGCCGCCGTCGCAACGCGCGCATCGGTCTCGGCGACCCAGCCTGTCGCCGCACCCTGGATAGCGATGGGCTTACGATAGACGTTGCTGCCGATCTGGCGCACCGTCGCGATGCCGCGGATCGGCGACGCCTTGGCGAGGATGCGATCGATCGTCTGCTCGATCTCGAGCGGCACGGTGAAGCCGCCGTCGGCGGGCACACCCGCGCTCATCGCCTTCAGCTCCAACTGATCGAGGCCGGCGGTGTCGCCCTTTCGCACGTAACGGTCGAAGGCGGACTTCCGCGCCAATGTCTCGCGCGGCGCTTTGGTCTCGGCGCCGAGCGCGGGCCTGGCCTGCGCGATGGTCAGATCATCCAGTGCGCGCTTGTGCTCGTCGAGTGCGCGGTTGATGCGCTCGACTTTCTCCTCGCTCAAGACATCGGCCGAGCGGCGTTCGAGCGCCGCGAGCCGTTCGTCGTTGGCGCCCTTGAAGGCCTCGAAGGCGCGCAGAAAATCGTCGAAAGCGGATTTGATCTCGACGTCCTTGGTTTCCAATTCCATACTTCTTCTCCTTGGTGAGCCTCGCGGGTCAGCGAGGCGGTGAAACAAATTTCCGGTAACCGAATGCGGCACTCGCGCGGCGCAATCCGTTGGCGAGCGTGTTCTTGACGCCGACGCCGGTGACCTCGCTTCCAGGCAGAAGCGGAAAGGTCACGATGGAAATCTCCCAGAGCTCGATTTCGAGCAGCTTGCGGATGCCGCTCGCGCGGTCGCGGCTGGCGCGAATGGTGCGAAAGCCGATGGACAGACCGTTGAGCGCGCCTTTGTTGATCAGCGCGGTCACGTCGCGCGCGCGTTCGACATCCTGGATCAGCCGGCCGCGCACATAGAGGCCGCGCTGGTCCTCGCGGATCTCTTCCCAAACCCCGATCGGCTCATGCGCGAAATGCTGATAGAGCATGCGCACGCGCTCCGGCGGGCGCTTTCTCAAGGAACGGGCGAACGCTCCGGGCGCGACGACGTCGCCGCCTCCGTCGGGCACGTTGAAGAGCGAGGCATAGCCTTCGAACTCGTCGTGGCCGAGCGCTTCGATGAGCGCAGGCGTGTTCTTGCGCCGGAGCCTTGGCCCGACGTGCTGGATGACGGTCATATAAGAAGCCCTCTTCGACTGTCATGGCCCGCGGCTGCGGGCCACCCAGTTGACAACGCGCACATCTCAAACGATGTGCGCCTGGCCCACCTGGTGGCCCACACTCCGGTGAGCCATGACAACTGTGGTTATGTCTCTAGCGTTGCGGACCGCGATCGAGCTTGTTCTCGATCCGGTTCAACGAACCTCTGATCTCGGCGACCTGCTCTTCCAGGACGGCGACGCGTTCGATCGCGCTCTGGTCGCGCGCCAATGCCCGCTCGAGTGACGCGATGCGTTCGGCCGCCGAACCGGCCCAGAACAAGGCGCCGGCCGTCTGCAACAAAAAAGCCGCCACAAGGGCGGCTGGAATCCTCTTCCACAGCACGGGCTGCGGCGTTCCGGTCATCGTCATGGCATCACATCCCCGCCGGCGACGGGGCCGTAGCCCGCCGCAGCGCGTTTTTCGTTGAGCGTGAGAAAGTTCGCCCCGTTCAGCTTGTCCCACAGCGTTTCGCGTTCTTCCGCGAGCGCGACCACGGCGTCGGCGTTGTACGAAAGCCGCAACGTCTCGCCGAAGCTGGGACCGAGCCAGCGCGTCAGGGCCGAGGCGGTGCGCGCCACGAGCGGCAGAACCGTCTGACGCCAGAAGGTCAGGTTCGCTTCCTTGTAATTCGCAAAGGTGTTGTCGCCCGGAATGCCCATCAAGAGCGGCGGCACGCCGAAGGCGAGCGCGATCTCGCGCGCGGCGAGATTGCGCGAACTGGCGAAATCGAGATCGGCCGGCGAATAGCTCATCGCCTTCCAGTCGAGCCCGCCTTCGAGCACCATCGGCCGCCCGGCGCCCGCCGAACCCTGATAGGCATCTTCCAGTTCGCGCTTCAAACGGCCGAACTGCTCGTCGCTGAGTCCGGGTGCGCCATCCGGTCCCTTATAGACCAGCGCGCCGGAGGGCCTGGCGGCATTGTCGAGCAGCGCCTTCGTCCAGTTCGAGCCGCCATTGTGGATCTCGATCGCGTTCGCCGCCGCGGCGATCGGCGAGAGGCCGTAATAATCGTCGAGCGGATGAAACAGCGTCGTGTGCAGGATGGGCGTGAAGCCGCTCGAATCGCGAACGATGCGCGTGGTCCTGTTGTCAACCGTGTAGTCGTATGCTGCCGGCCAGCCATTGGCGCCCGGCACGACGCTGACGCGATCGGGGCGAAGATTGTAGAGCGCCAGGATCTCGTTGCCCGAAGTCGCGGCCTGGAGATAGGCATTGCCGGCCGATTGCAGGAAGGAATACCAGCGCTCGAAGAAGCTGGTGCCGTCTTCCTGGCGGTTCGGTGCAGCGAGGAGCGCGAGCAGCGGATGCTCGGCGAGTTCCGTCGCGCCGTCATAGAGGCGCCAGGGCACCGACGCGCAGCCTTCGGCGATCATGCGCACGCAGCGATAGGCGACGGCGTTCGCGAGAATCGCTTCGCGTGCGAGCGATGGATAGTCGCGCGCGCCAAGCCGCGCAGATGGGACAAGCTGCAGCGCCACGAGCGGCGCGGCTTTGGTTTCCGGCGGAGTCGATTTCGACGCCCTCGCGGACGCGTTGCGGAAGAAGAAGTCAAACATCGTTTTTCACTTTCGGTTTTTCGTAAGTGGCCCTCACCCGACGCTGCGCGTCGACCTCTCCCGCAAGCGGGAGAGGGGATGCAGCTCCGGGTGAGAGGAAACTAAATCGTTCGCACTTTCGGCCTGGCGCGTCTGACCGTCGGGATCAGTTCTGAGAGCGCCCAGACCAGCGCATCCATGCGGTCCGGACTCTTTCCGGTTCCGTCATAGCTGCACATCTGATCTTCGAGCGCCGGAAA
>Ga0134128_10004714_pt1 | contig 16633 bp, 12 predicted proteins | sample KB31754_FD_96462 | JGI IMG/M metagenome (GOLD analysis project Ga0134128, IMG submission 96462) | Terrestrial soil microbial communities with excess Nitrogen fertilizer from Kellogg Biological Station, Michigan, USA - KB3-175-4 | ecosystem: Environmental > Terrestrial > Soil > Unclassified ...
CGCAACCCGTTCGCCGCGAACGCCGGCCTTTTTAAGCGCTGCGCGCGTGGCTTCAGCCAGGGCGCGCATGTGGTCCTCATGCGACTGGGTGGCGTATTCGGGGTCGGTGCGCTGGCGATGCAGTGGGTATTCGGCGATGGCCGAATTTAGCAGGCCGCGCTCGCTGTCCACCAGGGACACGCGCACGCTCAAGGTGCCGAAATCCACGCCCGCCACCACTGCCATCAGCAGCCTCCGCCGGGCCGGTTGTGCCAGTACATCTCCCAGCCCAGGTAGCGCGTGGCCGCTTCCTGCACCGCGGCAGCAACCGTGGACATATTGGCGGCCACGTGGTGCTCGAATCCGTTGGCGCAGATGTAGTGCAGCAGTTGCTGCATGCGCGGAATGTGCACTACGCCGGCGCCGCCGAAAGTATTCAGCGGATCGTCGGTGAAACGGCCTTCCCCGGCATAGCCGCGAATCACGCCCGCGGTATCGTCAGTGGAGAAGCGGGCGAAGGTCATGGGGCTGGGCCGCACTCGGCCCACGCAGGTGCCGAAGGTGTTGTCCTTGCCCACCGTGCCGGCAATGATTTCCTGAAAATCCATTCTTACATCGGCGAAAAAGTGCTTGGGCAGGTTGGAGCAGTGGAAGCAAACCGCCTTATCGGGATCGCCGCCGTAGTTGTTGTTCCAGTCGAGCAGGGCGGAGGGGCTGGCGGAGGCCAGTTGCAGCACGTGCATGGCGAGCACGCCGCAAATGTCCACTTCGCAGGCGCTGGACATCAGTTCGTTGCTCATCATGCTCATCACCGTACAGGGCACCACCCCCAGGTTCTCCTCAATGGAAGTCCAGCACTGCACGGCGCTGATCTGCAGGTCGGCGGCCTGCATCCATTGATCGACAACCGCGCCGAGCTTGGCCATCTTGAGCAGCGCCGGGGCGGGCACGCCCGACGTGGTTACATACTTCTGGATGGCCGCCAGCTTGGTTTGCACTCCATCGTCATTGTCCTTCATGCGCTGGATGCGGCCCAGCACCTCGGAGAGGTCGAGGGTCTCCACGGAAACGCCGTTGGCTTCCAGCACTTTCTCGCTGTAGCGCACGGTGTTGAAGGCCGCCGGACGGGCGCCGATGCTGCCGATGCGCAGGTTCTTCACCCCGTTGACCACACGGCAGACGGCGGCAAACCATTCCAGGTCTTTGCGGAATTCGTCAGAGTCGGGGCTGACTGTGTGCAGCGCGGTCAGGGAATAGACGATGCCGTACTGGCGCAGGTTGTTGCAGACCGACATCTTGCCGCAGAAGCTGTCCCTCCGGAAAGCGATGGTCATTTTCGCCGGCGTGTCGGGCGTGGCCTGGATGAGCACCGGAACCTGCAGGCGGGCCAGGCGGAGGGTATCGGCCACGGCGCGCTCGTCGCCGAAGTTGGGCAGGGTGACGATTATGCCATCCAGACGATCGCTGTGAGCGCGAAACAGGGCGGCGCAGCGCTTCGCTTCCTCATGAGTTTCCACGGCGCCATGTTTGCTCTGCTGCGCATCCAGAACCACCACGTCCATGCCCGCCCGGTGGAGCGCATTAATCATTTCTTCGCGGCCCGACTTGGCCAGGTGGTCGGGGAAAAAGCCGCGATTCCCCACAATCACACCCATGGTCAGTTTCTTAGGATTGCTTGGCATGTATTTCCTCCCCCGGCGCGGCTCGGCCGCCTCCATTTTTCCCCCGGCCCGGAAAGAAACGATAGCAATAGATAACGCCGAAGAGAAACAGCAGCCCGCCCCACCAGATGCTGGCATGAAGATTAAAAAGCACTACCGGAAACTGTGGCGGATGCGCCAGTTCGTAGAGCCCGGCCGCACAAATCAGAGCGCCGTCTACTACCAGGCAAAGGCCGATGAAGAACCAGATCGAAATGGAGCGGCCCGAGAGCATCGCGTTTACCACACCATGAGGTTAAAAGCCACGAACACCAATCCCACTACCACCGCCAGGAACGCCGGGCGCTTGTAGAAGGCCACCTGCCCTTCCGAGGGCAGGGGAGTGAACCCGTAAACCAGGCCGGTTAGTTCTGCCGGCGAGCGCGGCTTGGTCATATAACTTACGATCACCGTTGCCGTCACGCACACCACCCACGACCACAGCGCCCGGTACATGTCCTCCGCCATAACCCGGGCATGGGGCGAAAGCGCCACGTAGCGCAGCGCAGTGGGGTCAATTTTCACCCAGGCCCACATGCCCATCGAGGAAAGGGTGCCGATCAAAAGTCCCCAGAAACCACCCTCCGAGGTTGTGCGCTTCCATAGCATGCCCAGCAGTACGGTTCCAAAAAGCGGAGCAATAAAGGTGGCGAACAGCGCCTGCACGTAGTCCATGATGCTGGCGAACTGCATCACCAGGTAGGCCGTTCCCACGCTGATCAGCACGCCCAGCACCGTGGTCCAGCGCCCCATGCTGACGTAGTGGCGGTCGCTGGCATTTTTGTGAATCAGCGCCCGATAGATGTCGTAGGTCCAGACGGTGGTAAACGCGCTGACGTTGCCGGCCATGCCCGACATGAAGCCGGCGATCAGGGCGGTGATGCCCAAGCCCAGCAGCCCCGGCCCACAATAGCGCGCCAACATCAGGGGCAAAACCTCATTGTAGCTGTGGCCACCGCTGGCCACCGCGGCCGTTTCGCCCGTCAGCTTCACCGGCAGCACCGCCAGCGCCAGCAGGCCGGGCAGGATGACGATGAAGGGCACCATCATCTTGAAAGCAGCGCCGATGATGGGGGCCATCTTGGCCGCGCGCAGGTCCTTGGCCGCCAGCACGCGCTGCACTACCAGGAAGTCGGTAGTCCAGTAGCCAAAGGAGATGACAAAGCCCAGCCCGAAGACAATCCCGGTCCAGTGAATGCCCATGGGATTGTTGTTGAAGGAGCCAAGTGTGGACCACAGGTGCGTGTACTCGGCGGAGGCGTTGTGGGCGATGCGCGCCTGCAGAGCCGTCCAGCCCCCGGCGTCCATCAGGCCCAGGATGGGGATGAGCAGCGAGCCCGCCCAGATGAGCACAAACTGCAGCACTTCATTGAAAATGGCCGAACGCAACCCACCCAGGGCCACGTACATGGCTACGGTCAGCGATGAGACCCAGATGCTGAAGTTGATGTTCCAGCCCAGCACCACCTTCATGACCAGGGCCATGGAATACATGTTGATGCCGCTCATCAGCACGGTCATGAAGGCGAAAGAAATTGCGGCCAGGGCGCGGCTGGATTCGCCGTAGCGCAGCTTCAGATACCCGGGCACGGAATGGGTCTTGGAGATGTAGTAGAACGGCATCATCACCAGGCCGAGGAAGAGCATGGCCGGGATGGCGCCAATCCAATACCAATGCGTAGCCAGGATGCCGTACTGGTAGGCGGCTGCGGCCCATCCCATCAGCTCCAGCGAGCCCAGGTTGGCGGAGAGGAAGCTGAGACCGGCCACCCAGGCGGTCATTTCCCGGCCAGCCATGAAGAAATCTTCGCCGGTCTGGGAACGGCCCTTCAGGTAAAGGCCGATGGCCAGCACCAGGACGAAATAAAACACAATGATGGCCAGGTCCACCGGCGACAGATGCACCAGGGTGCTGGCGGCGTAGAGAGGCACAAGAGAGATCACGCGGCCTTCCCTGACTGGGCAGAGCAGCTGGCAGCGGCAGCGGACTCAACCATGGAACCATGACCGAACACAGTTGATGCAGGCAGTGAGAATGGCCGGGAGGAACAGAACGGCCAGACTGGTTGCAGGCGGGGGAGCAGCATAAAGCATTCCGGTATGCGAGGCGCAAAGTAATAGCTCACCGGAGCCATCAACCTAGAGGACCGGGCCGCCTTTGTCAAACCAAGGCCCAAGGCCCGGGCGCACAGGCAGTTCATGCTGAACGCTGGGGCGGCAAAAGCGCTACGCAGGTTCGGCTGGACGCAGCCTGCCCGCGTCGGAACCGTGGCCAGCAACTGCTTCCGCACTCGCGCGCGTTCTGGAAATATGAGCGGGAAGTTTCTCCGCGTCCGCCAGCAGAACGCATATGGCCACACCTTCGGCTGCCTGCGCCACTTCCGATAAGTCAGGAAAGGTTGGCGCAATGCGAATGGTGCGGTCCTCGGGATCGTTGCCATGCGGATGCGTAGCGCCCGCGGGCGTCAGTTCAATGCCTGCCTGCTTGGCTAGCGCGACCACGCGTCGGGCGCAGCCCTTGGGCACGTCCAGGCTGATGAAGTATCCACCCTTGGGGCGGGTCCAGCTGAGGTCCGCCACATGCGCCAGCTTGCTGGCGAAGACCTCGAGCACAGCTTGGAATTTAGGCGCCAGCAAGCTCCGGTGCTCGTCCATAAGCCGCAGAATTCCTTCTTCGTCTTTCAGAAACAGAACGTGGCGCAGCTGGTTTATTTTGTCCGGCCCAATCGTCCGTGGCGTAAAGCGTGCCAGCAGCCACTTGACGTTTTCTTTTGAGCTGGCGAACAGCGCCAATCCCGCGCCCGCCAGCGTGATCTTGGAGGTGGAGGCAAAGATCAGCGGGCGGTTGGGATGCCCGTGTCGCTCGCTCAGTTCCAGAATGTTGGCGATGGCGATGCGTTCCTCGGTGAGATGGTGAACCGCATACGCATTGTCCCAGTAAAGTCGGAAATCAGGCGCCGCGGTTTTCATCGCCGCCAGCCGCTCAATGACCGCGTCCGAATAGACAGCGCCCGTCGGATTGCTGTATTTGGGGACGCACCACATTCCTTTGATAGAGGAATCCTGCGCCACCAGACTCTCGACCTCGTCCATATCCGGCCCGTTTTCGCGCAGTGCCACCGGGATCATGCGGATGCCGTAGTCGGCGCAGATCTTAAAATGCCGGTCGTAGCCGGGAACGGGGCAAAGAAAAGCAATCTCTCCCTGTCGCGACCAGGGAAGAGCGCTGTCGCAGGTGCCCTTGAGCAGCGAATACACCACCGTGTCATGCATCAGGGCGAGGCTCGAATTGTTGGCCACGACCACCTGCTCCGGCGGCGCGCCCAGGATGCCGGAGAACAGGCGGCGCGCTTCAGCCAGGCCTTGCAGTCCGCCATAGTTGCGGCAATCGGTGGCGTCTTCCGCGTAAGCCCCGGTCCTGCCAGGCAGCGAGAGCAGTTCGGCGCTCAGGTCCAGTTGAGCCGGCGAAGGTTTGCCCCGCGTCAGGTTGAGCTTCAGGCCCTTGGCCTGGAAAGCGCGATAGGCGTCCTGCAGAGTGGAATGGAGGTCGGGAGAGCCAGTGTGAACCGCGTGTGTCACGTAACTTTTTTCCTGTGTTGGAGTTCGCTGCGTCGAGCAGGTGGCTACTCTGATAATGCATGAGCCTCGCTGGTTTCGCAAGGTTATGCTGCCAGCCGGTTCTCCGTATCCCCGCCCACTTTTTAGAAGCGAGGCCCGGGGCCGCAGGCTGCAATTCTTGCCCTCCGAGAGCAATAACTTCCTTGTAGGCGGATCTTTGCGAGGCGCTGATCTCAGAAGGTAAGTTCCTCAATTCACTTTGGTTACTTGCGGCCAATGTAAGTGGCGTAGAGGATGCACAAGAAATCGGCAGAAATGGAACACACCACTGCTGATTACTTACGTAACACTTCGGCCAATGTGCCGCGTGTGGGGAGCCTGAGATCACAGCCTATGTCTAAGCGATTAGCTGTTCCTGGGACATTCCTGCTTGCTACTCTTGTTCTCGCAGTCGTGGCCACGGCGCAGTCGGTGCCTGCGGCGCCTTCGCAGGGCGGTACCGGTTTTACTTCGTATGTGGAGTTTGACGGCACCTCCAACGATGAGGGCCAAGTGTACCGTCTCAACTCCAACGTAGGCTACAGTTTCACGGAGCACTTCGGAGTGGATGTGGGGGTGCCCGTTTATTTCTTGCGCCCCTCCAGTTCCGTAACAGGAACGACTGGCACATCAGGCAATGGTCTGGGCAATCCTTACCTGGACTTGCGCGTAAAGTTTTTGAACCCGGCGGTAAACTTCGGTTCAGTGCTGACGGGATACGCGCCGGCCGGCGACAGCAAGCTAGGCCTCAGCACGGGGCGTGCTACCTTCGACTGGACCAACCATTTTGATCATTCATTCAACAACCTGACGCCATTTCTCGAAGCCGGCCTGTCCAATACCGTGGCCGACACGCAATTATTTCTGCGGCCGTTCACCAGCCTGGGCATGAACAGCCATTTCCAGGGCGGCGCCAGTTATCAGTTGGGGAAATATTTCAATGTGGGCGCGTCGGGCTACGATATTCAGCCCTTCGGCCAGCAGACCATCTTCAGCAAGGTGGCGAACGGAAATGGAGGGGTACGCGGGCCGGGAGCCGGTTCATCGCACGGGCCTTTCCAGAATAACCAGCAGATTACGGGCAGCTCCGACCTGGCCTATGACAACGGCTTTTCCGCCTGGATTGGCGCCAGCCCTTCTCCTTATCTGGACCTGCAGTTGGGGTATACGAGAAGCATTCAATACGATTTAAATTCGGTCTCATTCAGCATGGGCGTGAATGTTGGACGCCTGTACCACCGCAGTTCGAAATGAAAGCACTTGGTGTACCGCAAGGAGGACAACAACCCTATGAAGCAGATGCAGATCACAGTACTGGCGCTGGCGATAATGTTATGCGGCGGCGCGGCTTTTGCGCAGCACGGCCATGGCATGGGCCCGAGTGCAGGCATGAACCCGGCGATGGGCGAGGGCGGCTCGCATCGCATGGGCCCCAATACGTCGAGCCCTTCCACGCACCGCATGACCATGAGCCAGCAGCTCACTAAAAACACGGCATTGGCCGGCAAGATCCAGACGTTGACCGGCATGTCGGCGCAGGACGCCTGTTCCGGATTCAAGAACATGGGGCAGTGCGTAGCCGCGGCTCACGTCAGCAAGAACCTGGGCATCACCTTTGGCTGTATGAAAGCCGATATGACCGGGGTGGTCGCTCCCACCAGCGACAAGTGCCCGGTAGCGCCCAACGGCAGCAGCAAGGGCATGAGCCTGGGCAAGGCCATCCAGACCCTGAGCCCGACTTCGAACAGTAAGCTGGAAGCCAAGAAGGCAAATAAGCAGGCCAAGCAGGACATCAAGGATTCCAGCAACTCGTAATCTTTTTGCCGGTCCGACCACTCAAGCCCCGCGCGAAAGCGGGGCTTCTCTTTTTCGCCGGGAACGACCTGCTCGGCTTACGGCGCGCCCTCATTTAGCCCCGGCAGCGACCAGTGGTTCACCGGCATAGGATCGAGGATGGGCTTACCCAGATTGGCACAGCTCAAGGCATAAATGCCGGTATCAGCGGCCGCATAAATAATGTTGCGGTCCCACTCCACGAGGACGTTATCCACTGTCCGGTTCCAACTGCCCCATTTGCTGAAATCGCCTCCCTGAGGCGGAATGAAATAGGCCACCTCAGTGGGGCGCAACAGGTCGCTCACGTCATAGCAGCGCAGGCCAGCGTCGAAATAGGAATAAGCGATGAAATTGGGCGAAATCGTTCCGGGAGCTTTCAAATGCGGAGGGTTGTGCGCTCCGAAGCGCCCGCGCTTGAAGCAGAAGTCGCGGTAGGGCGCTTCCGGCGGCGGCACCGGGCGCGGAAACTGCGCTACCGGCGTGGGCCGTTCCTCGTCGCGGATGTCAATCACCCAGATAGGCAGAAATATCTGGTTGCAGTCCGGATTGGTGGTCTCGCCGTTGGCGAACACAAAACCCTTGTCTAGCCCCCCGCACCAGATGGTGTGGAAGGCGATGCCCCCAGCGCCATACTGCGGCGGCGGCTCAAAACGGCCGATCTCTTTCTGATGCTTCGGATCTGAAAGGTCCAGGATGATCAGCCCGAAGCAGCCCCAAGAACCGTACCCGCGATTGCCCCCATTCTCCAGGCGCTTCGGCACGTATACGGGCCCATGCAGGCCGGCAAACGGCGTCTGGTCCTTCTCCGGATACTTGAGCTTGGTCCACTGCCACTTCTCGTATTCGGCCTCCTCGCCTTTGCGCGAACCCGGAACCCACCACATCGAGACTTCCTTCGGGTTGCCAGGGTCGGACATGTCCACAATCATGTTGCCGTTCACCAGCGGGCGGAAATAGGAGATCTGGTGACTGAAGGTGTCGTCGGGGGCGGTATCGAGAAAAGCGTAGCGCCCGCCATCGTAGTAGTTGCGGTGCGTGCCCGAACCGGTGGCGCCGGTGCTGAATTCTGAGAGCAGGGAAGTTTTGGCGGGATTGGTCACGTCGTAAACCCGGATGCCGCGCAGCCCTTTGTAGTTCCGCCACTTATCCAGCAACTTGGGATCGTCGTACTTTCCATTGGGCGCGGTGGGCGTGGAACTGGTGATGGGCGCGGCTGCGCTGGTCACCAGAATCCATTTCTTCAGTTTCTGGTTCCACGCCACTTGCACCTGGTAGCCGTTCCAGCCATGGTGGTTGTACATAGCCGGCTTATGCAGGTCGGATACGTCAATAAAATCGCCCTGCTGCACCAGGTAGCGGCGGTCCCCCACAGACATCATCTGCATCTTGCCGCCCCGGTCCTCGCCCGGCAGGATGTGGGCGATCACCTCCATATTGTGGATATACATACGCCGGTCGAGATAAGTGATGCTCTGGGGTGAAGGATGAGGGTGGTTATTGGCCCGGGAGGCGATGGCGGAGCCGGCTACGGCTGCGGCGGTTCCCACTGCAGTCTTCAGGAAATGCCGCCGGGTTGAGGAGGGTTTCTGATTTTTGGAGGGCGTGGGGGTCAACTTTTCGGCATCGGGTTGCATTTTGCTCCTGGGCGAATGTCAGACGAAGTTCGCAATTGGTTGGACAGCTCTACCACTTCATTGGCTTCCCTGTCAAATTCAATCTCCAACTTCGGCCTCCCCAATTTTTGCCGGTAAGTGAGGGCTTTACTTTCGCGCCAAAATGGATTTATGGTATGGTGGTCGTACCAAATAGCCGCTCGCTTCGAACCCTGCGGGCGTGATGACTTCAACCGCTACTACCCCACGGAGGTACCTATATGGCGATTGCCACTATCAATCCCGCAACCGGGCAATGCCTGAAAAAGTTTGAGCCCCTCTCCGAGCGGCAAATTGATGAAAAAATTGCGACAGCGGCGGCTACCTTTACCGAATATCGCAAGGTTCCGTTTGCCGAGCGCGCCCGCATGATGGTGCGCGCCGGTGACATCCTGGAACGTGAGAAGCAGGACTTTGCCCGTTTGATGACTCTGGAAATGGGTAAAACCATCGGCTCGGCGGTGCAGGAAGCCGCCAAGTGCGCTTTGGCCTGCCGCTACTACGCGGAAAACGCTGAGCGCTTTCTGGCCGACGAACTGGTGGAGACCTCGGCCGCCCGCAGCTACATTCGCTACCAGCCGCTGGGGCCGGTGCTGGCCGTGATGCCGTGGAATTTCCCCTTCTGGCAGGTAATGCGCTTTGCCGCGCCCGCCTTGATGGCCGGCAACGTGGGACTGCTCAAGCATGCTTCCAATGTCCCCCAGTGCGCGCTCGCTATTGAAGACATCTTCCGTCGCGCCGGATTCCCTGAGGGCGCTTTTCAAACTCTGTTGGTGACCTCCAGCCAAGTAGACCGGATTCTGGATGATCCTCGGGTTATGGCGGCTACCCTCACCGGCAGCGAAGGAGCCGGTATTCAGGTGGGGATGGCGGCAGCCAAGAGAATCAAGAAGGTAGTGCTGGAACTAGGCGGAAGCGATCCCTTTATCGTGATGCCCAGCGCCGACCTGGAGACGGCGGTCAGCACCGCGGTGAAAGCTCGGGTGCAGAACAACGGGCAGTCGTGCATCGCCGCCAAGCGCTTCATCGTGGCTGAGGAAATTGCGGCTGAGTTCGAGCGCAAATACGTGGCCAGGATGGAGGCGCTGGTCATCGGCGACCCCATGCAGGAGAACGTGGAATTGGGCCCGCTGGCCACTGCCGACGCAGTGGGGGATCTGCAGCGCGACGTCACCAAATCTGTGCAAGCGGGCGCGCGTCTGTTAACTGGCGGCAAGCCGCTGGCCGACCGGCCGGGAAATTTCTATGCTCCCACGGTGCTCACCGATATTCCCAAGGAGTCACCCGCCTACCGCGAAGAGCTTTTCGGGCCCGTGGCCTGCTTGTTCCGCGTCAAAGACGTGGAGCAGGCCATCGCCATTGCCAATGACAGCCGCTTCGGCCTGGGCGCCAGCGTCTGGACCAATGATGAGTTTGAGCGCAAACGCTTCATCAACGAACTGGAAGCCGGCATGGTGTTCATCAACAAAATGGTGGCCTCCGATCCACGCATTCCCTTTGGCGGCGTCAAACAGTCTGGGCACGGACGCGAGTTGGGTGTGCACGGCATCCGCGAGTTCACCAACATCAAGACGGTTTGGATCGAAGACGAAGTCCAGCAGGCGCGCATTTCACGGGCCGTGTAGTTGGGCCGGTCAGCAGCGGCTAAAACGCAGAACGCTGGGTGAATTTATGTACAAGATAGTGCGCACATCACGCCTGTACGAACAGATCGTGCAGCAGATTGAGGACACCATCCTGAAGGGCAACCTCAAGCCGGGTGACCAGTTGCCGGCGGAGCGCGACTTGGCCGAACAGTTTGGGGTAAGCCGGACAGCGGTTCGCGAAGCGGTTAAGGCGCTGCGGGAAAAGGGACTGGTGGAAGCCTATACCGGGCGCGGCACTTTCGTGACTAACGGCACTTTGCACGCCATTCGGCAATCGCTGGACCTGATGGTGAAGATCAGCCAGGCCGAGGGCGCTATCCAACTGGTGGAAGTGCGCGAAATATTAGAGCCGGAGATTGCGGCCCTGGCGGCGGAGCGGGCGGAGGAGCAACACTTGGCGGCCCTGCGCGAGGCCGTCGCGATCATGGACGCATCCCTGGAAGATGCCGAGGGGTTCATCGAGGCTGACCTTGACTTTCACTTGGCCCTGGCGGAGGCGGCCGGCAACCCCATCATTCTTTCGCTTATTGACTCCATTGTGGGGTTGCTGCGTGAGCAGCGTCTGGGGACCTTTGAAACACCGGGCGGCCCGCAGCGCGGCCAGTACTACCACCGTCGCATTCTCGCGGCGATGGAAGCGCGGAGCCCGGAACAGGCGCGCTCTGAAATGCGGGCCCACCTGCAGCAAGTGCGCGACGATTCGCGCTTACCTTCCGGAGCCGAGGAAAGAGTGGTTTCCCGGCCCGCTTCCTGATCGGAGAACGGCTAGATGGCGAACCTGGGATTTGTCGGTCTGGGAGTGATGGGCAGCAACATGGTGGAACGGCTGCTCAGCAAAGGTCACACCGTGACCGGCTACAACCGCACCCGCAGCAAAGCGGAAAGACTGGTCAAGCTGGGCATGCGCTGGGCGGATTCGCCGCGAGCAGTGGCCGAAGCCGCCGATTTCACCCTTTCCATGGTGACCAACTCGGCCGCCCTGCAGGCCATAGCCGAAGGGCCGGATGGAATTCTGGCGGGCATAGGCCGGGGCAAGGTGCTGGTAGAAATGAGCACCGTGAATCCGGAGGTTAGCCGCGCACTGGCCTGCAAGGTGAGGGAAAAAGGCGCCGACATGGTGGACTCACCGGTCTCGGGGAGCGTGATCACCTTGCAGCAGGGCAAGCTTTCGGTGATGGTGGGCGGGCGGCGGGAAACCTTCGAGCGCATCCAGTCGGTGCTGCAGGATCTGGGGCCGAAGGTCACCTATATGGGCGATAACGGCCTGGCGCTGTGCATGAAAATTGCCACCAATCTCAGCCTGGCGGTGCAGATGATGTGTTTCTCCGAGGGTGTGCTGCTGGCAGAAAAGAGCGGCATCGCGCGCGAGACGGCGGTGGATGTTCTCCTGCACAGCGCTGTGGCTTCGCCGATGGTGCAGTACCGCGGGCCCTTTGTGCTGCACATGCCCGACGAGGCCTGGTTCGACGTGAACATGATGCAGAAAGATATGGTGCTGGCTCTGGATATGGGACGGAAGCTGGATGTGCCACTACCCACCACGGCCGTGGCTAATGAATTTCTCACCGCGGCGCGGGCGATGGGCCTGGCCAAGCAGGATTTTGCTTGCGTGTTCAAGGTGCTGGCGGAAATGTCGGGAGTCGGACTATGACCACCGTCGCCCAGCAAGCGCAAGTTTCCGCGGTTGGAACGGAAACCTGGCTGCGGATGTACCGGCATATGGTAAGCATCCGCCTGTTTGAAGAGCAGGTGAATGACCTCTACACCCGGGCTCTCATGCCAGGACTGGCGCACCTGTATGCGGGCGAAGAGGCGGTAGCGGTGGGAGTTTGCCAGGCGCTGCGCCCGGACGACTACATCACCAGCACCCATCGCGGTCACGGCCACTGCCTGGCCAAGGGCGCCGCTCCGGACCGCATGTTTGCTGAACTACTGGGTAAGGAAGCGGGCTACTGCCGGGGCAAAGGCGGTTCCATGCACATTGCCGATCCCGCCACCGGCAACCTGGGTGCGAACGCCATTGTGGCCGGCAGCGTCGGCATTGCCACGGGGGCGGCATTTTCCGCCAAGCGCCTGGGCAATGGCCGGGTATGCGCCTGTTTCTTCGGCGAAGGCGCATTGGGGCAAGGCTCGCTTTACGAAGTGATGAACCTGGCCCAACTATGGAAGCTGCCGGTTATCTACGTCTGCGAGAACAACCTCTATAACGAGTACACCCATTATTCCGAGACCACGGCGGGCGATATTCTCGGCCGTGCGACCGCTTTCGGCATTCGCGCTGAGGCCGTGGACGGCCAGGATGTGCGCGCCGTATACGCGACGGCAGCTCAATTAATCGAAAGCGCCCGCCTGGGCAAGGGACCGGCATTCCTGGTCTGCGACACCTATCGCTACAGTGGACACCACGTAGGCGACATCAATCGCGAGTACTACCGCTCCAAAGAAGAGGAACAACGCTGGAAGTCGCAGCGCGATCCCCTGAAGTTGCTGTCCGGTTGGCTGGCGGAGCAGGGCCTGGCCGAGGCCGGCGATTTCGAACGTATTCATTCCGAGGTGAAGAAGGAGATAGAGGCGGCGGTCAAGTTCGCCATCGCTGCGCCCTACCCCGGCGTGGAAGAAGTGGAGCAGGATGTCTATGCCTGAGAACGGGCGCGAACTGACCTTTGCCCAGGCGGTGCGCGAGGCGCTGGCGGAAGAAATGCGCCGCGATCCCGCTGTGTGCATTTTTGGGGAGGATGTGGCGGAAGCAGGCACTCCCTTCAAGGTTCTTTCCGGGCTGGTAGAGGAATTCGGCAAGGAACGCGTGATTGATACGCCCATCTCGGAGGCCGGCTTCACCGGTCTGGGAGTCGGCGCCGCCATGGCCGGCCTGCGCCCGGTGGTGGACATCATGTTCGGCGACTTCATCACCCTGACCATGGACCAGATGGTGAACCAGGCGGCCAAGGTGCACTACATGTCGGGCGGAGCCTGGAAGGTGCCCATGGTAATGCGTACCACGCTCGGAGCCACACGGCGCTCGGCGGCACAACACTCGCAGTCGTTGCACGCCTGGTTCAGCCATGTGCCCGGGCTCAAGGTGGCGCTGCCCTCTACCCCCTATGACGCCAAGGGCCTGCTGAAAACCGCCATTCGCGACGAGAACCCGGTGGTCTTCTTCGAAGATAAGATGATGTACAAGCTGAAGGGACCGGTTCCGGAAGAGGACTACACCATTCCCTTCGGCGTGGCCGATGTGAAGCGCGAAGGCGAAGACATCACTCTGGTGGCTACCAGCAGCATGGTGCAGGTGGCGCTGGGCGCGGCGGCCATGCTGGAGGAAAGCGGGCTGAGCGCCGAAGTTATTGACCCGCGCACCACCTGGCCGCTGGACGAGAAAACGCTGGTGGGCTCAGCTCGGAAGACCTCGCGCGTGATTGTGCTCGACGAAGGCTACGGGCGCTACGGCGTGACCGCGGAACTGGCCGCGGTTATCGCCGAGGGAGCGTTCTACGATCTGGACGCCCCGGTTCGGCGCATGGGCGCGATGCACGTTCCTATACCTTTTTCGCCGCCTTTGGAAGACGTAACCGTGCCCACGGAGCAGTCGGTGTGTGAGGCGGCGCGGAAACTCTGCAAAAAATCCTGAAGCTGTCCCCGGGAGGCGTTATGGCATTGCCAACTTATGGAACCATGGCGGTGGATTGGGAAAACCGGGTGGACTTCGACCGCCTGCGCCGCGAACGGCTGGCCCGCGCCAAGGCGTTGCTGGCCCAATCGGAGATGGGCGCGCTGCTCTGCTTCGATATGAACAATGTGCGCTACCTCACGGCCACGCACATTGGCACCTGGGCCCAGGACAAGGCCAATCGCTTCACCCTGCTGCCGCAAAACGACGAGCCCATTCTGTGGGATTTCGGCTCCGCCGCCCGCCACCACCAGCTGCATTGTCCCTGGCTGGGCGAGCGCTCGCGCGCGGGCATTTCCATGCTGCGCGGCGCCATTACGCCGGAGATGGGGCGCGCCGAAGACGTGGCGCGCAAAATCAAAATTGAGCTGGAAATGCGCGGCCTGCACAAGGAACCGCTAGGAATTGACATCATCGAGCCGCCGGTCTTGTTCGCTTTGCAGAAGGAAGGCCTGAAGGTGGTGGACGGGCAAGCGCTCATGTCCGAGGCCCGCGTCATCAAGACCCAGGACGAGATCACGCTGCTTAACATGTCGGCCATGATGGTGGACGCTGCCTACGACGACCTCTATCGCTACATGAAGCCAGGAGTTCGCGAGAACGAGGCGGTCGGCTTGGTGAGCAAGAAGCTCTACGATCTGGGCTCGGAGTACGTGGAAGCGGTGAACGCCATTTCCGGCGAGCGCTGCAACCCGCATCCGCACGTGTTCTCCGACCGCGTGCTGCGGCCCGGCGATCCCGTGTACTACGACATCCTTCATTCCTACATGGGCTACCGCACCTGCTACTACCGCTGCTTCACCATCGGCTACGCTTCGCACGCCATGGTGGACGCTTATAAGCGCTGCCGCGAATACCTGGACGCCGCCATCGAGTTGGTGCGGCCGGGGCGCACCACCGCGGAAATTGCCGCTGTGTGGCCCAAGGCGCAGGAGTTCGGCTTCCCCAATGAAGAGGCCTGTTTCGCTTTGCAATACGGCCACGGGGTTGGCTTGGCCATCTGGGAAAGGCCGGTCATCAGTCGCCTGGTGTCCTTCGACCACCCGCATGAGATCAAGCCCGGCATGGTGTTCGCGCTGGAGACGTTCTGGCCTTCCACCGACGGCTGGAGCGCGGCCCGCATCGAAGAAGAAATTGTGGTCACGCCCACCGGGCATGAGGTGATTACCCGTTTCCCGGCGGAGGAACTGCTGGTGGCCGGCGCCCACTATTTCACGGTGAAGGGGCCGCTGCCCACCACGCGCGAGCACGAGTCCGCTCCCAGCCAGCGCGTGCTGGAGATGATTGAGGCCAGCGCCAAGACCGAGCAGGTCCCGGAACTGACCAGCACCGACTAAGTTCTATTTTCACCACAGAGGACACAGAGAAACCTGATTTCTGATTGACGATTGATGATTGACAATTGAAAATCCCCGCTACGTGGCAAGAAAATCGTCATCAATCGAAAATCAAGAATCGACAATTGTCAATTCCTCTGTGTTCTCTGTGTCCTCTGTGGTGAAGAGACCAGACTATGCCCATTAGCGTTGTCATGCCCGCACTGGAAATGGCGCAGGAAACCGGCAAGCTCATCTCCTGGCTCAAGAAGGAAGGCCAGCAGGTGGCCAAGGGCGAGCCGCTTCTGGAAGTGGAAACCGACAAGGCGGTCATGGAAGTGGAAGCGCCCGGCGACGGCATTCTCGCCGGCATCAAGGTGAGGGAAGGCGACGTGGTTCCCGTGGGTCAGACCATAGCCTGGCTGGTTGCTCCCGGAGAAAAACCGCCGGCTGAGGCGGCAACGGTTGTTTCCGCCGCACGTGGCAGCGCGCCGGCGGCACGCACCGCTGCCGCTCCTGTGGCGGCGGGCGAATCGTCTTCGTCCGCCCGAGCCAGAATTTCGCCCAAAGCTCGCCGTCTTGCCCGCGAGTACAACGTGGATTTGAGCAAGGTGCGGGGCACCGGTGCCGATGGAGCCATCACTACCGACGATGTGCTGGCGGCTGTGGAGCCGGCGGCTCCGCCACCAGGGCTGGTTGCTGCGCCAACTGCGGCGGCGCTCAGCCCAGTGGCCCGGCTCATGGCGGAGCGCACTACCCAGAGCTGGACCACGACGCCACACTTCTATCTCACCCGCGATGTGGACGCGACCGCGCTGAATGCAGCTCGCGCCCGCCTGTCCCCTGTTCTGGAAAGGGACCGCGGGCTCAAGCTTTCCCACACCGACCTGCTGGTGGCGCTGGTCAGCCGCGTTCTGGCCAAGCATCCGCGCCTGAACGGAAGTTGGAACGGTTCTTCCGTGCAGCCCAACCCGGAAGTGAACATCGCCGTAGCCGCCGCCGTTAAAGACGGAGTGGTTTCCGTGGTCATTGCCAAAACCGACAAAGCGAAGCTGGACGAGATCTCCGCCCAGTTGCGGGAAAAAGCGGAACGAGCGCGGGCGGGGCGGCTTCACCCCGCCGATATTTCCGGCGCCACCTTCACAATCAGCAATCTGGGCATGTTTGGGGTGGATTCATTCCAGGCCATCATCACGCCTCCGCAAGCCGCCATTCTGGCGGTTGGCCGCATCGCTGACCG
>Ga0134128_10004715_pt1 | contig 16633 bp, 14 predicted proteins | sample KB31754_FD_96462 | JGI IMG/M metagenome (GOLD analysis project Ga0134128, IMG submission 96462) | Terrestrial soil microbial communities with excess Nitrogen fertilizer from Kellogg Biological Station, Michigan, USA - KB3-175-4 | ecosystem: Environmental > Terrestrial > Soil > Unclassified ...
GCACGGGCGCCGGCGGCCGGGCGGCCTGAAGCGGCCTTCGTCCCGCTCGACGCCTTGATGCCGCGGCCTTGCGGGACACCCGCACCCGGGCGCGCGGCCACCGTCAGCGGGGTCGGGCCATGACGCAGCTGGCCAGCGCACCCTCTGCCCATCTCAGCACCGGCGCGCTGGAGCGGATCATCCAGCGCGCCGCAGCCCGGCGGCGGCAGTCCGAGGAGCGGTGCGAACTGTGCAGCGTGCCGGTGCCGCCAGGGCACCGGCACCTGCTGGACACCGAACGCGCGGAGGTGCTGTGCTGCTGCCAGGCCTGCTCGTTGCTGTTCGACAAGGAAGCGGCCAGCAAGGGGCACTACCGGCTGGTGCCGCGGCAGCGGGTCCGGCTGCCTGCGGTACCGACGAAGAACCTGGGCGTTCCGGTGGGCCTGGCGTTCTTCGTGCCGCGCGCGGACGGCCGGGTGATCGCGCATTACCCCAGCCCGGCGGGGGCGACCCAGTGGGAGGTGGACCCGCAGGCCTGGATCGAGGTCGTCGAAAGCTGCCCGCAGCTTCGCACCTTGGCGGCTGACGTGCAGGCGCTGCTGGTCAACACCGTCCGTGGCGAGCAACATCACTGGCTCGTTCCGATCGATGACTGCTTCCGGCTGGTCGCCGTGGTGCGCCGGGAGTGGAAGGGCCTGTCCGGTGGCAGCCGGGTATGGCCGGAGATCGAGCAATTCTTCGCAGAGCTCACCGAACAACGGTAAAGGAGCAGCCATGGGCAAGATCCGGGTCGGAAAGCCCGACGTGAAGATCGACGCACCGACGCACGTCAGAGGAATTCACGAGGGCAACAAGGGTCCCTACCATAAGCAGCCCGGTCATCATAAGGACGGCACCTCCGACGCGCGCCGCTCGACCGGGGTCCATCCGAAGAGGCACAACGCGATACTGAAGATCATGCCGAACCTGTCGCCGGGCTGACCGGCACGGCGGAAGAGCTGGGCGACGAGAAAGGGAGACAGTATGGTCAAGAAATTGCTCATGGGGCTCAGCGTGCTGGGTCTAGTGGCGTTGGCGGTAAAAGAGTTCCCCGCGCTAGTACGTGAAATCAATATCTTGCGGATGGGTAGTGCGCCTCAGGGTCCTGCGTGGCATCAGCGTGCTGGCGGGGGGTGACGGCTTCGACGTTGACCGCAGTCTGGATGCAGACTGCTGTTTTTCGAGGCTCTCAAACAGCAGTCTGCATCCAGACTGCGACCCCTGCTGCATCGACCACGCGGCAGAGCGTTGTCCGGGCCCGGCGGTTGCGGGTATCGCCTTGTTCACCGCCACACTCGCCGCTGAATTCGCGGTTCCGTTTGTTTGAACCGTTCGGCCACGGGTATCGCCGGACCAGCGACCACCCTCGGAACCGGCCACGTCTCCGGCCTGACGGTGGGATCACAAGGGCAGTTCTGTCAAGGCTGATCGGGTGGGCGTCATGTCGATCGGGGCAGCAGCCGCACCGGGTGCAGACGACACACTGCGACGCCGGGGGATGCTGGGGATCACCACGTTATGAGAATCGACGCTGCCGCCCGCCGAGTGGGTAGGGGTTTGATTGAGCGCGCCCAGGAGGTGATCGGCGGCCCCGCCCGCACCCGAGTGGTACTGGTGCTGGCCGCCGCGCTGGGCCTGCCGGGAGCTGATTTCGCAACGCTGTCAGCCACCGCAGACAACCTCAAGCAGGCCTTTCACATCAACAACACCCAGATTGGGCTGCTGGTGTCGGTGACCTCACTGGCGGCTGCGGCGGCCACGGTCCCGATCGGCGTGCTCACCGATCGGACGCGGCGCACCCGGTTGCTCGCGATCAGCATCCTGGGCTGGGCGGTTGCGATGCTGTTCGCCGGGGCCGCGACGTCGTACCTGTGGTTGCTGCTCTCTCGAGTAGCCCTGGGAGTGGTCACCGCTACCACCGGTCCAACGATCGCGTCGCTGACCGGGGACTTCTTTCCGCCAGGGAGCCGAGCCCGGATGCTGGGCTACATCCTCGGCGGGGAGCTGATCGGCACCGGGATCGGGTTCGTCTTCTCCGGCGAGATCGCCGCGATGGTCGGGTGGCGGTTCGCGTTCTGGTGGCTGGTGATCCCCAGTGCGGCGCTGTTCTGGGTGGTGTGGCGGCTGCCCGAGCCGGCCCGTGACGGGCAGAGCCGGCTGCGACCGGGCCAGCGCGACATCCCCGACGAGGGCGAGGTCGACCACTCCGATTCGCCGCCCACGGACGCGTCGCCGCAGGCAGGCGAGCGGGGCCGGTCGGCGGAGCGGCTGGCCCGCCGCCGGCACATCGAGCCGCAACGCAAACTCGTCCTCACCGAGGATCCGACCGACCGCTCGCTGTGGTGGGCGGTGCGCTACGTGCTCCGGGTACGCACCAACGTCGTGATCATCATCACTTCGGCTTTAGGCTATTTCTTCTTCTCCGGCCTGCGGTCGTTCGCCCTGCTGTTCGCCACCAGTCACTACGGTATCTCCAAGGCGGTGGCCAGCGCGCTGACCCTGGTGGTGGGCCTCGGCGCGCTCGCCGGGGTCTACCTCGGCGGTCGCATCGCTGACCGGCTACTCGGTCGCGGCTGGATCAACGCGCGGGTGCTGGTCCCGGCGGTAGTGCTGCTCACGATTCCTGTCGTATTCGCTCCCGGCGTCACCACCACCTCGGTTGCGGTGGCGCTGCCGCTGCTGACGCTCGGTGCCGCCCTGCTCGGCGCGGCCAACCCGCCGCTGGACGCGGCCCGCCTCGACATCATTCATCCCGCGCTGTGGGGGCGCGCCGAAGGAATCCGCACCCTGCTGCGGACTCTCGGTGAGGCGGCCGCACCGGTACTGTTCGGCCTGGTGTCGCAGACCATTTTCCACAGCGGCAAGCACGCCCTGGAATACACTTTTCTGGTCTTTCTCGCGGTGCTGATCATCGCAGGCATGCTCGCTCTCGCCGCGCTGCGCACCTATCCCCGCGATGTGGCCACCGCCACTGAGTCACACCGCCGCCAGACCACCCCGGCGGACCGTTGAGTGCGCGCAGCCGCCAGCGCCAAGCGGCGATCACGTTCGGTTTTTACGTAACCAAGAACGTCGGTCTGAACGACACGCGACACGTCGCTCGATCCATCAGATCGATTAGTTATTTCATTACGTCGCCAACGTGCCGCCACCCTTGCGCCGGAAGGCTTCGGCGACGTAAATCTCTGCTCACTTTCCCAGGCCAGCAAGGCATACTTGGCACTGCCGATCAGTGAGCCGAGTAGCCGCTTCCCGGTCGGTGGAGCTAGCTGCAGCGCGGACCGAGTGGTGACCCGTCTGGACCCCTGCCAGGTCCGGAGTGTGCATAAGGTTCACGTCGTGTTTAGCGATTCCCGATCTTCACGACATGGCGCCGGCGTGAGGGCCGTCGCGCTGCCGGTGGGCACCGTTCTTGATCAGAAGCCGCGCGATGATCATCAATCGTGCTCCGCGCTCCGGCGCGTCAAACAACGCCTATCAATTACCGGATCTCCGCCGCTGGCACCGGGATCACATGGTCATCATCGGCGACGCGCCCACGCCGCCTCCCCCGCGACCGGCCAAGGCGCCTCGATAGCCCTCGATGATGCGGTCATCCTCGCCAAGTCATTGCGCGATACCGGAGACCCGGATGGCGCATTCGTGGTTTACGAGCAACTGCGCCGTGATCGCGTCCAGGCCAACATCGCCGCCAGCACCCGCATGAGCGCACAACGCCCCCCGGACCAGCAACACCGCGCTCCGGCAAGCCAGCGATCGGCTGGCTCGAATGAGGCCATCGATTCCCAGCTCGAATGGCACACCCGGCTGGTCTAGCGTTCGGTTTCAGCCGGCGCGGTATTGGTCGAGGTCGGCGTGCTTGACGTCCAGGCCCAGACCGGGACGGAACTGGTCCGGGCGCAGGACACCACCGGGTTGCGGCTCGAGTACTCCATCGAAGGCGATCCGCTCGATGCGGACGTGGTCATGGAAGTACTCGAGGTGACGCAGGTGCCAGACCGCTGTCCCGACCTGGGCACTGACCTGCGGTGCGCAGTGCAGCGACAGTTCGATGCTGCGTGCGTCGCACAGCGCGGCGACGCGCAGCACCCCGGAGATGCCCAGCGCCCGCGTCACGTCGGCCTGCAGGCAGTCCACCGCCCCGGCGTCCAGCATCTGCTGGAAATACGGCAGGTGGTAGCCGTACTCGCCGGCGGCGATGTCCATCCCGCCCGGACCGCGATCCCGAAGCAATCGCAGGCCCTCGAGGTCGTCGGAGCTCACCGGCTCTTCGAACCAGCGCACCTCGTGCTCGCCGAACCGCTGCGCCCACAGCAACGCGTCCTTGCGGGTGTAGGCGCCGTTGGCGTCGACGAACAGCGCCGCCGCATCGCCGATCGCCTTGCGCGCCGCGGCCAACCGCTGCGGGTCGGCCTCGGGATCGCGGCCGACCTTCATCTTCACCCGCGGGATGCCCGCCTCGACCCACCCGGCGAGCTGGTCGGCGAGGGTGGCGTTGTCGTAGGAGGTGAACCCGCCGCTGCCGTAGATCGGCGTGGCCTCGTGCACCGCGCCGATCACGGTCACCAGCGGCAACTCCAGCAGGCGCGCGTGCAGGTCCCACAGCGCGATGTCAACCGCTGAAATCGCCATCGCCACCACACCCGGCTTGCCGAGGTTGCGCACCGCGTGCTGCATCTCCGCCCACGAGGTGGCCGGGCGCAACGCATCGTTACCGGTCACCACCCCGCCGAGCTTGCCGCTCACCACCGTGGCTACCGATGGGCCGCCGTAGGTGTAGCCGATGCCGGTATGTCCGCCGGCGTGCGCGGTCACTAGCACCAGCGTGGTGGAGTCCCACGCCAGCGTGCCATCGGACTCGTGGCTGTCGGTGGGGACGCGGTAGCTCGAGACGTCGATGCGCTCGATCGGTACTGCGCTTTTGGCTCTGGTCATCGGTCTGATTCCGTGGTTAGGCGCCGACCGGTATCCGACGACGCGTCAACACTCTGAGCAGCCCGGTGCCGAATATCAGGGTCACCGCCGCGGTGATCAGATGCAGGAAGTTGTCGACGTCGGCACCGGGATGGATGGCCAACAGTTCTGTTCCAGTGTCCTAAGCGGCCACTACCCTCTTTCCGTTACCAGACATACCCTCACCGGCGTTACCCCCCACCCGGCGCAGTCAAACCTTCTCCCCGGGCCGGATCGCGGGTTTCGCCGAAGCATGGCACGCTGGTGACGTCCGCGGGCCGCCGCGTGCGGTCGGGTTATGCGGCGAACAGTAGGGTCAGCCCGCTCACCGTGTAGCCGACCATCAGCACCATCAAGGGAAGCTGTCCGATGATGGCCTCCGCTTGCGGAAACAAAGCGACCGAGCGATCGTGCGCGCTGATCACGGCGAGCACGTGACCCACCACAACGGCGATTACCTGAACAAGGGCGATGCCGGTAGTCGTAATGAGGCCGTAGTTGACTGCAGGGCTAACCGCGGTACGGCCATCCACCGTACCGGCCAGCAGAGTGATGCCCTGCTGTCCCTGAAAGAGCAGGAGAGAGAAGTAGTGCGCGATGACGTATCCCACCACAATGGGAATAATGGTGTGCGCGAGCAAACCGGGAACCGGCCTGCGACCGCGATTACCGGCACGACCGGCCAGCAAGGTCGCGCCGACAAATGTCAGGGCCACCAGCGCAATCATGGCAAGCAGCCCAGCGGTGTCCAATAATGCAGCCGGGGCCGGCACCGACTGGATGGCGCCTGTCCATTGCGCCGAACCGGAGATGGTGTCGAAAAACGTCGAGCCCAGCAGCACGGCGATCAGCACCACAATGCCCGGTGCGGGTCCGAACGTGGCGGCCCCGTCAAGGGGGTTGCGCATCACGAGACGACCATCGTCACGCCGGCCGAACGGTGACATGGTGGCCACCACCGAGGAGTAGACCTCAAACCCGTCCCCGGTGGCGAACCAGCGAGCACCGAACAGCAGCGCTGCACCGAGCTGAACGGCCGCATAACAGCCGAAATACAGCAGCAGCACCGTCACCGAGTTGCGGCCCGGGGCAGCCAGCTCCAACCACACGAAGGACAGCAGCGACAGGGCAGCCGGCCAGTAGCCGACCCAGCGCGGTAGCGACACCAGCCCGCGGTCGGCGGGAATCCGGGTAATACCGGCGAGCAGTGCGTGGATGGTGCGCAGCGGGTTGATCCGCCGCCACACCGAACCGAACAGCAGCGACAGCGGCACGATCCCCACCCAGAACAGCACGTACACCACGTACGGCAGCGGGTTTCGCCCCTCATCTCCTACCAGCACCGCGGTAACGACTACGTAGGCGGCGCCGAGCAGGGCGAGCAGGCGCAGCGACCACCGGAATCCCGCGCTATCCACCAGCTGCTGGACGGGTAACGGCACCGGCCGCCCCGCTGCCCCAGCCCGCAACCGTGGCGACCGCCACAGCAAGCCGAGCCCGAAGAAAGAGGCCAGCAGCGCCAGCACCGCACCCTGCACCAGCAGGTCCAGCGGTAACGGCAGGTCGCGCCGACCCTCGATGCCGTGGGCGAGAAACTGCGTTGCCGCGCCGAACGTCAAGCGCTCACTCCCCAGACTGAGCCGCTACGGCAGCGCTTTGTAAACGTGTCACGCGCACCAGGCGCACTCCGGCCACGATCAATCCCAGCGCGATGGCGTAGGCGAGCACGGTCAAGCCACGGTCCAACGCGGCCAGACCGGCGAACGGTAGCTGCGAGTTCCACAGCACGGTGATGTCGGTGGCGGCCAGGATCAGCACCATCGCGCCGACCGTGACGAGCCGGTCAGGCGCCGACTGGCTGCGGCGCAGCGTGCTGCGCACCGCAACAGCACCGATCAGCAGGCTGAACCCCGCCACCAGCCCGACCCCGACCCAACCGAAAACCGGCCCGTTTTGCTGCGGCGCGAACCCGGTGCCGAGCACGTGCGCCACGAAGGCCAGGATGCCGGCTGTTACGGCGGCCGCCATCGGGCGGCGCCAGTGCTGGGTCCACCCGATCGCCGCGACCGCGATGCCGATCAGGGCTAGTGCCGCGAGCCATGGCCACGGCGACGGTGGGGGTACCCGGTCGGTGGTGCCGGCAACGGCGACCTGCTGGCCGTCCACCACCAGCGGCAGCGTCCACGACATCGAAGCCGGTCCCGACCCGGACGGCGCGGTGATGCGCGCGTCTGTCCAGGTAGCGCTGTCGCCGTCTTGCAACTGCGCCCACCTGGGCGCGGCTGCCGGATCGGCCGCCACCGCGCGCTGAGTCTGCACGGTCTTGGCCGCGGTCGCGCTGAGCTCGTTGACCTGCACCTGGTTGCCTGATAGTCGCAGGAACGGCTCACCCTGGTAGCCCCGGACCACGATCGCCGCCGCGCCCTGGTTGGTGACGCGCACCCATTGCCCGCCCAGGCCCACGGTCACCGTTACGGTCGAGACCGCTGGCCGCATCGCGGTCACCGTCGTGCGATAGTCAGTGGGCGACCCGCCGGTTCCCACGATGTGCGCTTCCGCCGGCACCGGATGGATCAGCGTGGACATGCCGGTCAGCACCGCCGTCACGACTACCAACCCGACAGCGTGCGCAATCCTTCGCACCGCACCTCCCGCCCTGATCTGCACCGAAGTGCTGTCTGGGTGTACGTGCGAGCCCTTGGCGCCGGTTCGGCAGCTCACTCATTGGTGTGCAAGCAGCTCGGCGACCTCGTAGGTGTTCAGCGCCGCGCCCTTGCGGAGGTTGTCTCCGCACACGAAGAAGTCCAGCGTGTGAGGAAAGTCCAGGGCCTGGCGAAGCCGGCCGACATAGGTCGGGTCGGTGCCGACCACCGCGGCCGGAGTCGGCCACACCCCCGCGTCCGGATCATCGGCCAGCACGATGGTCGGTTGGCCGGCGAGCACCTTGCGGGCCTGTTCCACGGTGACCGGCTGGCCGAACCGCGCGTGCACCGCAAGCGCGTGGGTGGTGACCACCGGAACCCGCACGCAGGTGGCGGATACCTTCAGGTCCGGGATGCCGAGGATTTTGCGGGATTCGTTGCGGACCTTGAGTTCCTCGGAGCTCCAGCCGTCCGCCTTGAGCGAACCGGCCCAGGGCACCACGTTCATCGCCAGCGGCGCCGGGAATGGTGACTGTTCCGGCAGCCCCGCGGCAGCGAGCGCTTCGGCGACGTCCCCGGCGCGCAGTCCCACGCTCTTGCCGGCTACCGCGGCGAGTTCGGCGTAGAGCCGGTCCACGCCAGCGCGGCCTGCGCCGGAGGCGGCCTGGTAGCTGGCTACCACCAGTTCGGTGAGTCCGAACTGATGGTGCAGCGCACCTACCGCGGCCATCATCGACAGGGTCGTGCAGTTGGGATTGGCGACGATTCCCTTCGGCCGCACGGCCGCATTGGCTGCATTGATTTCGGGGACGACCAGTGGCACGTCCGAGTCCATCCGGAAGGCAGCGGAGTTGTCCACCACGACGGCTCCGCGCTGCACCGCGATCGGAGCCCACTGCAGTGAGATCTCGTCGGGGACATCGAACATCGCGATGTCGACACCGTCGAACGCCTCCGGGGTGAGCTCCACCACGGCGTGCTGCGCGCCCCGGACCGTGAGCTGCTTGCCCGCTGAGCGAGCCGACGCGATCAACCGGATCTCGCCCCACGGCACCGATGACCGCGAGTTGAGAATATCGATCATGACGCTGCCGACCGCACCGGTGGCGCCGACTACGGCGAGCGTGGGGGCAGTACCTTGCGGGGCACCCGCACCCGGGCTCATCGTCCGCTACCAGCGTAAACGATGGCCGGCTCGTCTCCGCCCAGGTCGAACGCGTGGTGAATGGCGCGCACCGCGTCGTCGAGTTGCTCGGCACGGACCAGCACCGAAATCCGGATCTCGGAGGTGTTGATGGTCTCGATGTTCACCCCGGCCTGGGCCAGTGCCTCGCAGAATCGGGCGGTGACCCCCGGGTGTGAGCGCATCCCAGCGCCGATCAGCGACACCTTGCCGACATGGTTGTCGCACAGCACATCCTCGAAACCGATCTTCGGCTGCATCGCCCGTAACGCCTTGACCGCGACGGGTGCGTCGAGCTTGGGCAGCGTGAAGGTGACGTCGGTGCGGCGAGTGTCGCCATGCGAGATGTTCTGCAGCACCATGTCGATGTTGAGCTCGGCGTCGGCGATGACGCGGAAGATGTGGGCAGCCTTGCCGAGCTCGTCGGGCACCCCGATGACGGTGATCTTCGACTCGGACCGGTCGTGCGCGACGCCGGTGAGCATGGCCTGTTCCATGGTGAGATCCTCCACTGATCCAGCCACCATGGTGCCGCGATTGCGACTGAACGACGAGCGGACGTGTACCGCAACGGAGTTGCGCCGGGCGTACTCGACGCATCGCAACATCAGTACCCGGGCCCCGCTGGCCGCCATCTCCAACATCTCTTCGTAGCTGATGGTGTTGAGCTTGCGAGCGTTGGGCACGATCCGCGGATCGGCGGAATACACCCCGTCGACGTCGGTGTAGATCTCGCAGACGTCCGCCTTGAGCGCAGCAGCCAACGCCACGGCGGTGACGTCGGAACCACCGCGACCCAAGGTGGTCACGTCCTTGGTGTCTTGGGACACGCCCTGGAATCCGGCGACCAGCGCGACCGCGCCCTGGTCCAGGGCACGGCGCACCCTGCTCGGCGTCACGTCGATAATGCGGGCCCGGCCGTGCACGGCGGTGGTGATCACGCCGGCCTGTGAACCGGTGAACGAACGAGCATCGACGCCGCGATCGTGCACTGCCATCGCGACCAGTGCGTTGGATATCCGCTCTCCCGCGGTGAGCAGCATGTCCAGTTCGCGCTGATGTGGTTGCGACGACACCTCAGCGGCGAGGTCGAGCAGCTCATCGGAGGTGTCACCCATCGCCGACACCACCACGACGACCTCATTGCCGCAGTTTCGGGTCTCCACGATCCGGTCGGCTACTTTCTTGATCCGCTCGGCGCCGTCCACCGACGAGCCACCGTACTTCTGGACGACGAGCGCCACGCCGATCTCCCGTCTGAGGACACACGAACAGGCCGCGCCCCCTGATGGACAGGGGACACGGCCCGAGAGCCTCGCCGCAGTCTAGGCGGTAACGGCTTGGCGTCTCCCCGCACTGATCAGGCCGGTACCGAATATTAGAGTCACCACCGCAGTCACCAGGTGCAGCCACTGGTCTCCGACCGGACCGGGGGGAATCGACAGCAGGGACAGGTAGCCCAACCAGCCGATCACCGTGGCCAGCGCGTAGATGACTCCAATAGAGAGGTTCAACCCCTCGTTGCCGACAGGAGTCAGCGTGAACGCCCCGAGCAGCCAGAACCCGCCAATAACGATGTGCACGATGTTGTGGTAAGGGTTGATCAGAAAAACCCCGAAAAGTTCGTGATTGGTCATCTCGGTGATGTTGGCGAAGCCCGAGATGAAGAACCCGATGATCCCGCCCACAATGTAGACACTGCCAAGGATCATGGAGAAGTTCTGCTCGGGCGTCCTGGCCCTGCCTCTGAGCTTGAGCCCGAACTTCTCTTCTGGACTAGCGAACGCCATGTCTGTCCCCTTCCACTGACGCCGACTCCACTCGACGTCGACCACTCAACGGTGAGGTGCGAAGGTCGGCGTTGCGCCGCCACCTCAGGTCCCTGGTACGCCTTCGGCTCGATACGGCCCACGGTTCGCCTGCTCACCGACGGATCACTCTTTCGGATGCTGGAGATCGATCCCGGAAGGTGAATCAGCGGTCGGCTGTCCCATCGGCGACTGCATGGCATGGAACCTGCCGGGGCGGCCGCTCGGTGGTGACCGGACGCCAGTACGATGCTCCTCTCCGTGACCGGAGGCCGGGCATTGTATACGTAGAGTAACGTAACCTGCGGCTGAAGATGGATGGAAGTGGTCACCATGGCTGGTCTGTTTGACGCGATGCGCAAGAGACGGATGATGGTCATCGTCCCCGGGGTGGTGCTGGCGGTCGGACTCGGCACATCCGCAGCGATCTGGGGGCCTGAGTTCTTCGCTGCGGGCCAACCTGCCAAGACGGCGAATGCGGCAAGTGCCACGGACAAGACGTCGAACACCTCGGCCAATGCCCTACCGGCCGGCTTCAGCCAGTTCCGCAATGATCAAGCCGGCTTCGAGTTGGCCTACCCGTCCACCTGGACCAAGCTGAGCCCGAAGGACCCGCAGGTTCTGCTGCTGCTCGCGCAGGGTACCCAGGATTCCCTGCTGGTACGGGCCAATGAGCTGCAAGAGCCGGTTGGGCCTCAGCAGATGGCCGCCGCCAGGCAGGTGACGGACAAGCTCGTGACGTCCAACAAGACGGTCCAAATGATCACTGAGCCGAAGCAGATCGAGTTGGGCGGGTTGCCCGGCTTCTTCTACTTCTATTCGTTCAAGGACGCCACCAGCGGGCAGGAGGGCGCGCACTCGCACTTCTTCCTATTCAACGGCAAGACCATGATCAGCATGGTGTTCCAGACCCTGCCCCGGGAGCGGTTCGCCTCCACCGCCCCGACCTTCGACAAGATCGCAGCCTCCTTCCACACGATCAAGAAGTAATATCCTCCGCGCGCACGGATACACGCCCACCCCGACTCGGGCGTCAGATCCAGGGCGGGAGGGCGGGCAGCCCGGTGGGGGCGCGCAGTTGCGCGCCGACGCAGCGACTGGTGAGCCAGCCGGCAAGCTGTTGCACCGTCCCGGAGACCCGTACCGGGACGGCTGACACCGGGCCGAAGGACACCGGTCCGGAGTCCGGGCTGCGCAGCTCGATCCGAGCGGCCACCCGGGTGTGCATCCAGTCAGCGAGATCTCGCACCAGCACGGTCGCGATGTCGGCAGGCATCGCGTCGATCTGCACACCGGCCCCGACATCTACCCCGAGGTCCACGAGGTGCAACCACAGCTCACGCACCCGCGCCCACGGCACCGAACGGGCACGCACCGGGCCATGCCTGGTGCCTACGGTGGCTGCCCAGTGCTCCGCGGACAGCTGCTGAGCGGTCGCGGCGAACGCGGCGCCGGTGCAGCGCAGGTCGTCGAGCTGCTCGGCCTGCGGTCGAGCCGCGCCGGCTTCGATGTCGGTATCGCGGGCCTGGGCCGACGGGTACATCGGGGTCTCGATTCCGGTCCGCGCCCAGGTGAGCAAGCGGCTCAGTGCCTCGGCATTGCGAGCGACGTGGGTCACCACGTGACCGCGGGTCCAGCCGGGCAATCGGGAGGGTCCGCTCAGGTCGTCCAGCTCCATGACGGCCTGCTCGAACCGCGCCTGGCCTTCGGCGACCCAAGACAACTCCCGATCGGGCCTGCTCATCCGGCGATGCTACAAAATCGCAGCAGGACGGTAGGCGGCAGCGTGGGGATACCGGGCGACAACCGCGTCGACCGCGGCGACGACCGCCGCGACCTGCTCGCCAGCCGCCCCGGTGAACGGAAGGCGATCGGCGAGCAGCGCGTCCAGATCGGCCCGATCCATCGGTAACCGGCTGTCTGCCGCCAGCCGGTCGAGCAGGTCGTTGCCGGCGCCCTTCTCCCGCATCGCGACGGCGACGGCGACGGCGTGCTCCTTGATCACCTCATGTGCGTTCTCCCGTCCCATCCCGGCCCGTACGGCTGCGACCAGGATCTTCGTGGTGGCCAGGAACGGTAGGTAGCGCTGCATCTCCCGGTCGATCACCTCCGGGTAGGCGCCGAACTCGGCAAGTACCGTGAGGAACGTCTCAACCAACCCGTCGAAGGCGAAAAACGCGTCCGGCAGCGCCACCCGGCGCACCACCGAGTCCGACACGTCCCCTTCGTTCCACTGCCCGCCGGCCAGCTCGGCCACCATCGAGGCGTATCCGCGTAGCACCACCGCCAGGCCGTTGACCCGCTCGCAGGAGCGCGTATTCATCTTGTGCGGCATAGCACTGGACCCGACCTGGCCGGGTTGGAATCCCTCGGTGACCAGTTCGTGGCCGGCCATCAGCCGGATCGTGGTCGCCAACGACGACGGACCCGCGGCCAGCTGCACCAGGCAGGTCAGCACCTCATGGTCCAGCGACCGCGGGTAGACCTGGCCGACGCTGGTGAGCACCCGAGCGAAGCCCAGATGTTCGGCCACCCGCTGCTCCAGCCGGGGGAGCGCTGCTGGATCACCACCGAGCAGATCCAGGATGTCCTGAGCGGTGCCCATCGGGCCCTTGATGCCGCGCAGCGGGTAGCGGGCGAGCAGCTCCTCGAGCCGGGTGAAGGCCACCAGTAGCTCGTCGGCCGCGGTGGCGAACCGTTTGCCCAACGTGGTGGCCTGGGCCGCGACATTGTGGCTGCGCCCGGTCATCACCAGCTCGGCGAACTCCGCGGCGCGCGCCGCCAGGGTGGCCAGCACGGCGACGCAGCGGTCCCGTACGCGCGCCAGCGACAGCCGGATCTGCAGCTGCTCGACGTTCTCGGTGAGGTCTCTGGACGTCAGTCCCTGATGGATCTGCTGGTGACCGGCCAGCGCGTTGAACTCCTCGATGCGCGCCTTGACGTCGTGCCGGCTCACCCGTTCCCGGGCCGCGATGGATGCGAGATCCACCATGGGCACCACCCGCTGGTAGTCGTCGAGTACATACTGCTCGACCGGTAGGCCGAGATCAGCCTGGGCTCGCAGCACCGCCAGCCACAGCTGCCGCTCCAGTACCACCTTGTACTCCGGCGACCAGAGCCGGACCAGCTCGGCGGAAGCGTACCGCGCCGCCAGCACGTCGAGGATCACCACCGCAGCCTACGACCGCCTCACCTGCCGTGGCCCCACCCTCCACGCCCCGCATGTCGCGCCCACCTGCCCGGTGTGTCGCGCCCACCTGCCCGGTATGTCCGGCGCCGAGACGCGTATTTCTCAGCCGCTGGCAGCACTCAGATCAGTCAGCCACCGAAAGGAATGAGGCATGCGCGTGATCGAGGCGGATACCCTGCTCGCGGTTCGGGCCAGCCGCCTTTTCGACGGGGATCGGGGATTCGGGCCGAGCACCGTCCTGATCAACGACGGCAAGATCGTCGACGTCGACACCACCGGTGCTGCGCCGCCGGCACACGCTGAAGTGCTCGACCTGGGCAACGATGTCTGCCTGCTGCCCGGGCTCATCGACGTGCACGTCCACCTCGCCTTCAACGCCAGCGCCGATGTCGTGGGTGGGCTGGCTGCCGTCGACGACGCGCAGCTGTTGAACCAGATGGCGTCGGCGGCACATCAGGCCCTGCAAGCAGGCATCACCACCGTGCGAGATCTGGGCGACCGCAGCTTTCTGGCGCTGGGATTGCGCGACCAACTCGACGCGTGGGGCGATCCGGGACCGCACATCGTCGCCTCCGGTCCGCCGATCACCACCCGCTCTGGTCACTGCCATTTCCTGGGTGGGGTGGCCACCGGAGTACACGAGCTGCGTGCAGCGATCCGCGAGCGGGCCGAGCGCGGCTGTGAGGTCGTCACCATGATGGTCAGCGGTGGTCACCTCACGCCGGGCAGCAGCGTGCACGACTCGCAGTACGATCTCGCCGATCTGCGCCTGATCACTACCGAGGCACACCGTCTCGGGCTGCGCACAGCGGCCCACGTGCATAACCCACGCTCGATCGCCGATGCCGTCGCCGCCGGTGTCGACACCCTTGAGCACGTCACGTTCCGCACCCCGGACGGCGTGGATGCCGATGCCGCGACCATGGAGGCGATCGCCGAGTCCGGTGCCGTGGTGAGCGTGACGGTCGGCGACGTACCTGGCCGCGGGGGCATGCCGGCTTCCATCGCTCGCCGCCTCGAGATCATGATCGACAGCTGGGCTCGGCTGCATCGCCATGGTGTTCGCATTGTGCCGGGCACCGACGCCGGGGTATCCCCGAGCAAGCCGCACGACGTGCTGCCTTACGGGCTCACTGCGCTCGGCGGGCTGGGCATGACGAACCTCGAGGCGCTACGGGCGGCCACCTCGGTCGCGGCGGACGCCTGCGGGCTCACCGGCCGCAAAGGCCGGCTGACACCGGGGTCCGATGCCGATCTGCTCGCGATCACGGGCGATCCGCTGGCCGACATCCACGCAGTCCACGACGTCGCCGCCGTCATGCGGGGCGGCCGCTGGGTGCGCTGAGGTCGGTGCGGTCGAGCAGATCCGAGCAGTCAAATTTTGCGCAACCGAGCACGACACACTGGGCGCAGGAGCGCGACACGCGGGGCGTTAGGGCACGACACGCCGGATGAGGTCGAGGGTCTCGTCGGCCCAGCCCAGGACGTCCAGTCCCGCGGTGATGTTGGCTGGGGGCCGGGTCAGGAGGGTGTCGCGGCGGATCAGGCGCGCGAAGTCCACCCGGACCGGCCCGATCCGCGGGGTGCGCCCGTCGCGCTGGTAAAACACCACCCCGGCGCGCACCATGATGTCGACAAGTTCCTGAGCGACGATGCCGTAACCCACTGTGGTCGAATGGATGCCGTCCAGCGAGAACAGCCCACCCGTGCGCCGCCCGGTGGCGTCGCTGGTGAGGAACCGCGAGTCGGGCACCGGAGACAACGCTGCCAGCTCGGGCGGCAGCGGGTACGGTCGCCACCAGCTGGGACGCGCTGCCGGGCTTTCCAGATAGCGGCGGGACGCGAGCCGATCGAGCACGCCCGCGATGTCCAGTAGGTACCAGTCCCGGCCCTGCCGCCGGCCGTCGGCGACCACCAGAGTGATCGCGTCGTTGTACTGGTCGATAGCGCTGTCGACAGCCCGCGCCTCGTCCCCGGTGATCGACGGATCGCGACCTACCTCGAACTTGCTGTCGGAGATCCACGGGCGGGTGTAGTACGGGAAATACCGCGAGTCCGGCGCGAGCTTGCCGTCCACCCCTCGGGCGATCGGCGCGATGGTCACGTGCGGGACCGTGCACCAGATGACGTGCCGGGCCCGGACCGCGCGCACCTTGTCCACGACGTGCGCCAACTCAGCGATGAAATGGGTAGGCCGCCAGACCGTGAAGGCCCCGTTGCGCGCGAGGTCGTCGTAGCCCGGACCGCTCCACACCACGCTCAACTGGGTCACCGCACCCAGTGCGTTGTTCGCACCCAGGAACACCACCAGCGTCTCGATGCCGTGATCGGGATCGTCACCGGTTTGGGCACCCAGCGCAGTTGCGGCGTCGAACACGGTGCTGCGCCGATCGGCTTCGGTGGTCCTGGGCAGCATCCGAAGCGCGGCGCGCGCACTGTGGTTCTGCACGATCTGGTGCACCAGGTCGTCGGTCGGCTGCCCGATCTCGGCCGCGCAGCTGTCCGCGGTGCGATCCAGCGCATCGCGCAACCCCCAGCCATACATTGCAAGTACATGGTTGGTGGCCGATGGCGCAGGTAGCACCGAGCCGGGGCCGCGTTCCCAGTAGTCCTCCACCTGGTCGGCGAACTGCCGGGCGGCAAACAACGCCATCGGCAACTCCCACCAGCTCAGCTCCGGACCGAAACGTTCCTCGAGCACGCGCATCAGCAGCTCGATGTTCAGCGGCAGCCCACCTGGGCCGCCGTAGAGGGGGTAACGCAGCCCATCCCAACCCAGCTCATAGGCGATGGTTGCCGAATAGGACAGGTCGGTCTGGTAGACCGCCCCGCTGGCGTA
>Ga0134128_10004716_pt1 | contig 16630 bp, 16 predicted proteins | sample KB31754_FD_96462 | JGI IMG/M metagenome (GOLD analysis project Ga0134128, IMG submission 96462) | Terrestrial soil microbial communities with excess Nitrogen fertilizer from Kellogg Biological Station, Michigan, USA - KB3-175-4 | ecosystem: Environmental > Terrestrial > Soil > Unclassified ...
ATGCTGGCGGTGTTCGCCGGCTTCGTGGTGGCGCTGGGCGCGGCCGGCGGCATCTTCACCTGGTTGGTCATAGCGCCCATGCTTTTGATCGTCTCCATCTATCTGCTTGAACTGCTGGTGGCGTTCCTGCAGGCCTATGTCTTCGCCATCCTCTCCTGCATTTATCTCAACGAAGCGCTTCATCTCCACGATCAACATTAGAAGGGAATTGACCAAATGGACCCGCAAGCAGCAAAACTGATCGGCGCAGGCCTCGCCTGCATCTCGCTGGTCGGCGCCGGCATCGGCATCGGCAATGTGTTCGGCTCGTATCTCGCCGGCGCATTGCGCAATCCCGGCGCGGCCGCCACCCAGACCACCAACATGTTCTTAGGGTTTGCGCTCTGCGAAGCGACCGGCCTGTTCGGCCTGGTGATCGCGCTGATCATCCTGTTCGTGTTCTGATGGCCGAGGCGAGCGCCACCACGGCGGTTGCCGCTCAATCTCAGAGCGGCGGCTTCCCACCGTTCAGGAGCGAGACGTTCCCCAGCCAGTTGTTCTGGTTGGCGATCACCTTCGCGTTCCTGTTTGTGGTGATGTGGCGGATCGCCGGGCCGCGCATCAATGGCGTGATCACCAGCCGGCGCAATGCGATCAATAACGACATCGCCGCCGCCGACAAGGCGCGCGGCAATGCGGAAGCAGCCTCGGCGGCTTACCTGACCGCACTGGCCGGCGCGCGCGCCCGCGCCCAGGCCATGGCCGAGGACAACCGCCAGAAGCTCAGTGCCGAGATCGCCAAGGCCAAGGCCGACGCGGAAGCCGAGGCTCATCGTGCCATGGCGGACGCCGATGCCCGCATCGCCGCCACCCGCATGGAAGCGCAGGACCACATGACCAAGGCGGCGGAAGAAGCGGCCATCGCCATCGTGGCAAGGTTGACCGGCGAGACTGTCGCGCTGGCCGACGCGGCCCGCGCGGTCAAGGAGGGCTAGGCCCATGGAATTTCTGCGCGAGCCGGAAGTCTGGGTGGGCGTGGGCCTGGTCCTGGTGATCCTGATCCTGCTCTGGAAAGGCGCCCATACGACCATCGCCAAAATGCTGGACAGCCGCGCCGCCGTCATCGCGGCGGAATTGGCGGAAGCCAGGCGCCTGCGCGAGGAAGCCGAGCGCCTCTTGGCCGATTATCACGCCAAGGCCAAGGGCGCCGAGCGGGAGGCGGAAGCCATCCTGACCGAAGCCCGGGCCGAAGCCGCCCGCTTCGCCGAACTCTCCCGCGCCGATCTCTCCGCCCAGATTTCGCGCCGCGCCCAGGCGGCGCAAGACAAGATCGCCCAGGCAGAAGCGGCGGCGATGCAGGAAATCCGCGCCCTGGCGGCTGACGTGGCCGTGGCGGCGGCGCAGAAACTGATCCAGGCGCGCATGGATGAGAGCCGCGCCGGCAACCTGATCGCGGAGTCGATCAAGGATTTGGGCGGGAAGTTGAATTAGCCGCTCTTGTCATTCCCGCGGAAGCGGGAATCCAGAATCTTCAAGAATTGCCCGGATGCCCGCGTGCGCGGGCATGACAAGATGAAGTGATCAACTCTTTTCCGGATAGACCACTTTGAGATGCAACTCCTTGAGCTGCTTCTGCGACGCCGGGCTGGGCGCGCGCATCAGAAGGTCCTGGCCCGACTGGGTGAGCGGGAACATCGTCACTTCGCGGATATTCTCTTCGCCCGCGAGCAGCATCACCACCCGCTCCAGGCCAATCGCCAACCCGCCGTGCGGCGGCGCGCCATAACGGAAGGCGTTCAGCATGCCGCCGAACCGGGCTTCGGTTTCCTCGCGCGCATAGCCGGCGATCTCGAACGCCTTGAGCATCACTTCCGGATCGCGATTCCTGATCGCGCCCGACAGCATCTCATAGCCGTTGCAGACGATGTCGTACTGGAAAACCTTCAACGCCAGGATCTCGTCCTTGTCGGTGGACTGGAACGCCAGGAATTTCTCCCGGTCATATTGCGGCATTGAAAACGGATTGTGGGAGAAGTCGATGCGTTTGTCGTCTTCGTTCCATTCATACATGGGATAATCCACCACCCAGCATAAGCGGAACGCGTCTTTCTGGATCAAATCCAGTTCCCGCCCGATGCGGGTCCGCGCCAGGCCTGCCAGCGTCGCGGCGCGTGCTTCCTTGTCGGCGGCGAAGAACAGGGCATCGCCCGCCTTCACCTTGGCGAGCTTGGCCATCTCGGCAATTGCCGCAGGCGGAATGAATTTGGCGATCGGCCCTTTGCCGGCAAGCGCCCCGCCCTCGTCTTCAAGCACGATGTATCCAAGCCCCGGCGCGCCTTCGCTCCTGGCCCATTCATTGAGCTTGTCGAAGAAGCTGCGCGGCTGGCTGGCGGCTCCCGGTGCCGGGATGGCGCGCACGGTCTTGTTCTTGAAGGCCTTGAACTCGACATCGGCGCGGGCGAACACGGCGGTCACATCCGCGATGCGGATGGGGTTGCGCAAATCCGGCTTGTCGGAGCCGAACTCCAGCATCGCCTGGGCGTAGGGCATGCGGGGATAAGGCGCCTTGTCCACCTGGCGGCCTTGGGCGAATTCCTCGAACACGCCCTGAAGCACCGGCTCGATGGCGGCGAAGACATCGTCCTGGGTGACGAAGCTCATTTCCACGTCGAGTTGATAGAATTCGCCGGGGCTGCGGTCGGCGCGGCCATCCTCGTCGCGGAAGCAGGGCGCGATCTGGAAATAGCGGTCGAAGCCCGCCACCTGGATCAACTGCTTGAATTGCTGCGGCGCCTGGGGCAGCGCATAGAACTCGCCGGGATAACGCCTGGACGGCACCAGGAAGTCGCGCGCGCCTTCCGGCGACGACGCGGTGAGGATGGGCGTCTGGAATTCATTGAAGCCCTGGGCATACATGCGGTTGCGCAAAGAACGGATGATGTTCGAGCGCAGCATGATGTTCTTGTGCAGCCGCTCGCGGCGCAAATCCAAAAAGCGATAGGTGAGCCTTGTCTCTTCCGGATAATCCATGTCGCCGAACACCGGCAGGGGCAATTCCTGCGCCTGGCTCTGCACCTTGGCTTCCTCGATGCGCAATTCCACCTCGCCGGTGGGCAGGTCCGCGTTCACCGTCTCTTGTGTGCGCGCCACCACCTTGCCGGTGAATGTCATCACCCATTCCGAGCGCGCCGCGTCCACTGTCGTGAATACAGCTGAGTCCGGCTCGATCACGCACTGGGTGATGCCGTAATGGTCGCGCAGATCGATGAAGATCAGCCCGCCATGATCGCGGCGGCGATGGACCCAACCCGACAGACGCACCATCTGCCCGACATCGGATTTGCGAAGCTGGCCGCAGGTATGGGTGCGATAGGCGTGCATGACAAACCTTTGAGGAGGGCCGGTTTTTGGCGGTTTATGGGGGGCGGGTCAAGGGTCGCACCCCAGGGAGCAAAGATACTGTTTTTCTCGTCATATCGCCCCGCTAACGTGGCCTGTCACGAGGGGAATCGAACATGAAGCCTGTCTATGCGGCCCTGCTGTTGGGCTTGTCTGTCCTGCCGGTTAATGCCCAGGCGCCACAACCCCATAACGTGATCATCTTCGTGGCCGATGGCCTGCGCTATGGCAGCGTCGAGCCCGGCAACATGCCCAACATGGCGCGGCTGAAACGAGAAGGCGTGGATTTCACCAACAGCCATTCGCTTTATCCCACCGTCACCACCGTCAACGCCTCGGCCATCGCCACCGGCCACGGCATCGGCGACACCGGCGATTTCGGCAACACGCTCTATGTGGGAACGCCGATGGAGAGCCTGAAAGGCTCGACCCTGGGCTTCCTGGAAAACGATGCCGTGCTTGCCGAGATGAACCGGAAATTCGGCGGCAATTATCTGGACGAAACCACGCTTCTGGCGGCGGCACGGGCCAAAGGCTGGCAGACCGCCATCGTCGGCAAGCTGGGCCCTGCCCGCATCCAGGATTCCACCGCCGCTTCCGACGGCAGTGAGACCCTGATCCTGGACGACGATACCGGCCATGAAGGCGGGCTGGGTTTGCCCGGTTGGTTCACCGACAAGATGCATCAGGCATTTCTGGCGGACGGCGCGCCCAAGACCGATGTGCCCGACATCGAGCAGGAAGTGTGGATGATGAAGGCCACCACCCGCATCGTCCTGCCGCATTTGCAAAGCACGGGAAAACCCTTCGCGCTTTTGTTCTGGTCGCGCGATCCCGACGCCAGTCAGCACGGCGCCCGCGACTCGATCGGCGAGACAGTACCCGGCATCAACGGCCCAACTGGATTGGCCGGCACGCGCGATGCCGACACCATGTTGGGCGAATTGCTGGCTTATCTGAGGGCATCCGGCCTGGACAAGACTACCGACGTCTTCGTTACGGCCGATCATGGCTTCGCTACCAGCACCCATTCCGCCCCCGGCTCGACGGTGGACCTGCCGTCAGGTTTCCTGGCGGCGGATTTGGCGAAAGCGTTGGGCCTGAAGCTGAACGGCTCCAGCATGCTGGGAAGCGATCCCGCCCATCCCGACGTGGTGGTGGCGGCCAATGGCGGCTCGGACCTGATCTATCTGCCAGCGATGAATGACAAGAATCCGGCCCCCGCGAAGAAGATGGCGGGAGAAATCGTCAAATTCCTCGCCGGTCAGGACTATGCAAGCGGTATCTTCGTCAACGACAGGCTGGGCAAATTTCCCGGCGCGCTTTCGATGAGCGATGTGGGATTGATGGGCGCGGCCAGGACGCCGCAACCGGCCATCTATGTGAATTTCCGCTCTTTCTCCAGCGGCTGCGCCAACGAGCAGCAATGCGTGGTGGTGGTGATGGACACATCGCTCGCCACCGGCCAGGGCAATCATGGCAGCTTCAGCCGGGGCGAGACCCGCAATTTCATGGCCGCCATCGGCCCCGACTTCAAAGCGGGCTATGCCGATCCCGCACCGATCTCCAATGCCGATATCGCCCCCACTTTGGCGCATGTGATGGGCTTCGAATTGCCCGCCAAGGGGGCTCTCAAAGGGCGGGTGATCGGCGAGGCCTTGGCGGGAGGCGTCACCGAAACCCCATTCCAGCGTGGCGTGGCGAAATCGGCGCCCGGCCCAGGCGGCGTCCAGACCATCCTGGATTACCAGACCGTGGGAACCGAGCGCTATCTGGATGCCGGCGGTTTCGAAGGCAAAACGGTAGGTCTAAAGGCACAATAAACAGGACCTCAAGGGCCGAATCCGCTATCAACTTTGGATAATGCGGATTGTCGAGACCAATGAGGCGCTGAAGGCCTTTATTCAGGAGCTTTCCACAGCGCCCTATCTGGCGCTGGACACCGAATTCCTGCGCGACCAGACCTATTACCCCAGGCTTTGCCTGATCCAGGTGGCCGCGCCGGGCGCCGAGGGGATCATCGATCCGCTGGCCGACGGTCTCGATCTCACGCCTTTCTTCGAACTCTTGAAGCGGCCCGAGATCGTCAAGGTGCTGCACGCGGCCCGCCAGGACATCGAGATTTTCTATCTCAAGGCGGGCGTCATCCCCGATCCCCTGTTCGATACCCAGGTGGCGGCGATGGTGTGCGGCTTCGGCGACGCCGCCTCGTACGAGACGCTCTCGCGCAAGCTGGCGGGAGTGGAGATCGACAAATCGGCCCGCTTCACCGACTGGAGCCATCGCCCGCTTTCCAAGCGGCAATTGGAATACGCCCTGGCCGACGTCACCCATTTGCGCGTGATCTACGAGAAATTGTCGGCGCAACTGGCCCGCTCCGGCCGCGCGGCCTGGGTGGAAGAGGAAATCAGCGCGCTTAAAGACCCCAAGCTCTATCGCCTCGATCCGGAATTTGCCTGGCGGCGGCTGAAGCCCCGCACGTCCAACAAGCGCTTTCTTGCCATGTTGGCGGCGCTGGCGGCCTGGCGCGAGCGCGAGGCCCAGACGCGTGACATCCCTCGCGGCCGGGTCCTGAAAGACGAGGCCCTGACCGAGATCGCCGCCCATCCGCCGGAGAGCGGCGAAGGGCTGGAGCGCATCCGCGCCGTGCCCAAGGGTTTCGCCAATTCGCGCATGGGCAAGAGCCTGATGGAAGCGGTGGAAGCCGGGCGCCATCAGCCACCCCCGGAAGGACCGGTGCATGTGGGGAGCCGCCGCAAGCGCGACCGCGAGCCTTCGCCCGCTGCCATCGACCTGCTCAAGACCCTGCTTCGGCTTCGGGCCGAGGCGGCGCATGTGGCCCCGCGCCTGATCGCCAATGCCGAAGATATCGAGAAACTGGCGGCCTATGAGGACGAGGACGTGGCGGCGCTGCATGGCTGGCGGGCGGAAGTGTTCGGCAAGGACGCCCTGGCGCTGCGCAAGGGGGACCTCGCCATCGCGCTGGAAAACGGCGAAGCTGTGGTGGTCGAGCTGGAGGAAGAAAAATGAAGAAGATTGTGATGAGTGCGGCGCTTCTGGCGCTGCTGACCGCGCCTGCCATGGCCGCCGACTATACGACTTTCACCTTGTCCACGGTCGCCAATGCCTCGCCGGCAAAGACCTGGGCCAAGATCGGCAGCTTCTGCGCCATCCATGACTGGCTGGGCACGACTTGCGAGACGACCGGCAACGATGTGGGCAGCATCAGGAAACTCAACAATGGCGCGGTGACCGAGATGATGGTGGCCAAGACCCCCTTCTCCTACACCTATATCCAGCCGCTCAATCCCTCGAACCTCTATCACGGCACCTTGCAGGTCGAGCCCGCCGGCGCGGGCAAGAGCAGGATCACCTACACCTTCCTCTATGACGCCGAGCCCTTGGGCGACGACGCTGCCAGGGCCAAGGCCCGCCAGGGCCGCACAGACCGCTTCAATCAGGCGCTGGCGAAGATGAAAGAGATGGCCGAGGCGCCTTGACTGCCCCGGTAGGATGGTACGTTCGGGTTTGGGTTGGCGAAGAAGAGGCCGACGATCCTGCCTACGACACGGCGCTTTACATCGCCGGTTATTCGACGGCTGCCGAATCAGAAGCGGCGGTGAGACGGACACGTGCAAAGGCGAATGAGCGAATGGAAGTTCTGGAAGGTGCAATTGTCCCAGGCCAGGGCCCTCAACCTGAGCCGGGGGAAGTGCGGCGGCTCAAAGGCGGAGTCTGAGCCTCAAATCTAGCGCGAGGGATTTTGCGGCCTGGGCAGGGTCGCCTAGCGGCAGCGTAGCGACGCGCGCCAATGCTGAGCTCCTCATGCTGAGCTTGTCGAAGCATGAGGACCGCGCTGCGAGACCATCCAGTCCTCACCCTTCGACAAGCTCAGGGTGAGGAGTTCTGGCTGGGTCGCTCAGGCCTGGTCCAAGTCCGGGCCGCCGGTCGCGAGGTCTTCTTCTTCCTCGCCAGTGTAGGGGTCCTCGTCCGCCGTGAGGTTGTCGGACGGGCTGGGGATGTCGAAGCCGGAAGGCGGGATCGCTTCCAGGAAGCCCGCCGCCTTGAGCTCGTCCAGGCCCGGCAGGTGCGAGACGCTTTCCAGCCCGAACTGGACCAGGAAGGCCTCGGTGGTGCCGTAAGTGACCGGACGGCCGGGGGTGCGTTTCCGGCCCCTGATCTTCACCCAGCCCACTTCCATCAGGATGTCGATGGTGCCCTTGGACATGGCGACGCCGCGAATATCCTCGATCTCGGCCCGGGTAACGGGCTGGTGATAGGCGATGATGGCCAAGGTCTCGATCGCCGCCCGCGACAGACGCTTCTGCTCGGGCTGCTCCTTGCGCAACAGGAAGGCCAGATCGCTGGCTGTACGGAACTGGTATTTTCCAGCGACATAGCAAAGGTTTACTCCCCGCTTCTCATACGTGGCCTGATGTTCGGCCATCAGTGCGGGCACATCGGCGCCTTCCGGCAGCGATGTTGACAGTGCCTTGGCGTCCAGCGGCTCCCCGGCCGCGAACAAAAGAGCTTCGACCATCCTCAGATGTTCGGGATTCACGCCGGTTTTTTCGCCGGTCTCATTGTCGCTTTGGGCATCCATCTCGGTTTCGATAGTCGCTATCAACTTTGCCACGCGGTTCATGTCATGCCCCCGTCTCCGGTGCCAGAGGCGGTGCCCCGCCTGCCCGGTCGCGCACATAGATTTCTTCGAACGGCGCCCCCTGGCTCAATTCCAGCTTGCCGTCCCGTGCCAGTTCGAGACAGGCGAGCAGGGTCGAAGCCGTGGCCGAGCGCCGCCTGAGGCCGCCTTGCCACTCGGCCGGCAGCAGGCTGGAAAGGCCGCTCCAGTCGGCGATCCGTCCCAGCATCCGTTCCAGCCGCTCCCGCGCCTCCTCGATCTGAAGCACCGGGGCGATCACGGGATGGTAGGCCTTCCCGCCCAGCCGCCGCGCCCGGTCGGTCGCATAGGCCGTGAGCAGATCGTAGAGCGTGTCCTTGTAGGTCCGAAGCTTGATCACATTGACCGGCTCGGGGGCGCCGCGCCCGAACACGTCGCGGTCCAGCCGCTCGCGGCCCATCAGGCGGGTGGCGGCGGCGCGCATGGCGTCCAGCCGCTCAAGCCGCCACCGCAGCCGGGTCGCCATCTCGTCGGCGGTGGGCTCGCCGTCCGGTCCCTTTTCCTGCGGCAAGATCAGCCGGGATTTGAGATAGGCCAGCCAGGCCGCCATCACCAGGTAATCGGCGGCCAACTCGAGATTGATGCGCTTGGCTTCCTCGATGAATTCCAGATATTGCTCGGCCAGCTTCAGGACCGAGATTTTGGCGATATCCACCTTCTGGTTGCGGGCCAGGGTCAAGAGCAGGTCCAGCGGCCCCTCGAAGCCGTCCACCGTCACCACCAAGGCCTCGTCATTGGCGGCGATGGCGATCGATTCGAAATCGTCGAATTCGTCGGCCGGCTCGGTCATGGCGCCCCGGCCAGCAATTGCTTCAACCGGCCCTCGGCCATGCCAGCCTCGAACGCCGCGTCGGCCCGCTCCAACTCCAAAAGCGACATGGCGTGGAAGGCGCGCTTGAGCGCCTGCCCGTTCAACGCTTTTGCCTCTGCCGCCACTTGTTTCATCTCATCCATTTTGCCGTTGCAGTGAAGCACCACGTCGCAGCCCGCAACCTGGGCCGCTTTCGCGCGCGTGGCCAAGGAGCCCTCCAACGCCTGCATCGACAGATCGTCGGACATCAGGAGCCCGTCGAATCCTATCTCACCGCGGATCACTTCCCGAATGACTTTCGGGCTCACGGTTGCAGGCCGCTGTGGATCAATCGAATCATAGACCACATGCGCGGTCATCGCCATCGGACAGGTATCGAGGCTGCGGAATGGCACGAAATCGCTGGCCGAAAGGTCCTCGCGCGGCGTTTTCACCCGCGGCAGTTCATGATGGCTGTCGGAGCCGGCACGGCCATGGCCGGGGATGTGCTTCATCACCGGCAGCACGCCGCCTTCCATCAGCCCTTCGATCTGGGCGCGGGCGAGATCGATCACGGTGCCGGGATCATGGGCGAAGGCGCGGTCGCCGATCACGTCGTGCGCGCCTTTGACGGGCACATCCAGGACCGGCAGGCAATCCACATTGATGCCCAGTTCCGTCAAGTCATGGGCGATCAGGCGGGCATTGAGATAGACGGCGTCGAGCGCTGCCTCGGGATTGACGCCGTGAAGCGCGCCGAAGCGGGCCGCGGCTGCGCGCTCATGCCAATGGGGCGGCTTGAGGCGGGCCACCCTGCCTCCTTCCTGGTCGATCAAGACGGGCGCGGCATTATCCTCCACCGTTTCACGCAAGGCGCGCACCAGGCTTTTCACCTGCCCGGGATTTTCGATATTGCGGGCGAAAAGAATGAATCCCCAGGGACGGCTTTCGCGGAAAAACGCCTGCTCGTCGGGCGACAAAACAGGTCCGCCGCAGCCGAAAATCGCACGTGAGCGCCGCACATTATTTTCCTAAGAAGCAGCCGCCACCATCGGCCTTGAGCCGGTCGCACAAGGCGGACGCGACATCCTTGCTGGAGAATCCGGCGATGCGAAGGCGGTACCAGGTGCCTTTGTCGCCCAGATCGGCCCGGGCTACATTGGGCGAATAACCCGCCAGCAGCGCGGCATGCCTGGCCTTGTAGGCGGTCCAGGCGGCATCGGCCTCGCCTTGCGATTTATAAGCGCCGATCTGGAGCACATACGCGCCGGACGCATCGGCCTGGGTTGCGGGCGTGGAAGCAGGCGCCGACGGTTTGGCCGCCGCGGGCGCGGGTGCTTTGGCGACGATGGCCGGCTTGGGTGTCGGTGCTGCGGCCATTTTCACGGGCGGCGCGACAGGTTTCGCGGCAGGCGCCTCGACTTTCGCGGCCGGTGCGGGCTTGGGTGCGGCGGCAATTGGCGCAGGCGCTGCGGGCGCAGGAGCGGCCTTGGCCTCGGCTTGTGTCTTGGGCGAAACATCCTGGGCCGTGTCGTCGTCGGGCGGTGCAGGCTGTTCGTAGATCTTGAAGCCCTTGTAGGGCGTGGTGGAACCGCCGGGATTGGCAGGCGCGATCCGGGCGGGTCCTGCTTCCGCCGTCACCACGGGGATTTCGCTTCTGCCCCGCGCCACGCCTTCGCTGTAGGCCAGCCAGACAAAGCCCGCGAACATGGCCAGCACCAAAAGCGCCAGCACGATCAGAAGCGGAAGGCGCGAGCCTTCGACGTCTTCTTCTTCCTCGGAGCCGTCAAAAACCCGCACGTCCTCGCCGGGTTCATAAAGGCCGCGTTCATATTGGGGCATGGAACCGATTCCGAATCTCGGAGGTCACTTTATCACCCGTTCCAGCGCGAATCATCAGTCCATCGTGCGTCTTGGCCGAGGCTTTCTTCCCCCGCGCGGCGAAGCCGCTGGCGGGGGATTGAGGCGAACGGCCAAGTTCGCCGAACGTCCGCCTGCGGGCTTGCCCAGCGCGTAGGCGCGAGCCGGAGCGCCAAGCCCAAGCTGGCGGACAGATGGGGCGACAAAAATGGAGGGCAAGGAACTTACTTAGATAAAATTCGACGATATTCATCCAAGGCATAGTTATCCGTCATGCCCGCGATGTAATCGCGCACGACTCGGCGAGTGGCTGAATCGCTCCCCTGGGCGCATTGGGCCTGCCAGTCCGGCGGCAACAACTCAGGGCGGGCGACCAGGGCTTCGAACAGACCGGTCACCACCTTCTTGGCTTCCTCCATCGGACCCATCACCCGCGCATGGCGGTACATGCGTTCGTAGAGGAACCCTTTCAGGGCCCGCACGTCGCGCAGCATCGCATCCGAAAAGCCGGCCAGGGCGCCGGCGTGCTGACGGATGGCGGCCGCGGATGGGGGCCTGGCCCCGGCGAGGCGGCGGCCGGTTTCGCCGCGCACATCGTCGGTGAGCGCACTCATCAGGGTACGGATCAATTCCCCGATGAAGCGGGAAAGTTCCAGCTCGCCATAGCGGGCTTTGACCGCCTGGGCATGCGCGCCCGCCAGCGGCGCCTGGATCAAGTCGCTCACTTCGAACAATCCCGCGCGCAGGCCATCGTCGATATCGTGATTGATATAGGCGATGTCGTCGGCCAGGGCCGCGATCTGTGCTTCCAGCCCGGGCCAACTCCTGAGGTCTAAAGACCAGCGTTGATCAAAGCTGGCAATTGGTGCTGGAAGGGCATCAAACAAAGGCCCGTTATGCTTGACGACGCCCTCAAGGGTCTCCCACGTCAGATTCAACCCATCAAAATCGGCGTAGCGGTGCTCCAGCTTGGTGACCAGCCTGAGCGCATGGGCATTATGATCGAAGCCACCGATGTCGCCGGTCACAGCATTCAAGGCCTCTTCGCCGGAATGACCGAAGGGGGTGTGGCCCAGGTCGTGGGCCAGCGCCACCGTCTCGGCCAAATCCTCATCCACGGCAAAACTGCGCGCCAGGCTGCGCGCCAACTGGGCCACTTCGATCGAGTGGGTAAGCCGGGTGCGGTAATAGTCGCCCTCATGCTGCACAAAGACCTGGGTCTTGTGCTTGAGGCGGCGAAAGGCCGAGGAATGGATGATCCGGTCCCGGTCGCGGCTGTAGCAGGTGCGGGTGGCGCTCTCGTTCTCGGGGTAATAGCGCCCGCGGCTGTCGGCGGGATGCGTGGCAAAGGGCGCAAGCGGCATGGGCGGGTCGAAAATCGGGCCCAAAAGATGGCCTGCCGGCGCCTGGAACTGGCCCTTTGCGGATCGCATGGGGAAGATTACATAAGCTGGGTGGCACCCTCTGCATAGAGTTCCTTCACAATGACCCTGCCTGTCACTGTTTCCCCCCGCGCCGCCAAGCGCATCGCCGCCATCCTGGCCGGCGAAGGCCAGGCCGCGATGCTGCGGCTGGCGGTGACCGGCGGCGGCTGTTCCGGCTTCCAGTATAATTTCGCCCTGGACGAGACGCGGATGGACGACGATCTCTTTATTGAAGAGAGCGGCGCCAGGATCCTGATCGATCCCGTGTCGCTGGATTTCCTCAACGGGGCCGAGATCGATTTCACCGACGACCTGATCGGCCAGGCCTTCAAGGTCAACAATCCCAACGCCACCTCGTCCTGCGGCTGCGGCACCAGCTTTTCGGTCTAATCCCCGAAATGAAGATCGCCACCTGGAACGTCAATTCCATCAAGGCGCGGCTGGAAGCGGCCTTAGGCTGGCTGAAGCTGGCCAAGCCGGACGTGGTGGCGCTGCAGGAAATCAAATGCCTGGACGAGAATTTTCCCGCCGCCGCGTTCGAGGAGTTGGGCTATAATTGCGCCGTACACGGACAAAAATCCTACAACGGGGTGGCCATTCTCTCCAAGCGGCCGTTGGAAGACGTCACGCCGCGTCTTCCCGGCGGCGAAGGCGATGACCATTCGCGCTACCTGGAAGCCGTAGTGGCCGGCGACAAGGGCGCGGTGCGCATCGCCTCGATCTATGCGCCCAACGGCAACCCCATCGGCACCGACAAGTTCAGCTACAAGCTCTCATGGATGGAGCGGCTCAGCGCCCATGCCAAGGGCCTGTTGGCGCTGGAAGAGAATGTGGCGCTGATGGGCGACTACAACATCATCCCCGAAAACAAGGATTGCTACGATCCCAAGGCCTGGGTGAATGACGCCCTGTTCCAGCCCGAAACCAAGGCCTCGCTCCGGAAGATCGAGTATCTGGGTTACAGCGACGCCTTCCGCGCCAGGAACCGCGCCGCCGGCCAATACACATTCTGGGATTATCAGGCGGGCTCATGGCGCAAGAACCAGGGCATCCGCATCGATCATATCCTGTTATCGCCGCAGGGGCTGGACCGGCTCAAGGCGGTGGGCATCGACAAGGAATTGCGCGCCGGCGACAAGCCGTCGGACCATGTGCCGGTGTGGTGCGAACTGGATATATGATGCTCCTGAAATCGCCCTATTTGCCGGTATAATCGTCTCTTGTCCTTGCTCGGAACTCCCATGCGTAGCGTAAGTCTTGCGATCGCAGCGCTTTTGGCCCTGCCCGTTTCCGCCTTTGCGGCCGCTCCCAGCCCGTCAACCGAAAAGCCGGTGTCGCGGATCGACAGCCTGATCGCCACCGAAAAGGACGGCCGGATCCTGGTTGAGGCCAAGGGCGCGGTGACGGGCGGCGGCTGGAAGCACGCCGTGCTCCGGCCCGCCAAATCCGCCGCACCCGCCGATGCTCATGTCCTGGTGGTGAATTTCGTGGCCCAGCCGCCCGACCCGACCCAGGCGGTGATCCCGGGGCTGTTGCCGGTGACGGCCTCGATCACGGTGAGAGCGCGCAAAGGTACGGTGTCGGTGCGAGCCGTGTCAGGCTCCAACGACATTACCACGCAGATTTTGAAGTAAACTGGTCGGGGCTCAATTGTCGCCAATTAAATCAGTAACTTGTCATGGCCCACCGGAGTGTGGGCCATCCAGTTGAGATGCGTTCCACTTCGACAGGTGAGGCTGTGTCACCTGGATGGCCCGTATTTACGGGCCATGACAGGATAACGTTAATTCTAATTGAGCACGGACCCTAGTCAGATGCAGATAGATTTCATCTCCGACACCGTCTGTCCCTGGTGCTTTATCGGCAAGCGCAGGCTGGCCAAGGCCATGGCGATGCGGCCGAACATCGTGTTCGACGTGCGCCACCGCCCCTATCGGCTCGATCCCACGGTGCCCAAGGGCGGCATGGAGCGGGAGGCCTACATGGCCGCCAAATTCGGCAAGAACGCCGGGGTGAGCGAAGCGCAACAGATGATCGCCGCCGAAGGCGCCAAGGAAGGGATCGAATTCGATTTCACCGCCATCAAGAAGAGGCCTGACACGATCGACTCCCACCGCCTGATCCGCTGGGCGGCAGTGACCGGGGCGCAGGACGAAGTGGTCGAGCGGCTGTTCGCGGCCTATTTCCAGAATGGCGAGGATATCGGCGACATCCGCGTCCTGGCCGGCATCGCCGATGTGAGCGGCATGGATGGCGCCCAGGTCGCCGACATGCTGGAAAGCGACCAGGATGTGGGGCTGGTCGAGCGCGAGGACAAGCTGGCCCATGAGATGGGCGTCACCGGCGTTCCCGCCATGATCTTCGCCAACAAGGTGGCGGTTTCCGGCGCGCGCGAGCCCGAAGTGCTGGCGATGGTGATCGATAAGGCGCTGGAAATGGGTGAGGCGCGGTAGGCCGAAGGCCTGCGAAATGGTCCAGTGGACCATTTCGAGCGACGAACGCCGCGAGCTTGGGCGAGCGGCCGGGGGCGCAGCGGAGGCGCAGTCCTGAAACCGGCGCCAGTTAAAATCTGCGCTGACCCCAATTTCTTCCTGGAGGAATTGGTGGCCCAGACTTCAACTTAGGACATTACCGCACTATCATTCTGGCATGGAGCTAAGCGCGGCCGAATTGGCGTGGCACAGGGCGTTCAACTGGCGCACTGCCGCTCTTATCCAATTCTGGTTTACACTCATTGCCACTTTAGCGTGCGTAGTCGGCGGAAGTTGGCGGAATATTCGATATGAACTTCTCATTGCCTGGGTGGTGGTGGCGTTTTTAGCTGGCATGTGGAAATTTTGGGGATGGCGGGCAAAGCATCTTTCCGGCACGGGAAGCCGCGAAAAACCAGGTTCCCGTACGTTCAAGAAGGCCAAAACAGCACTTGAGTTCTTTGGCGTCACCTGCGTGACCGCCGTTGCCTTGACATTGATGAGCGCGATGGCCGCAGCGCCTCTCACACTGGCAGAGTGGTTCCTTTGGCGCTGGGTGACAGGCAGCTTTCCACACGACAGCGATGCCTCTTCATGGTTCGCTTGGACGCTGGCCTTGTGCGTGGCGATCGCGGCGGGAGCTTGTGTCGCCGATGCCCGCTAACTAGCGCCTGAAATCTCACGCCGCTGGAATTGGCCGCTGCAAAATGGTCAGCAGCGTGTCGGGCGCAGCACTCGAACATGGCGAATTGCATACGCGTTGCTGCCCGCCCGCGCGACGTGTTTCATGCGGGCGCCCGTGCGTACGCAGCATGCTGCCAATTCGCGAAGCACCTAACGAGCGGATTTTGGCGGCTGAGCAGGAGCGAGGAGCGATGTGGGCATAAGAGCCCATGAGCGACGAGCGACGAACTCAGACGGCGAAAGACGCCGTTAGGCCGCGTCGGCGACGACTTTATTGCGGCCTGTCTTCTTCGCGCGGTATAACGCCTGGTCGGCGCGGTGCAGCATCGCATCCACCGTGTCGCCCTCCCCTTCCGCGCCGGCGATGCCGATGGAGATGGTGAGATTGAGCGCATGCGGGGCGCGGCTCACCCGAAACGGCGTGGTTTCGATCGAATGGCGCAGCCGCTCCGACACGGTATAGGCATATTCCACGTCGGTGTCGGGCATCACCACCACGAATTCCTCGCCGCCATAGCGGCAGGCCAGGTCAATGCCGCGCACATTGGCGGCGATGCGGCCGGCGAATTCCTTCAACACTTCGTCGCCGATGTCGTGGCCGTGGCTGTCATTGACCGACTTGAAATAGTCTATGTCCATGATCACGAAGGCGATGGGCTTGCCGTTCTTCCTGGCGTTGGCGACCAGATTGTCGAGATGCCGGCTCATATAGCGGCGATTGTGCAGGCCTGTGAGCTGGTCGGTAATCGCCATCTCCAGGCTGAGTTGCAGATTGTTGCGCAGGCGGTCGGCATAGCGCTTCTTGCGCAATTGCGTGCGCACCCGCGCGATCAGTTCATTCTTGTCCACCGGCCGGGTGAGATAGTCGTTGACGCCCATTTCCAGGGCCTGGGAGAGCTTGCGGCGGTCGCCGTCCGACAACACCACCAGGATAGGGACATTGCGGCCTTCCGGCAGCGAACGGAGTTGCGAGCAAAGGCGCAGGCCGTCGAAGCCGCGCATGCCCAGGCTCACCACCACCAGGTCGGGATCGTCGCCGCGCACCCGCACCAAAGCTTCCTCGAACGTGTCCACGGTCGCCACTTCGTGCTGAGCCGACAGCGCGTTCTGGAACCATTTGGCGGTTTCCTGCCGGTCCTCGATCACCAGGATGCGGCCGGCCGGATTGGTGTCGAGGAGATTCTCGGCGGGATCGACCAAGCCCATGCTGCGGCCGGTATCCTCCCGCATGGAAAGCTCGTCGGTCATCAGTTTGAGCCTGACCAGCGAGCGCACCCGCGCGAACAGGGCGGAATCGTCCACCGGCTTGGTGAGGAAATCGTCGGCGCCCGCTTCCAGGCCG
>Ga0134128_10004717_pt1 | contig 16626 bp, 14 predicted proteins | sample KB31754_FD_96462 | JGI IMG/M metagenome (GOLD analysis project Ga0134128, IMG submission 96462) | Terrestrial soil microbial communities with excess Nitrogen fertilizer from Kellogg Biological Station, Michigan, USA - KB3-175-4 | ecosystem: Environmental > Terrestrial > Soil > Unclassified ...
CCGATATCCGGATGGGTTCCGCTATCGCGGCCGGACGCTGGGCTTTTCGCTGGATTCCGATTCGCGCATGGCAGCGCTGACCTGGCGCCTGACCGACAGTCGCAATCGCCGCTGGCAACTTGCGTATTACCACGCCGAAGTCAGCACCCCCGAGCTCGCTGCCAAACAGGCCGCTGGCAGCGCCTTCGTCAATGTCGTCAGCACCACGCCCGTCACGATCAACGTCGGCGAAGCGGGCGTGACGTGGCCGCTGGGCGCCCTGCGTATTTCAACGACGTTGCGTTACATGGACAACGCGCCCACGCCACGCCGTGGTGCGTTGCTGGCCGCCGAGCTGGATGCAATCTACGGTTTTTGATTCGGGCAATCCGTTTTTTTGCACGACACGCGGGCACGCAGGCAGGAGGGCGCAAATCGGGGCATTCGACTGCGGCAGCGGATAGCGTGGGTCGCGCGCGTTTCGGGCGCCGCCCGTGGCCTGCAAAGTCGTGTCAATGTCAATAATCCTTGCAACCGGTTTTTACACCTTGACGACGCAATTGCACGACGCCAACATGGGATGATTGCTCGGGCAGGTGCATCCGACGCCGGGGCAAAACCAACCGACGACACGCCATTGCGTGTTGTCGGCGGAACCATGAAACAGGGGGCGGGCAGTGAACGTCACTGCGGCTGCAGGTCGCGTGGGTGCGTCCGATATCGGGCTGTACTCGCGGTACGTTGCGTATATCAACATGGCGGTGCGTGTCGGCGATGTCCTTATCGTCGCCACCAGTGCGTGCCTGGCGTGGGCGCTGCGTTTCGGCACCGACCCCGTCGACTTCCACTACCGCGTCGTCATCGGCATCGGAATCCTGTTGACGCTGCTGATGTTCCCGGCATTCAAGCTGTATGGCAGTTGGCGCGGCGAAAAACTGACGACCGAAATCGCCAGGGTGTGGCTGGCATGGGTTGCGGTATTGCTGACAACCCTGGCATTTGGCTGGGTGTTCAAAAGCACGGCCGAGTACTCGCGCCTGTGGTTCGGGTTGTGGGCGGGCGGTGCCGCGACCCTGTTTGCGATCCATCGGATGGGCGGGCGCTTCACGTTGCGCCTGATACGCGCGCGCGGCATCGACACCCGCCGGGTACTGCTGGTGGGCGCCACCCATGCCGGCAGCCGAATCGTGGAGGCGACGCGCGCCAATCCGTGGATGGGCCTGCACGTCATCGGCTACATTGCGACGCCGTACGATCAATCCAGCATGGACGACCTGCCCAGGCTCGGTGACCTGGATACGCTGCTGGCCAATCCCGAACGAATTGCCTGCGATCAGCTCTGGATCGCGCTGCCCATGGCCGCCGAGCAGGATGTTCGCCGCATCAATCGGCAGCTCAACAACAGCGCCGTCACCGTGCGTTTTGTCCCGGACCTGTTTGGCTACGAGTTGCTCAACCAGCGAACCGGCCAGATCGCCGGCTTGCCCGTCATCACGCTGCGCGGAAGCCGCATCACGGGTTATGCACGCCTGGCCAAGGGCATCGAGGATCGAACCTTGGCGGTACTGATCCTGGTGCTGATCAGCCCATTGATGGCTTTGCTGGCCGCAGGCGTGAAGTTGAGTTCACCGGGGCCAATCCTGTTCAAACAGCGCAGGCTCGGCCTCGGCGGCAAAGCCGTTGAGGTGTGGAAGTTTCGATCCATGCGCGTGCATGCCGAAGCCGGCGGAGTCGTTACACAATGCAAGCACGACGACCCGAGAACGACGGGTTTTGGCAGGTTCATCCGGCGATTCAGCCTGGATGAGTTGCCCCAGTTCATCAACGTAGTCATGGGCTCGATGTCCATCGTTGGCCCACGTCCACACGCGATAGAGCACGATTACTACTATCGCTCGTTGATTGACGGTTACGCGCAACGCCAGCACGTCAAACCCGGTATCACGGGATGGGCACAGGTGAACGGCCTCCGTGGAGAAACCAATACCCTCGGCAGAATGTCCGAACGCGTGGAATACGACATGACGTACATTCGCAACTGGTCGTTGTGGTTCGACCTGCGCATCATCGCCAAGACCGCCGCAATTGCGTTTCTGGGTAAAAACGCGTACTGATTTCCGCCGTGGTGCGACAGCGGCGGAGCGGGTTCCGGCGTGCGTGCCGAGTCCAACGGGACGTTCACCGGCCGTAGTACTCAGGCGCGCTCCGGAATCAATGGACCAGCGTGGTCGGGTCGCGTTGCAGGGCAGGGCGCGTATAGATGGCGCCATGGCCGGCAATCTGCTCGGCCGTGTAGGCCAGTATCCGGTTGGACGGAAAGCTGAACTGCCTTGCCAGCAGCAGCGGCGGGATCAGTAACAGCAAAAGCAACCTGCCGTACCGCCTGCGGGTGATGGCAGCATCCCGCGCCAGCCACAAATAGCTCGCCGCAACCGCGGCGCCCCACAGACTGCCCAGCAATACTTCCGAGGGCGAGTGCACACCCAAGCCGAGGCGTGAAGTCGCCACGCATGCCGCCAACACGCCACCGGCCACAATGCCAGGCCAGCGCGGCAGGCGCCACTGCGTAGCAGCGACGGCACCCAGCACCGGCCAGAACAAAAACGCCATCGCGCTGTGCCCGCTAAGCCCGATGAAGTCCAACCCCGGCGGATGCACGCCCCACGCCATGTACAGCACCTTGCTGGTGGCTACGATACTGCCAACGGCCAGCAGGGAAACTACCAGAAGCCACGCACCGTGCCTCGACTCGCGTCGTGCAAGTAGCCACGCCGCCAATAGTGCGGCCAGCGGTAAAACGCTCGTACTGTCGCCGAACGCAGTGAGTCGCCACCAGATGGCATTGACTCCCACTATTTCGAAACCACCCATTCGGACAGCAATCGCTCATATGCGCCCAAGATCGTCGCCCACGTGAAACACTGCTTATGGCGCGAACGGCTCGATAACCGCATCTCGGTAAGCTTCAGGTCATCACCAAGTACCGCACTCAAAGCCCTGTCGCATTCTGCTGTGTCATGGAAAAAAACAGCGCCATCGCCTGCAACCCAGCGATTGAATTCGTTGTCGCGGGCAAGAATTGCGCACCCAGCGCCCATCGCCTCGACCAATGACGGGTTAGTTCCGCCAACGCTATGCCCATGCACATACAAACGTGCATTAGCTCTAAGACACGCAACAGCTCCCTGATCGTATATAGCGCCTACAAAAGTGACCTCGGCGCTTGCGGCTGAAATCACCGCTGCGTGATAGCGGTTCCTCTGCGCATCAAAACGGCCAAGTACAATCAACTTGCAGTGTCGTCTAGTGCGTGAAAATGCGGATACGATCTCCAATATGGAGTTCTCTGGTTCGGGCCGTGCTATAACTAGCGCATAGCCACGCGGGGCAAGTCCGAAATGCCGTAGTGTCGGAAGGTCCGTGTCTGGCTGCGGATTGACGGTATCCGCTCCGTAGGGAATCATCGTGACCTTCGATCTTGATACTATATGTTCCAACCGCGAAGCAATGCGTGGGTGATCCGCAATCAGATGATCACCGAGCCAACATCCAGCACGTTCATTGAAACGAAGCCAAAGCTTTTCTGGCCAGCCCCACTTCTGGCGCATCCACTCGACACCATCCATATTTATAAGAATACTAAACTGGGCACGCTTTAATAGCGTGTTTAATATGGCGGTGTTATAGCCAAGTGTTAAAATGACTCCCGGATTCTCGCTAATGGCGTGCCTGATGCATCGCCAGTCGAACACCACGGTACCAAAGGCTCCTGCCTGCTTCACTGGGATAATTATTCGCCTGATACCATTCCAGTCGTCAGAGGCAATGGCGCCACTACCGTCGAACTGGCAGTAGACCGTCACGGCCCATCCACGTAGCGTAAGATGTTTTGCTAAACGCTCGGCGAAGGTCTCGAAGCCTCCGTGTCGCGCGGGCACGCCGCGTGTCCCAAGTATAGATATAGACTTCACTTAGCAAGGGCCCCACACATACGCATAGCTCGCCAACTTCTCGAATCCGCCGTACCTAGCCGGTATGCCGACGGTACCGTTGACAACGGCAACCACTGCACGAAGATCAAGCATGACATTGAAAACAGCTGCGGCTGGCACACTCGGGTGATACGGGAGCGCAATTAAATTATCACGGCGGTTGGCGTTAGTTTTCAGATCGCTTGATAGGGAGGATTTGACGAAGCGTTGCCCATCGTTTCGACTTTACGCCAACGTAATCTCGATCAACGTCCGACGCGTTAGTGGAATAATCCGCATTGTAATTTGGATTCCACCCATTCCATCCGTTGTAAGCAAAGTACGCCCAGCCCCAATTATAGGAGTTGAAAATAGATACCAGATCCTTGATATAGCTTTCAGCTCCAGGTGACCAACGTAACGCACTGAATTCACCTACATAAATAAGTGTATTGTATTTTTCCTGGAATTGTATTACTGGACTCATGTCCGCCTCTAAAGTCAGCTTGTCCCACCACGTGCCATTAATCATACCGGGGTATTTAACACCAAATTGAAACCTCGTGATACCCTGACTTGTATAGGCATGCGGATCATACATATGAATGCTGTAAACGAGCCGTGAAAACGGCAGTGGAGAGAAGTCACGGTATCCGGCTGACTCACCCAATGGACCAGGCGTCACGACGATCCAGCGGTTTGGATCAACTTCACGGATAGTTGTGATAATTTGTGACTGAAACTTAAACCAGTCTGGCGGACGCACCGCCTGATGATTTTCGACGGTGACAGGCTCACTCATCACGTCGTACGCAGCGAACTCGTTTCCAAATTTGGCCAAGTGATGTGCCAACGATGAAATTCTTTCGAAGTACTCGCCGCGTTGGCGTGAACTGTGCCAAAAAGCTAAAGCGTTTTGCGGATTCGTTTTCGTAATTCCATCTATCGGAACACCCGATACTTCCACGATGCCCACAATCCGTTCTTTTTTACACTCCAAGAGCATCGCATCAACCCATTTCAGTGCAGCCTGCCAAGCCTGACTCGCGTCAAGGCCCCGTCGGTCGCCCAATTTGTTAGGCCGAATCTGCAGATGAACGCTATTGACTCCCAGCCGGGCGATAAGGGTATGGATGTCAGCTGGTGTGCTGCTGATGGAATCCATGTTGACACCGCGCCACGGCCACCCGGGTGGCTGGGTCGTGGCTGGGTACGCTGGCACCACAACCAGAAGCGCTGCGATCAGGCAGGGCACAAGCAGCAAGTATGTGTTCAGTCGGTTACACATGACACAAGGTCCCGATAGACGAGGCAGGTGCTCTGACCTATCAGCCGCCAGTCGTGATACTCCCGGACGTACCGGTACCCTGCTTCCGCCATTAGCGCACATCGCTCTGGGTCATCTATCGCGACACGAATCCGTTCAGCCAAATTATCCGCGTCTCCGGTCCGAAAGATCATCCCCGTCCGGCCATGTTCTACGACCTCCGTCATACCCGGCAGATCCGAAACAATGACCGGCTTAGCGTAGCTCATGGCCATGAGCAGGACACCACTCTGGTAGATACGTCGGTACGGTAGCACCACAAGATCGGCTGCCGAGAAGAAAAACGCCGCTTCATTGTCATCGATATAGCGAACGTAAAGATTGCAGCGTGACTCTATCTCCAGCTTGTTGATCAGCGATTGGTATTCAGCGAACTGCGTGTGCCACGGCCGACCGGCAATGAGCAACCTGAGGCTTGGATAAACAGGCGCCAGTTTCGCTACGGCTTGGAGCAATACATCCAGCCCTTTCACCTGTTTGATCTGACCGAAAAACAGAACGACATACGAACACGCATCCAGCTCCAACTTGGCGCGTGCAACGCTTTGTGGCGGCAACGAGGGTGTGAGCCCTATATAGCTGCCATGCGGTATGACGCGGATCCGCGATGGCTCCACGCCAAGCCGTGCTATCAGCTCGGCCCGGCTCGTCTGGTTGTGCGCGATGATCCGGTGGGCCATGGCATATGCCCACCGGCTCAATCGTGGCACCTCCAACGCATCAACAAACGACTCGACATCGTGCGCGGTAACGACAACTCTTCGGCGTAACAGGCGCGCAAGCGTCAACTCGGCAATTTGAAGCACGCCAACATGGTAAAAATGGAAGTGACACACCTGTCGCCCCTCGCGGACCGCAGAAACCAATGCGCGCAACAAACCCACGCCATACCGCAATCCGCGCCGCCACGCCGCTGCCTTCCCATAAATGTGCCGGAAGTCCCGGCGTACCTCGAACGTGACTCCCTTGCCTTGGGTTTCGTCACATGTATGCAACACCACGTCGACACCCGTTGTCGCAATACCGTCGCACAAGCCAAAGTCGTAGTAGTTCGCGCCTCCGTGTCCACCGACCGGTTCAATGACCGCTACTCCCAAGTTTTTTTTCACGATCAATAGCCTAATTCCTGCATCATCTGGAAAAACAGTGGCTGGAGCGCGCGATGCAGCTCCAGGGGGGCATGTGGATGACCAGGCTTGAGCACGGATTCACCATAACTGAGGTACGTCTCGTCCTCATCAAGGCCAGCAAAATTACTGATTCGCTGTAACATCATGCGTGGTGCAGCGACAAGATCTTCATACTTCAAAAACAACATGTCGTCATTACCTCGCCGGCGGTGCCGAAGTGCCTCGCGCATGGTCACGATCCATTCGACGGCAGCCATATCGGATTGGCGGCTCAGGTGTGGCATAACGTCTTGAATACTAACAAGCCCGGTATCCGTTACCACGAGTTGTTCCTGCATCAACTTCCACTTGCGACCATTCACACCCCACCAGTCGTGGACCTCGCCTCGTACATGCTCTTGATGCTCGCGTGACCACCGCTCAATAGACGCAGTGGTATCCATACCGTTCCTAACCAAGACCACAAAGCGTGCGTCAGGGAATATTGCCTTGACAAATGGAACCCGAAAAATCAATTCCGGATACTTGTCCACCACGCGGCGTGAACCGGTAATGGCAAGATATGCGCCAAATAGGCGCCGCGCGGTTCGCACAACATCCGAGTCAGCGTCTATCGCCGCGAGGCGATATCTGCCGATGCCCTGGCTGTAGCTACCATTGACATCCTCATCGCTGCGAATGGTATGCCACAACGCTTTGGGTTCGTTGAGAAACCCTACTTCGCGATGCATCGACAAAATCAATCCGAGAATGGTCGTCCCGCTCCGACCCATTCCTAGAATGAACAACGGCTTATGAACGCTTTTGATCTGAGGTAAGCGTCTCAGCAATGAAAACTCGGCGAACACCAGTGGGTTAATCCATCGCCCTCGCGTAGTCACCGGACGCCCCTCGAAAAACGCATAAGTCGCCAAGCGAACTAACGCCTTGTGCGGTCGTATCAGAGTGTAATGCCTGTTAATCTGTGCTACCACTTTCCATACCTTAAACGGCCCTAGGGTGAACGGAACACAATCTGTGTCACGTTAGAATTCCCGCCACAACACCTTTAATCATACTTTGGATAGCTCTAAACCGGCGATGTATAGCAAAGAGAAGGCCCTTTTTTACGAAAAAGAGTGGAAGTCCAACCATAGCGCACAAATAGCAATAACCCTTCGCATGGAGCCGAACGTTCAAGACCCGATTCCGAAAGATATGATAGGCGAAGAATGGGAGGGACTCGTTCTCGTAATCAAGCCTTGTCTGGAACTCGCTACCGCCTACTCTGAAGCTACCCTGCCCGCGATGTTTCACCAACGCTCCTGATTCGTACCAAATTTTCCAGCCAGACTCGATAGCACGCAAGCAGATTTCAAGGTCCTCCTCATACATAAAGAAGCGCGGATCGAACCCATTCAACTCTTCCCACACACTCCGCCTGAACAACATCGCGCACCCACTGGCGAATGTCACCCACCTCGACTTCTTCGCGAGCTCACTATCGGCCGGCCCGAAAAAACCGGGTACAACTGCCGCCGCACGAAACCAGTCAACCTCGCCTCCGCCATACCACAACACGTCCTGGTTCTCGTCGAGGACAATCCGCGGCGCAATGATCCCCGCGGCAGGGTGCTTGTCGGCGGCATCAAGCAATTGTTCTATGTCTTCACTGCCGATGGTGGCATCGTTATTCAATAATAATATGTAGTCGTAAGACGATACATTCAACGCTTGAGCAACGCCGAGATTGTTGCCCGCACCAAACCCAATGTTTGTCTCGGGATAAATCGTGGTGACGCCTGAGTACGGCGTCAGCTTGGGATCGAGCTGAGGATCATTCGGGCTATTGTCAACCACAAAAACATCAGCAGACGCTGACGATGCACATAAAGATGCTACGCATCGAGCGGTATCGCGTGCATTATTGTAGTTGATGGTTACTGCGCATACACCCGCCATCCTGCGTAGAATGCGGTCGGTATTTATGGTTTTCAACGTGACTGCCATCATTGTTCCGTTTCCATAACTCCTTTACGGACTAACCATCGGAGCGATATCTCTCCGCGTGCAGACGGTAGTAGTTTCCACTCTGTGCATTTCCCCTAAAACAATTACTAGTCCGTAAAATAGGAATAATAGTGGTACGACTTGAGTCAGTGAGAGTACAAACATAAAAACAACGTTTCCAACAATGGACAATACAACGTATACGCTAAGAGTGCGGCCTGACCATTGTCTTTTAATCAATTTCATACCTTTAGTCAGGAGCAAAATCTCCAACGTCACGAATAATAACAGTCCGGGTAGGCCTGACTCTAGAGCTAACGTCAGATAGTAGTTGTCCACCGTGTTCGCCGGACTATTCAAAGCCGTGACAGCTCTACCGGCACCATATCCCAGCAGAGGGTTGGACTCGATTAAAGGCGTACCCTCCGCAATCTGCGTCGCCCGTTCGTCGGAGCTTCGGGACTTTGCGGTCGTTGTGCCTTGCGTGTTCACAAATACGAATTGGGCAACCGTAAAGCCAATCGCCGCTATAACAAACAGACTTAGCGCTAATGCCGCAGCGCGCTTGCTTCGCTGTATGCGCCGCAACCAGGATCTAAGTACAAGGAAGGTAAGCAATGCCAGCGTAAGCGCCAAAACCACGAGCCCCCCCCTCGAGTCGGTGTTGTAAAGAGCGACCAGCGCGCCGGCCATCGTGAATGCAGCTAAAAACAGTGACATCAAGTTTCTGCCTTTAAAAATAATGTTCAACATGATCGGTATTGCGAAACACATATACGCGGCAAGCGCGAGGGGGTTTGCAAACGTACCAAACACCCGGGCATGACCGCTGCGTGTCTCCCCTGTGACTAATCGTACGGCCACTTCCGGGTCAGCTGCATAGGCCGAGAACAAGTTGTGGCCGGCCATAATCTCGGCGAAAACAACCACAACTACAGCTAGCGTTGCCAACAGAATTACACTGAACAGCGTATTGATGTGGGCCTCAGTGCGCAGTAGTGTAGTTGCGGCCAAGAACATCGTGAGATCATAGACAACATCGTGGAGGACTGACATCATGACCGGCAGACTAGGATCCACGGTAAGGCTGCTAACGGTCTTCCATATGAAAAAACCCGCAAACACGGCGAAAATTGCGTTATTCTTACGGTATAAATTGAATGAGCGAGTGAAGGTATATGGAGACAGGAACCAAGTCGTGAGAGTTCCTATTAATAATGTTGCCAAGAAGATTCGCGTCGGGCTCAAACCGGGTAGGGACCCCAGCTTGACAACCGCATATCCCGGCCATACGGGAATGGAAAACACGGTAACGTAAAGCAGCAGTCTAAGTAAGGATGCGCCAGACATCATTTTTGCATTGCTCGCACGTCGTTCTCAGGGGCTGGATGGTGTGGTATATGCTTCAGGTGGCGAGTTCAGCAACTGCGTGCACTATGCGCTGGCCGGAATCGGTGCGACGCGATCTCGGACACTGGCAATGAATCCTTTCCAGCAGGAGCGGAAGCGTCGCTATCACGTATCGCCGGACCATCTTTGCAGAGATGTATATGCTCGCAGGCCTGAGGTCGCATAAGTGCGGCCTTGCGGATCGCGAGCGCGGTGGGGCGCCAAGCGGCATGGCAGAGCGCGGGCGTGGCACGCCGGGCAAGGCGCCACTTGTCGCGGCCATCCAATGCACACTCGATGGCCAACCGGTGACCATGCGCATGGATGTACTGCCGGGCTTCCGCAAGACCGCGCTGACGGCATGGGCGGACCAGCACTTGGCCAAGGGTGCCGCGGTGGTTTCCGATGGCTTGAGCTGCTTCCCCGACGTGATTGAGGCCAGCTGCACGCACGTGGTGATCGTCTCCGGCAGCGGGGTGCCCGAGCATCCGATCTTCTGGTGAGTCAACACTATGCTGGGCAACGTCAAGAACGCCCTGCACGGTACTTACCACGCCTTGCACCCCAAGTACCCGCAACGCTATCTCTCCGAGTTCTGCTACCACTTCAATCGCCGCTACGATCTTGAAGCCTTGGTGATCCGCTTGGTGGTGGCCGCCACCCGCACGCCGCTCACCTATCGCCTCGTTACCGTGGATGCGTAACGTGGGGAATCAGGTCAAGCGTTGATGAATTAGTTCAGGAGATACAAGTGTAACGGGAGGAAGATCAATATCGGTAACGTTACGGCCATGAGTGAAAAACGGATGGGGCGAGGTGTTATCTCAGGCGTCCGTCCGGTGTTGAACGCGAGGCAGCCGAATAGTCCTACGACAGCGCCTATGAGGGTGCCGAACGCTACCCCTAGAGCACCGTACTGTATGCCGAGGGCGACAGACGCGACCAAGTTTACTGCGCCTTCCAGCACGGCGGTATACAAAGCGCGGCGGTGTAAGCCTGCAGCAAGCAACATGAGCGAATAGGGGGCTGCGACGTTGCGCAAGCAGTGAGCGGCGACCAAGGTGACAAGGAGCGGTCCAGCGGTGTTTACGAAACGCTCTCCGACCCATAGTCGGAGGATTTGCGGATACAGCAGCTCAATGCCGGCCAAGAACAAGCTCAACCCCACGGCGGTAACAACTGTCGTTATTGTTGTCAACTTGGGAAGCCGCGCTCGCGTCTCGCTCTGCGCGTACATGGCGGACGCCGCGGTCAACAGGGGTGACAATGCAGCCGCCAACAGTCCCACGGGGACAGTAGCCGCCGTCATCGCAACGGCGTAAGCGCCGGTCATCTGGAAGTCCATGCGGCCAACGATCAAGACTCCGGCAGTGTTGACCACCAGCATCGATACCGACATCACCGAAAACGCGGCGCAATACTGAAGTAGCTCCTTGCGACACTTCTTGTCCACCGCAGCGGATGCGATCTGTCGCCCCCAGGGGACCGCGCGCAGCACCGCAAGGCGCATCACCGGCCATATCAGTGCCATTCCCGCCGCCATCAGTGCGGCAAGTACGGCGATCGGCTGGTGCGCTTGGACTCCCAACCACACCAGTAATACGCCCAGAATCTGCGCCGACATCTTGGGACCAACAAAGCCGATGTAGCGATGCAACCCTTGGAATACGCCCATATCCGGCTGGGAAAGTATCTGCGCTATGCCGACCAAGCCAAATGATCCGAGCACGATGCGGAATTCGGTGATCGAAGTACGCGGAACGCTCGGGAACAGGAGTGGGCACGTCACCACCAACACTGCGACGAACAGCACCGCGACAGCTGCAGCCTTGTTGCCGATGGAGTGCGCGGTCCGCGCGATCACCGTGTTTCGCAATGACGCGTCCGTACCAGCGTCTCCGGCGAAGGAAACAGCGCGCGCTGTCGCCAACCGCAGGCCAAGCCCCATGAGATGGACATACACGATGATCTGCAGGGCTAGGCTCCACAGTGAGAACTCACCGCGGTCCAGGTACTTGGCCACGATTGCTGGTAGCAATAGGTTGGTGGCAGCCGTCCCAAGCCCTCCTGCCACGTTGGTGAGTGAGTTTCCGAACCAGCGTCGCTTCAATCCGTTGGCTTTCATCACGACTGTCGCAATTCCCAATGATACGTGTCCGTATCGAAAGGGTCGGCAGCATGTACATGGAGCCGGACACCACGCATTAAGCTGGCGCTCCTTCGTGGATGGCGGGGCGCCTGCCGATCCACGTACCGTGCGCAGAGGCGACAATGATGGGCCGGTACAGCGTCGAGCGAGCCCCGATTGCCAACAGCCGGCGGGTCCAAAACAGCCGTGTAACGACACGACGCCCAGGATAAGAGAGTGTTCAAGGTATCAACTCCGTGGGGTTGGTACCCATTTGCCGGCCTCTCGATCGAATACTTTGATCAGCCGTGCAGGTGCGCCGGCAATCATCGAGTAGGAAGGGAAGCTGCGTGTCACGACCGAACGGGTTCCCACAACGCAGTGGTCACCCAGCGTGACGCCCGGTAGCACCGAGACGCCGAAGCCGAGAAATACATGGCGACCGATCCGCACTGGTCCCTTGGGTTCGAGTGGCTGTTTCATGATCAGCCCAGCCCTAGGATCAAAGCCATGCGCGCTGCCCAAAACGCACACGTGTTCGCTCAGCACGCATCCGTCACCGATTTCCAGTGTGGATGCGGCTTGAATGTAGCTATAACCACCGATATAGACGTTATCGCCCAGCACGATTGCACCGTGCTGCGGGCTACCGGCATATCCCTGGATTGCGTCCCAAGTTGCAGAACGTCCAATCCAGCACCGATCGCCTATGCGTATGTGGGCCCCGTTGCGGAACCAGAACGGGCGCCTTACGAGTGAATCTTGCCCCATTTCGACGCCATGCGGATGATAGACCAGCGTTTTGACGAGGCGCTTGGCAAATTTGGGGACGTATTTCACGAAGCACCTCCGGATACCACCAAGCAGGGTCTATGTCGCACCAGCTCATTTATCGCTTCGCCGGAATGATTGGTCAGAGCCGGTTGGGTCGTCGCTCGATGGCAGGAGTGCAGTGATCGGCCCGAGGTACGGACTTGGCATCGTTCCGCTGGGGGGCATTGCCTGAACACTTCGACCTTGCTGCGTGCAACGTTTCGATGTCAGGGATGGCAGCCTCTATTTCCACGGCGTTCGCCGGGCCAATCTCCGCACCAAATCTCCCGCCCGGTACAACCGTATGTCCGTCGGCTTTGCCCTCAATCGTCATGACGACGGCCGCGCCGTTCGGAGGTTGCGTCCAATTGGCTCGAGTACGCGTATTCGTACTGGTATCCGTAACCGCCATATCCGTAAGAACCCGCTTTGGCTCCTACCCGGTTGAGCACAATACCCGCCAAGTTGACGTGGGCTGCGCGCAAACGCTTCATCGCTTCATCGATGGCCCGCAGGGGATGGCGGGCCGCTTCCAGCACCACCAACGTTGCACCAACGTGGGTGCCAATGATTGCTGCGTCCGTGACGGCCAGGATGGGGGGGGCGTCGATAATGACGTGGTCGTAGGTGGCATCAAGTGCTGCCAGCGCCTTGCCCAGGGCGGGGCGCATCAACAGCTCCGCAGCATCCACGCCACGCGTGCCGTGCGTGTACAAATCCAAGCCCTGCAGTGCGGTCGGCTGTCGGACTTCATCCAAGCTCACGCCGCGCTCTAGCACATCGCGCATGCCCTGCACATGATCCAGGCCGAAGGCGCTACCCAAGTGGCCGCGGCGCAGGTCGAGATCAACCAATGCGACGTGCGCTCCGGAGGCTGCCAGCAGTGCGGCATAGTTGGCGGATATGAAGGATTTGCCCACGCCGGGCTCGGGGCCCGTGAACATCAGCAGCTTGTTCTGGGCGTCGGGAAGCTGAAGCCGCAACGCTGTGCGCAGGCTGCGCAGCGCCTCGATGGCGGAATCCTCGCTGTGTTTGGCGGCCAGCAGGCTACCGTGGCCGGGCAAGGCCTTGGCTTGGCTTTCCAGTTGTCGCTGCAGGCGGGATGCCGGAACGGACGCCATTACCTGCAAGCCGGTGATGTCTTCAATGAGGAGTGGATCGTCAATTCCCCGCAGCATCAATCGCCGCAGGAACGTCCACACCACGCCGACGAACGCCCCCACGATAATGGCCAATACCAACATAAGCAGTTTCTTGGGCCATACTGGCTTGAGCGGCAACATGCCATCGTCGACGATGCGCACGGCGCCGACTGTACCGGCTTTCGTAACCTGGAACTGTTCGATTGAATCCAGCATGGTGGTGTAAAGCTGGGTATCGACCATAAGGTCACGCTGCAGGTCCAGTACTTTCTGCTGGGTACCGGGCAGCTTGGAAATCTCCCCTTTGAGCTTGGCCTGGTTGGCCTCGACCGTTGCGATCTGCCGATCCAGCGCACGGACCTCTGGATGCTTGGGCGTAAATAGTTGCCGGGCTTTTTCGCGCTGCTGCACGAGCTGCGATTGCTCTGTATCCAAAGCCACACCCTGCTTCAGCAAAAGCTCCGTCTCGGCGGCCACATTCGGTGCTCCGTGTTGGCGTTGATAGGCGGTCAACCGGTCCTGCGCGGCATCGAGTTTTTTGCGCAGGTCGGGCAGTTGCGCTTCCAGATACGTCAGTGAGCGCAGCGCCTGTTGGGAGTTTTTGTGGACGTCCTGTGCGATATAGGATTGTTGGATGGCATCGACAAGCGCCCGCGCCGCCCGCGGATCGTGGCCTTTTATGGCGATGCTGATGACGCCCGATTTGTCACCTTGCTCCGCAACGTCAAGGTGCTCGGCAATGTTCTTCAGGAGGGTTTGGCGGGCGTAACGCGTGACATGGAAGGTTTCGCCGGGGCGCGCAATGAGCGTGCGTACCAGAATGCGCACGACACCATCGTTGACCTTGGTGCTGGCGGGCAAGCCGACTTTGCCGCTGAGTACTTGGTTGCCGTCGGGGTCGAACAGCACGTACCCGTCGCGCGTGGCCTTGAGGGTGAAGGGGTGGTCGTAGTCTTCTTCGGATGTTTCGAATTCGGCCACCGCGATCGATTCACCGCCCCACGCGTACCGGCCGAGCAACGGCGGCGCCCCGGCAGGCCGCGGGTCGCTTGCAGTGCCGCCCGCACCGTTCCACTGGGCGATGGCGTGGCCGATGACCGGGAAGTAATGCGGCTTCGCGCTGACCAGCAGGTTCAGCTTGTCGATGGCCGGGTTGAGCACGAGGCGGGTCTGGATGATCTGGATTTCCGCGTTGGTAATAAGCGAACCGCCGCCTGCCAGCAGGCTGGCCAGCCCGCCCAGTGCCTGGGAGGCCAGGGCGCTTGCGCCCATCTGGTCGGTGCTGACTTGCACCAGCCCGCTGACCTGGTACGTCGGCCGGACGAAGACCACATAGAACAGGCCCAGAATCAACGCTGCTGCGGTACAACTGGCAATCAACCAGCGGCCGGTTTTCAGCAGGTCGAAAACTTCACGCAGATCGATCTCGTCGTCATCGTCAGCAGGAGCCGTACGTATCACGTGTGACCGCGATGTCGGCTCTGGCGGTGTATGCGCCGTCGCTACCATGTAACGCCCCCAGCCACCTTGTGACCCAAATGGAACATGCCAACCCCGTTATTTGCTCAGGTTATGCAACTCTGACAATTGAAACACGGTGGTGACCGTAGGCAGGATCTGCGAAATCACCGCGTTGTACTTCGCAAAACCGGTGGTCGCCACGTACACGACATCGCGCGGCTCCAGATCGAACTGGCTGGCCAGGAACACGTTGGTGGCCTGCGACAAATCCAGCGTGAAGATCGTGGCGGGCTGGCCGGGTTGCGCGGCCAGCCGGAACACCAGCACGCCGGCACCGTTGGCCGTTGTCGGGTCAAGCCCGCCCGCTTGCGTGATGGCCTTGAGCAACGTCAGCGATTGTTGCGGGATGACGATGGGTGTTGGCTTGTCCACGGCGCCCAGCATGAATACCTCATCACCGGAGTTGTCCGGAATGTGGATGCTGTCGCCTGCTTCCAGCACCGGATTTGGAACTACCCGGTCACCTGATAGCAACCCCGCAACATCGACGATGTAGCGCTTGCCATGGCGGATGAGGATTGCGCGCCGGCGGCTCGCGTTGGTCGCGAGCCCGCCGGCCAGGTCGATGGCCTGCAACACGCCCTGGGTCGTATTGTTGAGGGTGATGGTGCCGGGCTTGTTGACCGCACCGGTCACTTCCACACGGTCGGCTTGGTAGCTGACGACGCGCGCGCTCAGCTGTGGGCTCTCGATGTATGACTTGAGGTGTAGCACCAGGTAGCTTCGAAGCTGGGCCACCGTCATGCCGGCCACGTGAAACGTGCCCGCGAACGGGTAGTACATGTCCCCGTTGGATGCCACGAGCTGCCCATCGAACGTGGTGCTTTGGGCTTGTACACCCGTCGGTAGCGTCAATTCCGGGTGATCCCATACCGTGATGTTGACGATGTCGCCGGGTCCGATGCGGTATTCCGGGGGCGGTTGCTCCGGATGCACGGCGGGCAGTACCTCACGCGTCTTCTGTTCGTGGGTGCGTTGTTCGGCCTGGGCCACGACCACGTCGGCAGTGACAGGGACGATCCGGTAGGCGGGCAGCTTGCCGTTCGGGTGCACCGGCTCGGCCCGGTACTGCCCGTCCGGACCCTTCGCGACGCGATAGGCATCATTGACCGAATGGTCGACGTGGATGTTGAGGCCCGGCACCAGCGTCGAGCACCCCGCCAAGCTCGCAATGCAAATGGCGATGATGACGCGAAGCAAAACCCTGGACACGACGACGCGTCTTTCCCCATCAGCC
>Ga0134128_10004719_pt1 | contig 16626 bp, 16 predicted proteins | sample KB31754_FD_96462 | JGI IMG/M metagenome (GOLD analysis project Ga0134128, IMG submission 96462) | Terrestrial soil microbial communities with excess Nitrogen fertilizer from Kellogg Biological Station, Michigan, USA - KB3-175-4 | ecosystem: Environmental > Terrestrial > Soil > Unclassified ...
AATGCAAATGCTTTTGAAGAGGGGTGGATTAGCTCAATTCCTCCATAAGAAATGAGCCATCGATCGCGGTGCAATGATCCCTGGAATTCCTGGTAGGCGCGATTGGACTCGAACCAACGACCCCCACCATGTCAAGGTGGTGCTCTAACCAGCTGAGCTACGCGCCTGAAAAGTTGAATTTTATCTCAAAAGTGATAACGGTTCAAATTATAATGCCGATTCTGGGCATGCGCTCCCACAATATGGTCGTCTTGCAGCTTTACCTTCAGGAACTCATGGAACAAATTCGACTGTCCAAATTCATGTCCCAGCAAGGATTATGTTCACGCCGGGAAGCGGATAGCTATATTGAACGCGGGCGGGTATTTGTGGATGGAAAGCGTATCACTGAACTAGGTACGAAGATTTATCCCACTCAGGAAATAAAGCTTGACCACGCCGCACAAGCGCAGCAGTTAGGCCGAGTGACAATACTCTTGAACAAGCCTATCGGCTATGTATCGGGGCAACCGGAGCCAGGTCATCAGCCTGCAATTTGTCTGGTAAGTGAGGAATCTCGTTTTCGCGGCGATCGCGGACGGCAACGCTTCAATCCAACGCATTTAAAAGGACTTGCCCCGGCGGGAAGACTGGATATTGATTCGTCGGGCTTGCTGATATTCACTCAGGATGGGCGTATTGCTAAGCAACTGATTGGGTCGGAATCGGAGATTGAGAAGGAGTATTTGGTACGTGTTCAGGGAGAGCCTTCGAAGCATGCATTAGCTCTGTTAAACCATGGCCTCAGCCTGGATGGGAAAACTTTAAAACGCGCAAAGGTGGGTTGGCAAAACCAGGATCAATTACGTTTCATTTTGTGCGAAGGTAAGAAACGTCAGATTCGTCGAATGTGCGAGCTTGTTGGGCTGAAAGTCACAGGATTAAAGCGCGTTCGCATCGGTAAGGTAAAATTAGGTGATTTGCCCTTGGGAAGCTGGCGTTATTTGAGACACGATGAGGAGTTTTAACTCAATTATTTTTAAAGCGAATAATAATAATGGCCTTATTGTGATGCAGTTCTTGAGGCCTACCAATTTTAACCATTTTGACGGTCGGAAACACACGAACAAAATCACAGTGCTTTTTCTGAAAAAATTGATTCCGTATTATAAGAGTCCGAATGTCTATTGTATGTTGAATTGTGACTTGATAGCTTCTTCCGTATGTGGTTCATAATTTGGACTTGGCGATGTCGTAGCATCGCTGAATTCTTCCTAACAAAAATACAACGAGTGCTCTGCAATAACAGCGAAGAAATAATCTCAAGGACAAAAGAATGATTTTAGTTACGGGTGGTGCCGGATTCATTGGCGCAAATTTTGTGCTGGATTGGCTGGGGCAATCCGACGAAGCCATTATCAATCTCGACATACTTACGTATGCAGGCAATCTGGAGAATCTCTCCACACTTTCATCTGATGAGAGGCATATCTTCGTACATGGCAATATTGGTGATTCTTCTTTGGTTTCCAATTTGCTTACGCGCTACCAACCGCGCGCCATTATTAATTTTGCTGCAGAAAGTCACGTGGATCGCTCTATTCATGGACCGGAAGACTTCATCCAGACCAATATTGTCAGTACCTTCCGGCTGCTGGAAACGGGTCGGGCTTACTGGAATGAGCTAAATGGAAAAGAGAAGCAGGATTTCCGTTTTCTGCACGTTTCGACTGACGAGGTTTATGGTTCTCTGACCAAGGGCGAGCCAGCCTTTAATGAAGCCCATCGTTATGAACCAAACAGCCCCTACTCGGCAAGCAAAGCCGCCAGCGATCATTTGGTGCGTGCCTACCATCATACGTATGGTTTACCCGTGCTCACTACTAATTGTTCCAATAACTATGGGCCTTATCAATTTCCGGAAAAACTTGTTGCGCTGATGATCGTCAACGCCCTGGCAGGCAAACCACTGCCCATCTATGGCGATGGCCAGCAAATCCGCGATTGGCTTTATGTAAAAGATCATTGTAGTGCCATTCGTCGAGTGCTTGAAGGTGGAGTTCCTGGTGAAACCTATAATATAGGCGGCTGGAGCGAAAAACCCAACATCGAAATTGTGCATACCATTTGCAGATTGCTGGACGCATTCAGGCCCCAGGTTATCGGATCTTATCGCAGCCTGATCACCTTTGTTACGGATCGTCCGGGTCATGATCGCCGTTATGCAATTGATGCTAGCAAAATTGAGCGCGAACTTGGTTGGAAACCCGTTGAAACCTTTGAAACGGGCTTTGGTAAAACTGTACAGTGGTACCTGGGCAACCCGGACTGGGTGGGCAGTGTGCAATCCGGCGCTTATCGGAGCTGGGTTGAGAAGAATTACCAAGGACGCGGCTGATGAAAATTCTATTGTTCGGTAAAAATGGGCAGGTGGGTTGGGAGCTGCAGCGCAGCCTGGCTCCTTTGGGCAAATTGGTGGCGCTGGATTTTGATAGCCCGGATCTATGTGGCGATTTCATGTGTCCTGACGGAATCGCCGACACCGTTAGAGCAATCGCTCCAGATGTGATCGTGAATGCCGCCGCCCACACTGCGGTGGACAAGGCTGAAAGCGAGCCCGATGGGGTGCGTACCATCAACGCCCTGGCTCCCGCTACGCTTGCCCGGGAAGCCCGTGAGCTCAATGCCTTGCTGGTTCATTATTCTACCGACTACGTGTTTAACGGCAGTGGAAGCAAACCTTGGGTGGAAACAGATCTTGTTGGCCCTCTGAGCGTATACGGTTCTACCAAGCTGGAGGGGGAGGAAGCCATATTTGCGTCTGGCTGTCATCATCTAATCTTTCGCACCAGCTGGGTTTTTGCTACACGTGGTGGCAACTTCGCAAAAACCATGTTGCGCCTCGGACAGGAACGTGACCAGCTCACAGTCATTGATGACCAGGTAGGGGCGCCCACCGGCGCCGATCTGCTGGCGGATGTTACTGCTCATGCTATTCGTACTGCCTTGCAACGGCAAAGCCTGTCCGGCCTTTATCATCTGGTTGCGTCCGGGGAGACCTCGTGGTACGGTTATGCTCGCTTCGTATTGAATTTGGCCCGTCAAGCTGGGGTCAGCCTCAAGGCTGCGCCTGAAAGCGTTCTTCCCGTATCGACAAGCGCGTTTCCTTTGCCCGCCCGGCGGCCCAAGAACTCACGTTTGGATACCACAAAACTACAAAGGACCTTCGATTTGTGTTTGCCTCCGTGGCAGATTGGCGTCGAGCGCATGATAACCGAAACTCTTGACAAATTATGATTGAACGCAAAGGTATCATTCTTGCCGGCGGATCCGGTACACGGCTCTATCCCGTGACAAAGGCGGTTTCCAAGCAACTGCTGCCCATTTACGACAAGCCGATGATCTATTACCCGCTGAGCACGCTCATGCTGGCGGGTATTCGCAACATTCTCATTATCTCTACCCCGCAGGACACCCCGCGTTTTGAGCAACTCCTCGGTGATGGAAGCGATTGGGGATTAAACCTGCAATATGCCATTCAACCGAGCCCCGATGGATTGGCGCACGCCTTCACCATTGGGAAAAATTTTATCGGGGGCCATTCCAGCGCACTGGTGCTGGGCGATAATATTTTTTATGGCCATGATTTGCATACGCAGCTGGGACGCGCAATGGTAAGGCAGGAAGGGGCAACCATATTTGCCTATCATGTACAGGACCCCGAGCGTTATGGCGTGGTTGCCTTTGATGCGTATAACCGCGTAACCTCACTGGAAGAAAAGCCCTCCCAGCCCCAGAGTCATTACGCCGTTACTGGCCTGTACTTCTATGATAACCAGGTCGTCGACATTGTCGATCACCTCAAGCCTTCCGCCCGCGGCGAACTTGAAATAACCGATGTCAACCGCATCTATCTGGAACGCAGCCAACTCAGTGTTGAAATCATGGGCCGTGGTTATGCATGGCTGGATACCGGTACTCACGAAAGCCTGATAGAGGCGAGCAACTTCATTGAAACCATTGAACATCGCCAAGGTCTCAAAGTTGCCTGTCCGGAAGAGATTGCCTACCGTCAAGGATTCATTAGCGCCGCACAGCTTGAGAAACTGGCGCAGCCGTTGGCCAAAAATGGCTATGGTCAATATTTGTTACGCTTATTGAAGGAGCAAATAGTTGTATGAAGGCAATCCCTACTTCCATTCCTGGTGTCCTGGTTATTGAACCCAAGGTCTTTGGTGACAGCCGGGGATTCTTCTTTGAAAGCTTCAACCAGAAAAATTTCTGTCAGGCAATCGGGATTGACGTAGACTTTGTACAAGACAATCACAGTCGCTCTGTCAAAGGGGTGCTGCGTGGTTTACACTATCAGGTTCACCAACCCCAGGGAAAGCTGGTGCGCGTAGTACGGGGTGCGGTATTTGATGTAGCGGTGGATATCCGCAAATCATCTCCAACCTTCGGCCAATGGGTCGGGACGGAGTTGACTGAAGATAACTATCGCCAGATGTGGGTGCCCGCAGGATTTGCCCACGGATTTTATGTGCTGAGCGACAGCGCTGATTTTTTGTACAAAACTACGGATTACTATGTTCCTGATTTTGAACGTAGCCTTGCATGGAATGATCCTCAGATTGCTGTTTCCTGGCCTATCGATAAAGGCATGCAGCCTATTGTTTCCGCTAAAGACACGACGGCAAAGAAGCTCGCTGAGGCCGAGGTGTTTGCATGACCCCGGAATCGGTTAATCCAAGAGGAGTGGCTGGGCGGCGAGACCCAAGGGGATACAAGCTCTAATGGTTTCGAGCAGGTTGACGTGAGTAACAATCAGGTGGCGACCATAAGCAAGCTTGACTTACCCGAAAACGAACGATCCGATGAGGATCCGAGAATGATAGAAACGACAGCTGGCCGGGAATTTCCGTTGCGGGAGGCGCACTACCTTGTCCGCGATCTGATGACACCTAATCCCTGGATTTACTGGATTGATTTTCTCTTCCATAACTCATTGGGCTGGGCCGCTTTTATAATCGTCCTTTCCACGCCATTGTTTTCTGCCTGGCAGGTGGTAGCCGCCATCGTTGCTACACTTGCTTTTTACCGCGCAGCTATTTTCATCCATGAACTGGCGCACCTGAAAAAAGGTACGTTCAGGCTATTCCGCCTGGTATGGAACGTTACTTGCGGCATACCATTACTGGTTCCCTCTTTTACCTATGATGGCGTCCATAATGACCATCACAAACGCGATATCTATGGCACCAGCAAGGATGGGGAATATATTCCCTTCGCGACCCTCAAACCAACAGCGATGATCGGTTATGTGCTGTTATCGTTTCTTCTGCCGTTTTTCTTTATTGTCCGTTTTCTCGTACTCACGCCTTTGTCGTATCTGATCCCGCCATTACGTAAGCTTGTTTGGGAACGGGCATCCTCCCTTACCATCGACATGAGTTATCAGCGTGCAGAGAATGCTATTCGTAATGACAAACACTGGCGACTGCAAGAGTTTGCTACCTTCGTATTTGTAACAACAGCGATAGTTTGCATTGCGTTGGATATTCTGACCTACAAGGCCCTTGTTCTCTGGTATGCAATCGCAATGTTTATCTTTTTTATAAACTCATTACGTACGCTCAGCGCGCATGCATACCGGAACCCCGGTGATCACGAGATGGATTTCGCCGAGCAATATCTCGACTCCATCAATGTTCCGGGTAACCTGCTCATTACCGCCTTATGGGCACCGGTTGGCTTGCGCTATCACGCTACGCACCACCTTTTCATGAGCTTGCCTTATCATAACCTTGGCAAGGCGCAACGTCGTCTGGTAGCTGGTTTGAGTGATAACACGCTTTATCTCGAGACCGTGCGTACCAGCATGTGGGATGCGCTGCGCCGCATATGGGGGGAAGCTTCGGCGTCAACCCGGAACCGTAATGTGTCCGGTACCGGCCCTGCATTGGATAATGCGGTCGGCAGGCAAAGAAACGCGTAAGAAAACAGTTCCATCGCGGCACTTCATGAGGCCAATCTACCTGGAATGAATGGGCTGAAAATATAGTCGCTGAGGTAAATATACACAAAGACCAGCTACCGGTCTCAGTCGTAATTGTAAATTATAACGCGGGCCAATTCCTGGCGGACTGCATTCATTCGGCACTGTCACAAGTGAGCGAAGTGCTAGTGGTGGACAATGCTTCCACAGATCTCAGTCTTGAGCTTTGTGCCCAACACTTTCCTGAAGAACCGAAACTCAGGATCATTCGCAACGCTGTCAACCTAGGTTTCGCCGCAGCCTGCAATATCGGTATTGCGCAGGCTAGAGAATCTCACGTGCTATTCCTCAACCCTGACTGCATTCTGGATCCAGGTTCATTACAGCGCATGGTTCAAGTGCTGAAGGTAAATCCTGACACGGGCATCGTGGGTGGACTGCTAATCAATCCTGACGGAACCGAGCAGCCGGGTGGGCGCCGTGCGGTACCCACCCCATGGCGCTCATTTGTTCGCGCTTTTGGGTTCTATCGCTTTGCAGGTTATTGGCCTCGTTTGTTTTTTGATTTTCATCTTCACAAGCAAGTGTTGCCGGATCATCCGGTTGAGGTGGAGGCTATTTCCGGGGCTCTCATGCTGGCGCGGCGGGAAGCAATCGAAGATGTCGGCCTGTGGGATGAAGGTTACTTCCTTCACTGCGAGGATTTTGATTGGTGCATGCGTTTTCGGCAAAAAGGATGGAAGATTCTTTTCGTGCCCGATGCCCCGGTTGTACACCATAAAGGGATATGCAGTCGATCCCGTCCCATTTTTGTGGAGTGGCACAAGCACAAGGGAATGCTGCGGTTCTACCGAAAATTCTTCCGGCATCGATATCCAGGTGCCGTAATGTGGCTGGTAGCGCTGGGGATATGGTTACGTTTCGGGGCCGTGGCGATACGTTACGCTACTCGCCAGGTTGGTGGGTTACTGGTGGCCAAGCAAAAATAAACATCTGTCTTCGCAGCATCCAGCAAAAATGCGCGAACGATTTCTCAGCTCAGTGTCGACGGGTTATGTCTACTCCTTCTTCTCCTTATAAAATTATAGTTACTGGCGCGACCAGCATGATAGGCCATTTTGTGTTGCCTCGCCTTTTGGATGCCGGTTATGAGGTTCATGCTATCAGCCGTACTTACGGTGGAAATCCAAACATGACATACATAGACGCGACTGATAAAGGGATGTTTTGGCATCAGGTGGATATTAGCCATGCGGAGCAGTTGCCCCGTGTTAACGCTCAAATGCTCATTCATCTTGCCCCTCTTTGGTTATTGCCGCCGCTATTGCCCATCATGAATTCGTTGCAGATCCAGCGGGTTATTGGATTTGGTTCAACCAGCCTGTTTAGCAAAGCCAACTCCGCGGATGCTGGTGAGCGACAATTGGTCGCACGTTTTGCTGAGGTGGAAGAGGCTATCAGCCGTTTTTGCGAACCGTTGAAAATAAACTGGACAGTATTTCGTCCGACGTTGGTCTACGATTGTGTTCGAGATAAAAATATTACGCTCATTGCGCGGTTTATTCAGCGCTTTGGGTTCTTTCCATTACTGGGAAAAGCCGCGGGGTTACGCCAACCGGTTTATGCCGATGATCTGGCGGCAGCATGCCTAATGGCGCTTAATCAGCCAGCCACGTTCGATAAAGCATATAACATGAGCGGCGGTGAGACGCTCAGCTACCGTCAAATGGTGGAGAGAATATTTTGTTCGCTCGGCAAACCCGTACGTTTTCTGGTCATTCCGTCATGGCTATTTCGTTGGGCAATACACATCATAACGCTGCTTCCCGGTAAACGGCATATGACTCCGGAGATGGCAATACGGATGAACGTTGATCTGTGTTTCGATCACGCTGATGCGACACGTGATTTTGGATTTTTACCCAGAATGTTTGTTCCCTGCTGGCAAGACTCTCAAAAATAAGTTGCAGTGTTTAGCGTTCTCTAATTGCGGTCTGCAGGCCGGATGGAAACGACATGACGCCGACAGGAGTTATGACTGGGCCCTCGACTTTGCGCCTGCCTGGTCATATGAAAGGATCCTTTCATTGCGCGGGGTGGCTGCCCAACTCGGTGATTATTCAATTCCGGAGAAATAAATAGTGGAGGATTTTAATAAAATAATCATTCCCGAGAACGAAATCGAGATAAGTGCGATACGGGCGCAGGGTGCGGGCGGTCAAAACGTAAACAAGGTGTCCAGCGCGGTTCATCTACGTTTCGATATCGGCGGTTCATCGCTGCCCGATATTTACAAAGAGCGGTTGCTGAGGCTGAGTGATCAGCGTATTACCAGGGACGGTGTAGTGGTCATCAAGGCGCAACAGCATCGCAGCCAAGAGAAAAATCGGGAGGATGCATTAGGACGACTATATGAACTTATTGATAAGGTAACCACACTACGCCAAAAACGTAAACCGACTAAACCGACCCGCAGCTCACAGATGAAACGGCTCGACAGCAAAACGCAGCACGGCCGGGTTAAGATCTTGAGAAAAAAAATGCTGACTGAGCCTGTACTGTAAATAAAACAAATCAGTTAGTTGTGGGATGTTGATACGGAACTGTAAACCATGATCGTGGATGCCATAGCTGCGATTCTGCTATTCCGTAGTTCTTGTGATGATGCAGACGGTAGACTTTCCAGTTGTAACCAGATTCCTAAATTGCTGCGTAGTTCTTTTGCGGAGCAAATGAGGTTTTTGCGTCCTGGAAGACGACGGAAAAAATTGTTCCGACATTCTGTTCGCTTAGAACCTTGATGTGCAGTTTATTATTTTCCGCTACTGTTTTTACTATTGATAACCCGATGCCGCTCGATGTTCTGTTGTGAAGCGCGGCTCTAGGGGTATAAAAGTATTCATCAAAAATATGCGGCAGGTCTTTGTCTCCAATACCAATCCCGTGATCAATGATTGTTACGGATGCTGAGGAATCCCGTTTGTCAATGGCAGAAGCAATCTCCACTGATCTCCCGTTGTATGAATAGGTGATCGCGTTTGCGATGATATTCTCGAAGAGAATTTCGAGCTGATCAGGAATACCCTTCACGACAAAATTCTCAATAAATGCTTCAATAGTTATCTGCCGGGAATTGGCAATCGGTTTTAATTTATCAATACACTTGGAAATCACCGTTTCAATATTGACGTGCTCCAGAGCATTGCTGCTGCGGGCTGCCGCTTTCAATCGTTCAAGTTTGAGTACATCCAGAATTAAGGCTGCCATCCCAGACGCACGGCTATCAATTTTTAATATTACCTCTTTTATTTCAGGAGAAGCCACGCCGCAATAATCGCCTTTTATCAGGTTGATTTTGCTGCGGATAGCGTCGAGCGGCGCCTTGAGTTGATGTGTCATAAGCACAGCGTAGCGGTCTTTCTCCACCTGCGCGAGGCTAATCTGTTCATACGCATCCAGGAGTTGGCGCTCATGGGTGCGAACGACAATTGAGAGTCGTGAAACTACGTACCAGACGGTAAAAAACAATACATCAAGTGTAACCATCCATAGGAGAATATTGACTTTGAGCGGATTTACGGAAGGTGTGCTGGAATCCACCAGCATGGATTGAGAGGCTAAAAAAAGAAGGGGGTTTTCACCCAGTAAAACAATGCCATACATGATGCAAACCAGAATCGTGACAATCAGGCTCTCTATGGTCGAGAAGAAGATGCACGATAAAGCGATGTGCAGCACGTAAAAAAATGGAGCGGGAGTCGCGGTGCTGCCAATAAAATGTACGACCACTGACAGACAAAGAAGATCGACAATGATCTGGGACCAGATATTTATCGATGGAGAATTATATTGGGTTGACTGGCGGAAATCGAGGGCATAGATGTAAGCAATATTTGCAACGCATAATACCATTGTTACCGCAATTGGCCACCCTTGCTGGTGGGTAATACCGATTTTCGTGAGCGTATCCGAAGCAACCAGCGCAAATATCTGAAAAAGGATTAGAACGCCAATTACAACCCATCGAAAAATTATAAACCATCGGGCGTTGCCGATTAGTACTTCGTCGCTGAGCTTCGAGCCGGTTACGCCTATAGCGGGGAATGCGAAACGATTTTTGGATACGGCCCAGGAAAATTCCGCAACAGCCATGCTAGACGCTCTAGGAAGAATCTGCTGCAGATTTGGAGTTATCCAGGCGACTACGAATAATCGATAAAAAACTGGTGGGTTCGACTGGCTTCTCCACGATCAAAATCCATTCGTCGGTTACACCTGTAAAATAAGGACGAATTTCTTCACCCAGCGAGGTCATGAATATCATGGGAATTTCCGGGAAGCGTTTTCGGATTTCCACATAGGCCTCCAGACCCGAGTCCATGGTTTCCACCATTACGTCGAGAACTGCGAGATTCGGATGATTCTTGGAATCCTGAAGGGCCTTTATAAAATCACCCATTGTCTGATAGCTGTCGACGATATATCCATTTGCGCTGAGAATACGTCTGACAGTATCGCGAATATCCGGATCGTCATCAATATGTGCTATTCGATATGTGGCGCAGTCCTCGTTTGCCAGGATCGAATTCGTAAGTTGGCTTGACAACTTGTCGGGCCCGAGGCGTTGGATAGATGTGTGCATTTTGATTTCCCTCCGCTTCTGTTTACGTTGCAAAAATACCCTGTAGTTAATAGGGTAATATAGCACGTGTGAAAGAATTGTCAGGCATAAATTAAATATTCGTGAAGCGCAGCACTTTAATCAAGCAGGAGCATGAAACGTAGTGTTTTTTGGCGCATGCTTTACCACTTTAATCGTTACAAAACCACTATTTTCTCAAGCTATATCAAAACCTGTTGCAGCCATTCGCCAATATCGGCTATTTCGTCATTGCAAACGGAATGAGCCATCGGATACTCTCGCCACGTTACTGCATAGCCTGATTCACGCAACTGATGCCTGGATGCTGCAGCAAGTGTCATCGGTATGATATTGTCAAGACTGCCGTGGGCCATAAAAATAGAGATGGCCGAATTGGCTTGATGCGCTTCTGCGGCAAGGGTTTGTGGAGCTGGAAGATAACACGATAGCGCCATGATGCCAGCGAGTTTCTCCGCGTAACGCAAGCCCGTCTGCAGTGCCAGAGAGCCTCCTTGAGAAAAACCTGCCAGAATAATATTCTGTGGCAGAATACCCCGTTGTTTTTCGCGGTGAATCAGTGTTTCGATCGCTCTTTGCGAATCGTGCAAACTTGCCATATTTTCGCGGAAAGTCGGATTTGATCCGGCCAAGTCATAGTCATGCCAAGCCCGCATCACCAATCCGCCATTAATGCTTACCGGCCGCATGGGTGCATGCGGGAATATAAAGCGAACGCGTAGGCTGCGAGGCAAGGCGAGTTCATCCACGATGGGGACAAAATCGTTGCCGTCTGCACCAAGGCCATGCATCCATAAAATGGTATGAGTGGGTCGATTCCCGGTTTCAAGTTCGATGGCAGGCAACAAGCCTGTGGGCGTATCGGTCATTAGTAAATACGAGCGTTCAAATGAGAGTTGACTTAGCTTAGAGCTAGGATTAGATTCGCGCTTTCAATTTTCAAGATTGAACCATATAAAGCAGGAGAAGACCATGAAGCGCAGGGATTTTATCAAACTGGCCGGCGTAAGTGCTGCACTATTCCCGATTGCATCGTCAGTGTTCGGCCAGCAGGCTATTCCGTCACGATCACATAGCTACCGCTTGACCTATAAGGTCGATCTTCCTGGTGAAGGAAAAAAAGCACGCTTATGGCTGCCATTGCCAGACACCGATGATACCCCACACCAATTCTCTCAAGGCAGTGTGTGGAGCGGTAACGCGGATATTGCCAAGTTCGAGAACATTCCCGGAACTACTTCTCCCATGTTTTACGCTGAGTGGCGCGGTGTCGGTCCGCGTCATGTCACAGTGAGCAGCGTGGTCAAGACTACAGATCGCCTAGTCGATTTGAGCCATTATTCCGAGCCGGGGAAAGCGGCTGTCCCTCCGGATATAAAGCGCTTCCTTCAGTCGACCAAACATATGCCGCTGGACGGTATTGTACGAAAGACTGCTTTATCCATTATCAAAGACGCCCATGCTCAATCTCCCCTAAAAAAGGCCCACGCCATCTACGATTGGGTGGTGGATAATTCTTATCGCGATCCGGCTATACGTGGCTGCGGACGGGGTGACATAAAATCCATGCTGGAGTCCGGCAATTTGGGCGGAAAATGTGCCGATCTCAACGCTCTTTTTGTAGGTTTGACTCGTGCCGCAGGCGTTCCAGCCCGAGATCAATACGGGATTCGCATTGATGACTCTGCGGCACACAAAACTCTCGGTAAGTCTGGAGATGTCAGCCATGCTCAGCACTGCCGCGCCGAATTTTATCTTGCAGGTCTGGGCTGGGTTCCCGTAGATCCTGCTGATGTGAGGCAATTGGCGCTCGATGAAGACCTGCCTGTTACTCATCCCAGAGTAGTGGCATTGCGTGAAAAACTTTTCGGCGCATGGGAAATGAATTGGGTGGCGTTTAATCATGCCAGGGATATCATACTGGCTCGAGACAGCGTAATAGGTGAACTGCCTTTTTTTATGTATCCCCAAGCCGAAATCGCCGGCCACAAACGGGATAGCCTTGAGCCTGCAGAGTTTGCTTATAAGATTGTCTCATCAGAGTTGGTGGGTACGGGCGTCAAGTTCTAATATTCAGCACCCCTTTATCTTTTATCGATATCTTCATCTATCTCGTGGCCTTCGGGAATAATAGCCTGTAATTCGTGAAATAATGCACGAAAGCTTCTCGGCGGCTTATTTGCAAGTTTTTCGTTGTGGCTATTTCGTATGAGTACGCGCAGATGCTGTAAGTCAGCAGTAGGATATTTTCGCCCCAGTTCAGCTAAAGCCTGATTATCTACCAGGAGACGATTGCGCCATTGCTCCAGCAAGTGCAGCCATGCGGTATGCTGCAAGGTTACTCCGGTCCACACATCAAATTTTTCCAAAATGGGCGCCACATCGACGTTCCGCATCAACTTGCCAATAAATTGCATCTGGCGCCGGCGGGCTTCGTGTTTGTGCATCTGCTTGGCTTCACGTATGGCGTCTGCGAGCGCTTCCGGCAGACCAAGTTCGCTTAGTCGTTTAAGATCGAGCCGTACCAAATTTTCGCCTACATTCTGGAGTGCGTGCATTTTCTGCTTGCGTTGGGTCTTGCTGGGCAAGAGATCCTGTCCCGACTTGTCTTCGTTTTTTTTTTGCATGACGGATTACGAAATCTCTAAGTAAGCCCGCCCCGGATGCGACGGCGGCTTCGTGGGATGCGCATGCATGATAGGTAGACGCGGATGGGCGACTCCATTTGCTACCCTGGCAAGCAACCGACCCGCAAAGCTGCTGTCCCATCTGGGTGCGGTATTTCTTGCATCGTGTTTCCTCATCTTGGGCGGATTATGATTTCCATCATGCTCCTCCTGATCATTCGAATGTTACCATCAACTAGAACAACGGACTGGTTTAGAGGTTTTTTAATGTGGGATTAAGAAACTGCTATCATAGCGTGAATTAACGCGTAAGCTTATTTGATTCGGTCGAACTTGCTTTTTTGTTTGGAGAATATGCTGTTCGATAGTCATTCCACGTAACTTCCGTAAAGTCGCCATGAACGATATCGCCAGGTCTTCACCAAGTTTTTCCTATTCTTTTACAACGCTTCAGCAAATCGCGCGTGACGTTCTGGATCACGCCAGGAAGGGTGGTGCCAGCGCCTGTGAAACCGATATATCGGATGGTTTCGGCCAGAATGTCACCGTACGGCGGGGGGAAGTGGAAACGATCGAGTACAACCGCGACAAGGGGCTATCGGTAACGGTTTATATTGGCCAGAAGCGTGGTCATGCAAGCACCTCGGATTTTTCTTCACAGGCTGTAAGCGATACGGTGTCGGCAGCTCTTTCTATTGCTGCCCACACTGCCGCGGATGATTGCGCAGGACTGGCTGACGCTGATTTACTGGCACGGGAATTTCCCAATCTCGATTTATACTTCCCATGGAATTTGCCGGTGGAGCAGGCCATACTGCTTGCTCAGAGTTGTGAGGCAGCCGCGTTTGCGGTTGACAAGCGCATCAACAACTCCGAAGGGGCAAGCGTTTCCCTGAATGAATCGCAGTTTGTTTATGCAAATAGCCTTGGTTTTATGGGTGGCTATCCGGCCTCCCGTCACAGTATTAGTTGTGCGGTGATCGCGAGTCAGGGCGAAAGCATGCAGCGTGACTATTGGTACAGTACGGTGCGTGATGCCGCGGATATGGAGCACGCCGATAGCGTCGGCGAGAAAGCGGGGATGCGTAGTGTCGCCCGTTTGGGTGCAAGGAAAATTGCCACTTGCGAAGTGCCTGTGCTGTTCGAAGCACCCATCGCCTCCAGCCTGATGGGACATTTTGTTAGCGCTGTGAGTGGTGGCAGTCTTTACCGAAAGTCATCGTTTCTATTGGATAGCATTGGCAAGCGGGTATTTGCACCGGATATTCAGATCCAGGAATTGCCCCACCTAAAAAAAGGCTTGGCAAGCGGAGCCTTTGACGATGAGGGAGTTGCCGCTCACGAGCGAAAAGTAGTGGAGAACGGCGTGGTGCAAGGTTATTTTCTCGGTAGTTATTCAGCGCGCAAGCTTGGGTTGCGTACTACCGGAAATGCTGGTGGCAACCATAATCTGGTTCTGGATAACGGTGCGGCGCTGGAATTCTCCGTACTGCTCAAAAAAATGGGTAAGGGTTTGTTAGTGACTGAATTGCTGGGTCACGGCGTGAACTCCGTCACTGGAGATTATTCCAGGGGTGCCGCAGGCTTCTGGGTGGAAGGTGGAGAGATCCGTCACGCAGTTGAGGAAATCACTATCGCCAGTAACTTGAAAGATATGTTGTCCGGTATTTCCGCGGTGGGTAGCGATGTGATTGTGCGCGGCTCCAAGCAATGTGGCTCTCTACTGGTAGATCGGATGATGGTTGCGGGCGGCTGAAAAGATTCGGATATTTAGCGGTACTGCTGCTCTAATTACCGAAAGATACCGCGTTTTGTTCGTCCGCTTTCCCGATTAGCAGTACAGCCAGGACCTTGCTTACTTTCTGATTCCACGATGAATCTACATTTGCTTATTCCTGCCCTTTTCTGGCCGGAAGCATCGTTACACGAAATTTACCGCGATTTGTCGCTACCTGCCCTCGAAAGCCTGTTAGCAAGAAGTTTATGCACTATCGATGAAGTGTACGCAATCGAGGCTTGGCTTTGCCACGCTTTCGGTATACCAAAGCAATACGACTGGCCGGTGGCACCTATCACTCTGCAAATGGATGCGGGAGAAAAGTTAAAAACTGAGTACGATTACTGGCTTCGCGCCGACCCCGTGCACTTGCGCATCGAACGTGATCAGATCGTGCTGGCCGACAGCCGTATTTTTCAAATTTCGGCTGAGGAGGCAGGCCAGTTTACCGACATGCTTAATAAGCATTTTGCCGAAAATGCTCAGGAGATATCATTTCTGCCGCTACGTCCCGATCGCTGGTATTTGCACATAACAAAAACTCCTCCGCCACAAACGCACTTGCTCAGCGAGGTTGCTAATAAAGGTATCAGGGAATTATTGCCATTCGGCACAAATAGCATGAATTGGCGCGGGCTTTTCAACGAAATTCAAATGCTGTTGCACGAACACTCCCTTAATCAGTCGCGAGAAGATCGTGGCGACCTTGCTGTTAACAGCACCTGGTTCTGGGGCGGCGGGGTCATGCCGGCATCCGTAGTGTGTCCCTATACCCATGTTTGGAGCAATGATGTGCTGACTGAGTCTCTGGCACTGGCATCGGCTACAGATCATGCACAACTTCCAAATGATGCTGCAGCATGGTATCAATCCGCCGTATCCGGCAATCATCTAGTGGTACTTAATCCTCTGCATGGAAAAGCCCAATATGCGGACGTGTATGGCTGGCGCGAGAGTCTGAAGGAACTGGAGCAGAAGTGGTTTGGCTCTTTGTGGGCAATGTTAAAACAAGGCAAGTTCAATCAGTTGACCCTCACCGCCCTCGGTACAAATAAAACTAAAAATTTCATATTGACACGCCATGATTCGAGAAAATTCTGGCGTAGAGCGAAACCGCTTCATCTGCTGGCTGAGTGAAACAGCGGACCGCGAAATCTATCAAATTTTCTTCAAAGATACTGAAAATGTGGAGCGCCATTGTTGAAACTCGTGTTTCCTCTCGATATGCTTCGCAATACAATCTGTACACACGAGTTTTAGCTATCCATCTGATACCTACAAATAGTCATATTCTGAAGGTATTAAATCGCTGTATTATCATAAATAAGTTGTTAAAACCCTCAATTACCTTGCCGATGCGCATGGAAAATATACCCCTTCTAATATTAGAAGTCTTGATAGAATGCTCCATTTGGTCGAATGGTTGTAATGGACCCTAAGACAAAATAATGAAGATAAATCATGGAAGGAGAAATCATGACAGATTTAGAGCTGTTCGAATCATTGCTGAGCTGTACCACGGTTGAAGAAGTGCATAGCAATGCGACGGCCATTGCCAGCCAGATGGGATTCGAGCATTTTCTATATG
>Ga0134128_10004720_pt1 | contig 16624 bp, 12 predicted proteins | sample KB31754_FD_96462 | JGI IMG/M metagenome (GOLD analysis project Ga0134128, IMG submission 96462) | Terrestrial soil microbial communities with excess Nitrogen fertilizer from Kellogg Biological Station, Michigan, USA - KB3-175-4 | ecosystem: Environmental > Terrestrial > Soil > Unclassified ...
GGGGAATCGAACCCCTGACCTCTGCAGTGCGATTGCAGCGCTCTACCAACTGAGCTACAGCCCCGCGACCGTGAATTCTGGTTGCGACAAAGGCGTAGCTACCCGTCGCACACGGGTGGTACTTCCCCAATTATAGGCCGAAACGGCCCAAAAGTCAACTTCGATATATTGGGCCAATGGATCTAAGCGTTCGTTTTCTGGGAACATCTGCCTCTCGACCTACGGTCGAGCGCAACGTCACCTCGCTGGCGATCCGCCGGGGAGGCGAGACGTTCCTTTTTGACTGCGGTGAAGGGACCCAGCGCCAAATGATGCGCTACGGCGTGTCGTTCAACGTCGGCGACATCTTTTTTACCCACATGCATGCTGACCACATCCTGGGCGTCACGGGCCTGATACGAACGATGGCACTGCAGGGTCGAACTGACCCCATGAGACTTTTCGGGCCTCCCAAGTCGGAGCGTCTGCTGCGCCAGGCTGTCACTCTCGGAAGCGACAAGCAGCACTTTCCCATCAGCTATGTCGAGATGACGCCCGGTGAGCCGCTCCAGCGTGACGGGTACTCCATTCTCCCCTTCAGCGTCGAGCATGGCGGCGCGCTCGCGCTCGGCCTCGCGATACTGGAGAGCCCCAGGCTGGGTCGCTTCAATCCAGACCTTGCACGGTCGATGGGAATCCCAGAGGGTCCGCTCTGGGGCCAGATTCACAAGGGGCAGGAGATAACGTTGCCCGATGGACGCGTCGTGCACCCGTCGGAACTCGTCGGACCAACGCGAGCTGGCAGAAAGCTTGTCTTCACGGGTGACGCTCGGCCATCCGACACAACAGCGGAGGTGGCGGCAGGCGCCGATCTGCTCATTCACGAAGCGACTTTTGCAGACGAGGAGGCCCCGCTCGCGATAGAGACCGGCCACAGTACCGCTCGCGAAGCTGCGGCCGTGGCCGAAAAAGCGGGCGTGAAGCGGCTCGTGCTCACGCACATCTCGTCACGATACTCGCGCGACGTGCAGGAGCTGGCGGCCGAGGCGAGATCGGTGTTTCCGTCGGCCGTGGTGGCGCGCGACGGGATGGAGATCGTGATTCCGTTTGACGATGGAGAAGTCGCGGTCTAGCGAATCGCTGCGTCCACGTCGGCTTTCAGTGCGCTGTACAAGACGACATTGAAGCGGTTCTCATCCTCTTCAGCGTTTGAAACGAAGTCACCCATCGCGGCGCCGCCGAGTTTGCCGATGAAGCGAAGGATCGCGCTTTCCCGGACAGTGGTGGATCCTCGACGACTCATGAGCGTGGGTCCGCCGGGCTGGTCGTGGATGGTGAAGCGGAATTGCGTACCGTTTCCCTCGAACGGACGGCGCAACGGTGACTTGATGAGATAACCGACGACGGGCGGAAGTACCCAGCTTGGCTCCTTTGTGAAGCGGAGAGCCCAGCCGCGATCGTGCTCGGTGTGAATGTTGACCCACTCGCCCGTCATGTGCTCGACGCCGATCGTGAAGAGCTTGATCTTCGCGGTAAAATCCACTTGCATGGCGAGCGTGTCAGGCATCGGGCGGATCGGGCCTTCGAGCGGAGCGAAGTGTCCATCGCGTGATCGGAGGTGGAGTGTGACGTAGTCGTCGCGCGACGTCACTTCAATCCATTTCGATCCACGCGAATCCTGCAGCGTGAAGTGCAACTTCACCTTGTCCGCATATTTGGCCATGAAGGCCGCGTACGCCGGATAATCCTTGCGGATTCCGTCGGGAGTGATGTGCACTACTGCATACAGATTGTTGGCGCCGTCAGCATCTCGCGTCGAGACCAGCGTGTCCAGCGAGTACAGCTTGCCTAACGCGTCCGTGGTTCTGGGGAATTGCGAGCGATATCCCGCGCGCAGGTCGGCTCCGCTGTGCCCCTCACCCGCCGCCAGCCAATGCGTAATGACGTTTCCGAAATCGTTTGCCTTGATGGTTCCAGCGACGAAATCGACGCCAGTGAACCAGTCGTAGTCGTCGTTGTTGAGCTTGTGGAGGCGCATGATGTGACGCCCTTCGCCGAGCTCCTGTACGGGATCGTCAGTGACAGTGTTGCTGAAGATGTAGCGGCCATCCCTGAACGTCGCGTTGCCGAAGAGCGTGCGATATCCGTCAGGTCCGGATGAGGTCCAGATGGATGTGTCGCTGTAGACCTCGGATGGGGTGAGCGCGTAGTGAAGCAGCATCTCTCGCGCGCGAGCGTAGCGTGGTGTGCGTTCGACGTTCGTGAAACGTTTAACGAACGCTCCGAACAATCCGTCCGCGTTTGCTCTGGCTTGTGCTGGCGTTGGTCCGAATGCTGTCGGGACATCGGCGCACGCGGCGATTGTCGTCGCAACTGCAACGAAGATTGCTGCGCGCAAAATTGCGCGTAGCGGCTGTGCTGCTCTGGAACGCTTGATCAAGGTGTCGTATCGGGGTCAGTACAGGAGCATACAAAGATATTCGCGGGCGCGCGCAATCCCAACACGACTGTACGATAAGGACACAGGCGTTATTCGCCACTCGGCATGCCGTTTGCCTTGTGTGGCACCATCATCCTGCAAATACGGAGGGGTAAGTACATGGGAGACATGAACAGGAAGGGCGCCGCAAACGAGGCCAAGGGCGCAACGAAGGAAGTGGCTGGCAAGGTCAAGGGCGACGTTGGTGACGCGCTCGACGATTCGAGCATGCACGCCGAGGGACGTGGCGAGCAGCTGAAGGGGAAGGTGCAGAAAAACTTCGGCAAGGCTGAGCGTGCTCTGGATCCGGATACGCACCGGGATTCGACCGATTCAGATCGGACTCGTCGTCCCTGACCAGTGCTGATTTGATCTCGTGATTCCCGCGAAAGCGGGAATCACGATGACGCGTCAGAACGTGTAGCGCAGCGTCAGGGTTCCGTAGACGGTCGCCTTGTACGGGCCCGGAATGATGTATCCATCGCCGCGGCCGCCGTCCTGTGCCTGCGCCAGGCCGGCGTAGTTGGGTCCGACGAACAGGAAGCTGTAGTATGTGCTCCCGAGCAGATTGTCGCCACCCACGGACGCATCGAGCGACCAGTGTGTATCCACCTGCTTTTTGTAACCGATCTTGGCGCCAAGCAGATCGTATGACTTGACGTAGGTCGAGTTGTCGAATGTTACGGGGACCTTGTCTACATACTGATACGTGCTGTTGAAGTAGACGCCCTGATTGCTGGCGAGATCCAGTCCGCCATTGAACACGTTGCGCGCGACGCGCGGTACCGCGTTGCCGGAGTAGTCGACCGTTGCAGCGGTGTTGTTATTGTCGCTTCTGAAGTCGATGAATCTGGAATCGGTGAAGGTGTATGACCCCCACGGCCGTACCAGCGACAACGGCTGCGTCGGATTGTCGATCGCGAGATAGCTGAGTGATGCTTCAGCGCCGCGATCGCGCTGTTTGCCGGCGTTGGTCGTGTAGGTTATGGAGTTCACCGTTTGCGATATCAGCTTGTCGCTGTTCTCGATGTCGAACAGCGATATCTGGCCGTTGAGCCGGTTCGCGAAGAGGCTCCCCTGTGCTCCTACCTCATACTGAACGGCGCGCTCGGGCTTGAGCGAGAGATCCACGGCACCGGTGTTGTCGATGGTATTGCTCAACAGCGGCGGCGTATATCCGGAGCTGACGCTCGCGTACACCGACGCGTTGTTGTCAAATGCCTTGCTGAGAGCCACGCGGGGCGCGACCACAGCGTCGAACGATCTCACCTGTGTCGATGTCGTATCGAACAGCTGGCTGTTCCTGAGCATGTTGCGAATGCCGAATTCGTTCTTGTTCACGCTCGCGCCGACGGTGAGCGTAACCTGGCTCGGCATCGCGAAGTTCCATTCGGTGAACAGCGACGCGATTGTGGCGTAGTTCTCCTGATCCGTGGGCCGCTCGGGATACGGCGGGGCGGGAACGATGAACACGCCGTTGGTGGAGATGTTGGTGCGCTCGAGCATACCGCCAAGCGTACCGGTCACATCCACTGCGCCCCACTGGCCCGAATAACCGAACGCCGACCGTGCGCCGAACGTGAACTGATTCGCGTCGGTGAAGCCATGCGCGAATGGCTGTCCGTAACTGCGACCCGTACCGAACACCGTGGTCCTGCTGGTGATGTCGTCGGCCAACCGGTAGTTGTCGGTGAGGCCGGCGATGAAGCTCGTGATCTGGATGTGCGAGTCGTTGGCGAGGTATGCAGCGTTACTGACAGGCTGGCGCGCGTAGAAATCAGCACTGTCGATCTCGCCGGCAAGTTCTTCGAACGACCGGTTATACGCGAAATACGAGGACAACGTCTGGTTGTCGCTGACGGTGAAGTCGCCGGTGCCGCTCAGGTAATCCTTCAACGATGCACTGTGCGGACGGAACGAGTCGTAGGTCTGATGCCCGTAGTTCAACACCAGATCCGATGTGTTCGTGGCCGTCGCGAATGTCGTGTTGGTGCGCAGCAGGCCATAGTTCCCGCTCGTAACCTGCTGGCCGAGGCTGGTCTGGTTCGGTGCCGGTCGCGCAGTTGTGAATTTCACCGTACCGCCGATCTGGCTGCCGTACTGGCTCGATGCTGGTCCCTTGATGACTTCGACGTTGCCTAGTGTTGAATAGTCGATGTCATCCAGGATCGTTGCTCCCGAGGCGTCGGTGACGGGGATGTTGTTGAGGAAGACATTGTATCCCAGGCCGTTCGAGTTGGGACTGTTACCGCTCGTGCTTGGGTAGTACCCGCGGATCGTGATGCGGGCACCACCCCACGGTGTGCGCGACTGCATGAAGACGCCGGGCACGGTGTTGATCGAGCTTTCCAGGCTCAGGCCGCTCGCGCGATCGAGATCCTGCTGCGTGAGAATCGCAGTGGACGGTGTGGGCTTGTTGGCGACGATCTGCACGCCGGGAAGCTTTGTCTGCGCGGGCGTGAGTCTGATGCGGAGTGGCACGGTCGCATCGGTGATGGCGATTTCTCTCGCCGCATAACCTGCGCTCGTCACGGTGAGACTGCTGATGCTGCGATCAGTATTGATCGTGAAGCCGCCGGCGTCGTTCGTGATCGCGCCGATTGTTGTACCGGTCACTACAACCGAAGCGCCGACGATGGGGGTTCCGGTCTGCTGATCGACAACTGTTCCGTGCACGGATGCCTGCGCGTGAACCAACGCGGGCATGACCAGTAGCAGAAGAATGGAGAACAACCTTTTCATCAAATGTTTCCAGCAGTGGGGATGTAATCAGAATCAGGTCGCCATCGTGTCAACGTTACGGGGAGCTGACAAATGGCAACCTTAGTTGGTACGCCGAGACGTGTGTGCACGTTGCGTTGCGAAGAGTGCTGTCCCGATGAACGAAGGCGCGAACGGTGTCCGTTCGCGCCTTCGTTCATCCAAAACCGCAAGGGGGTCTACTGCTTGCAGCTTCCGTGCGGGTCCATGTGAGGACCGTCGACGACTGGCCGGTGGTCCATGTTCGCGACGTGCATGGCGAGATCTTCGATGAAGTTATCGACGCGCGCCATGTGGTTGTAATCGATGTACTGCGGCTCGTCCGTCACCTGATGGTAGTCGGAGTGCAGGCCAGTGGTGAAGAAGATGATCGGAATGTTGTACCGCGCATATTCGTAGTGATCGCTGCGGCAGTAGATGTTGTCCGGGTGGCCGTTCGCATCCATGGAGTAGTCGAACACCAGGCCGTGCTTGTCATCCTTGTTAACCGACTCGGCCATGTTGCCGAGCTCGGTTGAGAGGCGACGGGAGCCAACGAGCTGCAGATAGTTCGGGTTGCCGCGCAGGATCGTACCGTCCTTTGCCTTGCCGGTGATGTCGTACGCGTCGCCGCGTCCGACCATGTCCATGTTGAGCTGCGCGACAATGGAATCACGCGGGACGGTCGGGTGGTCTGTGAAGTAGGTCGAGCCGAGCAGACCCTTTTCCTCGCCGACATGCCAGACGAAGATGATGGAGCGCTTGGGCCTCGCCGAAACCATCTTCTGCGCGATCTCGAGAACGCTGACGGAGCCTGAGCCATCGTCGTCGGCGCCGTTGGAGATCGAATCGGGGCGTGAGGAATTGGGATGCGCCGCGCGATAGTCGGCAAGCACCTTGTTCACTTCAGCCTGCTGCTCCGGCGTCGCCTGCTTGGCGCCGTCCTCGGCGCCGCCTGGACGCACGATGTGATTGAAGAAGCGCAGCGAATCGTGATCTACCGGATGGTTAGTGAAGCCGATATGGTCGTTGTGCCCGCCCATCGCGACGTATTCGCCAGCGAGCTTGGGGTCGCTACCGCGAATGATTCCCACGACGTTGCGCGCCGGGTAGGGCACCGGCTCGACCGAGAGCTTGAGGTCGAGCTTGCCAGGGGCTGTACCCACGGTGGCGCCGGGAGCGAGGTTCCCCTGAGTCAGCTTGCCAGCAGCGGCCTGGGAGATGAGGAGCGTCGGTGGTGGACTCTGGGGCGGCTCGTTGGTCGGGTCGTCGACGAAAGTCTGCGGACGAGTGAAGAACGGCATGAACTGGTCGAGCCCCACGATGCCGACGGCGATTGACCCTTCGACCGCCCTGGCTGCACTGCGCATCGCACGTGGCGAAGCGCCTGGAGGCATGGTGAATATGACGATCTTGCCTGCGCCTTCGCCGGCCTTGATCATCTGCGTGGTGTCGCCGAGCACACCACCATAAATGACTGGGACATTGCTGGCGTCCACCGATTTGGCGCCGGTCGCCACCCAGTCGGTTCCGTAAGCGAGGTTCACGTTGCCGACCGTGAAGGTCGAGCCGTTGTCGATCGAGCGGACCTTGAGCGGGATCGTCTGGAAGTAGCCGCCACTATCGCCGGCGGGGATGAGGCCCATCTTCTTCGCTTCGGCGGCGATGTAGCTGGTTCCCTTGAAGTTGCCGATGGTACCTGCCTCGCGACCCTGCATGGAGTCGTCGGCGAAGATGTACAGCCGCGTCATGAGGTCCTGCGCGGTGATCGCCGAGCTAGTCGGTTGCGCGGCGTGCTTGAGCGGGAGCGTCGTCGGCGGGTACGGGACGATGGTCGGCGGTGCTTCCGTTGCGGGAGCCTGCTGGGCGCCGAGGAGTGCAGGCGCGAGCATGGAAGCCGCGATAATGGAAAGGCGTTTCATGGCTGGTTGCAGTGGGTAATCGGCCGGAGACGCAGGCGAGGGATCGACCCGCGCCCTGATCAGTCGTTTCCGGTTGCAGATTATATAGGTACGCGCGGGTGGGCGGGAGGGTTGCCTGCGTATGAGGAGGCAGACTTGTCGGGGTTGATGGGGGTGTGGCGTGGGTTTAGCTTTGGTGGATCTGCCGGGGGAGGAATCCGGTCGATGCCCCTTGGTGTAACTGGCAACACGTCCGCCTCTGGAGCGGAAGAGTCCTGGTTCGACCCCAGGAGGGGCAACTGAAAGCCCGCAATTGCAGGACGATCGTTCGACGATTGGATTAAGAAGGCACTGCCTCAGTGATCTGGGGCAGTGCCTTTGTGCTATCGGTTCCGTCTGTCGTCGACAATGATGTTACGTAGAACCCGGCCGCCACGGACGCTCGTGCCGCACCGGGATGTGTTTCGCAATCCGGGCGAAGTCCGAAGCGTTGCTCGTAATGAGCGTGACGCCGGTACGCGCGCAGCTCGCCGCGAGTAGTAAATCATTCCAGAAAGACCTGCGTTGACTGGTGCGCGGCGCCATGCGCGTCCATGCGAGTGCTGCCGTCTGCCAGTCATCCGCGTTGGGCGCGAGCGCACCGGTGATGGCGATCTGGCTCCGCAGATTGCGAAGGAGGCGGGTTCTACTAGCCGAATCAATCGCCACGAGCAGCTCGGCGACCACGACGCTGCTGACAATTACGGCATTTCGCGCGACGAATGCGCTGCCGGAGGCCTCGAACTTTGCGTCCTCCTCGATGTCCACATAGACGTTGGTATCGAGTACGAACATGCGTGCGTCAGTCTTCGATGCGGGTGACATCAAAGCGACCCATGCCATGGAGTTCGTGAATCAGATCCGCCATGCGCAGCTGGCGTTGCATCTGCTCGAGCGAGCGCGTTACCGCTTCGCGCTCGGTGCGGACGCCGAGCCGGACGCGAACGTCTTCGAGGAGGGCAGGATCTATGTCCAATGTCTTGCGTGCCCGTTTGGTGGTGGTCATGGTCTGTATGATAGATACAGCAGAATAGGACATCTTTGCTGTAAACATACGATCGGCCGCCGTCGACCGCCAGGTAGAGGCATAGAATACCGCCGTTCCGGCTGATCGGGTGGTGCGTTCACGGACCAGCGGCATCGAAATGCCAACAGCGCGTCCTACTTCAAATACCCAAGCTGAACCGCGAGCGCGATACCCGCGTACGACGTTCGATGATTGGACGCGCCGAACACGTCAAGCCCGATCCCGATCGCGTAGTACGTGACTCCGGCTTCTGCGGCGAAGGCAATGGATGGCTCGTCGCCGTAAGTGGTTCGCGTTCCTGACTGCTCTCCGTTGGATCGCCACCCGTTCATCGTACCGCCGCCAACACCGATCAGCGCGAAGGTACGTGCGGACCGGGCGCGCAATCCGACCAACGCGGCCTTCTCGCGTACTTGCCGCCCGCCAAACAACGGACCACCTGAGGACGCACGGGCACCTACGACGTACGGGCCATACGCGTACCAGCCACTCACAACACCCGCGATACCATTACCGCCAGCTCCACCACCGCCGATACCGGCCGAGATCCACGCGTTCTGCTGAACGGGCGAGACGGCGGCTCCGCTATCCTTCGGTGCGTCCTGCGCTATTATGCTGGTGGTGCAAGTGCACGCCGCGAAAACCACAAACGCCCAGCAACGCATGCGATCTCCTTCGTTCGGTCACGCGAAACTACTGCGGGCCAGCGTGTAGAAGAGATAATACGCTCGCGAAATTCGTGCGGATAGCACCCGACTGAAAATCACCTGCCGATACTCCTACCCACAGGCCTCAGCCGGAGGGTACGCGCAATGGTTAAACCCAATGTCCGCGCTTCACTCACGCGGGACGATGCTCAGCTCGCGCTTCACGTAATTGCTTCAGGTCGTATCTCCGATCTCGAAGAAGGCGAGCGGCGGCTCGCGCACGACGGCGTCGATGTTCTGCTCGACGACCCGCGCCTGCTCATTGGCTTGCTCAGAACGGATCGCGGAGTCATCGCCTCGTACGCGCTTCTGACCTATGTGGTGATGCGCCATGCGCTCACTCGGATCGGCGAGAGCGACCGTGTCCTGGCGGACTTCCTCGCGTCGCTCTTCATGGAGTTCGGCGTGCGGGACCGCGCTCAACGGATCAGCCGCTTCGATGACGAAACCTACGACACGCTGGGCGCCATCCTCGCCGCGGCTGACAGCCCGGATCCAAAGCGCAGCTTTCTGGCGCGCGAGCATCTTGGCAACTACGCGCTCTGGCTCAGTGGCGTGTTCCCGGATCACATCGAGGAGCGTCGCTGGCGGAAGGGTGGGCCGGATCTGGAGTATTACGAAGCGATGGGAAGGCGGGGCTACGAGCTCGCAGCGAATCACAAACTGGCGCAGGAAGCGGGCATAAGCGATTTCTACGCACTGGCCGCCGATCGCTTTCGCGTGATGCGGATCGCGCTGACTTCGGTGAGCGATGCGCTGCTGTTTCCAAATTCCAATTCGCCGACGAGCATCATCCGGCGCGTGGAAGATGACTTCAGATTGATGTCGTAACGCCGCGTCTGAATCCCATAGCCTGAACGGCGGGACGCGGACACCTCCGCGCCCCGCCCAGATTTAGCTGGCGCGAGACACGCGTACCATGACGACGCCGTGCGCGGGCACTGTCGCAGCGTATTCATTCTTGAAAGTTCCCAGATCCGAGTGTGCCCACAAGTCGCGGACCTTTGCGGAACTCACGTGAAGACCTGCGCGCCAGAAGTTAGCCGAGATCTTCGCAGGTGCTGTGGAGCGGTTTAGAAGGGCAACGGCGATCGAGCCGTCGCGCAGACGCTTGGACCACACCTGAAGCTCCGGCGTCGGCTCCCATACTATCACGCCCTGTGCGCCGAGTGAGTCCTGATCGACGGCGATGACTTCGGGGTTGAGCAGGATTGCCTTGGTGGCGGCGGACATCGTGCGTACGTCGTTGCCAGCCAGCAGTGGCGCGGCCATGATCGCCCACATGCTGAAGTGCGCTCGGTACTCACCGTCGCTCATGCCGCCGTTGCCGACCTCGAGCATGTCCGGATCGTTCCACGCACCCGGACGAGCGATCCCGGAATGTTGCGCGGAGATGTCGAGGTTGGTGAGCATCGACGGCCACTTGTCCTCGATGTCATCGGTTGTGCGCCAGAGATTGCCGGTTTGCGGCGCCCAGCCCCATGGCTGGTTGTGTCCCCACTCGCAGATGCTGAACACGATCTTGCGGCCGGAATGCGCGAGAGCGTCGCGGAACTTCGCATACTGTGTTGGTGCGTCGAGTCCGGTTGCATTGCACCAGTCTTCCTTGACGTAATCGACGTGCCACGCGGCATATGTGCGCGCGTCCTGTTCCTCGTGGCCGTACGTACCTGGCCGCCCCTGGCAGGTTTTTGTTCCTGCATCTGTGTAGATGCCGAACTTGAGTCCCTTGCTGTGCACGTAGTCTGCGAGCGCTGCGATGCCGTGCGGGAAGCGCGTCGAGTCCGCGATGATGGTTCCATCGGCTGCGCGCGCCACCTGCCAACAGTCGTCGATCACAACGTACTTGTATCCAGCATCGCGCATTCCATTCGCGGCCATCGAATCAGCGGTCTCGCGGATCAGCGACTCGCTCACGTTACAGCCGAAGTGGTTCCAACTGTTCCATCCCATAGGCGGCGTGAGCGCGAGCCCGTTGTCGACGTATGCCTGGCGAGGGTGGGGAGCGCTTGCACCGAACAGTGCGAGCGACAATGCGGCAATGCAGATGCGGATCTTCATGTGGACCTCAGCCAGTGCGCGAACCACTGGCGGATGCGGCCGAGTCTGTCTACCAGGAGCCAGGGCTCTCCCGAGCGTGACAGCTCGTGCGTGGAGCGTGGATAGCGGACGAACTCTGCGGGGACGCCCTGTTTCTTGAGAGCAAGATACCACAGCTCGGCGTCGCCCATCGGTGCGCGGAAGTCATTCTCGCTCTGCACCAGCAGGGTCGGTGTGCGGACCTTGGTCACATGACGGATCGGCGACAACGAGTCGTACATCGCGAAGTTATCCCACGGCTTTCCGTAGAACTCAAATTCAGTGAGGCCCTGCGCATCGCTCGCGCCGTACCAGTAGGTCCAGTCGCTGATCATGCGATCGGTCTGCGCGGCCTTGAAGCGATCGGTCCTGGTTTCGATCCATGCAGTCATGTAGCCGCCATACGAACCGCCGGTAACTCCCATGCGAGTCGAATCGACGTCAGGGCGCGCTGCTGCGATGTCCACCGCTTTCATGAGGTCCTGGTAGTCTTCCGCTCCCCAGCGGCCGCGCGTGGAATATGTGAAGTCCGCTCCGTATCCGGATGACCCACGCGGATTCGTGAACAACACCATCATTCCGGCACCGGCGAGATTCTGAAATTCGTCGAACCATCCCTCGTCGTACTGTGAATGTGGACCACCGTGAATGTAGAGCACGAGCGGATACCTTTTGCCCGTCTGATATCCGTACGGCTTCATCAGCCAGCCTTCGATCTCGAGGCCACCGACGGAGTTGTAGGTGAACCGTTCGCCATCCGCGAACGCGATCTCGGAGTTCACCTTGTCGTTGAAGCCGGTAAGCTTGCGCTCGTGTGCGCCGTTCGCATCCGCGATGAACAGCTCGGTGGGGTGCGTCATGTCGGTGGCAATGAACGCGATCTGGCCGTGTTGTGCGTTGATGTTCCATCCGCGCAATGCACGACGGCCGCTCAGGAACTCCTTTATTGTTTTCGTTCCGGGGTTCACGGTGAACAGTGCGGTGCGGCCGCCAACCGCGGCACTCATCACGATCCCGCCCTTTGGAGTCCACTGATACTGCTGGGGCTCGTACTTGAATTCACCCAGCACGTTCTGCGGCTTACCATCGGTGATGTCTGCAACGTAGATGCGCTGGGACTTCACGCGTGACGGCGCGCTGGTAAACGAGATCGATCTGGAATCCGGCGACCACTGGAGCGACCGCTTCATTCCGGCGAAGCGCGTTATGCGTCGTGGTGCGCCGCTGCCATCGGCTGGAATAATGAATACGTCCACATCGTCGCGCGTCCGCTCGTCACGCGCGGAGTCGTACGGCAGCTTCGCGAGCGAATCGCGCTCGGCATCGACGACGGAATCAGGGCGAAGGTCTGCGTCGGCCAGAAACGCGACCGACTTGCCATCCGGTGATATGACGACGTCGCGATGCGAGTAGGCCGAGTTCGTCAACATCCTTTTCGGCGTGCCGTCGTACGACTGAATCCAGATCTGCGATGCTGAATAACGGCGTGGCTCGCTGCGACTGGCCACGAAGCCGGCATCGTTGCTCTTGAATCGCATGTCGGTGAACTGCATCCCGTCGAAGCGCCTCGCGTCGATCGGTTTGGTTATCGCATCGAATGGTGGGCGGGACAGCTTGCCCATCGCCCCGTACGGCCCGGCAGCGCGCTTGCTGGTATCCCGCGCGGGGCCGTCGACCGTGTCGGTCCACACCCCGATCCGGTGATCTGCCGAGACGGAGGTCGCATTTGGATAGTCCTCCATCTGGAATGCCTCGCCGCCGGGGACGTCCATGCGGAGAGCCCAGCGCGCGCCCTTCCCTTCGGGACGGCGGGAGGTGAAGAAGAGGTACTTGCCGTCGGGCGAGAAGTGCGGGTTGCTGCTCTCGAACCCGGACGAGGTGTAACGCATCGGCGCACCGCTCGTGGTCGGTACGATCCAGACTTCGGAGTGCCGCTTGTTGTCCTTCTCCTTGACGGTGGTGACGGTAAACGCGACCAGCTTGCCGTCGGGGGAGATTTCGGGGGCCGCAAGGTTGGTAATCTTATAGTAGTCGATCGGTGCAAACGCCCGTTTACTGCCTGGAGATTGAGCGGTTGACGATCCGGCGAGGGCGGCGAGGGCGGCGAGGAGGGCGGTCGCGAGCGGGGCGGAACGATGCATGGTCGTCTCGTGGAGGGCGAAAGGCAGGCATACTCTGCTCAGGAGCTATACGTCCGACACCGCACGGACGCTAGGGCGATCGTCGCTCCCGCTTTCGCGGGAATGACGAATTCGGCGGGCTTTCGCGGGAATGGCGAGGCCCGGCACGTCCGCAGCCCGACGACCTGCCGATACTCGGGGTATGTCATCCATTCCCCGCGTTCACGCGATCGGGGCCGCTGTGTTGTGCGTCTTGCTCGGCGCAGTGGCGATTCCCGCTTTTGCGCGTAGTGCGGGCTCGCGTGCGACAGAGACGGCGTCGATCAAGCCGGCGCCGGTGAAGGATGCGCCGACTCCCGTAATCGCAACGCCATCGACGCCGCCCGCACTTTCAGCCGTTCCAGTTGCCGAGCGTGGCGATACGAGCACAGGCGCGAGTGGCCGTCTGCGCATCCATCTGTTGACGGCGGGGAGTGCACCGAGCGGTGTGTACGCGGTCCCTGGCGGAGTTGCAGGGCATCCATTCGCGTTCATCGGCGTGATTCCGTTCGCTGCCAAGCGTGGCGAATATATCGATGACTATCACCTCGGATTCTGGCCAGCGGAGTTGCACGCTGTGCAGTCGGAGGCTTACGAAAATCCCGCCGGTTTCGTCGAGGTGACGGCGGAAAATGCGGATACCCCCATCTCGGATCACTTCACGCTCGGCGACTTCGTAACACATGACGGTGCGCCATTTCCGAAATACATCGTGTTGCGTGAGGAATTGCTCGACAAGGTCGAGCTGGTACTCTCCGACCTGGAGATGCATGGCGTCGCGACAGAGCACGTGCGAGTCCTGTCGGGATTTCGCACTCCGTCATATAATTTTGCGCTTGGCGATGCGAGCGGCCGCGCGCGCGAAAGCCGGCATCAGTATGGCGATGCTGTCGACATGATCGTGGATGCTGACGGAGACGGGCGCATGGATGACCTCAATCACGATGGACGCGTGGACGCAGGCGACGTACACGTGATTGAAGCGGCGGTCGATCGGGTCGAGCTGGCGCATCCTGAACTGGCCGGCGGTCTGGGGCTGTATCGTGAGATGGGACCGAGCGGCCCGTTCGCGCACATCGATGTACGCGGAACTCGCGCCAGGTGGGGAACGGCTGACCGTCCCATGTACGCAAGTCGCGTGTCGTCCTATTCGCCGGCGTCCAGCAGTCATTGCCAGGCCGAGGGAGCATCCGCGGTGCTGTGTCAGGGGTTTCGGCACACGCGCTGACCCCGCCCTCTGGAGCGGAGCCGCTCCAGCTGAGCGCGGATCGGTCTCGCGACAACTATACGGCTGATTCGGGCAGGGAATAGTCGAAGCCGTAGGAATGATTTCCGGCGTCGATGTCGATCGTCATGGCCCCGGTGAGACCGGGGGTTAAGTTTTACGTCGAATGTTCCGGTTGCGCGATCAGCTCTCATGATTGCTCCAGTGGGATTCGCCGTTACTGAATTTCATCACCCGGCCGTATTCCCGCGTATTTTCGGCAGGGCACGTCGTGAGCCCTCGTCACCTTCCCATCCCGCCTAGCTGATGATGAAGATACCCATGCAGTCCCTGCGCCGAGCCGTAGTCGGCGCCAGTATCGTGCTGGCACCCGCCGGCGCGGTCGTCATTCCGGCGCTCGCGCGAGCGCAACAGTCGGCCGATGCGTCCATAAACGCGTCGATCACAACTCCGAGACAGCAATTTGGCCACAATATAGGCGATGACTACTGGCTCGCGAATTACGACCAGTTCTCGGCGTACTGGCACAAGCTGGCTGGTGAATCCGATCGGATGAAGCTGGTTGACATCGGGAAGACGGAAGAGGGACGCACGCAGCTCATGGCGATCATATCGTCGCCGGAGAACATGAAGCATCTGGATCGCTACAAGGAAATCTCCGCGCGACTCGCGCACGCGGAGGGGCTGACGGACGCGCAGGCACACGCGCTGGCCGAGGAAGGAAAGGCCGTGGTCTGGATCGATGGCGGACTGCACGCGAGCGAGGTGCTCGGTGCGCATCAGCTCATGCAGACCGTGTACGATCTGCTGAGCCGCAATGATCCGGAGACGAAGCGCATTCTGAATGATTGCATCATTCTCGCGGTGCATGTCAATCCCGACGGCATGCAGCTCGTGTCGAACTGGTACATGAAGGACGCGGATACGCTCAAGCGCAACGAGAATGTGCCGCGGCTCTGGCAGAAGTACACGGGCCATGACAACAACCGTGACTTCTACATGTCCAATCAGGCCGAGACGAAGAACATCAATCACGTTCTGTACTGGGAATGGTTTCCGCAGATCGTTTACAACCATCACCAGACCGGCCCTGCCGGCGCCGTGATGTTTTCGCCGCCGTTCAGGGACCCGTTCAACTACAATTACGATCCGATGATCGTAACCGATCTGGATCTGATCGGCGCGGCTATGCACGACAGATTCAACCGGGAACACAAGCCAGGAGTCGTAACGCGCTCCGCGGCGAACTACTCGACGTGGTGGAACGGCGGATTGCGCACCACGCCGTACTTCCACAACATGATCGGCCTGCTCACGGAAGCGATCGGCAATCCGACGCCGGAGAAGATTCCATTCGTTCCGGAGATGCAGCTTCCTCGTGCCGACGTTCCGTATCCGATCGCGCCGCAGGTATGGCACTTCAAGCAGTCGATCGACTATGAGGTGACGGCGAACTATGCGGTGCTCGATCTCGCGTCGCGACAGAAGGACGAATTCCTGTACGATCTATACGCGATGGGTCGCAACTCGATCGAGAAGGGCAGTCACGACACGTGGACGATATCGGGAGACCGCATCGCAGCAGTGGATTCCGCGGTTGCGGCGGATCAGACCGGCGCACGCGGCACGCGCGGTGCGGCCGCCGCCGGGCGGTCCAGGGGAGTTGATGACAAGTACTATACCAATGTGCTGCACGATCCGGCAAAGCGTGACCCGCGCGGGTACATAATTACAGCGGATCAGCCGGATTTTCTCACGGCGGTGAAGTTTGTCAATACGCTACGCCACAACGGGATAACGGTGCAGCGCGCAACCGCGCCGTTCAGCGTGGGCGGCACGCAGTATCCCGCAGGCTCATTCGTCGTAAAGACTGCGCAGGCGTTCCGTCCATACGTGATGGACATGTTCGAGCCGCAGGATTATCCGAACGACTTTCCGTATCCTGGCGGTCCGCCGACGCGGCCGTACGACAACACCGGCTACACGCTCGCGTACATGATGGGCGTGCACTTCGATCGTATCCTGGATGCGTTCAATGGACCGTTCGAGACGGTAAACGGACTTGCAAGTCCGCCGGCTAGCACTGTGGCGGATGCAGGTGGCGCGGCGGGATTCCTGTTCTCGCACGCAGAGAACGACGCATTCACCGTTGTGAATCGCCTGCTCAGGGATCACGCTGACGTGTACTGGCTCAAGGAGCCGGTGAGTGCTCACGGGAAGACGTATCCGGCCGGAACGTTCTACGTCTCCGCTGGATCGGCGGCCATGCCTGTGATCACGAAGGCCGCGA
>Ga0134128_10004721_pt1 | contig 16622 bp, 12 predicted proteins | sample KB31754_FD_96462 | JGI IMG/M metagenome (GOLD analysis project Ga0134128, IMG submission 96462) | Terrestrial soil microbial communities with excess Nitrogen fertilizer from Kellogg Biological Station, Michigan, USA - KB3-175-4 | ecosystem: Environmental > Terrestrial > Soil > Unclassified ...
CCACGTGTAAGCACGTACCTCGACGCACCGGCCATGCTCGACCCGCACGAGTCGATGAAGCTGAACGACCGGCGCAAACTTCTCGCGGGCGGCCAGAACAACGGGCCCTGGTTTGCCATTTACGACGTGTCCGGCGACTGCAGCCATCCGGTTTTGAAGAGCAGCATCCAGCTACCCGGAAGCTCGGCCCACATGAGCGCCTGGGCCCCGGACGGCATGACGTACTACCTCACCCAGAACCCCCAATGGGGCCCGGGTCCGTTGTACATCCTGGACGTCTCCGACCCATCCAACGTGAAACAGCTGCCTACGTGGCACTTCAAGGGTGATGGGAAGCCGCACGATGCGGACCTCAGCGCGGACGGGACCCGCCTGTATTCGGGACAATACGGCGATGTCGGCACGACCCCCGACGGGCTGGTGATCCTCGACGTCAGCGACTATCAATACCGTCGCTCCAATCCGCAGATCCGAATCGTCAGCAAGCTTTTCTGGACCGATTCGAGCGGAGCGGAGCAGATGCTCCCGTTCTCGGCAAACGGGCGCCGTTACATCGTCAGCACCGACGAGTTCGGCGGCTTCGGGGCCGCTGGCGGACTTGCGGCGGCGTGTGACCGCGGAGCGTCGCCGTTCGGGGTCCCGCAGATCATCGACATAACCGACGAGAAGAATCCTCGCATCATTGCCAAGGTCATACTCGAGGTCGATGCTCCCGAGAACTGCCGGGCGTTCCTCGCCAATCCTCCGGACCTGGGGCCCACGAATCCGGGCCCGTACCCCGACGGCTACAGTGCTGAACGATGCAACCTGGACCGCACCGACAATCCGACGATGCTTGCCTGCTCGTTCGAACAGGCCGGTCTGCGGGTTTTCGACATTCGCGATCTTTCTCGTCCCAAAGAGATCGCGTACTGGAAGCCACGCGCGTTGCGCACTGCCTTTCTGCCTGGATCATTCACGTGGACGCCAGGCACTGACCGAACCGCCGACAGGACAGCCGGCACACCGCGCTTCGTCAAGGTCGGCGACGAACTCGAGCTTTGGACCGTCAGCGACGGCAACGGCTTTCAGGTCCTGCGTTTCACGGCCAATTTCAAAACGCAATACAAGGACGTTCTTGGTGAAGCGCTTGGAAAGCGACAGGGCAACTGAACAACGAAATCACCACGACGGCGGGCAAGCGCGATCGGCCCGGCATAAATGAAAGGACCCGCCGAAGCGGGTCCCGTTGCCGCTGATCTCGATTGCGCTTTGTCGGCTTGCTACCGGCTTCGAGTCGTCACCGTGCTTTCGAAGAGATCCTTGTGTTGCGCCGTGAAGCTCTTCGAAAATTGCAGAACCTGAAAACCGTGGGCATCGCTGACGGTCCAGAGTTGGATATCGGCTGAGTTGCCGGGTCCGCCGCCAACGCCATTGCCATTGCCGTTCCCGTTGCCATTGCCATTTTGCTTGGCCTTGTCCTGATCCTTGCGGACAACGACCCAGCGCACCCAGTGAGCGATCTTGTCGACGGTTCGGTCGACGCCCGGCGCCCAGCTCCCTGATGCGGGAAGTATTCTCGTCCGCGGGGCCCCTGACTTCCAGTACGCGATCTCCTTCGGATGGGTCGGATCGCTTACGTCAAAAACGCGCAATTGCGCATTCTGAAAACCGCAAGCGAGCATCTTGGTGTCCTGCGGATTATCGGGAACACAGGTTTCTTCACTGTAGTTGGTTGTCCCCGAACTGGCCGGCAGATTGGTGCCCGGCGCGGTACCGGGGGCATCCGGTGGCGTCTCCGCGAGGAGCGCCGCGCAATTCGCGGGGTCGCTCACTTCCAGCCTGAGTTTGGAAATGATCTTCGGGTTCGTCACGTCGGCGACGTCGATGATCTGCGGATAGCCGAAAGCGGACGCGCCCCGCTGACACGCGGCCGCCCAACCGCCCGCGCCACCCGCGCCGCCCGCCTCGTCGGTGCTGATGATGTAGGGGTGCCCATGGATGTGCACCGGGATCATCGACTCGGATTGCCCCTGGTCTGCCCAGAAGAGCGTGCTGATGATGTGGATCTGCGGGTTGGGGCGACGGAACTGATAGTCGCTGACGTCCTCGATCACGAGTCCATCCGGACCAAACGAAGAGTCCGTTGGCGCCGCGCCGAATTCGCCCGGTTGCCCCGCGAACAGCAGCGTCCCTTCGGGCACGCCGGGCAGGAAGCCATTCCAGTTGAGATCCAGCGAGTGCGGCCTGCCATCGCCCATATATTGCCAAGGCGGGAGCACCTGCGGATTTGCCGGATCGGAGAGGTCAAAAATGTATACGAAGCCGCCGACGCCTCGAAAGTTCTGGGTGGCATAGAAAGTCTTGCCGTCCGGGGCGAAGTTGCCCATATGGTGGAAACTGGGGCTCGACGCGTTGACCTGGCCCTTCAGCACCGGGTGGCGGCAGTCGGAAATGTCATAAACCGCGAAATTCATCCCATCATTCTGGCCGGCCGCGAGGAGGCGAGAATTGGCATTGGCCGACAACGTCTCGTGCGGGTTGAGCGCTGCGGGGGTGTCCGTCAAGTTTGCGGTGACCACCGGATGCCGGGGGTCGGAGACATCGATCACCTTGATGCCCTGGCCAGTGCTAGCACCGCGATCCGTTCCATAGTAGGCGCACACATCGAAGTACGCCGGTCCATCCTGCGAATAGGCTCCTTGATAGGTGCCCTGGGGCTCCTCGCCCACGAGTTGGAGATTGCAGTTGTAGGCGGTTTCCGAATCGCCGCTGAAACGTTCCTCCATCGTCGTCTCGCCTTGCAATCCGCTTTCCGTATGGTCGGTGGGACCACAGATCGCCTTGGGGATCGACCCGGGAAAGCCGTCCGAAGAGATCGCTTGCGCCGAGGCGAGGGAAGCGGTGAGCAGCAGACCCGGGACAGCGCCGGCTGCGACGGCAAATAATCTGACGAGCTTCTGCTTTTTCATGGTTTCTCCTTACACGTACGCACATGCGGGTAGGCTTCGCCAGCCTACTCCCGGCCGGCCGCAGCAAGTTTTCGCAAAACTGCGAATACTTTTCAAAAGCTGCGAATAATTCGTTGCTCCGGGAATCCGAAGACAGCGCTCGCGAGCGTTCGAAAGACGCGTGGCCGAGGCAGCGTCAGAAATGCAAGGACCCGCCGAAGCGGGTCCTGTTTGCGCTGATCTCCCGATTGCGCCTTGCGGGCTTTGCTACTGGCTTTGTTCAGTCGTCACGACGTTTGCGAAGAGATCCTTGTGTTGCGCCGTGAAGCTCTTCGAGAATTGGAGAACCTGAAAGCCATGGCCGTCGCTGACCACCCAGAGCTGGATATCGGCCGAGTTCCCGGGTCCGCCGCCAACGCCATTGCCCTTGGCCTTGTCAGTGCCGTTGCCCTTGTCGACGACGACCCAGCGCGGCCAGTGAGCGATCTTGTCGACGGTTCGATCGACGCCCGCCGCCCAGCTCCCCGACGAGGGAAGGACCTTCGTCCGCACGGCCCCCGACTTCCAGTACGCGATCTCCTTCGGCTCGGTTGGCTCGCTGACGTCGAAAACGCGCAATTGCGCATTCTGAAAACCGCAAGCGAGCATCTTGGTGTCCTCGGGATTGTCGGGGACACAGGCTTCTTCGCTGTAGTTGGTCGTCCCCGAATTGGCCGGCAGATTGGTCCCCGGCGCGGTTCCGGGAACGTCCGGCGGCGTCTCGGCGAGCAGCGCCGCGCAATTGGCCGGGTCGCTCACTTCGAGCCTTAGCTTGGAAATGACCTTGGGGTTCGTCGGGTCGGCGATGTCGACGATCTGCGGAAACCCCAAAGGAGACGCGCGCCGGGCACATGCGCCGGCCCAACCGTCCGGCCGGCCACCGGCGGCGCCCGCCTCGTCCGTAGTGACGATGTACGGGTGCCCCTTGATTTTCACTTGGATCATCGATTCGGCTCCCCCCAGCGGCGAGAAGAGCTTGCTGATGATCCGGATCTGGGGATTGGAGAGACGATTCTGATAGTCGCTGACGTCCTCGACCACCAGCCCGTCTCCGCCCGTGGCGTAGGGGAATTGGACGTTCTGCCCTACGAACGCCAGCGTCCCTTCGGGCACGCCGGGCAGGAAGCTGCTCGTGTTGAGCGTCAGCGAGTGGGGTCTTCCATCGCCCAGGTATTGCCAGGGCGGGAGCGACACCGGATTTGAAGGGTCGGAGAGGTCAAAGATGTAGACGAAGCCGCCGATGCCTTGATTGTTCTGGCTGGCATAGAACGTCTTGCCGTCCGGGGAGAACGCGCCCATATGGTGGAAACTGGGGCTCGATGCGTCGACTTGGCCCTTCAGGACCGGGTGGCGGCAGTCGGTAATGTCATAAACGGCAAAGTTCCCACCTAATGTGGTCTGGCCGGCCGCGAGGAGGCGAGTCCTGGCACTGGTCGACACCGTCTCGTGCGGCGCGAGCGCCGCCCCGGTATCGGTCAACTGCGTGACCACCACGGGATGCCGCGGGTCTGAGGCATCGATCACCTTGATGCCCTGGCCAGTGGTAAAGCCACGGTCCGTTCCATAGTAGGCGCACACGTCGTAGTACGCCGGTCCGTCCTGGGAATAGGCTCCTTGATACGTGTCCTGGGGCTCCTCGCCTATCAGTTCCAGATTGCAGTTGTAGGCGGTTTCGGAATCGCCGCTGAAACGTTCCTGCTCAGTCGTCTCACCCTGCAATCCGCTTTCCGTATGGTCGGTTGGACCGCAGTGTGCCTTGGGCACCGACGCGGGAAAGCCGTCGGAAGAAATCGCTTGTGCCGACGCGATGGAAGCGCTCAGTAACAGACACGGGACCGCGGCGGCTGCAACGGCAAATACTCTGACCAGCTCCTGCCTCTTCATGGATTTTCCTCTCCTTACTACGCGTCCAGCGCGTAGGCTTCGCAAGCCTACTCCCGGCGAGCAGGTGCGCGCTTTTCGAAAAACCGCGAATACTTTTCAAAAGCTGCGAATTTCTGTTTCGTCCTGTGATGGTTCGTGGGACTTCGAAGCTGGCGCAAACGAAAGGACCCGCCGAAGCGGGTCCTCTTTTGTCGTGACTTGGATTTCGCTTTGCGCTACCTGTCTTGTTGAGTCGTCACGACGTTTGCGAAGAGATCCTTGTGTTGCGCCGTGAAGCTTTTCGAAAATTGCAGAACCTGAAAGCCATGGCCATCGCTCACGGTCCAGAGCTGGATGTCGGCTGAGTTGCCGGGTCCGCCGCCCACGCCGTTGCCATTGCCGTTCCCGTTCTGCTTGGCCTTGTCGTTGCCGTTGCCCTTGTTGACGACGACCCAGCGCGGCCAGTGAGCGATCTTGTCGACGGTTCGATCGACGCCGGCCCTCCAGCTCCCCGATGCGGGAAGGACCTTCGTCCGCACGGCACCCGACTTCCAGTACGCGATCTCCCTCGGACTCGTCGGATCGCTCACGTCGTAAACGCGCAAGCCTGCATTCTGACCACCGCAAGCGAGCATCTTGGTATCGTCGGGATTGTCAGCGACACAGGCTTCTATACTGTAGTTGGTCGTCCCCGAACTGGCCGGCAAATTGGTCCCCGGTGCGGTTCCGGGCACGTCCGGTGGCGTCTCCGCGAGCAGCGACGCGCAATTCGCCGGGTCGGCCACTTCCATCCTGATCTTGGCCACGATCTTCGGGTGCGTCTCGTCGGCGACGTCGATGAGCTGCGGGTAACCGAATGCGCCCACCGCCGGTTGTCGTGTGCACGCGACCGGCCAACCACCCTGGCCGCTCGCAGCGCCGGCCTCGTCGACGCTGACGATGTACGGGTGCCCGTTGATCTTCACGGGGATCATCGACTCGCCCGTCCCCTGGTCCGGGTAGAAGAGCGTGCTGACGATCCGGATCTGCGGATTGGGCAGACGCAACTGATAGTCGCTGACGTCCGTGATCACCAACCCGTCCGGAGCGTCGGCAAAGGGCCAACTGCGGCCCTGGTTCATGTACGCCCGCGCCCCTACGGCCAGACCGGCGAAGCCCTGCGGGTTGACATTCAGCGAGTGGGGTCTGCCATTGCCGGTGAAGTTCCAAGTGGGAAGCTGCTTCGCATTGGACGGGTCGGACGTGTCGATGACGTACAGGGGGCCGCCAAGGCCGCTGCAACAGGGGTTCTGGCTGAGGTAGAACGTCTTGCCGTCGGGGGCGAAATTGCCCATGTGGCCATCGCTGCCCGGCAGGGTGATGCTGGACTTCAGAACCGGATGGCGGCAGTCGGAAATGTCATAAACCGCGAAATTCTCCCCACCGTCCTGCCCGGCGACGAGGATGCGAGTGTTCGCATTGGTATGCACCGTCTCGTGCGGCAAAAGCGCCGCCGGGGTGTCGGTCAACTGCGCGCTCACCACCGGATGCTGGGGATCGGAGACGTCGATCACCTTGATGCCCTGCCCAGTGGCAGGACGGTCATTTCCATAGTAGGCGCACACGTCGTAGTACGCCGGTCCGTCCTGCGAAAAGGCTCCTTGATACGCGTCCTGCGGCTCCTCGCCCACGAGCTCGAGATTGCAGTTGTAGGCGGTTTCGGAATCGCCGCTGAAACGTTCCTGCTCGGTCGTCTCGCCCTGCAATCCGCTTTCGGTATGGTCGCCGGGAGCACAGGTCGCCTTGGGGATCGACCCCGGAAAGCCGTCGGGGGCGATCGCCTGCGCAGAGGCGAGGGAAGCGCTGAGTAACAACCCTGGGACGGCGGCTGCCGCAACTGCAAATATTCTGGCCAGCTCCTGCTTCTTCATGGTTTCTCCTTACACGGTACATACGCGTCATGCGCGTAGGCTTCGTCAGCCTACCCCGCCGGGACGCAGCAGGTTTTCGCAAAGCTGCGAATACTTTTCAAAAGCTGCGATTATTTGGGACCCGAATCTCGGTCGCGCCGCGTATTGCAGCGAAAGGCCGAGTCGGCGTCAGATCAGCGCGCCGCAGGGCACGGTTGTACACACGAACAACCGCGGTCGAAGTCAGATCGGCTCGGGTCCGGGCCCGAACGGGATCGTCAATCCAGCTTGCGGAACTGGCGCGGCGTAAGCCCGGTGATCCTGTGGAAAAGCACCGAGAAGTGGCTCGGGCTCGAACAGCCGACGCGATCGGCGATCTCGGTGATCGGCATGTCGGAGGTGCGCAACAGCGTCTTCGCCCGCTCGACGCGCCGCTCGAGCACGTAGCGGTGCGGCGTGACGCCGGTCGCCTGGCGGAACGCATGCGCGAAGTGGCCGGGGCTCAACGCAATCGACTCCGCGAGCGACGCGAGCGTCAGCTCGCTGCGCAGGTTGTCGTCGATGTATTCGACGGCGCGGCGCAGCTTGTGCGGCGAAAGCCGCGCCATCGACCAGACCGTCCCGGCGCATGCCGTCGTGTGCTCGCGCACGAGATGAATCGCGAGCTCGCAGGCGAGCGCGTCGACGTACAGACGGCTGTCGGGCCCTTCGAGCTCGAGGCTGGCGAGAAGCCGGTGCGCAATGTCCTCGATGCGCGCGTCGCGCGTCGTGAAGCGGCCCTGGATCTCGAAGCGGTCGGGATCGAGCGCGCATTCGTCGCCCGCGACGGTGCGGATGTAGGATGGCGCCAGCCGCAGCAGGATCACCATGCTGTGGCCGGCCTGCCGCCAGCGCGTCGGCGGACCGGACGGCGTGATCGTCACGTCGCCGACGTTGAGCGTCCGCGATTGCGTGCGCCCGTCGCGCGTCCGGTGCACGTTGACGCTGCCGGCCAGATGAACGGCGACAACGTGATCCGCGGTCTGCACGACCGCATCGAGGTCGCCGAAGCTTTGCAGCTCGACCGTGAGGCCGTTCCAGCCTCTCGCGCGTGTCGACAGGAGCGGGTCGGGTATGACTCCCGACAGGACACAGGTCGCCGCGTGCGGACGCGCTCGCGTCTTCTGCACGAGCCGCATGGGCTCGGCACCGCGTGCCTCGGAAAGGCTGTCAAGCGGGCACATATCGCGTCAGAACATGTGCTGACCGCCGTTGATCGCGATATTGGCCCCGGTGAGGAACGCGGCCTCGTCGCTTGCGAGATAGGCGACGAGTCCCGCCACTTCCTCCGGCTTGCCGAGGCGGCCCATCGGGATCTGCGGAATGATCTTGCTGTCGAGAACGTCCTTGGGGATCGCCATCACCATCTTCGTGCCGATATAGCCCGGCGAGATCGTGTTGACTGTGACGCCCTTGCGCGCCACTTCGAGCGCGAGCGCCTTCGTGAAGCCGTGCATGCCGGCCTTGGCCGCCGAATAGTTCGTCTGGCCGAACGCGCCTTTCTGGCCGTTGACCGACGAGATGTTGATGATGCGGCCCCAGCCGCGCTCGACCATGCCGTCGCACACCTGCTTCGCCATGTTGAAGCACGAGTCGAGGTTGGTCTCGATGACGGCGTCCCAGTTGGCCTTGTCCATCTTGCGAAACGTCATGTCGCGCGTGATGCCGGCGTTGTTGACCAGCACGTCGATCGGGCCGAGATCTTCGATGACTCGCTTCACACAGGCCGCGGCCGAATCGAAGTCGGCAACGTCGCATGGATAGGCGCGAAAGTCGTAACCCTGGCGCTTCATCGTTTCGAGCCAGTCGGCCGATTTCGTATTGCCCGGAGAATGCGTCGTGATCACCGTGTTGCCGAGCGCCGACAGCTTCGTGCAGATCGCTTCGCCGAGTCCTCCCATACCGCCCGTGACGAGCGCAATACGTTGTGCCGCCATTTTCGCCTCCTCCTTGCGAGCCGATGCACGGATGGTAGCGCAAAGTGTTGCGATCGTGAGCGGCGCCGCGTGCTGCGGTGCGTCAGCGTCGCATGTCTCCGCGCAGTCGTTGTTGATGTTTGCATTGCGCCGGCATAGAGTTCGGCGACGCGCGAACGCGGGTGGGTCCGCGCGTCGCGGCATTTCGCTCGTCATCCACGGGAGGTCCTGATGAGATTCTCGAAGAACGCGGTTGCAGTGTTGTGTGCGCTCGCATTGTGTTCGCTCGCAGCGCATGCGAACGAGCTCGATACGCTGTCGGCGATGCACCAGACGAACTCGCCGGTCGACTGGCCGACGATTCCGCAAACGGGGCCCAAGGCGGACCAGGTCCGGCAGAACCTGAAGAAGGTCAAGCTGCCGCCGGGATTCCACATCGATCTTTACGCGCTCGTGCCCGACGCGCGCCACATTGCCGTCGGCCCGCAGGGCATCGTCACGTTCGTCGGCACGCGCAAGACGAAGGTGTGGGCGGTCACCGATCGCTCGCGCGGAGGCACTGCCGACGAGGTCAAGGAATTCGCGCCGACGCTGCCGAAGAAGATCCCGAACGGGCCTTGCTTCTCGAAGGACGGCTTTCTCTACGTCGTCGAGCAGAACCGCGTCGTCGAATATCCGGCGGCCGAATTCTTCTATGAAAGCCCCGACGTCGTGCCGAACGCGATCGTGCCCGAGGGCAAGCTGATTCCGAAGGAGGAGGAGAGCTACAACCACACGGCGCGGCCATGCCGGATCGGCCCGGACAACAAGCTTTACATCCAGCTCGGCCAGCCGTACAACGTGCCGCCGAAGGAGAAGCTCGACCTGTATCACAAGACCGGCGTCATGGGCATCATTCGCATGGACCGCGACGGCAAGAATCGCGAGGTCTATGCGACCGGGCTCCGCAACGCCGTCGGCATGGACTTCAATCCGAAGGACAAGACGCTGTGGACCAACGACAACCAGGTCGACGGCATGGGTGACGATCAGCCGCCCGGCGAAATGAATCGCGTCGCCAAGGCCGGTCTCGACTTCGGTTTCCCGTGGTACGGCGGCGGGCATACGCGGACCAACGAGTACAAGAACGACGCGCCGCCGGCCGGCGTCGTGTTTCCCGAAGTCGACCAGGCGGCGCACGCGGCCGATCTGGGATTGCTCTTCTACACCGGCTCGATGTTTCCGGCGAAGTATCGCGGCGCGATATTCTCGACGCAGCACGGCTCGTGGAATCGCACGGTGCCGATCGGCGCGCGCGTCCTCGTCACCTTCCTGAAGGAGGACGGGCACGTGGCGGGTCCCTCGGAGCCCTTCGCCGAAGGCTGGAACGACAACGGGTATTACCTCGGGCGCCCTGTTGACGTCGCGATGCTGCACGACGGGTCGCTGCTCGTTTCGGACGATCTCGTCGGCGCACTGTATCGTATCTGGTACGACGGCAAGTGATGTCGCGCGAATCGAAGGTGGCGGCGCTCGCGTGCGCCGCTGCCTTTGCGCTCGTCGCGCAAGGCGCGGTCGCGGCGGGCGACGCGAAAGCCGGCCGCGCCAGGGCGCAGATGTGCCAGGCGTGCCACGGCGTCGACGGCATGTCGAAGATGCCCGACGCGCCGAACATCGCGGGCCAGGTCGAGGCCTATCTCGTCGCGCAGCTGCAGGCGTTCAAGTCGGGCGCGCGCAAAAGCGAAACGATGTCGCTGGTGGCCGCAGGACTTTCGAGCGACGACATCGACAATCTCGCGGCGTGGTATTCGTCGATCGAAGTCGCCGCGAAAGTGCCGCCGTAGCAAGCCGACGCGCCCCGCGCGACCTCGCCGCGATCGGCGCCACCGCACGGTGGCGATCAGGCGCGCTCGCGAACGTATTCGCCGGGCGCCGGGGCAAGCGGTCGGTACCTTTCATTGCCGGCACGCTTCGGCGCCGCGCGCTCGCCGCTTTTGTTCTGTGCAAGCCACGCGTACCAGTGCGGCCACCAGCTTCCCGGATGGCTCGTGGCGGCCGCGAGCCAGTCGTCGGCCCGCGCCTCGCGCCGCGGGTGCGTCCAGTAGTTGCGCTTGTGCGCTTGCGGTGCATTGACGACGCCGGCGATGTGACCCGACGCACCGAGCACGAACGTCGCCTCGCCGCCGGCGAGATCGAGCGTCCGATACGCAGAGCGCCAGGGAACGATGTGATCGTCGCGCGACGCATAGATGTACGCGGGACACTGGACGCGCGACAGATCGATCTTCTCGCCGAGCATCGACAGCGCACCGGGCTCTCGCAACCGGTTGTCGAGGTAAAGGTTGCGGATGTAATACACGTACATCGGCCCGGGGAGGTTCGCCGAATCGCCGTTCCAGTACAGGAGATCGAACGCAGGCGGCGTACGTCCCTTGAGGTAGTTGTCGACGACGTAGTTCCAGACGAGCTCGTTCGGCCGCAGGCTCGCGAACGCGCCAGCCAGCTCGCTGCCGTGAACGCGCTGGCCGGCGAGAAGCTGCGGCTCGCGGCTCGCCAGCATTTCACGCGAGACGTAGACGCCGATTTCGCCGGGGTCGGCGAAGTCGAGCATCGTCGTGAGGAAGGTCGCGCTCGCGACGCTCCGGTCGTTGCGCGCGGCGAGCACCGCAAGCGCGCAGGCGAGGATCGTTCCGCCGACGCAAAAGCCCAGCACGTTGACCTCGCGCGTGCGTGCGATCGACTTCGCCGCGGCGAGCGCGGCCAGCACACCTTGCGAGAGGTAATCGTCCCAGGTCAGTTTGCCCAGATCGGCCGGCACGTTGCGCCACGAGATCATGAACACGGTGTGACCCTCGGCGACCGCGTGACGCACGAACGAGTTCTCCGGCCGCAGGTCGAGGATGTAGAACTTGTTGATGCACGGCGGCACCATCACGAGCGGCCGGCGCGCGACGCGCGGCGTCGTGGCGTCGTACTGGATCAGCTCGATCAAGTCGTTGCGCAATACGACGCTGCCCGGCGTGACCGCGAGGTTGCGGCCGATCTCGAACGCCGACTCGTCGCTCATCGTGATGCGGCCCTTGCTTACGTCGGCGACCAGGTTCTCGAAGCCGCGCACGAGGCTCTCGCCTTCAGTTTCGAGCGCGCGCTGCAGGACGTCGGGATTGGTCGCCGGGAAGTTCGTCGGCGCGATGGCGTCGATGAACTGCCGGACCGTGAACTCGAGCCGCTGCTTCTCCCGCGGCGGCAATTGCGCGAGCGCGGCAAGCGCCGTCAGGTATTCCCCGTACAGCCGGTACGACTGCGCGAGCCACGCGAAATATGGCTGCTCGCGCCACGCCTTCGAGGCGAAACGGCGGTCGTCGACCGGCGTCGCGTGCGCGGCCTGCGCCCACAGCGCCTGCACGCGCGGAGCGAACGACGCGTGCAGCGCCGCGAGGCGCTCGCCGTCGAATGGCGAGGCCGTTCCGGCGCTTGCCGCCCGCGCACCGGCAGGCAGCCTCTGCCCGGTCGCGAGCCACCAGTTACCCCACGACGCGAGCAGCCGCTGCCATTCGCCGGCGAGCTCGATCCACGAACCGATGGCGCCCGGATCGGGAATCGGCGCGTTCGCGGTGTCCGACATGCGCAGCGTCCTAAGCAGGCTCGAGGACAACGTGCGCGATCGCGATGATCGCGATGCCGAGCGCGATCCACAGCATCTGCTTGCCGGTCTCGATCGGCTCGGCGCGTCGATGCAGGCTCGGGATCAGGTCGGCGACGGCGACGTACAGCAGGCTCGCGCCGGCGATCGCCAGCACGACCGGCAGCACCTGCTGCATGTCGGCGAGCGCAGCGTAAGCGGCAAGCGCGCCGGCCAGTGTCGCGAGGCCCGTTGCGACGTTGTAGCCGAACGCCCTCGTGCGATCGAAGCCCGAGTGCAGCAGCACCGCGAAGTCGCCGACCTGCTGCGGCACCGCGTGCGCGACGATCGCGAGCGTCGTCGCGATGCCGAGCCCGCGGTCCGCGAGGAACGCCGCGGCGATGACGATGCCATCGCAGAAGCTGTGCACGCTGTTGCCGATGAGGATCATGAGTCCCGGACGGCTGCCGATCGGCGCATGCACGTGCAGCGCATGCTCGTGCTCGGTTTCCGCGCGCGCGTCCGAGTGCTCGCCATGGCCGTGCGCATGGCGCCACAGCACGAGCTTCTCGAGCAGGAAGAATCCGAGCAGGCCGATCAGCACCGTGCGCATCACGGTCGCGGCGCTGGTCCCCTCGAGCGCGTGCGGCAGGAGCTCGAGGAACACCGCGCCGAGCAGCGCGCCGACGGCGAACGACACGAAGCCGGGAATCCACGACGCATCGAGGCGCAATGTCGCGCCCGCGGCGATCGTCGACAGCACGCCGCCGGCGAGCGCCGCGACGACGATCTCGACGAGGATCATTGCGGCGACGCCACGCGCCAGACGAACGCGGCCATGCGCCCGGTCGTTCCGTCACGCCGATACGAGAAGAAGCGCCCGCGGTCGCTGTACGTGCAAAGGCCGCCGCCCGCGATCGGGCGCACGCCCGCCTGCGCGAGCCGCATTCGCGCGAGCGTCTCGAGATCGCAGAGCCACTTGCCCGGCGACTTCACGACGAACGCGCGGTGCGCGCGGGGATCGCAGCCGACGAACGCGTCGCGCACGTCGGCGCCGACCTCGAACGCGCCGCGTCCGATCGCGGGTCCAAGCCAGGCGACGATCCGCGCCGGATCGCATCGCATCGCGGACAGCGTGTTCTCGAGAACGCCCGCGGCGAGGCCGCGCCACCCGGCGTGCACGGCGGCAACGACGCAGCCGTCGCGATCCGCCAGGAGCACCGGCATGCAGTCGGCGACGCGGATGGCGAGGACGACGTTGGTTTCGCGCGTCACCGCCGCGTCTGCTCGGGGCAGCGCCGCGTTGGCCTCGGAGCCGATGCACGCGACGTCGCGGCCGTGCACTTGTGACAGCCAGACGGGCGGCGAGGGCAGAAACGCCTGCACTCGGCGGCGGTTCTCGGCGATCACAGGCCGATCGTCCGCGGGCGTATCGTCGAGCGACGCATGGCCGACATCGAGCGACGCGCTCGCGCCGCGGCCGACGCCGCCGTTTCGCGTCGTGACGAACGCCCGAACGCCGGCCGGCGCATCCCACACCGGCACGATCCAGTCGTGTCCCGCATCGGCGATTCGACGCGCAAGCGAGGCATCGCACGCCAACGCGTCGCGCTCGACCGCGCAGGTGTCGCGTTGGCTCATTTCTCGTCGGCCGACGTCCGGCTTCGCAGCGCGTCCACGAGGTCCGCGAAATCGCCGGGCAGCGGCGACGTCCACGTCATCGGCTCGGCCGTGACGGGATGCGCGAACGAAAGTCGTGCCGCATGCAGCGCCTGCCGTCCGAATGTCGGAATCGCCGCGGGCCGTACGTCGTTCGCTTCGCGAGCGCGCGTTACCCGCCGTCCGCCATACGCGGGATCGCCGACCAGCGGGTGGCCGATCGCGGCGAGATGAACGCGGATCTGGTGCGTGCGTCCCGTCTCGAGCGTGCAACGCAGAAGGGTCGCGTTGCCGAAACGCTCGACGACGGCGACATGCGTGCGCGCAGGCTTGCCGCGCGCGACGACGGCCATCGTCGTGCGCCGCGTCGGATGGCGGCCGATCGGCGCGTCGACGACGACAGCCTTCGCCAGATCGCCCTGCGCAACCGCCAGATACTCGCGCGCGACGCGATGCGCGGCGAGCGCTCGCACGAGCGCCAACTGCGCCTCGATCGTCCTCGCAACGACGATGAGCCCGCTCGTGTCCTTGTCGAGCCGATGCACGATGCCCCCGCGCGGGACCGATGCGAGCGCGGGATCGTGGTGAAGCAGCGCGTTCAGCAGCGTGCCCGAGCGGTTGCCGCTGCCCGGATGGACGACGAGTCCCGCCGGCTTGTCGACGACCAGAATCGCGTCGTCCTCGAAGACGATCGGAAGCGCGATGGCTTCGGGCGCATCGGCGAGCGTCGCATCGTTCGCTGGCGCATCGACGTCGACCCGCTCGCCGCCGGCCACGCGCCGCCGCGCATCCCATGCGGCGTCGTCGACCTTGACGTGCCCGGCGTCGATCCACGCGCGAAGCCGCGTTCGCGAATGCGCCGGCAGCATTCGCGCCAATGCCTGATCGAGGCGCATGCCGGCGAGCTCGGAAGGCACGTGCCTGCTCGTCGGCCGCGTCTTCGCGCGGGCGGCGGCGACGTCGGCGCGCGGCGGTCGTCGGCTATAATTCGCGCGATTCACGAAGGATGCCGATGACGACGTCGCAAATGCCGATATGGCAACGATGGCTTGGGATGGCGCTGATGGCGCTGATGGCGGCAGGATGCGGGCTGCTTCCCGACGTCAAGGACGAAACCGCCGGTTGGAGCGCCGAGCAGATCTACAGGAACGCCCACAACGCGATGCTGGACGGCAATTATACGCGGGCGATCAAGCTGTTCGACACGCTGGAGGCCCGCTTCCCGTACGGCAAGTATGCGCAGCAGGCGATCCTCGAAGGCGCGTTCTCGAACTGGCGCAGCGGCGAGCAGGCCGCGGCGACCGCGGCGTGCGACCGCTTCATCCGCACGTACCCGAACAACCCCAACGTCGACTACGCGTATTACCTGAAGGGCCTCGTCTATTTCCGCGAGGACCAGGGCCTTTTCGGCTACATCTACGAGCTCGATCTCTCGGAGCGCGATCCCAAGCAGATGCGCGAGTCGTTCGCGGCGTTCAAGGAGCTCGTCGCGAAGTTCCCGCAGAGCCGCTACGCCGAGGACGCGGAGCTGCGGATGCGCTATCTCACGAACGCGCTCGGGATGTACGAGGTGCATGTCGCGCAGTACTACTACAATCGCGGCGCGTATATTGCCGCCGCGGACCGGGCGCAGGCGTCGCTCGTGAGCCATCCCCGCACGCCGTCGAACGAGATCGCGCTCGACCTCCTGGTCAAGAGCTATCGCAAGCTCGGGCTCGACCAGCTTGCCGACGACGCGCACGCGATTCTCGAGAAGACGTATCCGAACAGCCTCTATCTCGCGCAGAACGCACCTTCCAAACCGTGGTGGAAAATTTGGTGAGGGCGCGAATTGACGAGCGACATGCTTCGTCGCTCGTCAATTCCCGCCGGTAACGCTTCCGCCTTCCGCTTGGGGCGGCCCGGCGCGGAAGGCGCGCCAAAAGGCATGGTAACAACGCGCGCCGTGCGCGCGCCGTTCCTATACCGGCGCTTTCGCCGTTTCGAAGAACGCGATCACATCGGCAAGCTCCCGTGTCCGCCGCATCGGCGGCAGACTCTGCCAGATCCGCTTGCCGTAAGGCTTGTCGACGACGCGCGGGTCACAAAGCATCAGCACGCCGCGATCGCTTTCGGTTCGAATCAGGCGTCCGGCGCCCTGCTTGAGGCTGATCACCGCCTGCGGAAGCTGCCACTGCATGAACGCGTTGCCGCCGTCTGCGGCGAGCTTCGCGAGACGGGCCGCCAGCAGCGGGTCGTCGGGCGGCGCGAACGGCAGCTTGTCGATCACGACGACGGAAAGCGCCTCGCCCGGCACGTCGACGCCTTCCCAGAAGCTCGCGCTGCCGAGCAGGACCGCGTTGCCGAGCGCGCGAAAGCGCAGCAGCAGATCCGTCTTCGAGCCGTCGCCTTGCACGAGCAGCGGATAGTCGAGCCCTTCGCGCTCGAGATGGGCGGCGAGCCGCTCGCGTGCGGCGTTCAGCGCACGCAACGTCGTGAACAGCAGGAACGCGCGCCCGCGACTCGCCTTCAGCACCGGGAGAGCCGCATCGACGACCGCGTTCGTGTGCTCGATGCTGTTCGGCGCCGGCAATCCGCGCGGAACGTAGAGAAGGCCCTGCGCCGAATAGTCGAACGGGCTGTCCCAGCAACCGGTGTGCGCGTCGGCCAGGCCGAGCTGTCCGGTGTAGTGCGAGAAATCGCGGCC
>Ga0134128_10004723_pt1 | contig 16621 bp, 31 predicted proteins | sample KB31754_FD_96462 | JGI IMG/M metagenome (GOLD analysis project Ga0134128, IMG submission 96462) | Terrestrial soil microbial communities with excess Nitrogen fertilizer from Kellogg Biological Station, Michigan, USA - KB3-175-4 | ecosystem: Environmental > Terrestrial > Soil > Unclassified ...
CGCCGGCGCAGATCCCGCGCACCCACTGGTCGAACTCGTCGGGAACGTTCTCAAGGATCGCCTCGACCGCGTTCGGGACCTTCCGCAGCGATTCGACCTCGGCCGGGGCGCAGTTGATGGCCTGGGCGAGCCGCTTCGAATCGACCGCGTCGCCAATGACCGTGACAGCGAGGGCGCGCCAGATGTCGCGCGCGTTGATGCCGGTTAAGACGCGGTGGAGCCGAACGTACTCGGCGATTTTCGCCTTCGCGCGCACGCCGGACGCGTAGCGCAGCACCCAGCCCTCGGCGTCCGAACCCGTCGCCGCGGACCCGTCCAGCTTCGTGTTCTCCGCGGCGAGCCGCAGCAGCTCGGGAAGCGGCAGGGACGGCCAGCGGCGCACCACCCGGCCGCCCAGCGCCGTCCAGGCGCCCGCGTGGGCCGGCAGGCTTCCCTCGATGCCGTCCGGGCCGTTCACGGCGAGCAGGACGAGAGTCTCCTCGTCACCGTTGTTCACCACGATCCGGTTCTCCGGGTACACGATCTCCGCGAGGTAGGTGTGCCCGGGGGTCAGGGCGCTGGTGTCGTGGGTGTCGAGCCACTGCTGTGCCCAGAGTGCCTGCTCGCTGATGAACGATCCCTTGGATGCGGCGTGCCAGTGCCCGTCGTGGTGGAAGAGGATGCCGAGGGAGCCGTCTTCCTTGTCGTAGATCTCGAACGGTTCATCGGGCAGCGGCGGGGCGTAGTCGTGGCCGAGGTCATGTTCGGCGGTGTTGAAGAACTTCTCGAAGGGCCGGGCGATGATCTGCCCGGTGTGGTCGTGGGCGATCAGGCCGCGGCAGCGCAGGGTGGCAGGGGTCCAGTGCCGGGTGTACTGGCAGGTGCGGGTGTAGGTGTAGATGGACAGTGGCAGGGTGGGGTGGGTTTTGCGGGTGATGAATCCCTGTTCGATTTCGGCGGCGAGCAGGTCGGGGTCGATGAGGTCGGCGAGGGTGAGCGGGCCGGTGGCCGTGGCGGTCATGGGGTCCTCCGGATGGTGTCGGTCGATGGTCGCAGTTCGGGTGTGGGCCGCGCGGCGGGTTTCTCGCGGCTGCCGGTCATGCGATGCCCTTCAGGTAGTCGGATTGGTCTTCGGGGTTCCGGTAGGGCCGGTGGGTGCCTGCCGTGCGCGTCTGGGGCGTACCTGTCGCGCCTGCTGCGAGCGGGTGGCAGGTCGAGCACGGCACCGTCGTCCCGTCTATCTCGATGGTCCGTAGGCGTGTGTTGAACCTGGCCGCGCCGTTGCTGTCGGCACCGCAGTAGCCGCACCACGGCGGCAGCCCGGCGAGGTGGTTCGTGCCAGCGGGGGTGAGGCTCGCGCGCCAGTCGGCGAGGAGGCCGGGTAGGTCTCCGTTGCGGGCGACGGTGCGCCACCACGGGGTGCCTTTGCGGTTGTCTTTGTTGATCCAGTCGATGAATCTCTTCTCCTCGTCGTCGCTCAGGCCGAGTCCGGCGGCGCGGATGATCCGCTGGGACGGGAGAAGATGAGGATCTTCTTTAGGAGGTTCTTCTATAACAGGATTGGGGGTCACGGTGACCCCCCGTGGCGTGATCGTTTGACCCCCCGTAAGGTGATCGTCTGACCCGTCGTTAACCACCGAAGGGTCACGGTGACCCCCCGTGCGCTTGGTGCCCGCACTGGGTTCCTTCGCGCCGGACAAGTCCCAGACCTCCGTTTTGCGGTCATTTCGCAAGTGGGCAACCAGGGCGGGAGCGCCCGGCGTGATCAGTCCCTTCGCGGCGAGCCGGGGGATGCACCGCTTCACGGTTTCGCGGCTGATGAGCACCTGGTCCGCGAGGGTCTGGCGGGAGGCGTAGCAGCCTCGGCCGTTCTCGTCGGTGAAGTTGCCGATCGCGAGCAGCGTCAGCAGTTCGTTGTTGTTGTCGCACTTCTCGGCCAGCCGCATCGCCAGGACCATCCCGAAACCGCTCACCAGCCGCCCCGATGCGTTCGGGCACGCTCCGTGTGTACCGTAGCGCCATGGCACTGCTGTACTAGCAGTGTCTTACTGCTGTGGAACTCACGCGACGCGATGGAGAAAGGCCCGACGTGGCAGCCGATGACGCCCCAGACGAAGCGGTGAAGGTGTACGAACGCATCGCCGCCGACCTGCGCGTAAGGATCATGGCGGGCGAGTTCACGGACGCAGGAGGCAAGCTCCCGAGCGAGCGGGAGTTGAGCAAGGCCCACGGGGTGAGTGCAGATACTGCCCGTAAGGCGCTGCGGTCGCTGGCCGCTGAGCGGCTGGTCGATATCCGTCCTGGCTCTGGTGCTTACGTGCGAACCTGGAAGCCGATCCTGCGCGATGCCAACGGGCGCTTGGCGCGGGATGTGTGGGGCGGCGGCAACTCCATCTGGTCCGTTGACATGGGCGACCGTGTCGTCATTCCCGAGCGGGTGGATGTCGCCTACCAGGACGCTCCCGCCGATGTGCAGGAGGTGCTCCAAACGCAGCGCGTGCTCGTGCGCTTCCGGATCTACACGGTGGACCGCCGCCCGATCCAGCTCGCCACGTCCTACCTTCCGGCTGACATCGTTGCGGGCAGCCGGATCGAGAAACGGGACACCGGTCCGGGCGGAACATACGCGCGCCTCGCCGAGCTCGGTCACGAGCCGACCGAGTTCACTGAGTGGGTTCGCGCGCGGCGCCCGTCGTTCGACGAGGCCAGTGTGCTGCACATGGGTCCGGGCCGGTCGGTCCTCGATATCGTGCGGCACGCGAGAACAGCGGCCGACCGCGTGATCGAAGTAAACAAGATGATTCTGGACGCGGACGCCTACGTGTTGCAGTACTCCTTCCCGGCCTGACCTGCGGCTGCAAGCAAGCCCCGGCGCATCAACGCGCCGGGGCTTTCGTGTTTCCCGCTGCTCCATAACCGCTAGTCTAGCGGACTTGACCCGCTAGGCAAGCGGTGCTTTCATGGGAGTCATGGACCCCATGGACTTCAGCAGCGAGTCGCAGGGCGACGTGGACGAGTACCTGACCGTCGCCGAGATCGCCCGGCGGCTGCGCTGCGCCACGACGACCATCTACGCCGCTATCGATGCTGGGGAGATCACGGGCGTTCTGCGCGTCGGCTCCCGGCGCGGTTACCGCATTCCGGCGGCCTCGTATGAGGCGTACCGCCGAAGCCTGCTCATCCCAGCCGCCCCGCAGCCCGCGGTTGTTGCGGCGGCGTGAAGCACCACCACCGCACCCCCACAGCATCGACCCGCGACACCAGCCCGAGAACCCTGAAACCCAGCAACCCGGAAGGACAAACCATGAGCCCCTACCGCGAAGCACTCGCCGCCGCCAGCAAAACCGGCGTCTCCCAGTGCACCGACGCACAGCTCATGGCCACCTTCTGCGACACCAGCATCCAGATCGCCTGCGGCGCCGTGTCCCCCGAACTCGTGTGGGACGGCGCACAGAAAACCGGCATGACCACCCTGGAACTCGCCCGCCTCGCATCCACCGACCCCCGCGCGGTCGCCGACCTCATGTGGCTGTGACCAGCCCGCACCCAACGCCCCAGACCGAACCGAGGCACCCATGACCGACCCGCAGACCGAAGCCCTCGACGCCCTGTCCGACGCGCTGACCGCCGCCAGCAACGGCGTCGCCGAAGCCGTCCACCAGCTCGAAACGATCGCAGGTCCGCTCCAGGACGACCCGCAGTTCACCTCCCTCGACATGGAGGACCTGGCCGGACACCTGATCGAGGCCGCGCGGGTCCTGCGTGACGCCCGCCGCGCGTTCGTGCGGATCTAACCCCGAGACCGCCGCCCGCGTCTCGTGACCCCTCCCCGGGGCGCGGGCGGCACACCAACCAACCAGCAGCGAAGGAGCACCCGATGCCCCAGACCTACCGCCCCGGCGACACCGTCACCTACCAAGGCACCGAACACGTCGTCGAATGGACCGGCCTCGGCGCCACCGGACGCGACCGCGGCCTACCCGTCCTCGAAATCCGCGACCCGCACCACACCGGCCCCGCGTTCACCGTCCACCCGCGCGAACTGGACCACTGACCGGCCCGGCGGCTGCCCGGCATCCCGCCCGCCGGGCAGCTCCCAGACCCGACCAGCCCACACACACCAGCCAGCGAAGGAACCCCGATGAGCGAGCACGCCGAAACCGCACACCTCACCGCCGACACCGTCCTGTTCGGCACCCGCGAGGGCACCCTGCACGTCCTACTCATCCAACGCCGCCACGCCCCGTTCGCCGGCCACTGGGCGCTCCCCGGCGGACACCTCAACCCCGGCGAGGACGCCGCCGCCGCCGCACTACGCGAGACCCGCGAGGAAACCGGCCTGAACATCGTCACCGGTGTCCTCCCGTTCGCCGTCCACGGCCAGCCCGGACGCGACCCGCGCGGCCGGTACGTCACCTTCGCGTACACCATGCTCCTGACCGGCACCCCCGCGCCGCGGGCGGGCGACGACGCGGCCAGGGCCGAGTGGCTGCCGCTTGAGCAGGTCACCGCGGGCCGCTACCCGCTGGCGTTCGATCACGCCCAGCTCATCAGTGAGGCCGCCGGCAGCGGCATCCTCAACGCGCTCGCCTGACCGCCCCCCGCACCACCCCGGACACGCGCAAGGGCCCCGGCCGCCGCCGCGAACGACAACCAGGGCCCGCAACCACTTGGAGCGAAAGTGACCGCCGCAACCGTAACCCAGCCCACCGACACCGACACCCAGTGCCCGACCCACACGTGGTGCACCGTCAACCACACCGACCCCCACGAAGGCGACGACTACCACTACAGCGAGATCACCGAAACCGCCACCATCGCCCACGCCCTCGAAATCCTCGCCAGCGGCGAACCCGTCATCACCCTGCACGCCACCATCGACACCGCGTACCTCGACCTGAACGAACTCGGCGCCCTCATCGCGGCGCTCGCCGGGCGCTGGGCCGAACTGGCCGCACTCCAGGCGCAACTCACCCTGGCCGGTGCCCGATGAGCGTCCACGACCCGCACCCCGCCGCTGCGCCCGCGATCACCGCCCTGAACACCCTCGCGCACTGGACCCCCGCCAACGCCGGCGAACTCGCCCGCATCCTGCAAGCCATCCACGCCTACGGACAACCCAGCATCATCACCGCGCTCCACGACGCCCTCGACCACCTCACCGAAACCCTCCCCGACATCACCGACCTCACCGACGACCAACGCGAACTGACCGACACCTGGATCAGCCGCGCCAGCGAACGCCTCGGCTTCATCAGCGAAGCCCTCGACGCCGCGCGCCTGGCAACCGGGACGGAGTGGCCGAGATGAGCGACCGCACCCCCCAGCCCGTGCAGGACGCCACCACCAAACTCATCGCCGCGCTCGCCCTGCACGAAGACACCCGCGACACCGTCGAGAGCGCCCTGCACGACCTGTGGGACACGGCCCTCAACCAGGCCATCAACGGACACGGGCACCCCGACTGGTGGTGCGCTCACCACGGCGAAGACGGCATGGACACCGACAAAGAGCCCTGGTGCCGTGGCTGCGTCGAAGCCGGCATCACCACCGCCCCGGGGAGCGCCGACTGATGCCCCGCGACCTGACCGTCGTCGACACCACCCACGCACCCGCCACTACCGCGCCCTCAGCCACCGCGTCCCGCGTCCTCGCCCGCATCACCCCCACCGGGCGCCTCCCCGAACTCACCGCCGACCACGACCAGGCGTGCGACGCCGCCACCATGCCCGACGTCGCCCACGAACTACGCGTCCACGCACGCCGCACCGCCACAGCGCTCGGCCTGAACCCCGACGACGAGCACGTGATCGCCCGGCTGCTCGACCTCGCCCGCGGCTCCTACGTCCACGGACACATGGACGCCGCAGCCGACCAGCCGAACACCGCACCGGCCGTACCGCTCGCCACGGTCCTCCACTTCCGCGGCGGCGCGTCATGACCGGCCACTCCACTGATGGCACGCGCGAGAAGGACACCGTGCGCCCCGACGGACAGGAACTGTGCGCGTTCTCCAGCAAATACGGCGAGCACGTGCCCGTCCTCGCCGTCGTCATCAGCCGCGACACCGACGGCGCCCGCCGCATCGCCTGCGTCCCCCAATGCCCCAAACCCGCCGCCCAGCCCACCGAGAACGGAACACCGGCATGAGCGTCCTGATCACCGCCCTGGACGGCGACCGCGTCATCACCCAACCCGACGCGACCACCCTCGCGCACTGGGCCTACGAGAAGCACACCGAGACCTGCGCTACCTGCCGCCGCGGCGACACCTGGTGCGGCCAAGGGCGCGACTACCTCCAGGCGACGGCGCCGCACACCGACCTACCCGGCTACGCCACCGCGTGACGGGCGCGTGCCCACAGCGCCCGGGTGTCCGGGCGCTGTGAGTGCGAACCCGCCGGACCCCAACCGAAGGAGAACGAAATGGCCGCCATGAACAAGACCCAAGCCGCATCGCAGCAGAGCGACAACCGGCTGCGCGCCGCGCTGGAAGCCGGCGACACCGGCTCCGTCCAGCTCGGCACCGCCCTCGACATCAACAAGGCGCGCAACCAGGTCGCCCGCCTCGGCTTCGGCAAGGGCGGCAGCACCCGCAACTAAGTGACCACCCGCCCGGTCTGCCGACCACCACCGGCAGACCGGGCCCGACCCGCGAAAGGAGCACCGTGACCGCCGCCCCCGCCAGCGACCGGTACCTGCGCCGCGCCCTCATCAGCGTCGTATTCATCGCAGGCGCCATCACCACCCCCACCAGCGCATGGACCGGGCACCCGCTCACCGCGGCCATCGGCGCGCTCCTGCTGACCGGCGCATGCATTGCCCTGGTCAACGAACGGCGCATCGACAAGGCCGCACGCGACCAGGGCCCGCAGTACTGGCTCGACGACCAGCACATCCACCACCACGACGGGAACTGACCATGACCGACACCCGCGACTTCGACCTCGCCGACGTCCTGTCCATCACCACCGGACGGCTGCTCTCCCACGACGGCATGGGCGGCGTATACCGCATCCTCAACCACCTCACTGGCGACGACCTCATGACCCACCAACTGCCCCGTGCCGCCGAAACCTGCCGCCCCGCGCTACGCGCCCAGCACCCGTTCCTCACCGACCTGCAGCCGCCCGCCGAAGACGTCCCGCTCGATCAGTTGATGGCGTGGCTCGCCCAAGCCGAGCGCGACCACGGCTACACGCTGCCTGTCACGCCGCTCGCCGCGTGGGAGCACCGCAACCCGATCGCGGAACTGGTGGACATGGTCGGCCCGGAGCGGGTCGCCGTCGTCGTGGTCGACGAGGAGCGCTGACCCGTGCGTTTCGGCATCAGCTTCAAGATCCTGCCCGGCGTCCGCGTCGGCCTCACGCGCTCCACCGGCCGCCGTGCCCGCACCCGACTGTGGGCGTCCGAGCGTCTCGGCCCGATCCGGGTCACCGAATCCACCGGCACCGGCAAGCGCCGACGCCGCACCCGCTGACCCGACCCCTACGCCCCGAAGGAGACGACCACGATGCTCACCAGCACCGCCACGGCCCTGCTGCTGATCCTCGGCGGCGTGTTCGCCGTCTTCGGCGTGCTCGGGTTCCTCGGCAACTGGCAGGCCCCCGACCACGACTCGCTCAGATTCGTCCAGGCCCTCGCCACCACCGGCCGGCGCCTCACCGCCGCGGGACTCGCCCTCTACGCCCTGCACTACTCGGCCAGCGGCCTCGTTCTCGCGCTCCTGCTGGCTGCCGCGCTACTCGCCGCAGCCACCTACCTCACCCGCACCAGCAACACCATCCTGCCGACCGGAGCCCCCTCGTGAACCTCATCCCGACCCGGCTGCGCCGCAACCCGCGCCGCGCCGCACAAGACGCCTACTTCGCCACCCAGGAAGACCCGCGCGCCGACACCGCACGCGACACCCTGCGCCGCACCGCCAACCCCGCCGAACGCCGCCACGCCCTCATCGTCCTCGCCGACCGCGAACTCGCCCTCTACCGACTACACGACCACGCGTTCGGCTACACCCCGTGGCCCGGCGACAAAGCCGGCGACGGCGCCACCGGCCTCGCCTACGGCGTCATGATCCTGCGGCTGCTGTGCGCCGTCGAACGAGCCCGCACCATCGGCCACGACGACTGGCCCGCCTACTACACCCCGGTCGCGTGGGGCCGCGACGACCTGTGCACCACCGAGCGCGCCCTAGCCAACGCGTGCGCACCCCACCTCGCCCGCCTCGCGCGGGAGGACAACAGCGAGGAGGCCGCCGTGCTGTACACGCGCCTGTGGATCACCGCCTACCCGATCATCGGCGGACAGGCCGCCGAATGGATCGCGGTGCTCGGCAACGACTGGGAGTGCCGCGCCGCCGGAGTCCAGGACGGCCCGGACACGGTCCTGGTGCTGCCCGACGCCGGACGCTACGCGGTCGAGTGCATGCCCGTAAGCCCAGCTGGCGCGTGAACGGCATATGCCATGAGCCGGCTACCGGCCGATGAACCGATCGAAGATCTTCCGAGCCAGAACGGTGCCCGCCCCGCAGGCGGCACCGATCTCATCAACGGCGACCTGGCTGTAGAACTCGGGGACGTTGCTCAGGTTGTACACCGAGCACACCCCGATGCCGAATATGGCAGCCCCGACGACTTGCCACGTCGTCGGGGACGCCCCGATGTCACCGAGCCTCAGGGCGAACCGCTCTCGCAGCTGCAGGTGGCTCCGATCGCGCCAGTCCTTCAACACGGGCTCGGGACAGTCGTCCGCGTCGTGGAGGCTGAGGGTGAAGAATCCCGGCAGCAGTTCGTAGTCCCATGCCAGGATCCTGGCTGCGCGGCGATAGAGCTCGTCTCGCGCGCCGATGTCCTTCATCGGCCCACAGTTCCAGTAGCCGAGTTGAGGGATCTGCGGGAACCAGATCCGCACGCGCCCTCGCGCGCCTTGGCCTTGCTGGTCCGTGCAGATGACTGCGGCGTAGTGCGGGTTGGCGTCTCTCCATGCCGTCCCTCCGCGTGGATGCGTCATCGCGGATGCGAGCAGGCCGAGGCGCCACGGTCGCGGCTCGTGGCTTCCCGGCGCGTCAGTGGTTTCCCAGCCCAGCCGGCGGTCATAGTCGCGGCGCTTGTTGTGGATCGGGTTCTCGTACTTGATCGCGCAGTATTCCTCGATGGCCGCACCGAGGCGCGAACTGTGCCACACGACAGTCCGCCAGTGCACCTGGCCCCACCACGGCTTGTCGCGCGCGTGTTCCTGCCAGCGTCCTTCGGTGTCGTACGCTATGCCCGCGTACAGCAGACGCTGGTCGCGGTCGTAGAGACGGTACACGGCGGTTCGCCGATTCGGTCCGCAGTGGAACGACCTGCACCGGTACGCCATCAGGACCACGCCCCGGCGCCCGGGGTGAACCGAAGCTCAGTCCTCGGGTGTGCGCCCCTGCGCGATCTGCGCAGCCGCCGAGCGGGAAATGTCGAGCCGCTGCGCGACATCCGCGTGGGACGCGCCGCGATCACGCATCCCCAGGACGCCGGACCTGCGGATTTCCGCAGCCACGGGAATAGCAGCCTGGAATTCCCTGATGAGTTCCTGCGCTTTGAGCGCTCTTTCCTCGGGGTCGCTAATGGCGCGCACGGCATCGAGCATCCGCTCAAGCTCCCTTTTCCCCTCCGGCGCCATGAGGCGAAGTGTAGATCCATGGCAATACTGTACAACCACCCTGTACAGTAGAAGGACACGAATTCATCACCCTAAGGAGTTCGCCACATGGCAGCCAAAAACGCCGCTTCGGTGGCGCCGGTCACAGTCCCAGCGTTCACCCGCTGGGCGCTGCGTCTCGGCGGCGGCGCGGCCCTGGTCTGCGGCGCCATCCTCTCCTTCTTCGCGCTCTACGGCCTCGCCGTCATGAACGGCTGGCCCCGCTCCATCGCCTGGGCGCTCCCCGGCAGCGTCGACATCCTCACCGCCACCGCCATCGTCACCGCCATGTCCGTGCCCCGAGCCCACCGCGGCGCGAAGATCGCCCACTGGTGCGCCGCCGCATCCCTCGCCATGACCGTCGGCTGCAACATCGAGTTCCACGCGCTACTGCCCGCCACCCACTGGAGCATCGGGCACGTCTTCCTCGTCGCCACCGGTGCCGTGCCGGCCGTGGTCGTCGAACTGATCCTCGTGATGCAGATGTACCTCGGCGACGGCGCCGTGCTCGCCGCCGCCGACGACGCCCGCACCGAAACACCCGCCGAGCGTTCGAACGCTCGCAAGAGCAAGCCGCAGCGCTCGCAACCCGAAACGGACGCGAGCGGTCCGCTCGCTTCGAACGCTCAGGACGAGCGACCGCAATCCGAAGCGAGCGCTCACAGCGACCGCGATGCGAGCGCTCGCCCGGACGAGGAGAGCGACCGCTCGCTCGCCGCGGCGAGCGGCCGACCGTCCATGGACCGCTGGGTCGAGATCGGCCGACCGGTCTACGAAACGCTCGCAGGCACGCTCGGAAAGCGACCGCCCGAGAAGGCATTCCGCGACGCGCTCGCCGAAGCCGCCGACAAGCTGATCGCGCGCGGCGAACTGCCCGCGTTCTACGCCGAGCCCTCCGTCCCCGCCGCCAAGCGGGTGCGCGCCGCTGTCGAAGAGCGATTTCCCGGCCTCGCGCGCCTACGTCCCGTCCCCGACGACCTTAGGGAGGCGTCATGACGAGCGGCGCGACACATGATGTGATCCCGACCCCGGGAACCGTGATCCAAGCCCACCCGGGCCAGATCGCACTGTCCCCGGCGCACATGGCATATCGGCAGCAGGCCATGATCGAGGGCCTGCTGCCCGCGCCGCGCAGCGCCGTCACCCTCCACGGGCAGGGCCCCTCGCTCGCGCAGCGCGCCATCGAAGGCGTCGTCGAAGGCGCCCTGAAGTACAAGAGCGTGCTGCTCGCGCCGTTGATCGCCGGATTCGTCGAAGCGGCCGGCGCCGGAATCCACGTCGCCCCGCACTCCGCGCTCGTCGGCGGCGCGCTGCTCGGCGCCTCCGCGATGGTCGCCGGAGTCGCCACGCTCGCCGGGATCGCGCACATCGCAAATCCCCCCGACCCGCACCCCATCGGCACCCACCACGCCGGGCACTCCGGGAAGATCCTGATCACCGCGTTCGGGACGTTCCTGAACACCGCTGCCCTCGGCCTCACCGGGTGGCTCGGGGCGCTGTCCGGCGGCGGGATCGCCAGCTGGGTGCTCTCCAGCCTCGGCATCGGCACCCTGATCGCGTTCGGGGTCCACGAGTCCGCGCCCCGCACGCAGATCCTCGACACCGACCGCATCAGGGCGACCGCGGACCTCGCCGCAGCGACCGCTCAGAACGTCCAGGCGCCGTTCCCGTTCGCTCCCCACGACGCGTTCTCCGCGCATCCGATCGTTCAGCAGGTCGTGTGGGCGATGGCAGAGAACGGTCTGCACGGAGCGGTCGCGGACGGCATGCCGACCGTTCTGGACGCTCACCGCTGGACGGTCGCGATCACCCACCCGGGGATCAGTGCGAAGCGTGTGATCGCTCGCTTGGACGACCTAGCAGGGTCGCTCGGTGTCGTCAACGGCGGCCTGAAGATCGCGCGCGGGCAGAACGAGAACCAGACCGTGTGGTCCGTCAACAACGTGCCGCTCGCCGCGCTCGAAGCTCCCGGCGCGCACCCGGTGATCGAGGCCGGCCGCACCGAGGTCTCGATCTGGGACCCGATCGCGATCGGCCTGGACGACGACAACCAGAGCGTGCAGATCGTGATCGCCGGCACCCCGGGCATACTGATCGCGGGCAACCCGCGAATGGGCAAGTCGAACCTGGAGTCCGCGATCGTGTGCACGATCATCCGGGCGCGGGACTGCCGCCTGTGGACGATCGACGCCTCACAGCGGGAACTGCCGATCTACGACGAGGTTGCGGACCGGCACGTCGGCGCGGACATCGACGCCGCGATCGCGATGCTCACCGAGCTGGTCGCGGAGATCGAGAGCCGCGGAAACCTGCTGAAGCCCTTCCGTTCCACGGAATTGACCCGGGAAATCGCGCACGAGCAGGGAATCGACTGCATTGGCCTGGTGATCGACGAACTGCACCAGTTCACCAAGCACTCGGACACGAAGAAAGCCACGGCGTTCTCGTCGCTGCTCGGGAAAGTCGTGGCGCTCGGTGGCGCGACCGGGGTTTTCACGATCGCCGCCACGCAGAAACCGCAGGCGGACGTCATTCCGTCGTTCGTCCGGGACCTGATCGATATCAAGTTCGCGCTGCGCTGCGAAACCTATAACCAGGTCAACACGATCCTCGGCGACGGGGCGCACAAGGCGTGCCCCGCGCACGAGCTCAAGCGCACCGACAAGGGCGTCGGGTATTTGAAGGGCCTGCCGGATCGGGATGCGTGCCGAGTACGCACGCACCTGATCGACGTGGAGGAGCGGTACGCGATCGTGGACCAGTACGCGGAGCAGTTCGTGCCGATGCCCCCGTCCGGGCCGGGCGGCGGCGGAGATGAAGAGTTCGAAGATGACACGCCAGAGGCGCGGCGCTCCCGGTTCTACTCGGTGCCGAACTACCCGGACGGCAAGCCGGTCGGCGACAGCTACGTAGCGTTGTGGAACGCGATCGACGGCGAGTTCACCTACCGCGAGGTCGCCGCGTTGGGGATCTACAAGCAGCGCGGCAGTGTGCAGGGCCCGCTGGATATGTGGCGCAAGCTGGGCTACATCGTGGAGGTCGGCAAGCGTCAGGGGCCGGCCGGTCCGCCGTCGATGGTGTACCGCAAGGCCACGGCGGAGGAGTTCGGGGCGGAGACCGACGAGAGGAGGGCGTCCTGATGCCGACGAAGACGTACCGCAGTCCGGTGTGGAAGTACGCGCACCCGGTGAAGTACCTGAAGTCTGAGGCGCGTAAGGCGCGGCGCGCCATGGCTCCGACGAAAGCGCTGGGCCGGGTGTTCTCGGTCCCGGAGATCAGGGCAGCGCTCGGCACGCGCACCACCAAGGTCACGGCTGAGACCCGCCAGAAGCAGGTCGCTGGCGTGCAGCGCAAAGAAACTGCGGCGAAGAAGAAGGCAACCCGCGTCATCAAGCCCCGCCCGGCCGCGAACGGCGGCAACGCGAACTACCGGCGCAAGAAGAACGGTCAGTTCAACGGGCGCGAGGCGATGTCGCCCCACGAGCGCGCCCTGTTCGACCGGGCGCAGCAGCAGCGCGTGGACCCGCAGCTGTTGCCGCGTTCGGCGCGTACCCGCAAGCGCCCGGCCGGATACTAAGAACACCCGATCGAGGAGACCCCGATGGACACCAGTACCCACTCCGCACTGCCCGGCCGCATCCCCGACCACCGCCGCACCCCACTCGGCCAGCTCGCCGGCCAGCCGGCCGAGGCTCGCGCTCAGTGCGGCGAGGGCGAGTTCAACTCCTCAATATGATCACCAAGGAAACCCCGATGCCCGCGACCCGCATCCCCGACCTACGCGGCACACCCCTAGGCCGCACCGACACCCGCGCGCACGCCACCGCCGTGATCCTCAAGCGGGTCACGTCCCGCACCCGGGACGAGGCACCCCCTTCGGGGTTCCAGTCCTCGATCTGACCACCCGAGCCCGGCGAAACCCGCCCCCCACCGGCAACACCGCGATAACCTGAACCCGGATCCCCGGTCTGATCCCGGCCGGAAGACGCCCCGCACATCCCCCCCGTGCGGGGCGTTCCCATGCGCCGCACGGGCTGCGTCAGTACCCTGGGTGGCATGACGACCGCGACCACGACCCGGCCCCGTCTGCGCCAGACATTCACCGGCGGCGGGTATCTCGACCTCGCCCCCGCACCCGGCGACCCGCCGCAGATCGAAACCCGCGACGAGCACACCGCCGCCCGCCTCGCCCTCGCGCTGCTGATCGCCCGGCACGGCACCAGCCGCGGCGCGAAATACCCCTACCGCTACGAGGCCGTCGACGCGGGCGGGAACGTGCTGGCCGCGCAGGACGACGAGACGGTGCGCCAGTTGACGGAGGCGCTGCGCGGCACCGACTGCGGGGAACTCGCACAGTACGCGGCGCTCGAAACAGTGGGGTTCGCGGCCGGGTAGGATCGGCGCGACACATGCTCGGCGCGAAGCCCCGCGGTCCTGGATGACGCGGGGCTTCGTCGTGCCTGCACCTGTGTGTGGCGAACGTGCCTCACGGGCCGCGGCGAACGGAATTGCGCGGCAACCCGTGAATGCCGCACACTCCGCAACAGTGATCAGCGCCACACTCAGGGCGCCACCCGCAACGCGGCGCCGACCACCACCCAAACCAGCGACCTGCCTGCACGAATCGTACGCGCAAGCAGGAGGTCCCCGATGGCAAAACCCGCGCGACCCTACCGGCCCACCGAGCCTCCCGCCGAACCCCAACCAGTCGCCGCCTGCAACTGCCCCTTCCGCTGCAACGCCCCCTACCGCCGCGCCGTCAAAGCTTACGAAAAGGCCTACACCGACTGGGAAACGAACAACTACCAGGGCGAACAGCCCTGGCCCGTCGAACTCGAGCCCCGCGCCGGCCAACCCGTCTACTGCCTGCGCTGCGCCGTCACCATCCGCGCCGCCCTACGCGAACTCCCCCTCGCCTACGACGCCGTAGGCCCAGGTGCGGTCATCACCGGCACCACCGGCGACGACGAACACGTCACCCGCTCCGCCACTCTCCCCTCACCGTCGCCTGCGGCCGACCAGCAGGACGAGATCGCGGCAACCATGCGCGACTGGGAGGACCTGCTGCGCCGTTACCTGCGCCACCGCCCCGCAACCGACGTGTTCGGTGACCGCCGCGCCACCCTCGCCAACTCCGTGGACTACCTCAACGCCCACTTCCGGCAGATCATCACCTGGGCGGATGACCCGGTGGTGTTCATGGCCGCGGACTTCGGGGCGGATGTGTGGCGGCTGCACTCCTCCACCACGCGCATGGTCAAGTCCGGGCCGATGCGCCGCCACTTGCCGGTGCCGTGCCCGACCTGCCAGACGCGGGCACTGATCCAGGAGGAGGGCAAGGCGCTGGAGCCCTGGTCGATCGAGTGCGTGGAGCGGATCGGCGGCTGTGGGCGCGTGTTCAGCGAGAACGAGTACGCGTGGCTGCGCGAGCTGATCCTGGACAAGAGCGTGACGATGCCGTGCCGGGTCGCGGCGTGAGCGGCGGCGGCGATGAGGGCGTCCCGGTGACGATTGCGAAAGCGGCCGAGTGGACGGGTCGCAGCGAGCGCACGATCCAGCGGTGGATCACGGCGCGGCTGCTCGGTTCGTGGCGCACGACCGACGGGAAACGGGTCGTGATGCTGGATGAAGTGATCAGGGTGGAGCGGTATCAGCGGCAGCGGATCGCGGCGCGCAAAAGGAGATGTGATCGGATGTTGGCGGATCGACGTCCCGTGTCGTAACCTCGCCTCATGCTGGGTGCTTAGCGCCCGAGAGTTTGCCCGGCCGGGTTGGTCGGGAAGTGGTGCTCGCTCGTGGTTCCGGCCGGACCGGGCTGAGCGCCCAGCCTTGAGAGCCCCGCCTCGTGCGGGGCTTTCGGCTTGTCGGGTCCCGTGTTCTCCGGTCGTCGTGTGGGCGTGAGCCGGGAGAAGCACACGGCCCCCGGCCCCAAGACTTCCCGCGTGCGGCATCGGTGGACGTCGGACGCACGCGGGAAACCCCGTCCGGGAGGTGCCCGTGACCGGTCTCGCGCCTGAGCCGGTGGACCGCGCGATAGCCCGGATCCTCGCCGGCGGACTCCACGACTGGCGCGACATCACCGACACCATCACCGAACCGTTGACGACCTCACGCGGACGCACCCGGCAGGAACCACGCGACAACCACCGCGAAGCGACCGGACCGAGCCACCGGCCGGACGCCGACTGATGGACACGGACACGCTGCTGATCGCCGACGCATACGGCTGGACGCCCGACGAGATCAACGCCATGCCCCCATACGCGCGCCGTCTCGCCCTGGAATTCCTGAGCACCCGCACAGCAACCCCGCGCCGCAGCCGCTGGCGACGGCTCACCACACTGCACTGGCACGCCCGGCGCACCCTGTGGCTCCGCCAGCACCGCACCACCTGAACGAACGGAACCAGTGAGCACCGCCCTCGCCGACCGACCCACCGCCGGGACAACACCCGTGAACCCGTACCGGCCACCCCGACTCGGCGACCTCATCCACGTACGCCTCGGCGACGGCGACGAACACAGTGCCCTGGTCGAATCCGTCGGCGATGACGGACGCACCCTCACCCTGACCGGCCCGACCCCGCGCGGAGACCTACGGGTCGTGATCCGCCGCGTCGACCGGCACCTGACCCACCTGGAGACCCGATGAGCGCGTTCCTCGACCGCGTGCACCACCTGCTCGACGAAGCCAAGGCCGAGTTCGAGCACCTGCTCGGGCACGCCGACAGCAACGTGAAGGCCGCCGCGCACACCGCCGTCGAGAAGATCAACGCGGTGAAGGGCGAACTCGAGGCCGACGCCCCCAAGCTCGAGGCCGAGGCCGAGGCTGACGCCGCCGACGTCGTGCACACCGCCGCGACCGAGGGCGTGATTCCGGCCGAGCAGGAAGCCGTCACCGACGGCGAGACCCTGATCGTGGACGCCGGGCACGACGTGGCAGCCGCCGTCGAAGGCAGCGCCAAGCCC
>Ga0134128_10004726_pt1 | contig 16614 bp, 13 predicted proteins | sample KB31754_FD_96462 | JGI IMG/M metagenome (GOLD analysis project Ga0134128, IMG submission 96462) | Terrestrial soil microbial communities with excess Nitrogen fertilizer from Kellogg Biological Station, Michigan, USA - KB3-175-4 | ecosystem: Environmental > Terrestrial > Soil > Unclassified ...
CTCCCGGGAAGCCGTCCAGAGCGCCGTCCGGATCGCCGCCACGATAAGCGGCGTGGCCCGGGTGCTGGATAACGTCAACTGGGCAGCAGAGGCAACGGCCGCCCGGGCGGCCTAGGCCACTGCCGGCCCCGTCGGCGAGCGTATCGCCCGCGGGGCTGTTTTGTTATAGGATTGAAGCTCGGTCAGCGCTGTCGTAACAGCGTTACAAGAACAGTTGCACTTCACCGTGCTGGCGAGGAGTGAGTCATGAATGCCGCTTCGGACACTCTGTTGAACAACACAGAAGAGAAAGCCGACATCGCACGTCAGGAGCAGAAGACCGAGTCGGACGCTTCGCTCGTCGAGCTGGGAAAGGTGTCGGATACCAAGGGCGGTTTCCTTGGTTTCAAGATGGACTCAGGCGCGGGGTTCCAAAACTTCTGATGCTGCCTGGGCCGCCCGCCCGGTCAGCTCTCAACCGCCCACCCACGGAAGGGGTGGCGGCCAGTTACCATCGCTTGCTGATGTCGGCGCTCACGACGCGACCGAGAGGCTGCACGTTGAGCTGGTCGTAGCCGAATTGGTCATCGATGAACGGCGGATCGCGATTGAACAGGTTCACGGCGTTGATCGAGAGCTCCAATCCGCTCAGCCAACCGGCATGCTCGCGGGTCCTATACTCGACTCGAGCATCAACGGTCGTCCATGCCGCCACTCTGGGCACGAGTTGGCTGCCGGGATTCCTGTAGCCGCCGGAGTAGTTTACGGCCAAATCAAATCCCGGACCCGGCGACCGGGGTCCTCTGCGACTCCAGTCGATCGTGCCACGTAGCCGCAGCGTCAGTGGATTCGAGAGCGTGTTCACGATGTCGGCCGCGGGGGAGGTATTGGTGACGGCCTGGTCGAACTTGAAGACGTAATTCGCCGTCAACCCGAGATTCAGGATTCCCGGCGCACCACTGATGGAGTCGTGTGCTTCGACGTCCAGGCCGGTCGTCCTGGTCGTGGCCAGATTCGCCAATCTGGCATCGATGATCGCCGCCGGCGAGCTGGCGAGACATGTCGCTACGGGACCCTGGTAATCGGCACTCGTGCAGAGCGCGTTGATCTGTGTCCGAGACGGGTTCCGCGTGATCACGGGCGCCCACTCCGCCTCGTCAGTCAGAATGGCGAACGGGTTGTCGCCGGCCGGCTGGGCGATGCGGTTCTCATAATCGATGGAATAATAGGTCAGCGAGAAAGTAGAGCCCGGCAGGAAGATCGGCGCGAAGTCCACACCGGCCGTCCAGGTTTTTGCCGTCTCCTGCTTCAGGTTGGGATTCGATCCCTGCTCCACCAGCACCAGCGAGCGCCCGGTCGCCGATCGCGGATCCGAAAGGACCAGCGAGCCAGCCGCGCTCTCCGAGGTGTCGTACAGATTATCGAGCGTCGGGGCGCGGAAGGACCGTCCCCAGCTCGCCCGGACCTTCAGCGGTTGAATCGGAATCCATCGGATGCGAACCGTCGGGTTGAAGGTGCCGCCGAAGTCGCTGTAGTGCTCATAGCGCCCCGACGCGTTGAGCTCCAGTCGTGGTGTGGCCCGCGGATTGGCCGGATCGCCGATCAGGGGCAGCTCGAGCTGCGAGAACAGCGAGCTGATATGGCGCCCATAGCTCTGCGCAACGGTGCTCTCGGCTGGATTCAACGGATTCGCGACGTCGTGAAACAGCTCTTCCTCCCGGCGCTCAGCGCCTAAAGCAAGCTTGGCGTCGCCGGCCGGCACGCTGAAGAGAGAGCCGTCTGCAACCAGGCGGGTGGTTTCGATACTGGCCAGGACGTGAAGTGGGAAGTCTCGGTTGACTGTCGCCAGTGTCGCCGGACTCGTATTCGATCCGTCGCCGAAAGGATCGAACGCCGTGGCAGGGTTCGGATCAGCCAGGCTGGCCGCCAGTGCAGCCTGATCCGGCACGTTGTATTCATCGCTTCGCAGCGACTGGCGGCCATATGACTCGCTCAGCGTTGCCTGCCAGGTCTCGCCGAGCTGCAGCCTGGCTCCCGCCGTACCTACGTACACCCGGCTCTTCGCGGCAAACGTCCCAGGTCCGAAATCGCGGCCGAAGCTGTAGGCCACCAAAGCGTAGGGCGCACCCGCGAACGGATTGAGGTAGAACGGATTGGAAGGCGGGACCGGGAGGATCTGCTCGTCGGGAAGAAAGCTTCTCAATGCGTCGCGCTGCGCGAACCGGCCCTCGAAGAACAGTTCCGCCCGATCGCCGAGCTCCTGAACGGCTGTCGCGTACAGCTTGTGTGCCCTGACCTCCGGGAAGAGCTGATCCTGCGCAAACTGATTTTCCAGATTGATGTGCGGTGACAGCGCCGCCGTCGTCAGTCCCTGACCGTTTTGACCGGCCGGAATGCCGAACGCCGGCTGCAGGGTCGCCGGATTCAGGATGTTGCCTGGATTGCTGTAATAGCTGTCGTAGTTGGCGCCGCCATATGGCGTTTTGTCTGCGTTCGCAGCATAGGGGCGTTCCGCTGCGGCGAGCGGCGTCTCATCGGAGTATTCATAGGCCAGCATCGCGTGACCGCGGGTCCAGTTCCCACCGAGGAGTTGCGATGCCATGACTTCCCGACGCCCGTCTACCGCCGTCCCATACCTCACCTGCGTCTCGGCGCCCTGGAAATCATCCCTCATGATGATGTTGATGACGCCCGCAACGGCGTCCGAGCCATAGAGCGCAGAGGCACCGTCCGGAAGGATCTCGATGCGCTCCACCGCGCTCCAGGGGATCGTCGATACATCCACGAAATCGCCGTTGAGCCCGGACAGCGGCTGCCGGCGTCCGTTGACCAGTACGAGCGTCGCGCCGACACCGAGGCCACGCAGGTCGAGTCCGGCGCCATACTGGTTGTTGGCATCGATACCCAGGTCCTCGCGGGGCCCACTCAACGAGATGATCGGTAGAGAGTAGAGGGAGTCCTGGACGGTCGCGAAGGGAGCCTGCGCGAGCTGCCGTCGCTGCACGCTGACCAGCGGGGCGATGACGTCCTGTACGCCTCTGATGAGACTCCCCGTGACGTTGACCTGCTCGAGCTGACCTACGTCCTGATAGGCCTGCGGTCCCCTGCGCGCCAGCCTCACGGGACGGGGCTGCACGCCGGCAGCTGCTTTCGCAGCGCCGGCCACTTGGACCGGAAAGATGTCTACCGAGTTATCGCTATCGAACTGGAAGGTATAGCCGGTGTCCTTCAGCAGCAGGGCGAGCGCCTGGGTGCCGTCCATCACGCCCGCGACGGCGTTGCTCTTCTGCGCGGCCAGCTGCGGAGTCGCCTGGAAGGCGGGCTGGATGCCGCACTGGTGATAGAAATCGAGCAGAGCCTCGGGAAGCGGCTCCGCCGGCAGGTTGAATTGGACGGTTGGACCCTGGGCCCGGGCGTAGTCCCCGAGCCACAGGACTGCAATGGCCGCCCCCAACATGAACAGCAGCTGACGTCCGACGAGGAAGCTGATCCTGGCCATCTTCCAACCCGCGTCCGCCCTGTCTCCCACCCTTACGCCATTTTAGTTGGTGATTCTCCCGCGGGTACAGCGTACCAGAGTACGCCCGGCTCCGATACCCGACCGGCGGCCACCACCAACAGCGCGTGTAGAGTCCTGATTTCGGCCTCGTGCCGGAGTTCGTTGTCGTCACATCGGGTCACATCGGCGGCTGCGCCCGCGCCGCGCTGCCGCCTGGAGCTCACCTCACTCGGGACCGTCAGTATTCCTTACACCCTGGACGGCCCGGGGGCGGCAATACAATCGTGCCGCCGCCGACGCACGAAAGTCGTGTCACCGACGCCACAAACGGTCGCTCCAGAGTCAGTCCAGCTGCGCCAGCCGCCTATGCCTGGCGCACGCGGCCATTGCCAAGGCAGGGGCTCGGCTAACCTCTCGGCGCGACGGGCTCCGGCAGGGCTGCGAGCCTCTTACACAGCTCCGCCGTTGCGTCGATGGCCCCCGGACCCAACCCGCTGAGCCGCTGGTCGTCGAAGGCAATCAATCGTCCGCTGCGGACGGCGCGGAGCATTGGGAATCGCCGCCAAGATGCCAGCCATGCCTCGCCCTTCCCTGGGGGTGCCGCGGCAATGATTATGTCTGGATCGCGTGCAATCACCGCCTCGACGCTGACGGCGGGCGCAGCCTGCTGCAAGTCGTCGAACACATTGCGCGCCCCGCAGATGCGGAGAGCATCGCTCATCGGCTGACGCCCGCCGACCGTGTAAAGGGGTTTGTCCCAGACTTGGAGCAGGGCGGTGGGCCGATTGCGCACCTGACCATATCGGCTCGCGAGCGCCGCAAGCCTGGTTTGCAAGGCGCCGGCAACGCGATCGGCCACCGCGCGCGTGCCCGCGAGCTGTCCCAGTCTGCGCATGGAGGCGGCAATTCCCTCGAGAGTCAGTGGCTCCTCCCGGTAAACCGGCAGACCCAACCGGCCGAGCAGGTCAATCTGTGCCGCGCTCGTGCCGTACGGCCACACCACGACGACAGCCGGCTTCGTCGCGATCAGCCGCTCGACGTCGATGTTGGCGAGGTCTCCGAGCTTCGGCAGCTTCTGCGCCGCCGACGGCGCATCAGATGCATCGTCGGTAGCCACGACCCGACTACCCGCGCCCACCGCGAAGAGCATCTCAGTTGCGCCCGGCGCCAGACTTACGATGCGTTGGGGCGGATAGCTGACCGTCACGCGATGACCTGTGTCATCGACGACGGTGACCGTACGCACTCCGGACGCCAACGCATGAGTGGACGTCGATCCGATCGTCGCCAACACGACAAACAACAGGAGACCGCGCGCCGCGCTCACGGGCGCTCGATCGTGTTTGCCGCCCAGTGCACCACCGGCTGCAGCCGTGGAGATGCCAACGCCAGTGCCGTTTCACGGCGCAGCCAGCGCCATTCATTGTGCTCGGGCCGGCCGAGCAGCGGGTTGACAGGCAAAGCGACGCTCTCCGTACGGGTCGTCGCCAGGTAATATCGGGCAATCTTCCGGTTACCGTAGGGGCCGGTCTCCTGATATACCTCCCCCCACCTGAACTCCAGGTCCTCGATGAGGGTCTCCTCACGCACCTCACGACGGGCAGCCGCCAACGGATCCTCGCCCGGCTCCACCATCCCTTTCGGGAAGTCCCAGTTACGGTAGGCGCGTAGCATGAGGAAGAGCCAGCCTGAAGCGTCCCGCCGCACGACCACTGCTCCAGCGGAGAGCACGCGAGGTCTCCCGTCGCGATCCAAGACATTCCCGACGCCCGCCATCAGCACAGACTACACGGCGCGCAAAAAAAGGAGAAGCTCGGCCGTCCGACAATCACGTCGGACTACGACGTTGCATCACTACTGATGCAACACCCTTCTAATCGGCCGGTGGGCTCAACTGGTCTCAGAGGGAAGGCTCGCGCACTTGTAGTAGGCAACCTGCGCGTCCTTGAAAGCGTTGACATTGAATGAGCCGACGACTGCCTGCCCGGGCACCATGACGTAGGCGTAGTTGGCGCCCTTGGAAGGGGCGGCGTTGACGGCCGTCGCGGTCAGCTTCTCCGTAGCACCGGCGCGGTTCATGTTGCCGGCAAGTCCCCAGGGTTGCGATTCCTGAGAGAGCTTCTCACATCCATAGGCGGCCTCGGGAGCAGCCTGGCCGGCCATCACGCGCTCTCCTGAGCTCGCCTTGTAACTCTTCACCGTGAGCTGCCCGACCGTGGAGCAGCCCGCCGCCGCCATTGCGATCGAGCAGATTATCGCGATTCTTCTCGACATGGATCCTCCAGAGGCGCTGAGACGAGGCAGCTACCCTAGGACCTTTCGAGCTGTCGGCCAGTGAACGCGATCACAGATACGGCGGCTCGTCTACACACGCTCCGCTTCGGTTTCCACGACGCTGGCGGCCCCCTCCTCGACGACCTTCGCGAGGCCGATCGCCTGCGGCAACACCTGTTTGGCATAGAAGTGCGCGGTGCGGACCTTCGACTGGTAGAACCCCTTGCCCATCGGACCGCGACCCTCCGCGGCGATCGCTGCGGACTTGGCGAGCAGCCAGCCGCCGATCACGAGGCCGCAGAGCTTGAGGTAGGGTACCGACACCGCGAGCGCGCGCTCCGGTGAAGTGGCCATGTTGCTCACCAGCGCGCGGGTTGCCGACTCGAGGGCGCTAACGCCCTGCACGGCTGCATCGCGTGTCTCGGCCGGCGCGGGCCCGGCCGGCGCGAGCGCCTGAAGCTCGCGCCGCATGTCGGCAATGAGCGCGCTCACGGCGCCGCCGCGATCGCGGCCGATCTTCCTGCCGATGAGGTCGTTCGCCTGGATCCCGGTCGTTCCCTCGTAGATGGTCGTGATGCGCACGTCCCGTAGGTACTGCGCCGCGCCCGTCTCCTCGACGTATCCCATGCCGCCGTGCACCTGCACCCCGATGGCGGCGACATCGTTGGCGGTCTCGGTACTCCAGGCCTTCACGATCGGAATCAGCAGGTCACCGCGGGCCTGGGCTGCGGTCCGCACCGATTTGTCCTGGTGATGTGCCGCAAGATCGAGCTGTTGCCCGGCGTAGAAGGCCAGCGCCCGCGATGCCTCCGTGCACGACTTCATGGTCAGTAACATGCGCCGCACGTCCGGGTGGTGAATGATCGGCAGGCGCTCGCCGGCTCCTGCGCCCGCAGGCCGGCCCTGAATGCGCGTGCGCGCGTACTCCACCGCCTGTTGGAAAGCGCGCTCGCCCACCGCATAGCTCTGAACGCCGACCGCCAGGCGCGCGGTGTTCATCATGACGAACATGTACTCGAGCCCGCGGTTCGGCTCTCCCACGAGGTACGCGGTCGCGCCTTTGTCGTGACCGAACTGCATGACGCAGGTCGGGCTCGCGTGAATCCCGAGCTTGTGCTCGATCGACATGCATCGGACCTCATTGCGCTCGCCCAGCGATCCGTCCGCATTGACCAACACCTTCGGCACGATGAAGAGCGAGATGCCCTTGACGCCAGCCGGCGCGCCGTCGATGCGCCCGAGCACCATGTGGATCACGTTGTCGGTGTAGTCGTGCTCACCCCAGGTAATGAAGATTTTCTGCCCGAAGAGGCGGTAATGATCTCCTTCCTGCACCGCGCGCGTGCGCACCTGCCCGAGGTCGGAGCCGGCCTGCGGCTCGGTCAGCACCATCGTGCCGGTCCATTCCCCGCTCGCCATTTTCGGCAGGAAGAGTCGCTGCTGTGTTTCGGAGCCGCAGACCTCGAGCGCGTGCACCGCGCCGTGGGTCAGCATCGGACAGAGTTGGAACGAGAGGTTGGAGGAGCCCCAAAGCTCCGCCACGGCGCTGCTCAAGGGTTGCGGGACGCGTTGTCCGCCGAACCGCGGATCGGTGCCGAGCTGCTGCCAGCCGCCGTCCACGAACTGCCGGTACGCTTCCCTGAACCCCTTCGGAGTCGACACGCCTTCGGGCGTCCAGCGCGCGCCCTCGCGATCGCCCGGGCGGTTGAGTGGATCGAGCACGGTCTCCGCGAGGCGGGCAGCCTCCTCGAGGATCGAGGCGCCGACTTCATCGCTGTAGTCGGCAAGGGCGGGACAGGCGGCGAGCTGGCCGATGCCGAGCAGCTCCTCGAGTACGAAACGCAGTTCCTTGAGCGGTGCGCGGTACATGGGTCGTCTCCGGCGAGGCGGTGAAGGCCAGGGTAGAGGCCCGATGGCTGAGTAGTGTAGCCGCGGCGGCGGCGCAATCCTACCGGCCGGTAACCTGACCTGCCGGCGGGTAGGATTTTCACGGCCCGGCCAACGCCGGCACGATGCTCGCGGCCAGAAACTCGATGAAGCGCTGCACACGGGCATCGGCCGCCATCGCCTCGGGGTACAGGGCGTAAAGGGTGGTGGCGGGCGGCGCCGTCCACTCGGGAAGCACGGGCCGCAACCGGCCGGTGGCAAGCCCCTGCCGGCAGAGAAAGCCCGGCAGGAGACCGATCCCCAGCCCCGCAGCGGCAGCAGCGTGCAGCACTGCAGGGTCGCTCACCGCGAGCTTGGGCGACACCAATACTTCGGCGCGCTGGGCCCCTCGCTCGAGAAGCAATCGGAATTCAGGCAGCTCGACCGGCTCCGGCGTCAGGAGGTCGTGACTGCGCAGGTCCTCCGGTCTCGTCGGCGTGCCGCGCCGCTCCAGGTAGGCGGGCGTCGCACAGAGCACCGCGGGCGGGGCGCCCAGGGAGCGATGCGCGACTGCCGGATCGCTCGAAGGCTGCGCGCGTACCGCGACGTCCCAGCCGCCTTCCAGTCCGAGGCCATCGAGCGCCACCTCGAGCGGGATATCGGGAAAGCTCTCGAGAAATCGCGGGACGAGGGGGGTCAGCAGCAGCCGTCCATAAGTCGGATCCGAAACGATGCGCAACGGTCCGGTCGCCGGCGTGCGCAGCTTCGCGATCGCAGCGCGTGCGGCGTCGGACTCCTCGATCACACGCTTGCCGTGCGGGTAAAGAAGCCGGCCCGCCGGGGTCAACGACAGCCGCCGGGTAGTGCGCTCCAGGAGTCGGGTGCCCAGCGCCTGCTCCAGGTCCGCGATGGCGCGACTCACCGCCGCCTTGGGCACGCCGAGAGCGCGGGCCGCGGAGGAGAAACCGTTCAGGTCCACGACCTTCGCCAGAACGGCCAATTGTGCCGGTGCCCAGAGCTGACTCAAACCGGGTGCAATCCCTCTAAAGCGGGAGCCTATTGTTTCACCGGGGGGGCAGGTACGCCAGTGCCCCGTGACGATAAGATAGCGGGGCAGCCGTTTGCCCCACCTCTGGAGAAAAGCTGATGAAGATCTCCGTCCATGCCGTGTCTGTTGACCTGCTGGCCAACATGCTGGCCAATCTCTCACACGTCCTCGACAAGGGACTCGCGAGTGCCACCGCCCGCAAGATCGAGCCGGCGGTGCTCGTGAATGCTCGGCTGGCGCCGGACATGCTGCCGCTGGCCCGACAGGTGCAGATCGCCTGCGACATGGGGAAGTTCGGCGTGGCACGGCTGGCCGGCGTCGAAGCGCCTAAATTGGAGGACAAGGAACAGACGTTCGAGGAGCTGCGGGCGCGTATCGCGCGCACCGTCGATTTCATCCGGAGCGTGCCGGCGAGCGCCCTCGAGGGCTCGGAGGAACGCGACATCAAAGTGCCGCTGCGCGACCGCACTCTGCAGTTCAAGGGGCTCGAGTATCTGACACGCTGGGTGATTCCGAACGCGTTCTTCCACGTCACGACTGCCTACGCGATCCTGCGCCACAATGGCGTCGATATCGGGAAGACAGACTTCCTGAACGGCAGCGGTCCCGGATTTAGTCAAAGCGCCTAGCTTCGGCACTCTTGCAGCACCGCCATACGTACGGGGTTCGCCTCGGCGAACCCCAGAGGCGTCTGTCGCTCAGCGCGTAAGCAGACACACTTCACGGCGGCAGTCGGGGTATGCTGTCACTCTAAAAGCACACCGATACTGAAGACGCGCAGTCCGCGATGGGGAAGGTCTTGCAGCCACACAATGCGCTCTCCGCACGCCCAGCCGCAGCTGTCGCTGCCGGGGCGGAGCCGGCGACGACCGAGGCTCTGGGCTGGCAACTTCGCGCCGCGCTGCCGCCGATGCGGCTGCACTCCGTCTCCATCTACGACAGCCAGGGGAACGTCCTCTGGCTGAGTGAGGGCGCACTCGGGCCTGACGAGCACGGGCTCGTCGTCGATGCCCTCGAAATCCTGGCTGCCGCAGGCAACAGGAGTTGCTGTGAGAACAGGCTCGAGGACGGGCGCGCGGCCGTCTTTCTCGCGGTGCGCGCGCCGCAGGGCCATCTCGTCGGTCTGGCCATGGTGCTCGCCGATCTGAAGTCCGGCGGCGACGGTCTCACGGAACGCCTGATGACTGCAGGGACCCGGACCGTCATACAAAGACTCGCGGTGCTTATGAGGCCCGCGGGGACACGACGACCCGATGCCGATCCCACGGCGCTGGTGCTCTCGCTCGCTGAGGACGCATCGCCCACGTCCGCGCAACGCCAGGCGACAATCACGCCGGCCTCACCGCCGCCTGCAGCGCAGGTGCCAAAGCGCGCGCCTGCCAGGGCCGCGGACTCTGAGCTGTCTGCCCGAGCCGTGGACGACATATTGGAATTCGAGCCGACGAATGCTCCCGTCCTTACGCTCGCTCGCCAGTCGACCGCCGCGACCGGCAGCTCGCGCGCACTGGCTCAGCCCCCCGCGGCCACTACGGGCAGCTCTCGGGCACTCGGGTCTTCTTCGGCCGTCGACACGGGCAGCTCGCGAAATCTCGCAAATCCGGCCGCGACCGGAGCATCGCGCCCGGTCTCGCTCGATCCGGCTCTGGTAACCCTCGACATGCTGCCGTTCGTGAAGCTGCGCTCCGGCGGACGGCTGCGCCGCTTCGAGGTACTCCCCACGGGTTCTGCGCGGGAGCTGCGGGATCCGGCCGTCCTCGATTTGCTGGCGGTACAGCGACTGCTCGCCTGGCTCGGCAGCCATCGGGCGACCTGGACGGTGGAGCCCAGCAGCTTCACGCTGAATGTCTCGGTTGCCACGCTCGAGGACGACCGCTTCCTGAAGCAGGTGGCCGCGGGCCTGCAGAGCAACGGCATCGCACCGGAGACCGTCGGATTCGAGATCGCGGAGCCCCTCTGCACGCAGCAGCGCGCCCAGGTGGAGCGCTTCATGACAGCCTGCGAGCAGCTCGGCTGCCTCGTCGTGATCGACGACTTCTCCTTCGATTCGGCGGTGCTGCCGCTGCTGCGCTCCAAGGCGGTGCGCCTGGTCAAGATCGATGCGCGCATGACCGGCGGTGCGCTGCGCGACAAGCTCTCGCAAGCCGTGGTGGTCGCGATCGTGCAGGCCGTGAAGGTGCTCGGCATTCACTGCGCAGCGCAGCAGGTGGACTCCCAGGCAGCGCTGCAGTGGTTGACCGCCGTCGGGTGCGATTTCGCTCAGGGACCGATGCTCGCGCGGCAGCAGCCGCTCGAGAAGCTTCTCGGGGCGGGATCCTGAGGACGCTGTCAAGCCACTGATTCCGGTGCCGATTTTCCCTGCCGACCTTTCGTGGGTATGATGCCAAGAGGGGGAAACCGGTAAATGATGCTCACCCTGTCCCAACTGCGGTCCAGCCGCAACGTTCTTTTCTGGTCGCTGCACACCAGCGGATGGCTGGCGTACGCCCTGACCGTCTACTTCGGCTGCCTCTTTTACAAGCCGCCCTCAGGCATCGGGCCTGCGATCGCCATCGCAGCGGCGGGGGGCTTTGTGCTCTCGGTGCCGATGCGCTACATCTACCGCAGCGTCTGGGGCCGCGCGGAGCGCTGGGTCATTCCGGTGGTGCTCGCGACCTCCTACGTCACGGCGCTGGCGCTGCGCATCGTCATCAACATCGCCCTCTGGCACTTCGTCGAGCAGAAGCGCCCATTGAATTCGCCGTTCGACTTTTTCCAGGGCGCGCTCCTGTCGACGTATCTCCTGCTCTGCTGGAGCGCGCTCTACTTCGGCATCAAGTACTACGAGTCGAAGCAGCAGCAGCAGGAGGCGGTGCTGAAGGCCGTGACCCTGGCCCAGGAAGCGCAGCTGAAGATGCTGCGCTATCAGCTCAATCCGCACTTCCTCTTCAACACCCTCAATGCCATCTCCACGCTGATCCTGGACAACCAGAACCGCACGGCCAACCACGCAGTGATGCGCCTCTCGGAGTTCCTGCGCTACACGCTCGATCAGGACCCGATGAAGCGCGTGACCCTGCGACAGGAGATCGAGGCGCTGGACCTCTACCTCGGCACGGAGCGGTTGCGCTTCGGCGAGCGGCTGCGGCTCGAATACGCGATCGAAGGCGCTGCGCTGGAGGGCCTGGTGCCGAGCCTCCTGCTTCAGCCGCTTCTGGAGAACGCGTTGAAATACGCCGTATCGCCACGTGAGCAAGGGGGCATGGTGCGCATCGAGGGTCGTGCCCGTGGCGCCATGTTGGAAATCAGCGTCGTCGACGACGGCCCCGGTATCAGTGACGGCCCACAGTCCGGGGAGCGGCGCCGAGGGGTAGGGTTGCGCAATGCGCGTGAGCGCCTGGCGGTGCTCTACGGTGACGCCTACCGCTTCGCAGTGCTCGACGGCCACCCGGGCGTGCGCATCGACATGGCTTTGCCCCTCGAGACGGCGACTCGCGAAGAGGCGGCGCCGCGTCCGGCTGAGCCGCGCTACCCGCGCCCGGTGCGTGTCCCACAAAGCGTGAGCGCGTGAGGATCCGCACGGCGATCGTCGACGACGAGCTGCTGTCGCGACGCGGCATCGCGTTACGGTTGCACGAGGCGCCAGAGTTCGAGATCGTCGCAGAATGCAGCAACGGCCGTGAAGCCGTGAGCACCCTGCAACGGGAACGGCCGGACCTGCTGTTCCTCGATGTCCAGATGCCGGGGCTCTCCGGCTTCGATGTGCTGGCGCACCTTCCACGGGACCTGCTGCCGCTCGTGGTCTTCGTCACTGCGTATGACCAGTACGCCGTGCGAGCCTTCGAGGCGCACGCGATCGACTATCTTCTGAAGCCCATTGACGACCGCCGCTTCGATGCGACGCTCGAGCGGGTGCGGCAGAGTGCGGTCGAGCGGGACGCGGCTGATCAGCGCGATCGGCTGCTCGAGATCGTGGCCGAGATCACCGGCTCCGGCGAGATCGGGCTCGAGGAGCTGCTCGAGCGAGGCACCGCGGCACTCGGCGTGCGGCAACCGCAGGTGCTGCCGATCCGCCAGGGACGCAAGACCGTGCGCGTGCCGATCCCGGCGATCCAGTGGATCGATGCAGCGGGCGATTACATGTGCGTGCACGCCGAGGGCGACACGCACATCCTCAGGGGCACGATGAAGGAGCTGGAGGAAATCCTCGACCCGCGGCTCTTCCAGCGTGTACACCGCTCGACGATCGTCAACCTGCGGTTCGTAAAGAGCCTGCGCGCGCACATGAACGGGGAATATTTCCTCACCCTGGAAGGCGGTCAGGAGCTCAAGCTCTCACGAACCTACCGCGACAAGGTCGAGCATTTCCTCGAGCGTCACGCGCTGCGCCGGAACGCGCCCGTCGAATAGCTGACGCCGTAGCAGTCCACCAGCCGGATCCCGTTGCGGCCGCCGCGCTTGGCGGCATAGAGCGCCTCGTCCGCCATCTGCACGGCCCCCTCCGGGCTGCAGTCCGGGCCGGGGCTCACGATCGATACTCCGATGCTCGCCGTCACCGTGCCGGCGGGTGAATCGTCGTGCTGGATACCCAGCCCCTGGACGTTCTCCCTGAGCTGCTCGGCGATCTCGCGCGCGTGCCCGGCGTCGAGGTCGTAGAGCGCCACGAGGAACTCCTCGCCCCCGTAGCGGGCGGCGATGTCGAGCGGCCGGCGTGCGCAGCGCTGCACCACCTGCGCCACGCGCTGCAGTGCGCGGTCTCCCGCCTGATGACCGTACCGATCGTTGTAGGGCTTGAAGTGATCGACGTCTATCAGAAGCAGCGCCAGGGACCGCTGGTCGCGCACTGCCTGCTGCCAGAGGCGAGCGTAATCATCATCGAACGCACCACGGTTCTTCAAGCCGGTCAACCCGTCGCGGCCCACCATCTCGCCGAGCAGCCCTCGCTCGAGGAATGACGTCCGCAACTGCCGCTCGACTCCCTGATAGACGAAGGCACCGCCTGCGCTCGTGATGACGAGGACGGTCAGCGAGTAGAGGATGACGGCTGCAGGCCAACCCGCATGCGCCAACGCGAGTCCGAGCGTCCCGACCATGAACACGTTGGTGAGCAGCGCTTCGCGGAAGTGTTGGCCGCCGAGAAAGAAGATCGCGATGCTGAGCGATGTCAGGAAGTAAAGGAGATCCGGATGTCCGCCGACATTCCGATCGGCGATGCCGATGGCGGAAACCGTCGCGATCACCGGCAGGAGGAACCTGGCCGCCGGCAGGTACAGCCGCTCATAGAGGCGGCTCCAGGAAGTCAGCGCGAGCGCGAGGCACGCCGGTATGACGACACCGAGCCAACCGAGCGCCACCTCATTCAACGGCACCGCATCCAACACCGCCAGCTCGCCTGCCGCGGCGAGCGCGAGCAATCCCAGCGCCAACTGTAGAAAGCGCACGCGCCGGCATGCGCGCTTCAGTTGGAAAGCCTGGAAGATCCGCTCGAGATCGGGCGCGAAGCACAGGTCCGGGAAGCCGCGCCGCAGTTCCTGTGCGTACGCGGAATCGGGGAAGCTCTCATGCTCGAGCGGCTCGGGGAGGTGCATCGCGTGAAGAATGTATCTCACGCGGCAGGGCCGGAATGTGACGCAGTACCGATGCCGCATCTCGGTCGCGGGCGGCCGGAGTGCGATCGGGGTCACGATTCAGGCAGAGGCGCCCACCGTCTGTGAGCAGGCGCGTTGGCTTGCGCCGCCCGCCGTTGCAGGATGGCGAGTACGCTGCCGGAGATCGCACCCGCTCATGATGGATCCCAGCCCTCGCCCGCTTCCCCTGCCGGATCTGCCGGTGGAAGCGCCCCTCGACCCGCTCCCGCCCACCGACTCGCCTGCCCGCGGGCGTGGTGCGGGTTCCGCTGCTGCGAAGCCGCGGCCGGAACAGCCCGCGCCCGAAGAGGACCTGGTCGATCCGGAGACCCTCCTCCTTGCAAGCGAGCGCGCGCCACCCGCCGCGGGGTCTGGGACGCCTTTGGCGACGCCTGCCGCACCTCCGAGCTCCGCGCCGCCTGCCCCTACGCAAGCTCTACCCACCCCGGCTGCGGCTGCGCCCGCCAGCCCATCACCGCCCGCGGCGCGTGCCCCGGAGCTGATGGACCGGGACTTCATCGCCCGCAATCAGGTCGTCGAGCGTTACCTCTCCGGGCGCCTGCCCATCAAGGGGGCGACGGATTTCGAGCGCTTCTGCCGGGAGAATCCTGAGCTGCTCGATGAACTCGGAATCCCGGAGCGCGTGAATGCCGCGCTGCGTCTGCTCGAAGCCAGTGGCAAGCCCGAGCCCTGGGCGGAGGCCCCCAAGCCTTTCTGGCAGAAAGTGGAAATCCTGCTCGGCCTGCTTGGCGCGACTCTGGTGCTCGGTATCGCCCTCGCGATCGTCGCGAGCGGCAGTGCCCAGAAGACCCGCCACATCGCCGCGCTGCAGCAGGAAGCTACCGAGCGCCCGCTCGACCCCGCCACGAGCACACGCGATGTCCGCCTGCTGCCGAGCCGTGATGGCGCCTCTGACTCACCTGCCATTGTCATCGGCGGCGGCACCGAGGCGCAGCTCGTGAATTTCCGCATCGATGAGTCGCGCTCGCCCGCACGACTCTTCCGCATCACCATCGACCGCATCAACGAGGGCCGTGTGGGCGTCATTGACCACCTCGCCAAGGACTCCGACGGCAATCTCCGGATCTCTCTCAACACCACCGCGCTGGGTCCGGGCAGCTATCAGCTCACCATCGAGGGTCTGAACTGGCAGGGCCTGCCACAGCCCGACTCCTGGGTGACCATCGGCGTCCAGGCAACACATTGAGCTCCGTCGGGCGACCTGAAGTCTTCGTGGCACGGCAGCCGATCTACGACGCCTCCATGGCGGTCGTAGCCTACGAGCTGCTATACCGCGCTTCTCCATCGACGCCCAGAGCGCACGTCTCCGATCCCGGCCGCGCCACTCTGGAAGTCATCACGGGCGCTGCGCTCGAGATCGGCCTCGATCGCCTGGCCGGCGGCCTGCCCATCCACATCAACTTTCCGGAAGAGCTGCTGGTGCGTGTGCCCGATCTGCCGCTGCAGGCGGGCCGGATCACCATAGAGATCCTGGAGGACGTGCGCGCCACTCCACAGGTTCTGAAGGGTATCCATACGCTGCGGGCGCGAGGCCACCGTATCGCACTCGATGACTATTCTCCGCAGATCAGCGATTCGCGACTGCTCGAGCTGGCAAGCACCGTAAAGCTGGAAATCACCCATCCGGCCGCCGACGAGCTCGCACGCCTGGCGCGGGAGCTGAAGGCAGCCGGCCTCGAGCTCATCGCGGAGAACGTCGAGAGCCGCGCGCAGTTCGAGCGTTGCATCGCGCTCGGGTTCACGGGGTTCCAAGGCAACTTCCTGCAGCAGCCGGAGACCTTCAGCGCGCGCCGTGTGCCGGTGAGCCGCCTGGGGGCGCTGCGCCTGGCGTCCGAGCTGCAGAACGAGGACTACTCCCTCGATGACGTCGAGCGGCTGCTCAGCCAGGATGTCTCGCTGTCGTATCGGGTGCTGCGCTGCATCAACTCGAGCTACTACAACCTGCCGCGAAAGATCGACTCCATCCGGCAGGCCATCGTCATTCTCGGCCTCGACACGCTGCGCCAGCTCTGCGGCCTGATCTGCCTGCAGGGATTCGATGACCGTCCGCCGAGCCTCATCGTGCAGGCCATGACCCGCGCCCGCATGTGCGAGCAGTTGGGAAAGCTCGCCGGCGTGCGCGATGCCGGCCCGTTCTTCATCACCGGCCTCTTCTCGCTCCTCAACGCCCTCCTGGGCCTCCCGATCCGCAAGGTGGTGGAGGAGCTGCCGCTGACACCCACGGTGACGAAGGCGCTCGTCGCCGGCGAAGGCGCGCTCGGGGCCGCGCTCCAGTGCGCCCGCGCGTATGAGCGAGGCGTCTGGGATCACGCGACATACGCCGA
>Ga0134128_10004727_pt1 | contig 16613 bp, 16 predicted proteins | sample KB31754_FD_96462 | JGI IMG/M metagenome (GOLD analysis project Ga0134128, IMG submission 96462) | Terrestrial soil microbial communities with excess Nitrogen fertilizer from Kellogg Biological Station, Michigan, USA - KB3-175-4 | ecosystem: Environmental > Terrestrial > Soil > Unclassified ...
CGCCGAGCAGCCGGTCAATGTCGTGTTCGTCGGCAGTTGTACCAACGGGCGCCTCTCGGACCTGCGCGATGCAGCCTCGCTCCTGCGAGGACGCAAGGTGGCACCGGGGGTGCAGATGCTGGTGGTTCCGGGCTCGCAGGAGGTCAAGCGCGAGGCGGAGGCCGAAGGGCTGCACCAGGTATTTCTGGAAGCCGGCGCGCAGTGGCGCGAGTCCGGCTGCTCGATGTGCCTGGGCATGAACGGCGATCTGGTCCCGAAGGGGCAGTACGCCGTCAGCACGAGCAATCGCAATTTTGAAGGTCGTCAGGGGATAGGCGCGCGGACGCTGTTGGCTAGCCCGCTGACTGCCGCGGCCTCCGCCGTCCGCGGATGCGTCACCGATCCCCGCGAGCTGATGTAGGAGCACACGAGTGAGCCCGTTCAAGGTCCTGCGCTCGCGCACGGCAGTGTTGCCGGCGAGAGATGTCGATACCGATCAGATCATCCCGGCGCGCTTTCTGACCACGACGACCCGCTCCGGGCTCGGCGCGCACCTGTTCGCCGACTGGCGCTATGGCGGCGATGGCGCGCCGAATGCGGATTTCGTGCTCAACCGCCCAGAGGCGCAAGGGTGCGCCATCCTCGTGGCGGGCAACAACTTCGGCTGCGGCTCCTCGCGCGAGCATGCGCCGTGGGCGCTCACCGATTACGGCTTTCGCGCGGTGGTGAGCACGCAGATTGCGGATATCTTCCGCAGCAACTCACTCAAGAACGGCCTGCTGCCGGTGGTCGTGGACCCGGTGTCGCACGAATGGCTGATGGGGCATCCCGGCGCAGACCTCACGATCGACCTGGAGACGACGACTCTGACGCTACCTACCGGTCAGACGGTGCGCTTTGCGCTCGAGCCGTTCGCACGCTACTGCCTGATGAATGGCGTCGATCAGCTCGGCTTCCTGCTCGCGCGCGAGCAGCAGATAAGCGACTACGAGCGGCGCTCGGGTGCAGCGGTTGGGGGCGCGATCGCACGATGAGAGCGAGGATAGCCGTTCTCCCCGGCGATGGGATCGGGCCGGAAGTCATCGTGCAGGGACTGCGCTGCCTGCGCGCCATTGCGGATGCATACGGACACGAGTTTGCCCTCACCGAGCTGCCGTTCGGGGGGGCGGCCATCGACCTTTGCGGCAAGCCGCTGCCAGAAAGCACCTTGAAGTCTTGTCTCGATGCGGATGCCGTGCTGCTCGGCGCCATCGGGGGCCCCAAATGGTCGGCGCCCGAAGCGAAGGTGCGTCCGGAGCAGGGGCTCCTCGGGCTGCGCAAGGCGCTGGGCGTGTATGCGAATCTGCGGCCCGTGAAGGTGCATCCCGCTCTGCTCTCCTCTTCCACCCTGAAGGCCGAGATCCTGGAGGGCGTCGATCTCGTGTTCGTGCGCGAGCTCACCGGTGGAATCTACTTCGGTGAGAAGCGGCGGGATGCGCGAGCCGCCACGGATGTCTGTACCTACACCGTGGAGGAAGTAGAGCGGATCGTGCGGACGGCGGCCCGGCTCGCTCGACAGCGGCGGCGCCAGCTCGTATCGATCGACAAATCGAACGTGCTCGAAACCTCGCGCCTGTGGCGCGAAGTGACCCTGCGGGTGATGCGGGCGGAATTCCCGGACGTGTCGCTCGAGCACATGCTGGTCGACTCGGCGGCGATGCATCTCATCCGGCGGCCGCGCGACTTCGATGTGCTGGTCACCGAAAACATGTTCGGTGACATCCTCACCGACGAGGCCTCCATGTTGGCGGGATCGCTGGGACTGCTGCCCTCGGCATCCCTGGGCGAGGGCAGCCGCGGACTCTATGAGCCTATCCACGGCTCCGCGCCAGACATCGCAGGTCAGGGCATCGCCAACCCCTGTGGCGCGATCCTGAGCGTCGCCCTTCTCCTCAGATACTCGCTCGCGCTCGAGACAGAAGCGGCTGCGCTCGAAGGCGCCGTGACGCAAGCCATCGAGCAAGGAGTGCGCACTCCGGACGTCGCCATCGACCGGGACAAAGCCTCATCGACTCAGCGGTTCGGGGACGCGGTGCTGAGCGCGCTTCGATCACACGGCGAGAACAGAGTCAGCTGAGCTCCCTCCGCGACGACGGTCGGACGCTAGATCCGCTTTTCCGGCTCGCAGGGGCCAGATCCGGGCATCGCTCAGCAGGCAGCGGCCAGCGCTTCCCGCCGGAGCGGGCGGGCATGCGCCGCGCGCTCGAGCGCAGCGGCGAGGTCGGCCCGCAGATCCTCGAGCGCCTCGATCCCGACGGAGAGCCGGATGAGGCCATCGGCCAGGCCTGCCTTCAGGCGCGCCGCGGGGTCCATCGCCGCGTGGGTCATGGTGGCCGGATGCGCGATGAGGCTCTCGACGCCGCCGAGCGATTCCGCGAGCGAGAAGCACGCGAGGTCGGAGCAGAAGGCTCTGACCGCATCGTGGCCGCCCTCGAGCTCCAGAGTGACGATGGCGCCGTAGCCGCGCTGCTGGCGGCGGGCGATCTCGTGGCCGGAGTGCGTCGCGAGGCCCGGGTAGTAGACATGCCGGACGCCCGGCTGGCCGGCTAGCCATTGGGCGAGCCCGGTGGCGTTGCGGCCGTGATGCTCCATGCGCGCGTGCAGGGTGCGCAGGCCCCTCAGTGTCAGGTAGCTGTCGAACGGAGCGCCCGTGATCCCTAAGCAGTTGGCCCACCAGATGAGCTGCTCGTGCATCTCCTTGGTTCGGGCCACCACGGCACCGCCGACCACATCGCTGTGGCCGTTGAGGTATTTCGTCGTCGAGTGGACGACGAGGTCCGCGCCGAGCGTGAACGGCTGTTGCCACACAGGTGACAGGAAGGTGTTGTCGACTACGACGAGCGCACCGGCCGCATGGCCGAGCGCCACGAAATGCTCGATGTCGGTGATCCGCAGCAGCGGGTTGCTCGGCGTCTCGATCCAGAGGAGCGCCGCGGGCCTGGAGAGCGCGGCTTTGACGGCCGCGAGATCGCCGAAGTCGATGAACTCGACACTCCGCTCGCCGCGACGGCGCCAGGCATCGAACAGCCGATAGGTGCCGCCGTAGCAGTCGTGGGGCGCGACGATGCGGGCGCCGGCCGGAATGAGATAGCCGACCAGCGTGATCGCGGCCATGCCGGTCGCGGTCACGACGGCCCCGGTGCCCAACTCGAGCTTCGCGATCGCCTCGCCGAGGAGATCGCGCGTCGGATTGGCCGAGCGCGTGTAGTCATAACAGCGCTTCTCCCCGAACCCGCGGAACGCGAAAGTCGAGGTCAGATGAATGGGCGGCACCACCGCGCCGGTGGCCTCGTCGGACTCGAGGCCCGCGCGCACGGTCTGCGTGACTTGATCGGCGGAGTGGCGGCGTGTCAGCTTGCTCATGAGTCAGTTACTCTCCAACGCCGCGGCGAGAAGGCCGCGAAGCTGCTGCGATTCCTTGAGGAAGGCGTCATGCCCGTAGATCGAGGAAATCTCGTGAAAGCGCCCTGATCCCAGGCGCGCAACCATGGCACGGACGTCGGCGACGGGGACCATCTGGTCCTCGCGCACGGCGATCGCGCTCGTCGGGACGAAGATCCGGCTCGCATCGACGCGATGCAGATCGATCGACTCCGACAGGCAGAGGAAGGACTGTGGCCGATGGCGCGCCGCAAAATCACTGCCGCGGGCCATGAGATAACGCTCCACCGGAAAGACGAAGCGCTCGGACTCGAGCGTCGGCGGTCCGGCGAACCGCGCCTGCAGCTCTTCGCTCCCGCGGTAACTCGCCATGGCGAGTGCCCGTGCCAGCTTGAGCCCGTCGGCGGCACGGCCGCTCTCCGTGGTGATCCGTACGATCTCGCGTTGGACACTGCGCCAGGCGGTGGCCAGGGGATGCGGCCGGTCGGCCGCGCACAACACGATGAGCCGCCCCACTCGCTCCGGGTACTGCTCGCCGAAGGCGAGCGCCACCATCCCGCCGTAGGAGCCGCCTGCGATCGCCCGCAGCGACTTGATGCCCAGATGATTGAGCAGGCGCAGCAGGAGTTCCGCCTGGTCATAGCTCGAGACGCTGGGGAACGGCTCGGCGTCCCGCGGCCCGGTTGTCTCTCCGTCGCCCCCCAGGTAATCGAAGCTCAGAATCCGGAAGCGCTGGGTGTCGAGTGCCCGGCTCGGTCCTGCGACCTCCGACCACCAGCCGCCGCGCTCGCAGCCCACGCTACGGATCTCCGCGACGCCGGGATCCTCGAGACACACGCGCCGGCTCGCGGAAATGCCGCCGAGCGCGCAAACGACCGGTGCGCTGGCCGGCCCCACCAGGCGCCAGGCGAGGTGCACGCCACCCAGTCGACCGCCATGGTAGAGGGCCATCCCGCCGGGGATTTCCAGCACCCCTTCGCGCACCGTCGGATCGGCAGCCGGGAGCACGGGCGCACGAATCCCGGCAGGGATTACGACCGGCTCGGCAATGGCATTCATCGGAAGCTCCGCATTCTCTGTGGCCCGTTCTCACCGGCCCTCCTGCGGAGCGCCCACCAGGAAACTGGTGGGTTCGTTGCGTCCATCCCGGTCGCGCCAAGGTAACGGCGCGGCAAGGCTACGCAGACCGCTCATCTGTCGTCCGGCTACGGGCCCCCGTGGGCAGCGCAGCTTGGACTGCAGGAGTTGGCACCTTTCCAGGATGGTTAGTCCTGGCGGTTGCCCCGGCGTCTAAGGGCCTAATCCCTCAGCCGGTCTCGATGAGTACGGGCAGTTTATGGTGCGGGTGCGCAACACGTCAAGTGAGCGGGCGGACGCTCCCGCGGCTCCGTAATGTAGTTCCTGGAGCAGCCCTCTGGCCTGCCGTTTGCCCTCGTGCTAATGTACTAGCGCGCTAGTACATTGGGACGCCATGAAAAGCCACCGCAGCCTCACGCCCCGCCAGGAGGCGCTCGCCGAGCGCCACCTCTGCACCGCCATCGCCAGCCTGCGCGGCGCGGAAGAAGTCCGCGCCTTTTTCCGCGATCTGTGCACGCCCGCGGAGCTGCAGGCCATGGCGGATCGTTGGGCAGTGGTGGACTACCTCGGGCGGGGCCTGCCCTACCGCGAGATCCACCGGCTGACCGGCGTCAGTGTGACGACCATCGGCCGCGTGGCGCGATTCCTTGCCGCCGGTAACGGCGGTTACGCCCTCGCCGCCTCGAGGCTGGACAAGGCCCGTGCGCCGACGGAAGCGCTCCGCCATGGATGAGTTGCGCCTGAAGCTCGCCATCCAGAAGTCGGGCCGGCTCACCGAGCCGTCGCTCGATCTGCTGGTGCGCTGTGGCCTCAAGGTCTCACGCGGCAAGGATCAGCTCATGGCCTACGGGGAGAACATGCCGCTCGACGTGCTCTTCGTGCGCGACGATGACATCCCGGACCTCGTGCAGGAGGATGTCTGCGATCTCGGTCTGGTCGGACGCAACGTGCTGGAGGAAAAGCGGCTGGAGCTCGCGGCACGGGGCCATCAGGCGCGCTTCGAGCAGATCCGCACGCTCGATTTCGGCCGCTGCCGTCTCGCGCTCGCCGTCCCGGAGGGCACCTCGTTCGCGGGGCCGCGGAGCCTGCGCGGCAAGCGCATCGCGACGACCTATCCCTACCTTCTCGAAAGATACCTGCGCGAGCGCGACATCAGCGCCGAGATCGTCATGCTCTCGGGCGCCGTGGAGATTGCGCCCCGGCTCGGCCGCGCCGACCTCATCTGCGATCTCGTCTCGACGGGCTCGACGCTGCAGGCCAACCACTTGCGCGAGGTGGAGACGGTGCTCGAGAGCCATGCGGTGCTCATCCGCACGCCGCTCGAGCTGCCGCCGGCCAAGGATGAATGGGTGCAGCGGCTGCTGATGCGCATCGATGGCGTGCAGCAGGTCCGTGAGAGCAAATACATCATGCTGCACGCACCGCGCGCCGCGCTCACCGAGATCCGCAAGCTCCTGCCGGGCAGCGAGTCCCCGACGATCATTCCGCTCGAAGGTTCGCCCGACAAAGTGGCCATCCATGCCGTTTGCCGCGAAAACGTCTTCTGGGAGACGCTGGAGAGCCTGAAAAAGGCGGGCGCGAGCGCCCTTCTGGTGCTCCCGGTCGAGAAGATGCTGGCCTGAGCCATGCGAATCCTCGACTGGGAAGCGCTCTCCGCCAGCGAGCGTCGCGCAGCGCTCGCGCGCCCCGCTCAGGACGCCCGCGGCGAGATCGAGACGGTCGTGCGCCAAGTCATCGCCAAGGTGCGCGCGGACGGCGATGAGGCTCTGCATGCCTATACGCGCCGCTTTGACCAGGTCGAGGTGACGGATCTCGCGGTGAGCGCGGAGGAGTTGTCTCAGGCGGAGCAGAAGCTGACATCGCAGCAGCGCTCGGCGCTCGAATGCGCGATCGCCAATGTCGAGCGGTTCCATCGTGCGCAGCGGCTCGAGACGCTGACGCTCGAGACGATGCCGGGTGTGCGTTGCGAGCGGGTCATTCGCCCGATCTCGGCCGTCGGCCTCTACGTGCCCGCAGGCTCGGCGCCACTGCCCTCCGCGGTCGTCATGTTGGCGGTGCCTGCGCGCATCGCCGGTTGCCCCCGGCGGGTCCTCTGCACCCCCCCGGGCCGCGGCGGCGGAGCCGATCCGGCCGTGCTCGTGGCGGCGAGACTCTGCGGCATCGATTCGGTGCTCAAGGTCGGCGGCGCACAAGCCATTGCCGCGATGGCGTATGGCACCGAAAGCGTCCCCAAGGTCGACAAGATCTTCGGTCCGGGCAACGCCTGGGTGACCGCGGCCAAGCAGGCAGTGGCGAGCGACCCGGCCGGTGCCGCCTGCGACCTGCCGGCAGGCCCCTCGGAAGTGCTCGTGATTGCCGATGACACGGCTCGCGCCGAGTTCGTGGCCGCGGACCTGCTCGCGCAGGCCGAGCACGACACACAGGCGCAGGCGATCCTCGTCACCCCGAGCCGCGCGCTCGCTGAGACCGTCGGCGCCGCGATCGCGAGCCAGGCGAGCACGCTCTCCCGCCGCGCGATCCTCGAGCAATCGCTGGCGCGCAGCCGTTGCCTCGTGGTGAAGGATCTCGAGAGCGCCCTCGATGTCGCCAACGACTACGCCCCCGAGCATCTCATCCTCGAGGTGCGCGAGCCGCGCCGCTGGCTCACGCGCGTCGCGAGCGCCGGCTCGGTGTTTCTCGGCACCTGGTCGCCGGAGCCGATGGGGGACTACTGCTCGGGCACCAACCATGTGCTGCCGACCTACGGCTATGCGCGGGCCTACAGCGGGCTCTCGGTCCTCGATTTCGTCAAGCGGATCACGGTGCAGGAGCTGACGCCCGAGGGCCTGCGGGCACTCGGCCCGATCGCCGTTTCGCTGGCGCATCTGGAGGGGCTCGACGCGCACGCCGGCGCCGTGACGCGCCGGCTGGCGGCTCTCGATCCCAACACCGGGGCGGCGCCCCTCGCCCGGAGTGGCTCATGAGTTGGGTCCACGAGCTCGCACGAGCCGACATCGTGGCGCTGCGCCCCTACGAGCATGCCGCCTGGGAGCCGGGGCTCGAGCGCCTGCACGCCAATGAGCTGCCGTGGCGTCCCATCGACGATGGCTCGCGCGCAGGACTCAACCATTATCCCGAGCCGCAGCCGCGCGCGCTCATCGAGGGCCTGGCGGCGCTCTACGGCGTCGCCCCCGCTGCCGTCCTCGCGGGGCGCGGGAGCGATGAGGCCATCGATCTGCTCATTCGCGCGTTTTGCCGCGCCGGCCAGGACACGGTCCTCGTGTGCCCGCCGACTTTCGGCATGTACTCCGTGTGCGCCCGCATCCAGGGGGCAGAGGTCGTGCCGGTGCAACTCCTCGCGGGCGCCGGCTACGCACTCGATGAGGCCGCGGTGCTCGACCGATGCAACAGCAGCGTCAAGCTGGTCTTTCTCTGCTCGCCCAACAATCCGACCGGAAACCTCCTCGATGAGGCCGCGATCGGGCGCATCGCCCGCCGCCTCGCCGGCCGGGCGCTGGTGGTCATCGACGAGGCCTATGTCGAGTTTGCCGGGCGGCCCAGCCTCACACGACTCGTCGCGGAGCTACCGAACGTTGCGATCCTGCGCACCCTGTCCAAGGCCTACGGGCTGGCCGGGGCGCGCTGTGGCGCGTTGATCGCCGACCCGGAGATCATCGCCCTGGTGCGCAAGATCATTCCGCCCTATGCCATCCCGCAGTTGACGCTGGAAGCGGTGCTCGACCGACTGACACCCGCGGCGCTCGCGCACTCGCGCGCGCGCCTCGAGGTATTGCTCGACGAGCGCGCGCGCCTGCTGAGCGCACTGCCGCGACTCACACGCGTCACCCGAGTCTGGCCGACCGCAGCCAACTTCATCCTCGTGGAGCTCGAGGATGCCGGCGCCGCTCTGGCGCGCGGGCGAGAAGCGCGCCTTCTCGTACGTGATGCGCGTGGATATCCCGGGCTTGGGCGGGCGCTGCGCATCACCGTGGGAAGCCCTGAGCAGAACGGCCGCCTGCTGCAGGCGTGGTCATGACGGCGAATACCCGGCCCACGGCGGTGCTGTTCGTCGATCGCGACGGCACTCTGGTGGAGGAGCCGCCGGATGAGCAGATCGACTCACTCGATAAAGTGCGCTTCATGCCGGGGGTGTTTGCCGCGCTGGCGGACCTCGCACGCCACGGCTACCGGCTGGTCCTGGTCACCAACCAGGACGGGCTCGGCACGCCCTCATTCCCGCGGGCGGCATTCGAGCGGCCGCAGGAGTTCATTCTCGAGGCTTTTCGCTCGCAGGGAATCGAATTCGATGCGGTCTTCATCTGCCCGCACTTCCAGGCCGAGGGCTGCCGCTGCCGCAAGCCCGGCACCGGGCTCGTGGAGGAATACCTTCGTGCGACCGCTGTCGACCTCGCCGCGAGCGCGGTCGTGGGCGATCGTGACACGGACCTGCAATTCGCTACCAATTTAGGTCTGCGCGGTGTGCTGGTGCGCCGCGACGGAGGGCCTGAAGAGACCTGGCCCGCGGCCGTGCAGACGCTGACCGCGCGGTTTGCCGAGGTTCGCCGCCGCACGCGCGAGACCGACATCAAGGCTCGGGTGAGCCTCGACAGCCCGTCTCCCATTCAGATCGCCACGGGCATCGGCTTCTTCGATCACATGCTGGAGCAACTCGCCCGGCATGGAGGCTTCGCCTTGGGGCTCACGTGCCAGGGCGACCTCCAGATCGACGAGCATCACACCGTGGAGGATTGCGCGTTGGCGCTCGGAGAGGCGCTGCGGCGCGCGCTCGGCAACAAAGTGGGTATTGCGCGCTATGGCTTCCTCCTGGCGATGGACGAGGCGCAGGCGCAGGTCGCCATCGATCTTTCGGGACGGGCATTCGCGCAGTTCTCCGGGCACTTCGACCGCGAGTCGGTGGGCGGACTGCCCACCGAGCTGGTGTCGCACTTCTTCCGCTCCCTGGCCGAGTCCCTCGGGGCGGCCGTCCACGTCACCGTCACGGGCGAGAACAGCCATCACATGATCGAGGCCTGTTTCAAGGGCGTCGGCCGCGCGCTGCGCCAGGCACTGAGGCGCGAGAGCCACGAGCTGCCGAGCACCAAGGGCGTGTTGTAATGGAGGCCGTGATCGTCGACAGCGGCGGCGCCAATCTCGCCTCGCTGCAATTCGCGTTCGAGCGGCTGGGCGCTCGAACGCGTGTAACATCCGATGTGCGTGAGATCGCCGATGCCCCCAGAGTCGTGCTGCCTGGGGTGGGGTCGGCCGCCGATGCGATGCAGCGGCTGCGCCGGTCGGAGCTCGTCGCCGTGTTGCCGACCCTGCGACAGCCGGTACTCGGCATCTGCCTCGGGATGCAGCTCCTCTTCGAGCACTCGGCGGAGGGGGCGACCACCTGCCTCGGGATCCTTGCCGGCACGGTGCGGCGGCTCGAGGCGAACGGCGAGCGCCCGGTGCCTCACATGGGTTGGAATCAACTGGCTCACTCGCGGCAGGATCCGCTGCTCGAGCAGATCGAGCCGGGAGAGTACTTCTATTTCGTTCACAGCTACGCAGTACCCGAGTGCGAAGTGACGATCGCGCGGACGGATTACGGCACGTCGATCTCCGCCGTCGTGCGACGCGACAACTTCTGGGGAACGCAATTCCATCCGGAGCGGTCCGCGTCCGCCGGTGCCCGGCTGCTGCGCAACTTCCTGAGGTTGACATGAGCGCGCGGAGGTCATCCGGCCGATGCTGTTGATTCCCGCCATCGATCTGCGCGGCGGCCGCTGTGTTCGCCTGTATCAGGGAGACTTCGGTGCGGAGACCCGCTACGAGTACGCCCCCGCGGAGCTGTTGGAAAGATACCAGGCCCTCGGCGCATCCTGGGTGCACGTGGTGGATCTGGACGGCGCGCGCGACGGTGTGCTCCGCAATCGTGAAGTCATCGCCGCTCTCGCCGCGCAGCGCGGACCGAGGCTTCAGGTCGGTGGCGGCATCAGGTCCGCCGAGGCCATCGAGGATCTGCTCACCTGCGGGATCGAGCGGGTGATCGTCGGTAGTGCTGCCGTGGAGCGGCCCGATGAGGTCACCGCCTGGACGAGCCGCTTCGGGGCGGAGCGGATCTGTCTCGCGCTCGATGTCCGCCACGATGCGCACCGCGAGCCGCAGGTGCGAACGCGAGGCTGGAGATCCGGCACCGCCATCACCCTCTGGGAAGCGCTCGCCGTTTACCCGCCGGCGGCCGTGCACCATGTCCTGTGCACCGACATCGAGCGTGACGGTGCCCTCACCGGACCCAGTCTCGATCTATATCGCGATGCCGTCCGGCGCTTTCCGCGCATCGCCTGGCAGGCTTCGGGCGGCGTGCGGGATGCGGCCGACCTCGCGGCGCTGGCGCGGATCGGTGTCGCCGCGGCAGTGAGCGGCAAGGCTTTGTTGGAAGAGCGCATCAGACCCGAGGAGCTGCAACTATTCTTGCGCGACGCATCATCCCCTGCCTCGACATCCGCGACGGTCAGGTCGTAAAGGGGATGCGCTTCCGCGACCACCGGGTCGTGGGCGACATCATGGAGCTCGCCTCGCGCTATCGCGATGAGGGTGCGGACGAGCTCGTCTTCTATGACATCACCGCAAGCCCGGAGGGCCGCTCCGTGGATCGCGGGTGGGTGCGTCGCATCGCCCGGATCCTCGACATCCCGTTCTGCGTGGCGGGCGGCATCCGCTCCGTGGCCGATGCCGAGGAAGTCCTCAATGCAGGCGCGGAGAAAGTGTCGATCAACTCCCCGGCGCTCACTGATCCGCAGCTCATCGGCGCACTGAGCAACCGCTTCGGCTCGCAATGTGTCGTCGTCGGCATCGACAGCCGGCTGACGCCTGAAGGTCATCGCGCCTATCAGCTCGCCGGCGACCCGGAACGTACCCGCGAGTCGGGCCGGGACGTGCGCTCGTGGGTGCACGAGGTGCAGGAGCGCGGCGCCGGCGAGATCGTCCTCAACTGCATGGGGAGCGATGGCGTGCGCGAAGGATACGACATCGAGCAGCTGCGGGCGGTCCGGGAGATCTGCCGGGTGCCGCTCGTTGCCTCGGGCGGTGCCGGCACGACCGCGCATTTCACCGCGGTGTTTCGCGAGGCCGGCGTCGATGCGGCGCTCGCCGCCAGCGTCTTTCACACCGGTACGATCGCCATCCCCGCGCTCAAGCGCGCCCTGCGCGCCGCCGGAATCGAGGTTCGCCCGTGAGTCAGAAGCCAGCGCCCGACGCATCGCTCACCCGGGCTGACGTCGATTCTCTCGACTTCGGCAAAGGGGGCGGCATCCTGCCCGCCATCATCCAGCACGCCGAGACGGGCGCCGTGCTGATGTTGGGCTACATGAGCCGCGAGGCGCTCTGCGAGACGCTCAGCCGCCGGCGCGTCGTCTTCTTCAGCCGCAGCCGCCGGCGCCTGTGGGAAAAAGGCGAGACTTCCGGGCATACCCTCGAGCTCATCGCCGTGCGCACCGATTGCGATCGCGATGCACTGTTGGTCACCGCCCTGCCTCGCGGCCCCGTCTGCCATCTCGACACCGCCACATGCTTCGGAGACGACTCGCCGCTCGCCTGCAACCGGGTCGCGTTTCTCGCCGCCCTCGAGGGGGTGATCGCGCAGCGCATCGCTGATCGCCCCGAGGGCAGCTACACCGCGCGGCTCTATGCGGAGGGGCCGAGACGCATGGCGCAGAAGGTCGGCGAAGAAGGCCTGGAGGTCGCGCTTGCGGCCGTGGCGCAGTCAGAGCGCGAGCTCATCGCCGAGTCCGCCGACCTCCTCTATCACCTGCTGCTCCTGCTGGCGAGCCGCGGCCTGCGGCTCGAGCATGTGGTTGCGGAGCTCGAGTCCCGGCACGCGCAACCGCGTCGTGCCGCTGCCAGCGCAGACTGAGCTCCTTAGCGGAGCCCGTCCGCAACCAACACGGTCGAGCTGACAGCCTCGCCGACGATTGGTTGGATACCAGGCTCGCGCCCGAGCCTGGTTTTTCCGCGGGAACGAATCTGGCGACGCCCGTCATGACCCCGCAAAGTTGGCAATCGCGCCAACAGCGGATAGGGGGATCAAACCATGAAGTATGGTCTCGCTTTGGGAGCTCTGTTCCTCGTTCTCTCGAGCGCTGCGCACGCACAGGAGCCGCGCGCCAACGACAACACCACTGCCATCGAAGCCATGGGTGGCAACAGCGTGGTTCAGCTCCGGTACCTGGGTCCCTCGCCGTGGGAAGTGACCGGCCCCGGGCGGAGCAATCTCGACTATGGGTTCCTGCTCTCCGAGAACCGCGACATCATCGCCTCGACGGCCCTGATGTTTCACACCAATTTCAACCTGCTTCCGGGACTGAAGATCGACGTTGGGCCGAAGGGGTACCTCGCGCTCCTCTCCGGGCTCAACAAGACGGACATCTTCGCCGTCGCCTTCGGCGCAAGCGCGCGCTACGCCCTCATTCCGCGGTGGGGAATCGCGGCCTTCGGCAGTGCCTTCTACTCGCCCGGCGTGCTGACCTTCGGCTCGGCTCACAACCTGTACGACTTCACCGCAGGCGCTGAAGTGAGCTTCACGGAGCGCCTCGCGGGTCTCGCCGGCTACCGGTGGCTCAAGGTCACGACCATCGCCGAGCCTGATGTGCGCGTACAGAATGAGGTCTTCGCCGGACTGAGGTGGCGACTTTACTGATTCGAGCGGCGGGGTGCTCCCGGCGCCCGGGCGCCCGCGCGGGGCGGAATGAGCCCCTGAAGCTTCGGCCGCAGGTATGATTCTTGGTGCACGGGCGACAGAGCCTCGCTGCAGGCGCCGTCCGCTCGATTTTCACGCACCATGCGCACTTTTCTCCTGGCCGCCGTCGCGCTCACCGCACTTTGCTCCTGTGCACAGCTGCCGACCGTCAACGAGCACGCGCTGCTCGAGGAAGCTTCGGGCTCACAGCAGATACGGGTCGACGGCGCGCGCGGCCCTCTCTCGAGGCGGCAGGCGAAAAGAGTCCTCGCCCGCATCACCGCCCAGGCGCCCGATGCCGATGCGTTCGCCCGCCAGCTCGCCATCGAGCAGATCGTCGCCGAAAGCCCGCTCTATACCGGCAACGGCGTCCGCGTGCTGGTAGACGGCGCGCAGACGTTTCCGGCGATGTTCGGCGCGATGGAGGGGGCGCGACACTTCCTCTATCTCGAGTACTACACGCTGCAGGACGTACAGAGCGGCGGCCGCAAGCTCAGCGATGTCCTGGTAGCGAAGAGTCGCGCGGGCGTTCGCGTGAGAGTGATCTACGATGCGGTCGGATCGCTCGGCACGCCCGCGGCGTTCTACGCACGCCTGCGCGCTGCCGGCGTGCAGCTCGTGCAATACAACCCGATCAATCCCCTCAAGGGACCTTTGTCCCTCAACCAGCGCGATCACCGCAAGATCCTGATTGCGGATGACAGAGTCGCCATCGTCGGCGGCGTGAATCTCAGCACCACGTACGAGAGTGCGCCGGCGCTCACCCACGCGCTGCACACGACCAAAGAGCAGCAGGCGCTGCAGCAATCGGCCCATCCCGTCTGGCACGATGTCGATCTCGAGATCCGCGGCCCCGTGGTGCCCGTGCTGTCGAGTCTCTTTCGCCAGCACTGGCAGGAGCAGAAGGGCCCGGAGCTGCCGGCGGACGACCCGATCAAAGGCGCGGCGCAAGGTAAGGAGATCGTCCGCGTCATCGGCAGTAGCCCCGCCCAGCTCGCCACGCGTTACTACGTGTCTGTCCTGACGGCGATACGCTCTGCGCAGAGCAGCATCTGGATGACGGCTGCTTACTTCGTCCCCACGCGTCAGGAGCTGCGCGCGTTGCGGGCAGCCGCTCGGCGTGGTGTCGACGTGCGCGTACTGCTACCCTCCCATAGTGATGCCAACGCGGTGCTTGCCGTGCAGCGCTCCTATTATCCGGAGCTGCTGGCCGCAGGTATCAAGGTCTACGAGCGCAGTGATGGCATCGTGCACTCGAAGAGCATGGTGGTCGACAATGTCTGGTCGCTGGTCGGCTCGTCCAACTTCGACCAGCGAAGCATCCTTTTCAACGACGAGGTCGACGTCGTGGTGCTCGGGACGGCGACGGCTAACCAGCTCCGGCAGACCATGTTGACCGACATAGGTCACGGAAAGCTGATCGGCTGGCAGACCGTGCGCCAGCAGGGCACGCTGCAGCGCTTCAAGGCCTGGTTCTGGAGATTGTGGCAGCGGCTGTTGTAACCACCGCGGGCCGCAGCCCTAGTTCGGGCTGAGTGCCACCGCCCGCTCTTCGGCGGCGTAAGCCTCATCATTCCGCCCCTGCGCGCGCAGCGAGGCGGCAATCAGTTGCCAGGCGCTCGCCTGCGCGTGCGGATCGCCGCTCGCCAGATAGAGCGCCTTGCGTCCCATCCCATAGGCCTGGGTCGGGTTGCCCGCCAGAATGTTCTCCCGCCCGAGCTCGATCCACACCAGAGGATTGTGCGGCTCGATGCTCAAGGCGCGCTCCAGCGTCTCGGCTGCCACACCGTAGTTGCGGCTCTGCTCCTGAGTATGGGCCACCCCGACCAGGGACGCCGCCGCCGCGCCCAGCGTGAACTGCCGCTGCTGCGGCGAGGGCGGCGCTTGGGCAGGCGCACCCTCGGGCGGTGTCTGGGTCCCGGGACGCGCAGACCCCGGCGCCTGTGAGGTTCCCGGCCCCTGTGGATTGCCGGGTGTCGACTCCGGTGTCTGCGGCACCGGCGGACCCAACACCGCGCACGAGGCCAGAAGACCCACCACCACGGCCGCCGCGATCATCTTCTTCATCTTCAAACCACCTCAATGCACCAGGCGATGCACCCAGCGCCCCGCCCGGTCCAACAGCGTTCCCGCCGTCGTGCCATTACTGCACCCTGCCATCGGCGTCACCTGCGCGCCGGTCGGCAGGGCAACCTGCACGGGCACTGTCCCAGCGCAGCCCGGCTGCGCCCCCATGCCCGTCTGATAGTCGATCCAGGTCTCGGTCACCCCTTCGGGCTCCGGCATCTCGAGCGGCCGCGTGCCGAGCGATGCCATCAGGTGCGCCCAAACCGGAAGCGCTCCCTCCGAGCCCGTCAGGCCCGTCGGTTGGTAGTGATCGTATCCCACCCACACCACGGTGAGATCGCCGCCCGAGAACCCGGCAAACCAGCTGTCGCGATCCTGCGAGGAAGTGCCGGATTTCCCGGCGGTCACGAGCCCAGGAGGAAGGATGCGCATGGCAGGCACGCCCGTCCCATGCGTCATGACCTGCTCCAGCATGCTGTCGACCTCATAAACATCGGCCGTGGGTGCCACCTGTGTCACCTGCAATGGGAACGCCTTGAGCGCTTTGCCATCCGCGCTCACCACACTCTGCACCGCACGCAGGGGCGTGCGAAATCCTCCGTTCGCGAGCCCGTTGTAAAGCTGCGCGACTTCGAGCGGGGAGATGTCGATGGCCCCGAGCAGCATCGCCGGCACCTGTTGCGGCGGCTGCTCCAGCCCGAAGCGCGTCAGGGTGTCCGAAATCTTGTCGAGGCCGACATCCATGCCGACTCCCACCGTCGCGAGATTCAGCGACTCCGCCAATGCACGCACCACTGGGACGGGACCGTAAGTGCGGCGCGTGAAGTTCTCGGGCCGCCAGAATTTTCCGGTCGCGAGCTTGATGCTCACCGGCTGGTCCTGCACGACTGTCGCAGCGTTGTAACGGCCGGTCTCGAGTGCCGTCAGATAGATGAACGGCTTCACCAGTGAGCCGATGGAGCGGCGCGCATCCAGAGCGCGGTTGAAGCCGTCGAAGTCGACCTGGCGTGCGCCCACGATCGCGAGCACATCACCGCTCTGCGGTGAGGTCACGACCACCGCGCCTTCGAGCTTCGCATCACGCCGATGATGACGCTTGTCGAGCACCTGCAGCTGCGCATCGAGTGAGCGCTCGGCGAGCTCCTGCGCCCGCGGCTGCAGGCTGGTGTAGACGCGAAGGCCGGCTTCGGTCAGCTCCTTCTCCGGATAGTCCCGTTGCAGCGTCCGCCGCACCAGCTCCAGGTATCCCGGATAGTAGGCGCCGGAGGCGCCATTCGTGACACCGAGGGGCTGGCGCTGCGCAACCTGCGCGTCGGCCGCCTTGATGACCCCCTGCTCGGTGAGAATCTTCAGCACCAGATCGCGCCGCGCG